>Ga0302116_1002297_pt1 | contig 11241 bp, 10 predicted proteins | sample AG5_SCM_MG_FD_203124 | JGI IMG/M metagenome (GOLD analysis project Ga0302116, IMG submission 203124) | Marine microbial communities from Western Arctic Ocean, Canada - AG5_SCM | ecosystem: Environmental > Aquatic > Marine > Oceanic | place: Canada: Western Arctic Ocean | collected 2017-10-01 | reverse complement strand
CGGGCGGCCGCGGCTTCGCGCACCGCCGCCGCCGTGGCCGTGGCCTTCTCGGCGGCCTCCTGCGATGCCCCGAAGCGGAACCCCTCGAGAAAATCCATCGATACCCCCGCGAGAGGAGGTGCGAACGTGCGCGCTCCTCTGACGAAGGGGACGACGGTCGGGTCACGAGACGAAAAACGGCTTCGATATTTTGAAATAAAAAATACACCATTGTCCACACACAAACGCGGTGGGATGTTTCAAACTTATTTAAGGTTAAAAGAGTACGTATGGATGTATAGTCACAGATCTCATTTTATCCGGATTTTCGCGACCTTTCGGGGTTTTAGGGCTCTCGTCTCGGAGAGTGAGCCGGGACCACACCGATCGTGAGCGGTTCACGCGACGCCGCCATGTTCGCGACATCCGTCACCACCCCCGCCGCGCTCGCGCAGCTCGAGCGCGCTCCTCGCGCGCTCAGCCGCCGCGCCGTCACCCGCGTCCCGGCCGTACCGCGCGGCGCGCCCGTCCTCGTCGCCGCGGCTGAATCCAAAGGCGAGGTGACCCTCCTGGACTACGGCGCCGGCAACGTCCGGAGCGTCCGCAACGCCATCCAAGCCCTCGGGTTCACGGTCAAGTCCGTGGACGACCCCGCGGGCATCGCCGCCGCGGACAAGCTCATCTTCCCGGGCGTCGGCGCGTACGGCTCCGCGATGGACGTCCTCAAATCGCGCGGCCTCGTCGATCCAATCAAAGACTACGTCGCCAGCGGCAAGCCGTTCATGGGCGTCTGCCTCGGCCTCCAGCTCCTGTTCGACGGCAGCGAAGAGTCCGGGGGCGTGGAGGGACTCGGCATCGTCCCAGGGACCGTCGGCAAGTTCGTCGGCGATGGGCTCGTGGTACCGCACATCGGATGGAACACGCTGGACTTCAAAAGAGACACAGGGCTCATGAGTGATGTGCCGGCGGGAGATAGGCTGTACTTTGTCCACTCGTACCGCGCGACGCCGAGTGAGGAGAACAAGGACTGGGTGCTCGCGACGTGCGAGTACGGCGGGGAGTTCATCGCGGCGGTGCAGAAGGGCGACGTCATGGCGTGCCAGTTCCATCCCGAGAAGAGTGGTGAGAAGGGCCTTTCGATATTCAAAAACTTTCTCGAAGGGAACACGGACGAGCTAGGCGTCGGGGGTAAGCCGCTACCGGATGCCGACCGCGGGCTCGCCAAGCGCGTCATCGCGTGCCTCGACGTGCGATCCAACGACCGCGGCGACCTCGTGGTCACGAAAGGGGACTCCTACGACGTCCGAGACGCGGACGACGGCGGCGACGTGAGAAACTTGGGAAAACCGGTTGAGCTCGCGGGCAAGTACTTCAAGCAAGGCGCGGACGAGGTTGCGTTTCTCAACATCACCGGATACCGGGATCTGCCCCTGACCGACGCGCCCATGCTGGAAGTGCTGCGAAGGAGCTCGGAGACGGTCTTCGTTCCCCTCACCGTCGGCGGCGGCATTCGCGACTTTACCGATTCAAACGGAAAATCGTACACGGTGAGTCTCTTTTTATTTATTCTTGTATGCGCAATTGGACTGACGGCGTGTTTTTGTAATCCTACAGGCGCTCGAAGTCGCCGCCGCGTATTTTAAAGCCGGAGCCGACAAAGTTAGCATCGGCTCCGATGCCGTGTACGTCGCTGAGCGGTACTACGCCGCGGATAAGGCGAAGGACGGGAGCACGAGCATCGAGCAGATCAGCACGCGGTACGGAGTGCAGGCGATGGTGGTGAGCATCGACCCGCGGCGGCAATACGTGAAGGATCCGGCTGATACCAAGAACAGGTGCGTCAAGACTTCGAGGCCGGGGCCGAACGGCGAAGAATACGTGTGGTTCCAGTGCACGGTGAAGGGCGGGCGCGAAGGCCGGGACATCGGGGCGTACGAGCTCGCGGTTGCGATGGAGGACTTGGGATGTGGAGAGATTTTGTTGAATTGCATCGACGAGGATGGGCAGGGTAACGGGTTCGACCACGAACTCGTCGGCCTCGTGTCCGACGCGGTGACAATTCCCGTGATTGCGTCGTCGGGCGCTGGGTACGTTTATTTTAATTTTCGTATAGGCAATTCGACTGACGTCGTGTTTTGTTTCCAGGGAACCGAGCCACTTCACGGACGTCTTCAACGCCACCGAGTGCAGCGCGGCGCTCGCCGCGGGTATCTTCCACCGCGGCGAGGTTGACATCTCGGAGGTTAAGGATCACATGAAGAGCGGCGCCATTCCGACCAACGAGTTCAAAGCTATCCTCTGATGCGATCGGTTCGTTCGGCTCCGCTTGAGCGTTAGATAGATCTCTTGTGATTGAACGGGCGATGATATCGACGGCGATCGCGGGTGTAATTGAACAACGAACGCGGGTCTTACTTCGTACTAATACAGGGTGTCTCTACTACCGGTCTTATGTACCGCACGCGAAGTCTTTGCGTGTTTATTAGGCGATTGTGAATTCACGTCGCCAAAAATCACCAAAAATCAATCACGCGGCGACGATGGTAGCCTTCTCGTTGTCGTTGCAGTTCTCGATGACGTTCTCCCTGAGCACCTCGGGCTTGGCGCCCGACCACTCGGTCACCTTCTCGCCGTTGCGGAACAGCATGAACAGCGGCACCACGCGCACGCCCCACTCCTTCATGAGCGCCCTCGTGTCCGCGTCGAGGTCGCCCATGATCTGTAAACAAAACACGACGTCAGTTTAGTTGCCCATACGAATATAAAAATAAACGTACCTTCACGAATGAGACATCCGGAAGTTCCTCGGATAAACCGGCAAAGTACGGGTAGACAACCTTGCACGGGCCGCACGTCTTCGTGGAGATCTGCACGGCGACCTGTGAGTTTATGTTTAGGTTAGATGCGTGTCGTCAGTGGCGGGCAGGCTGGAGGAGGAGGCTGCGGGATTTGGTTTTTTTATGACAAATAGCCCACGTTTTTTGTTCGCGCGCGACTGTCGTGATTCGATTGGAAGATAAGGAGGGAAGGCGCACCAGCGAGTCGCCCGCCTTGTCGACGATGCCGTCGAACTGCTCCTTGGAAACGCACAGCGTGACCTTGCCGTCGCCCTGGATGCCCTTGGCGGCGGCGTTGCACCTCATGGCGCGACTGTCGGGGAGATACGGGGGGCGGCCTCGTCAGCACCTAGGGCAAAAAAGATCGAGAGCTCGAGCCTCGATGCACGGGGAGGATCGAAGTTTCAGTCGAGTCTCCGCGGGGAATATCCACCGAGAAGGAAGCTTCGGGGGGATGCGAAAAGGCGAGTAGCGACGCGAAGCGGTTCGAACGCCCGGGATCTTCTTCAAGCGACGCACCGTCCGGCGGAAGTGCGAGTCACGCGCGCGGGGGCGAGCCCGGCGGTGTTCAGCGAAAGTTGCGTGGCAGCCATCGTCGTCGTGTGTGCGGGGGGAAGCCTTCGCGCGGTGGAAGGTTCGGGGAGGTGGAGTCCGCGAGACTTTGGGGAAAGCTCGGGAGGGTGGTCGGCGTGCGGGAGAGCGACGCGCGTGTACAGGAGTGACGCCGGGCCGTCGCATTTGCGCCAGAATTTGCCAAATAGGACGGAACCGCGGGGACGAGCGGGGCCTGTGAAAATATCCATCCAAAAGATCGGCGACTGTATGTCCTTTTAGTCTGCATTTTTGCACGAGATCGATATGGTTCGGGATTTGTCATCGGGAGGCTCTGCCCGCCTGGCAAACGAATCTTGCCCGCTCGAGCCTCGCCCGCCGTGGATATCGGATCCACTGACTCGCGCACCGATTGCCGCGAATCTGTGCCCATCATCCTCGGCCAACTCGTCGTCATGTCCGCCGTGTGCGCCGCCTCCGCGGTGATGGTGACCCGCGCGGTCGCCGCCAAGACCACGAAGTCCGCTAGTCTGTCCAAGGCGTCACCCGCTCGCGCGCGCGGCCGCGCGTCCGTCGCGACGCGCGCCGTGGAGCTCGCCACCGGCGAGACGCTCGAGGTGAAGCCGGTCCCGATGCGCGTCGGCCACGGCTTCGACCTGCACCGCATGGAGACCCTCGCGGAGATGCCGGACCTCGAGCTGTGGCTCGGAGGCATCAAGCTCGAGCACGATCGCGGGTGCGTCGCGCACTCCGACGGCGACGTCCTCCTCCACTGCGTCTTCGACGCCATCACCGGCGCCCTCGGCTTACCGGACATCGGTCAATGCTTCCCCGATAACGACCCAAAGTGGAAAGGGTGCACGAGCGACGTGTTCATCAAAGAGGCGGTGCGTTTGATGCGGGACTCCGGGTACGAGATGGGCAACATCGACTGCACGATCATCGCGCAGAAGCCCAAGATCTCCCCGCACAAGAAGGCCATCAAGGAGAACCTCGCGAGGCTTTTAGAGTGCGACGAAGGCGTGGTGAACGTCAAGGCGAAGACGCACGAGAAGGTGGACTCGCTCGGCGAGAACAGGAGCATCGCGTGCCACACCGTGTGCATGCTCGTCAAGGTGTGAGTTTTGTAGGAGTTTTGTAGTCACACATTTAATACCGAGGCGGCTTTAATACTCGACGGCGGGACGATATTGTGAAAGTTTTTTTACTTCGAGTTTGTCTTGCAATTGATATCAATGTTAAAAGGGGTATACACTTTGTATAGGTTCGCGCTATCGTTCCCGATCACACGCTTTTCCGATCACACTCCACGTGATAATTTAGTGGGCGCCGTAGGGGATGGAGGAGTGGTGGAGGCAGATGCGGCACTTGCCGTCGGAGTTGCGCTTGTAGCCAAAGGTGTACTCCACGGTGGACACTGCGCCGGTGGTGGCGCAGGTGAAGTCGTAGGTGCCCATGGACAGCGCGACGTCACCGTGGCAGTCAATCTGGTGGTTCTTGAAGGTAACCTTGGAGAAGCCCTTGCCGGAGTTGATGGCGAAGCCGCCATCCTCGGAGTAGCCGCCCGGGACCGCGTTGCCGCCCACGAAGTAGGACATCGCCTCGGAAGCCGACGGGCGGAACTGGTGCTGCGCCGCCTTGGTGGGCTTGAAGAGCACGTTGGAGTGACCGTAGCCGTAGAGCTCGCCGGCGCGGGTGCCCGCCAAGCCGACGTAGTCGCCGCCCTGGAGGTACGTCTTCGAGATGTCGCAGATGGACTGCGCCCAGAAGTCCTGGCACGCGACGACGTCCTCCCTGGTCACGTCACCCGTCGCCGGCGCCGCCGCGCCGCCGCCGTAGGGGATGGAGGAGTGGTGGAGGCAGATGCGCACCTTGCCGTCGGGGCAGCGCTTGTACCCGAAGGTGTACTCGACGGAAGACACCTCGCCGGTGGTGGCGCAGGTAAACTCGTAGGTACCCATGGCGAGCGCCACCTGCGAGTGGCAGTCGACCATGTGGTTCTTGAACACAACCTTGGAGAAGCCCTTCTTCGCGTTGATGGCGAAGCCGTGGTCCTCGTTGTAGCCACCCGCGACGGCGTCGTGGCCGACGAAATAGGACATCGCCTCGTTCGCGGTGGGGCGGAACGGGTGCTGCGCCGCCTTGGTGGGCTTGAAGAGCACGTTCACGTTGCCGTAGCCGTAGAGCTCGCCGGCGCGGGATCCCGCGAGGCCGACGTAGTCTTGGCCTCCGAGGAATGACGCGGAGATGTCGACGATGGAGCTGGCCCAGAAGTCCTGGCACGCGCGGACCTCGGACTCGGTGACCTGACCGGTGCCCGCGGGGGCGTTGAGGTCCGCCATGAGCTGGCCGGAGTCCGGGGAGTACACGTTGCCGGAGGAGCGCTGGTTGGCGTCGGGGTCGTACTGGTCCGGGTCGTAGGTGACGCCGTCGGGGGCGCGAACGACGCGGTCGAGCCTGGCGGTCCCCCCGCGGACCCCCGCGGGCGCGAAGGCGGCGCCGGAGGACATGACCTGCTGGCCGGCGGCCCTGGCGACGAAGCCGGAGCCGCGGCCGGTGTTGGCGTCGGGGTCGTACTGGTCGGGGTCGACCATGATGCCCTGGCCGGTCTGGTTGGTGTGCACGGCGTTCACCTTGATGGGCTGGCGAGTCGCGGACTTGCTCGCGGTCTTGCCGGAGGGGCGCGCGGTGACGCGCTGGCCGATGATGGCGCCGCGGGAGGCGATGGTCTGCATTCTGATCGGGTCGATGTGGGAAAAGAGAGTGAGCCACGAGCGTGCGCAGGTGGAGTCTGACCCGCCGCCGGCAAGAGCATCTTGTTTTACTTTTCCCAAAAGCGACAGGGATTTAGTGGATAGGGTTCGACGATACCAAATCGCGATTGGAAAAGCACGGCTGTTTGAAAAAGGCCAAAAAAAGCACGGCACCGTGAGCCACGAGAGCCGCGCAATTTTCCGGATCGCCAAATCCGGTACGCTATGGTAATTCTAGTCCGGGGAAAATTATCTAACCGTAATCACCGTTTTTCCTGACTATTAATGCGCGTGCGCGCGTCACGCAATTGCCGCGGGAAATAAAAACTTCGCGATGACTCGACAGGCGGAAGAGGAGCGGACGTTTTACGAGTATAAGTCTGGTTACACAATTTTTTTAGCCGTGTTTTTACAAGTGTCGAGGGCGCGGACGAGGGTGCGCTCGTCGGTGTTTGGGGGTCACGGGGAGGGTCATAGGTCGCGGCTCTTGCCTCTTCATAGTCGCGCGTGTCCGGTGAGTGAAGCATCGGGTGAAATTTACTCTGTTCCTCAAGAAGGCTCGCCATTCTTCGTGGTCCAAGGCGAGTATATCCTCGCCTCGGACGTCGTCGAGCCCTCTGCGTCTTCGATCACCGGGCACGCGCGATGGAAGTCATGTACACATGCAGATAGTGTCAAAAGAGCCGCGGCCCATGACCCAACCTGTGTTGCATCGCGTCGTTCGTTCGTTCGTGTCTCCGTCGTCGTATCCGTGTGGCATCCGCGTCGAGTACCTCAGTCCTGGGTACCTCAGTCGTACACGCCGTTGATGAAGTCGCGGCAGATCTGCACCTCCTCACGCTCCTCCGCGAGAAGCGCCTTGACCACGTCGCCGATGCACACCATCCCCTCCATCACCGACCCCGTGCGACCGTCCTTCGAAGGGGGCACGATGCACGGGATGTGCCGGATGCGACGCTCCGTCATGATCTCCATCTGTAAACAAAACACAACTTCAGTGACTAATTGCCCGTTCGAATATAAAAAATAAGCTCACCGCCGCGAGCACCGAAGTGTCGGGTGAGGCGCTGATCAGCCCCGCGCCGTCGTCCGCGGCAAAGTCCGTCATGATGTCGGAGACTTTGATGGATGGATGGAGACATACGGGCGGTCGGTGTCAGTAGTGGTCGGTCGGGGAGTATTTGGGTGGTATTTGGGTGATTGATGATGCAAGGGAGACTGTTAACGCGGGGAGACTGTGAGCGCTCACCTTTGGTGTCGGCGGCGACTGCTCCGCGGGCGACGGCTCGGAGGTAGTCGCGCTCGGTGACGATGCCGCGCATCGCGCCCGTCTGCGGGGACGCGCGGAACTCCGCCTCGGTGACGATCTCGTCGCCGTCCGCGTCCAGCACCGCCCTGTCCATCACCAGTAACGCGCCTACGTCTTGCGAGTTCATCTGAGTTGAAAAACACGTCAAACTAATTGCCCATACAAGGATTAAAATAAACTCACCTTTCGCACGGCGTCCTTCACCGGGGCTGTGAACAAAACACGACGTCATATTAATTGCCTATATGGAAATAAAAATATACTCACCGTCGGCGTCGCACCAGTGGTTGGACCCCCAGTAGGTGTAGAGCGAGTGCTTCGCGGCGAGTATGTCGGCGACGGTGGTGCGGTTGAAGACGAAGAAGTCGTTGATGTCGGAGACGTCGGAGGGGTTGTTTTTGAGTTTGTCGTTTTTGTCGAACTTGTCGCACTTGTCGAACGCCGCGGCGACGGCGGTGACGTGGGCGTCTCTGCTGCGCTGCGAGGCGGCGGCTGCGACCTGGGGAAGTGGAGGGGGAGTGGAGGGTAGTACTTGGACGTGTACTACGTGAGCTCGAAGTTCAAGAGGTCTACAACCACTTTACAACTGCAAAGTCTGTTGTGGTGGTGGTATTGGATCGCAAGCCCACCGCCAAAACCAAAACTCAGAGACTTGCAGTTGTTGCTTCACTCACCTCGTGGCACATGCACTTGATCTTGGAGCGATCGAAGGCGCGTTTGGCGTCCGCGCCGCGCACCTCGAAGTGGTACTTACGCGGCGTATCGAGCTCCTCCGCGTGGGCGTAGGGGGTCGACGATTGGATGGGCGTCGCGCCGCGGCGATCGTCCGTCGCGGCGACCGCGGTTGTCTCGAGACTGGGCGCGTCGGCGGCCTTTTCCGGCCGTCGCGGCGGGGGCGGAGGGGCGAACGAGGGAAACGGCGACGTGAGCGGCGGTCGTTGTTGAGCCGGCGGCGCGTTGGGTCCCGGGAACGCCGCGCTGACCGCGGCGGCGAGCGCCGCGGACGTGGACTCGAGCCGGCGGTCGACGTGCGCGAGGTGCGAGGTGGACGCGCGCGCGAACAGGAGTATCGACGCGTTTCCCGGCGGTCTCGCCGCCGGCGTCCGTCCGGGGGGGGTCGCCCCCGTGGGGGCGGGCGCGTGGAGCAGTCGCGCGGTCCTCCCTCTGAGTCGAAGCGACAGGCGCGAGAGCATGCAACGGCGGGGGAAGCGGGGGAGGGGGCGGCGAGGGAGGTCTCGTAGAGCTCTCCTGTCTCGCGGGTGTGTGTCGCTGGGAGTTTGGTTCGTGCGCGTGTGCCGAGCGCGCGTGGAAAGTGGCGGTAGTCTAAACCCTCGTCGTTGCCAGATCTGAGGTGGTGCCGAGCTGACTAGACTTTATCCTTTGGCTCTCCCGAGGATTAGAGGCGACGACTGAGGAGAACCCTCGTCGCCTGGTAAGGTGCTGTACCTCTTCCGAGGAAAAGCCACGACAAAAGGGAAGCCACGACAAAAGGGAAGCCACGACAAAAGGCAAACCCTCGCCACTTTCACCCGCACCATGGAACCTGGAAGCGATACCGAGTCGGTCGTCGACAAGATCCGTCGTGGCGAGATCTCAGCGTTGGATGCCTTCGCCGCGGAGCTGCCGGAGGTATTTGCCGCGGAGGTACTCTCAGTACTCTCAGTAAAGGACACTCTCAGACTTGCTCAAGTAAACAAGCTGTGCAGGGACACGGTGTGGAGTGAGGACAACGTTCGGTCGTTGGGTGCGAAGTTTCAAGAGACCATTCCAACGATGTACAGCCATCTAACCCCGTGTTGCGGGGAACCGATACACTGGGCCGCACTTTACCGCGTCTTGCCCGCGGTCAGGGCCCTCCTGAAGTCTGAAGAGGAGGCATACAAGAGGGTGGACAACATCGGCCTGACAGCTTTGCATTACGCCGTTGGAGGTGACTCCCGGAATGGCTTAAAGACCAATCGCCCAAACTTAGAGATTGTCAGGATGCTGCTTGAAGCGGGTGCTGATATCAACAAGCTTACGAACGATGGCTGGACACCCATGTGCTGCGCCGCTGCCAGTGGCTACCCGTCAGCTACAAAGATACTCATAGACGCGGGCGCAGACCTGAACATCTCCAGCCCACTCCGCGGGGCCATCGAGGGCGCCAGGTCTCAATGCCATCCAAACTATTGTCTCGCATGTCAGGCCTGCGCGGACTTGCTGATCCAAGCCGGTGCAACCATCCCTTATGTTTCCGATGATGACTCGGATTTCGACGAGAGTTATTGCTCAGAAGTGGACTTCGATGGCATTTCGAAGTCCTAGAAAGTCCTCGATGGCTCTGAGCCTTTCTAATGACAACATTTACTTCGTGCCTACAACCACTACTGTCACAACACATCACAGAGGGGGTAGTGCACCGTTGTTTAAGTGACGACGCGGGGTGAAGACCGTTCCGGCCGCCGGTGATAAAAAATAATACCTTCGTAATAATAAACTGTCGGGCGACACCCGCGTACTACGCCTAGATGCTCTGCACGTCCCTCTGGAGCTGGTCCATGTCCTCCGCAATGCGATCCCGCGCTGACTGACTCGCCGCCACCGCCCCCTCCGCATCCCTCGCGCTCGCCACCCACGGCGCCGCAGTCGCGCGAACCTGCGTCGTCGTCGCGCCCAACTTTCGCTCAAACTCCGCCCGCATCGCGCCCTCGACCTCGTCCAAGAAACTCTCCGCCACCGCCCGAGCCTTCGCCTTGGTCTCCGCGCGCTTCAACGGCAGCGACAGCACGGAGACGTACCCGACCGCGGCGGTCACCGCGAACGCCAGCACGTCCTCGGCGAAGTTATCGAGGAATCCGCTGAGGAAAATCGCGAAAAAGAAGGAAGCGCCGGCGGCGCCGACGGTCGAATACACCGCATCCTTGACCTCCTCCTCGAGGAGACGCGCGGCGCCGGCTTGGTCGAAGCCCGCGGCGACGGTCGCGGGGGATGTGAACTCGTCCGTGACGCGGGTGATGAGCGACGACACGGACACGGAAGGCGGCGGCGGACCCGCCAGTTCGTCGGCCAGCGAGTTATCGTCATCGTCCGTCGAGTCAGCCGACTCCTCCTCGCCCTCCTCGCCGTCTTCCGCGGCAGCCTCGGCGGCCGCCTTGGCCTTGGCAGCCGCCTTGGCCTTGGCCGCGGCAGCCTCCGCCTGCGCCGCGGCGGTCTGCTTGGCCGCGACGGCTTCACGAACCGCGTCGATCGCCGCCGCCTCCCCCGCCGCGATTTTCTCCTCCCGCTCGAAGAGGTTCAAATCGGACTCCGCCGGGTCGAATCCCCGGGACCGTACCGCGTCGGCGTACGCGGCGAGCTGGTTATCGTTGTTACGACCGAGCCACCCCGTGTGCTCCTTGATCGCGGCGCGGAGCTTGGATTCGGAGTCGCCCAACACTTCTTTGTTGTACCTCTCGCGGATTTTACCCCCGCCGTTGCCCAGCACGTAGGTGGTGAACAGATCCGCGCCGTTGGTCAGGCGCAGGGTGCTGTCCAACAAGTCGTCGCACCGTCCCACGGCGCCCATGACCGAATCCCGCACCGCCTGGAGCTGAGCTCCGAAATCAGCCTCCATCGCCTCGCGGTACTTGTCCATAGCCGAGTCCACGCCTTCGGCTTGTCCGAGCTCCTCGAGAGCCTCCGCGCGTTCCGCCGCGAGGATCTCCTCCGCGGCGCCGAACAGCATGGTTCCAACCTGGAGCGGCGTGCCGAGCTTCAAACGCAGGCCCTCGCCCGAGTTTTTGCCGCTTTTATCCCCGGCGCCGAGGAAAGAAAGGATGTAATCCTCGAG
>Ga0302116_1002296_pt1 | contig 11241 bp, 15 predicted proteins | sample AG5_SCM_MG_FD_203124 | JGI IMG/M metagenome (GOLD analysis project Ga0302116, IMG submission 203124) | Marine microbial communities from Western Arctic Ocean, Canada - AG5_SCM | ecosystem: Environmental > Aquatic > Marine > Oceanic | place: Canada: Western Arctic Ocean | collected 2017-10-01 | reverse complement strand
ATGCACGCATCATACAGGTCGGCGCTGATCGTCAGCCCCCCGCTATTGCCATTATCGTTCTTCGCCTCGAGCAACCGTCCCACGACCTCCTCCTCCCTCTCCAGGAGCTCCTTGACAACCTTGCACAGGCTTCGCATTTTCTTCCGCCACCAGTGGTTCTTTTTCGCGTGGTCTTTCCCCTGGACGTTCCACTGCGCGACCCAGTCGAACTGGACCTCGGAAAGAACGGACTGGCTCTTGTTGAACCGTTTCACCAGGTTTTTCGAGTTCAGGTTGGTGAACCATGATTGAATTTTATTTTCAGAGATTCCAACTCCAATCACGTCGTTGCACCGCCGCTCAACGTACTCGTAGCACCCAACATTGATCCTCGCAACCCTGTGGGTGCTACTGTACCTTGTTTCGTCGCTCGCGGTGCCTCTATTCACGGCGTGCTCGTGGAAGTGGTTGAAATCATCAAGCAAGAAGTAAACAGCATTGTTATTCAAGCTGGACGTCATTTCCACCTCAGGATTTTCTGTTTGTCGCAATGAAACGGACCACGGCTTGCCTTTGCCGTTATTATTATTGTTATTGTTGCGGTTGCCCCCACCCTCCCGCAACAAGGTCTGATAAACTGCGATGCTCGAAAAGTCCTCCAACCCCGAATCAGCGTGCCAACCGACTGATGTCTTCACCCCCTCCCCCCCACACTCCATCCTGTTGACCAGCGTTAAATTGTAGTCGCAGCTTCCAACAAGCGAGCCGTCGAAACCACTGGCAACCAGCTTGGGCTTGACGATTTTGGTTAAATGCCTGCGCCGAACGAAGCCAAAGAATTGAAAATAATGTTAGTTTCGTAGTGGCTCGTATATATTTCCTCGCTCACCTATCCGTCTCGCTCTTCATCAGCTGATTTAGCCCGCCCATGTCGCTCAAAGCTTTCGCCTCACTCGCACTGTAACCCAAATCGGTTAAACTCCTATCGTCCTCGAGTTTCCAAGGGTGAGCGAAAATACGAAGCCCCAAGTACTTGTAAGTGACGCCAGGGTCCCCAACGACGAAGCGGGAGACCTGCGCCGAGCGCCGAGCGGAGTAAAAATTTGGATTCGGAATAAATATTCATGCTCATGTTAGTATAGTGGCTCGTATATCTCGTCTTCATCAAGGCTCGCCAAGAGCGAGCGCATCGAGCGAAGCAGCGTCAATTGGCGGTAAGCCGAGCGTAGCGGAAAGCCGAGTGTAGCGGAAAGCCGAGCGTAACGGAAAGCCGAGTGTAGCGGAAAGCCGAGCGCAGCTACGAAGGGGGGTTTCGGGGGTCACACCTCAAAAAAGATCAAGGCTCGTTTCTCTCGCTCGCTCGCTCGCTTCGCCACCCACCTTCGTGGTGTTCCACCGAGAAAATTTCCCACCCGGCTGGATCACGTCGTACTTGTACAACGCATGGGAGGAGGTGAAGAAGTTGGCGAAGGAGGAGGTGGGTTCGAGGGGGAGGGGAGGGTCCGAGTGAAAGTTTGAGAAGAGAGGAGCATTGGGTAAGGGGGGGTTGGAGGAAGCGGCTGTGCCTCTATGTTTCTTCAGTTGAGCTTGATGGGAAGGTGTGGGTGTGGGAGGTGTGAGCGTGGGAGGTGTTGGTGTTGGTGTTGTTGGTTTGGATGCGGGAATTAACCCTTTCTTCTTCTTCTTCTCTTTGTTTGCCATTTTGGTGCCTGATGACGACCGTTTCTTAAATGATGTGTTCATCATGTATAAGTGGTTTGCAAGTGGGTGTTGTGGTTTCAATTTTCGGCCTTCTTGTTTAACGTGATGCCTGTTTTTCTTCTTGTGTTTGCACACGTCTTAAATGTTTCGATGTTTCCCCTTTTCTGGTTTTGGAAAATTTCGCTATATCACGCGTTCACACGATGCGTTCCCTCTCCCTCTCCCTCCTCTCACTCTCCCTCCTTCTCCATCTTTCAGTTGCGACCCCACCCATTGACGTGACGGTCACGCTACGAGGTGAATCTTATGCAATCAAAGCTGGGACGATAAAAGAGCTCCAGGTTGAGATAGCGAGCAAGGCCTCTCTCCCAATTGAGAAGCAGGGCGTTCTTTTCAAAGGAAAGACAATTACTGGCAACACTGATGACATTGAATCCCTAGGAATCTCACCGAACGATGTGATTAATATAGTTCCCAAGAAAGAGTCGGCCAAGAAGAAGAAGTCGGCCTCTGCTTCGGTGAAGCCCTCCACTTCCACTTCCACCTCCACTTCCACTTCCACTTCCACTTCCACTTCCACCATCACCCCCTCCACCGTCACCCCCTCTGACTCTGACGACAACAGTAACGAGGACATCCTCGCAAAGCTAATGTCGTCCTTCTCCCCTGCCGACCTTGCTTCCCTTTCCACCGACCCCTCCAAGGTCCTCACTCTCCTCCAAACCACCCTGAAGTCCCCCGCCTTTGAAGCCGTGTTGAAGGATCCTAAAAAAATAGAGGAATCAAGGCAGGCAATACTGACCAACCCCCTGATGGCGCAGGCCATGAAATCGGTCCCAGGGTTCGAGGACATTGTCAGCGATAGCACCAAGTGGAGGGAGACCATGACCCAAGCGAGGGACATGTTCGTGAATATGGGTCCCGCGGAGCTCGAGATGCTCGGCAATTTGATGAAGAATCCGGGGATGATGCCGGGGATGGGCGACGCAATGGGAGGGTTCGGAGGAATGGGAGGAATGGGAGGAATGGGTGGGTTGGCAGGAATGGGAGGAATAGGAGGGCCAGGGGGAGTGGGAGGGGGGGATAAGGTTGAAACTTTGGATGAGTTGAGCGAGGATGAAGATTAAATTAACTAAATTGGTATTCGAGGAAAAAAACCTAACAAGCTATCCTATCCTATCCTATCCATCCTATCTACAATTTCTCGTAACTTGTCATTGTTTTCATTGGTAAGAATTCAGTTCATCTACAAACAAAACCAGTTTCTTGTAGGTTAGAACGCACGCTATGAGCGCCAGTACGTATACTACGTGGAGGATTGGGTCTGTGAGTGCAACAAACAAGTTGCTGGGAGGTGGTTTTATAAAAGCTGGAATAGGAACTGGAGCTGGAGTTGGAGGTGGTGACTCCAATTCTGCAGCCACCAATTCTGCCATCACAGTTGCAGTTTCAGTTTCTGTTGCAGTTGCAGTTTCTGTTGGAGGTGGTTCTTTCTCCTCCTCCTCAACCTCCTCCTTCTGAACAGGCAACCCCATCAAACTCTCAATCTCCTTCCCATATTTCACCCCCCCACCACTCTCAATCTCCTTCTCCTCCTCCTCTGTCAAGTCAGGCAGAATTTCCCTCAAATTACCGCACCTCGCACAACAGAAATCCAACGACTTTGTCGCCAACAGTTTCCGCTCGTCATCTCTATAATCGAGGCCCCCAATAGCCCCATCGCTAGGCGTGGGAAGGAAGGAAATTAATGCCTCGAGAATAAGACGAATTCCCCAACATGGCTGCCAGTGCTCGGGGTGGTACGACGAGATGGATAGGCAAATCTTCGTGCCTACTTTAAACCGGCCATTCTCAGTGAGGAAGATTATGTCAGGGGGCTTGAAGGGATACTCGGGAGGGAGAATTATACGGCCGTGGTACAAACCATTGTGAAAAGGAGTAGAAGGGGGACCCCGTAGAGTGAAGTGCCAGTCGTAGAGGTTGGATTCAGTGGGAACGGCATGGTACGTCTTCGAAAGAGGAGGAGTGTGCAGTTCTCTAATGTCTGCCTTGATTCGTTTTATCGAGGTGTTCTTGCTCATCAAACGAATATAATTGTGTGTGTAGTATACGAATCTGCCAAAACTTGCTGCTTTTAATTAATGTACGTAAATACGTAAATAAGTAAAGATAACCTGAGAACAGTGCTGCATTTTCGTTCAAATATATTTAACAAATTTGGTCCTCCCATAAACCCATGGCCGCTCTTGCACAAACACCCAACGCTCTCCAGGTCACGAGCGACAGAATTGACCTCTCGAGCATCACAGATGGGGCCAATCCTAGAGGAATCCCACAGGTTGCTTTCATAGAGGACATCGAGACCTTTGCTAAGAAGTCCAACCCCCCCGCTTCCGCTGAGTTTCTCATTGGGGCCTTCAGCGACCTCTTCTCAAAATTCAAACTTTACGAAACCAACCTTGCGAGGAAAAGGATGAATTACCAGGTAAAATTGGGGGGGGGATTTTTGAAATTTTGTTGTTTTAATTGTTGCTGTTGCTGTTGCTGTTGCTGTTGCTGTTGCTGTTGCTGTTGCTGTTGCTGTTGCTGTTGCTGTTGCTGTTGCTACCAATGTTGCTGTTGCTACCAATATTGCTTCCACTCACCACTTTACTCGCTCAGTCTAAGATCCCAGAGATCGAGAAGACCCTGGGCTTGGTGAAACATCTCAAGGACAAGAAGGAGAAGTCCGAGACGGTTGTCACCCAGTACAACATTTGCGACACGGTTTATGCCAAGGCCGAGCTCACCAACGATGGGACCGTGAACCTCTGGCTCGGGGCCAACGTAATGCTTCAATACACCTACGACGAGGCAATTGCGTATTTGACCCTTAAGCACACTGACGCTAAGAAGGAGTTCGAGGAGATATCGGAGGACCTCCAGTTCACCAGGAACCAAGTCATCACTTCCGAGGTAAACATGTCACGAATTTACAACTGGGACGTGAAGCAGAGGAGGTTCCAAAAAGCGATGGAAACTGCAGCTGCTGCTAAATAATAAACCAACAACAAGAATAAATTTGTAATAGATAATCTCTCACGCGGTTTAAATTTCAATTTCAAATCTAATTTTAATGGGTCTAGCGTGAACTTTGTTTCGAAGCTGTTCAACAAAAATTGAAGAGCATCAGAACGCCCAGGAATTGTGAAAGCAATTCATGTTTTGCCAACGTTAAAAAGTTATAATGAATTAGTTCATTAGTTCATGGTCCCTATACAGTTGGGGTGTCCGCAGGTGCACCTCAGACTTCCGTCCTCAACCGGGAACTTGTAATCGTATGTGATTTCGCTTCCCGCAGGAATTTTCTGGTTGGCAAAAACTACAATTTTTCCTGTTGTGGCATCCAGCTGGACCACCTCCGCGTACGCATTCGGCTGACACGAGTGGTTCATAAACCGCGCCATGCAGCCTAGTGTGGTCGCATCGACAATGTACTCCGTGTCTATCCGGAACATGTAGCACGAGCCAATCCCCGTGGCTTCGTAGGATCGTTCTCGAATATCGCCGACAACACTCCTGAGCCGCTGCCCGACGTACTCGATGATCATGCTGTCCTTATGCAAATCAACTCGGGTGAAGAGTCCCCAGCCGTGGATGTGGGATCGCAGCGGCATCAGCCTCTCCTCCAGCGGGACGGACTTTAGGTTGTAGTAAGCATTTATCTTGCTGTTGAGCAAATTGATTGGTACAGTCCGAGCTGAGCTGATCTTCCTGCTAAGTTCGTTTTTGTTTCTGCCCACTGTTTGTGATTGTTTATTTCGGGCTGCAACAGCAGCAGATTTTTCCGCAGCCTCCTCCTCCTGCTGCGCCGAGCGAAGCGAGGCGCATTTTTAATGAAGCAAATGTGTTGGTTATAATTTCTCGTCTTCCCAAAAGGCTCGCTCACCTCCTTCTCCAGCAGCACCCTCGTGATCCTCGCGTTACCGGCGCTTTTGACGAAAACGCTCAGCCCCTCCGTGCGAGCAGATCCACTTGAGTTGGCCAGCTCCTTCTCGGCCTTGCTCCTCGCCCTCTTCCGTTGTAACAGCTTCACCGCCATCATAGTCGGATTTTTGTGGTGAAAGAAATATTTCTTCGTGTCGGGATTCAAGGGCACAGCGACACTGCGCCGAGCGAGAAAAAATAAATGAATTTAGATTAGTTCAGTAGTGGATGTAACCAGCCATGTATGGATGGATGGCAATTTCGCACGCTCGCTCACCTCTCAATTCCCTCCATTGTTTCGAGCATTTTCTTGATTGGGTTCAGCCCGAAGCCGAAGAACTGCGGTCCGTTGAGCAGGAAGTTGTACTTCAAAACATCCAACCGCTTGGTCATGGGGAGCTTGCTCTTTGTGCTGTCGCTAAAGTGGAGTTTGTTGACCGACTGGATCTTCTTGGAAATTTCCTCGTAAACCCTGTGCACGCAGTCACCGAGAAACTCAGTGTTTACTTCGTTCCCGTTCCCGTCGTCACCATCCGCACACACAGCCCGAAACACCGCCTTGTTGTTACTGTCGGCCCCGACCCGCAGCACGTACAAGCTCCTCCTCTTGGGGATTGTTGCGCTCCAAAAAATTCTTGTTGCAACGTAACCCAACGGGAACACGTGATTCTCTGAGTGAAAGCTGCGCCGAGCGAAGAAGGTGCGAATACGAATTGAGTGGGTTGGTTTTAGTAATAGTGGCTCGGCTCATTTTCTCGTCTTCCTCAACCCCCCCCCCGCTCCGCTCGCTCACCTGTCCAAACCATCGACAATTTGGCCCCAAGAGTGCACAACGAGTGAGCCGATTCGCTGCGGGCCGTAATGGCGCTCCAACAAAGACTCAACCATGCTGTTGTACTTTGCCTTCTCGTTGTGATTTCTCTCGTTGTATTGGATGGTGATCGACTGCATCGGCTCCGGGAGTGATTCGGGCTTGAATTTGTTTTTTACCGCTTCCCTGTCGGAAGTCGGAAAGCACTGCTTGCAGTACATCTTGCTGTTGCTGCGCGTGTCCCGCGTGAACACGCAGGAGGAAGACACTGCGCAAGCATAGTGGTACGAGGCTGGGATTGGTGGAGGTTGGGATGGGTTAGTTTTAGTTTGTGCTGTGGCGAGCAAATTTTGCTCCAATTTTGCTCCAATTTTGCTCCACTCCACTCCACTCCACTCCACTCCACTCCACTCCACTCCACTCCACTCCACTCCACTCACCCTTACAACCACTCTTGCAGCAGCCCGTCGAGGCGCCCCACACGTTGCAGATGTGGCAGTAGGAGCCTTTCTTGCTCACGCGGGCCTTCGAGTTGAACAAATTCCGAATGATCCCGGTGCTCACACCGTTCTCAACGTTGTCCTCGAGCCAACTGTCGCTCGACCAGTACGCGCAGTTGTAGTGCGCGAAGGAACCCACCCTGGCCATCGGCAGGAGGCGGCCTTTTTTGGGGTGTTCCGGAGGTTTTAATTTGTTCTTCTGTTGCTGTTGCTGCGCGCGAGCGAGGAAGGTGCGAAGTAATTTGAGTGGGTTAGTTTAGTTTAGATTAGTTTTAGTAGTGGCTCGTATTCTCGTCTTCATCAAGGCTCGCTTGCTCACATGTTGTTGTTGCTGTTGCTGTTGCTGAACGACCTTTCTCTTTCGGCCGCCGTCGCCGACCGTGACGTCGTGGAAGATCGTTCCTGGCTCGACATTTCCAATTCCAGCATCGTCGTCACCGTACTCCTTGCAGTAGAAGCACTGGCGGGTGTCTCGCCAGATTTCAGGACCGTTAGTCCAGCCGCAGAGTGGTTTGGGAAGAATAGCCGTTTTTTTGTTGTTGCTGTTGTTGTTGTTGTTGCTGTTGCTGTTGCTGATACTGCTGTTACAATCGGTGGGGGAGATTATTGAGGTGTCGATTTCTGCGCCGGCGACGGTGGAGATGTCGAAGGAGGTTGCGTGGGTGGTGGTTCCTTCGAATGAGGGGATTGGCGCAGGCAGGAACAATTTTGTTGTGTCGGTTTTCACTTCGGCGGTAGGGGAAGAAGATTTCTTGTCGTTTTTGTTAACCTTTTTGTTCACCGTTTTGTTCACGCCCCACTCCTCCATCTCCACCTTTGGTGCAGCTTCTTCCTTGATCTTGACCTTGTCCTTGTCCTGGTTCGTCTTCCTCCTCTTCGATCCCGACTCAATAACGTTATCGTTATTGATACCAGAGGTGGAAGCCTCGACCTTCAGCCGTTGGCGCTCTTGGTTGGAGAGAAATTGTCGCTGCGCCAAGCGAAGCATTTATAATAAAGCAAAAACAAAACGAGCGAGTAAAAAGAATTGAGTGGGTTAGTTTAGTAGTGGATGTGGGTGGTTGTAGCCATTTCCGCTCGTTCGCTCGCTCACCTGTTTCGCCTCATCCACACACACGCTGCACTGATACGCAGCCAAGCTCTTGCTCAAGTCTCTATTTGTGTGCCCCGCAGATGCCTTCTCCAAGGTGATGATTGCCTGTGCGTTAACATCGCAGTAGTTGTGCACCCACAACTTGCAGTTCCCGCACTCGACCATATCGCAGTCGGTGGGCAGCCAGAACTGCGCCGAGCGTTTTTAATGAAGCAGGGGGGAGGGAGTGAGCCGAACGAATACAATTGTTAATGGTGGTGTTAGGGCTCGTAATCTCGTCTTCATCAAGGCTCGCTCGCTTCGCTCGCTCACCTTCTTGCAAACTGGGCACTTGTCCTCGGGGGATGCAAGGCAGACCGCGCCACCGTCGCGGAAGCACTTCAGCGGGTCGCAGGACCAAACCGTGCAGGGGGAGGGAGTGGTGGTTGTGCACACGGAGCACTGAACGCAGTGGCCGCAGAACCACGAGACGCCCTCGGGGGGAGATTCGGGGAGGGGAGGTTCGAGGAGGTCAATGTTGTACGACCTGTCGCACATGTCGCAGTAAATGAGCTTGGCCTCATTGATGGGGACGCAGCCGCTGATCTCGCAGATTTTGCAGTTCGCGCATCTGCGTTGAGTGGAATAATGTTAGTTTAGTTGCAGTGGATAGATAGAGATAAACGCTCGCCTCGCTCACCTCCAGCCGCTGACCGCGTCCGCGTCCATGCTGAAGATGGGAGATTGTGTGCAAAACGAGTGGAACGCCTCTCCGCAGTCGACGCAGAAGAGCATAGTGTCCTGGCTGCCGGAGCTCGCGCACACGAAACACGACTCCATCCAGCAGGAGAACTTGGCCTCAAGGGGGGTGAGCGACGTTGTTGGGTTCGGGACGCAGGATTCAGAGTCGGTGGAGGCTTTGAGGGCAGGGAGAGTGACCACCGCAATGTCTCCAACGACGAGGTCCTGGATTTGAATGGATTTAATTAATTTGTTGTATTATGTGGAAGCTGCTCTTCGCTCGCTCACCTTCTTCTCGGCGGTCTCGTCCTTCCTCGTTCGTTCGAGCTCCTGCTCAACAAATTCCCTCGCTTTCCTGTACTGTTCCTCGACCTTCTCCGCATACTTGCTCGGGGTAGGATCGTAGCCGACCATGCCCTCGGAGAAGACATTCGCCAGGCAGTTGGAGTGGAACTTCTTGGCCCGCTTCCACAGGTCGGTGGAAGGGTGGTTGAACGTCAGGCAGTTGAAGACCATGAGCTGCGCCGAGCGAAGCGAGCAAGAATAGTTGAGTAGGTTAGTTCAGTAGTGAATGTGGCCATGTATAATAAGGAGAGCGGAGACGGAATGAAACTCACCTCGAAGTTTTCTCTGACCCATCCTGGAGGGGGGGGGGGATTGGAATTGGGATCGGATTTGGAGGTGGTGCAGCGAAGCCGCATCGTCTCGAGATCCATCGGATCGCTAACAACGTCCAAATACGTCGGGGCCATGTCCTCAGTAACGGGGTGAGTGAACAGCCCCAGCCCTTCGTCCCTGGTCACCTTGTTGCTCGTCAAATAGAGGTCATTCTTCTTCAGCGCCTCGACGGTTTGCAGCGTCTGGGAGTGGGAGCAGGAGAGGCAGTTGAAGGGGTGGGTGGTCTGGGGAAGGGCGTAGCTGCGCCGAGCGAAGCGAGGCGCATTTTTTATGAAGGACGAGCGAACGAGCCAACCAAACGAATTGAGTGGAATAGAGTGGAATAATGTTAGCTTAGTAGTGGATGTAGCCATAACGTCTGTAGCAATTTCGCGCACTTCATCGCTCGAGTCTTCCTCAAGGCTCGCTCGCCTCGCTTCGCTTCGCTTCGCTCGCTCACCTGCTGAAGAGGGGGAGTGGGAGGGAGGTGCAGGCTGCGTGGACATATTTCTGGCACGTGTCACAGCAGATCATCGTGCTCTCATCCTTTCCCCAGACCTTCTCCTCAACTTCCATCTCCACCTCTACCTTCTCCTTCTCCTCCCCCCCGCCATACACAGCCTTACATATCCCACAGTAACACCCCCTCACATACCCCTTCGTGCACTCCATGCACAAGCTAACCGTCGTAATATCCCCCCCCTTCCCCCGCCCGCCAACCTTATGATCAAACACCCCAAAATTCTCGTCCCGCCTCCCACACGACTCACAAGACTTACAGCTCTGACAACAAAAAGCCACAAAACCAACCTTATCCCCATCGTCGAGGAAGTGGTTTAGACTCGCCTGGGACATTGGTGGGTCGAGGCAGCTCGAGTGCATCATTCCCTTGCAGGCTGTGCATTCTATTACGTTTGGGGAGTAGTAGCTGGGGTCTGAGGGGGAGGTTGTGGGAGTTGCGCAGAGGGTGCAGATTGCTGGGTTTGGGGGGTTTACTTCAGCAGGGTTTGCTGTTGCTGTGGCTTTGGGAGGAGAGGGGATACTCAATGTTGGATTGCTTCTACTGGGAGAAACGCCGGTGACGGAATTGTAGTCGTAGTTGTAGTAATACTCGTCCCCAACCTTCTCCAGCCCTCCAGCCTCCGTATCGCCGATGCAGAGCAAGCTCCCGACACTAACAGCAATGCAAGGCACAGCCGTTGTTGTTGTTGCTGATGTTGATGTTGTAGAATCAGGAGGAGGAGGAGGAGGAGGAGCGGTTGAAACTCTCACATCCTCCGAAAACAAATCAACCCACATAGGCGGCTGCTGCTGCTGCTGCTGCTGCTGCTGCTGCTCCTCCACCCCTCCACCACCGAAACTAACCAACCACAACCCCCTCACGACAGAATACTGCTCCACGTGCCCCTTCACCTTCACCTCCCCCTGGGCGTTGTTGAACACGACACTCCGATCAAGCAAGAACCCGCTCTCGGCGTTCAAGGCGTAGTAGCTCGCGGGGTTTTGGAGGGGGTATAGGACCGAGGCGCGAACCAACGCCCCGAGGTGAAGGGCGTTTGACAGTAGGGTGGCCGCGGAGGTTATTTGGGAGTTTTCGGTTTGTGCCGCCTGAAGAGGGGGAGTGGTTGCGTTGGGGGTGAATGGGAGTAGGAATTGGTTTTGCTGGTTTTGCGCTTCATCTTCCGCCATTGTTGTCGTTGTCGTTGTCGTTGTCGCTGTCGTTCTTGGTGTCGCTGTCGTTCTTGGTGTCCTGACCAGCCCCCCCTCCCCCCCCCCGTAGAATTCCACATGAATCGTCCCCGGGTTCGGCGGCG
>Ga0302116_1002294_pt1 | contig 11245 bp, 6 predicted proteins | sample AG5_SCM_MG_FD_203124 | JGI IMG/M metagenome (GOLD analysis project Ga0302116, IMG submission 203124) | Marine microbial communities from Western Arctic Ocean, Canada - AG5_SCM | ecosystem: Environmental > Aquatic > Marine > Oceanic | place: Canada: Western Arctic Ocean | collected 2017-10-01 | reverse complement strand
GAATGCGATGACGAACGTCCATCCGTTTGGTGTGGATTTTGCAAACACGTTTGCGGAAATTCCCGCGCATTGGAACATTCGCACCGGGATTTGGCTCCGACATTACTGCTACGATCGCATCCACCGACTCCGAGTGCGCAGAAGCGGTAATAAAAATCGAAAGGCTGGGTTAGTCGAACTTCTTCTGACGCAATTAGTCTCCGGCATCTGGCACGGTCTCAGTGCCGGATACTGGATGTTCTTCTCCTCGACGGCGTTGATCATTTACTGCGCGCGCAAAACGTACAAATGGCAACGCGACTACATGTCCGAAAGATTCGTAAAATATTGGAAACTGTTTAGCTTAGCGCAGACGCACCTTGGTTTGCTCTATCTGACCCCGGCGTTTCATTTGGTCGAGTTCAAGGAAAGCGTCCGAGCGTGGAATGGAATGTATTGGTTCATTCACGTCTTTTCCATCGCGTTGATAGCGCTGACTAGTTTAATTCGTCCGCAGAGTTGGAAAGAGAGAAAGAAACAGGAAGCCGCGAAGAAACAGAAGTGAGGATGATTTGAGCATTTTACGCAAAACGCTCTCGACTAGATACTACTTACGCATAGATAAGAAAAAGAGAGCGCACGCGTCACTCGAACACACAATACTTTACTCTTTTTGAACGAAAATCCCCCAACAAATAGAACTAATCCTCAAAACTCCGACGCGTTGTCTCGCTCTCTTTCCCAAGAAAGAGACAACACCAACACCAGTAAAAATGTCCGCGTTCTTCCGTCAACTCGGCTCTTTAAAAGTGAAAGAGGTCCCGGAGTTCCTTAAAAAAACAATCACCAAAGAGAACGCGATCGAGAATTTCCAGAGATATTCAAAGGAGTACCGGGAAAAGTACATCCAAACGGGATCGATTGCGCCGGTGTACCACGCGATGGGGGCGGTGTTCGCGACGGCGTACGTGACCGTTTGGCCGACGGAATATAGACATTTCAAAGCGCAACAATCTGGGGAGCATTAGAGAGAGAAGAAGGAGAAGAAACGCGACTGTGTAATGTCTCTGATCGAAAGAGCAAAACACATCCAGATGGAAAGAGCAAAACACATCCAGATGGAAAGAGCGAGATAGCGAGAAAGCCAACAAAGTATAATGAACAGTAGCTAAACTATATATATAAACTAAATATACACAAATCTATAGCGCGGCGCGGTAGTCTATATCTATATCTCTACGAAAAGGATGCGTTCCTCCAGTCTTTACCGACGTCGTCGAAATGGTCGTCAAAGTCAAAGACGTCCTTCGTATTCGTCGAAGCGGCGTCGAGGCGGTCGAGCGGCGGCGCGAGAACGACTTTGACGCTCCCTTTGTCTTGCTCTTTCAATTCAAAGTTCATGTTGTTCGCGTTGTTGTTGTTCGACTTGAAGACTTTGAACGGGCTACTACTCTTGCTCGTGGAAACGTTTTTCGTCTCCGCGTCAAACGCGGTCGGTTCGAGGAGGACACATCGAATTTCGTTTCTTGCACCACCCCCAACCGCTTCGGCCAATCCTTGCGCGCGATCTGGCAACACCCCCGCGTATAAATTCCCGTTCGCGAAATATAAACCTCCCACGCGCATTGTACCGTTCGGGTGACTCGTATTCGCGTACTTCTGGATATGCGTCAACGCGATTTCATTCAAGACGGAAACGTTGCCCGACTCGGAATGGAACAGCGGGATTGCATCTTCAATAAACGTGTTGTCTTTGTCGTCCTCGCGAACAAGTAAAGCCCCGGAAACGTCCGAATTCGGGTGCTTACAAATGTGTGCGAATACTTTTCGGTGCGCGAGAGAGGAGAAATGGAGGGTTCCCTCTCCTTCTTTAGGAGTATTCTCTTCGCGCATTTGTGTATTCTTGCGCGCGTAAAAATGGCGAATTGGCTTCAGAATTTTCAATGTCATTAAAGACATGAAGGAGAACGTGTTGGAAGAAGACCAAGAAGAGCGGACGCTCGAAGACGTCTTCGACTTGCTCTCTATCGGTTCGCACTTTCAGTGGACCAATGAGAGTAATAATGCGAAGAAAAACACTCGCTTTGACCATCTCTTGTTTGGATTCGTTTTCCTCTTGCAACGGTGTCGATGGGACGTCGGCATGAAGATCAAGAAGAGCAAGATTAAGCGAGGAAAAGAGGAGGAGAAAACGATGACGATGGGAGAAAAACTGAAACTCTGCGAAGAGGTGGAACGAGGGATTGGTGAACTCGGGTGCCCTTTACCTCTGAGAGCGCACCAGATTTGCGGGCTGGATTCGGAGAAAGTGTTCCCGGTGGTGCAATGGCTGACGAAACGAGCGATGGTACTCGCGGGAGAAAAAGTAGTAGTTAAAGAAGAAGAAGAGGGAGAATGGGAACGCGGTGGTGGTGGTAGTCTGTTTGGCAAAACGCGTCGTCAATCTGGGCGGATTAGGCGGTCTCGATTGCAGAGTTTGTTATTACGCGAGAGCGTTACGAAGAACAACACGAGGACGTTTAGGAGAGCCGCGGAATCGAACGTGAACAGAGAGTTAGAGAGAGAAGGGGAGGAGAAGATTAGGAACGGGTGCCTCATGGAGTTTGGTCATCGCGTGAACGGGAAGAGTAGGTTGTACGACGCTCGAGGAGGAGGGTCGTCGATGATGGCGACGCGCGCCGCCGCCGCCGCCGCCGTGGCGAAAAACAGAGGCGAGGAGAAGAAGGACGGATTTGGTTCGACGACGATGACAGCAGAGGAAGAAGATGCGGTGTTAAGCGAGGAGGAACTTGCCCAACGCGAAGAGGCCAAGTTGAAACGTATGCTTTCGGAATATTTGGTGAAGAACGATGAAAACGATGAAAACGCCAGCAATGTGTCCTCAAACTCGGTGGCCGAGTTGTTGGTGAAGATGAAAGGATGGGAGATTGCGAAAGCGATGAATGCGTTCGGCGACGACTTTGATACTTCAGGTGGTGGTAATGTTAATGGTGCGTCGATGTCTTTCGCCGGGTTATCTGGTGCGGCTGGGAAAATACTGCGCATTGAACGCTCCACGCGCGCCGTCGCGAGACGGTTGGAGGCGGAAAAGCGCAAATTGGACTCGAAGAGAGAAGAGATGGACGAGGCGGAATTGGAAACAAAACAAGCGAAGGACGCGTACGAAAACGCAAGGAAAGAGAACGAAACAATAATTGCCAAAAGAGTAGAACTCGAAAAGAGCGTCACGGATCCGGCGCAAAAGCAACTCGTGGACGCGTTGGCGAACATGGCCAGACGCAGAGCCTCGCTGAAGAAGGAAGAGGCGTCGTTTCGTAAGACGTGCAAGAAGGAATTGAAAGTTTTGAAAGCGAAGGTGACATCCATCGAAGAAGAACGCGAACAGACCGGCGAACTCGCTAAAATCGCGGAAACGTCCGCCCAATACGCGAAAGAAAAGGAAAAACGCGACAAGCGCGTCAACGAACTCGCGAAACGGAGCAAAAAAAACGCCATCTTATCGAGACGGTTAGACGATGTCCCGCACTCCGCCGAGCTCGCGCAGTACGAAACGAGATTTCGAGAGCTCAAAAACGCCGTCACGCGTAAACTTCGCGAAACGAAAAGACAATTTGCGTTGTACAATTCCCTGGCGAAACGAAGCGAACACGCGGCGAAGGAAATCAGTCTCTTAACTTCCGTCAAAGAACAGCTCCACTTATTGGACACGAAAATCGGGAAGGAAAGCTTGCGAGACTCGTTGCGAGACATCTCCTCCGCAGTTTCGAAAACCGCCGACAACGCGGAGAGGAAAAAAATGAACGAAAAACGCGCGGAAGAGTTGTTAGCAGAAGACCAACGCGAGCACATCGAGAAGAGGAAAGAGTACTTAAAATTGACGAAAGAGTTCAAAGATTTGTGTAGACGAGAAGAGCGATGTTTACGAAGCTCAGAGGAGGGAAAAGAAGAAGAAGAGAGCACAAACAGAAGAAGAAGTGGTAGTAGTAGTCGTAGTAGCAGCGATGATGATAGCGGTAGGAGTAGTAGGAGTAGAAGTAGGAGTAGTAATAGGAGCGACGACGACGAATAACGGCTTTCGCAAAGGTTTTACTTCAATTCGTACAATCCCAAAATCGGCCCGATGAATCTAAAGCACACCCACAAGAACGCGATAAACGCCGCGCCGTATAAGCTCCCTTGGTTCATCCAATACATCCATCCTTTCTCCCCCGACCACACCACCCACAGTTTTTTCAAAGGTTCCATCTTCTCCCAATTCTCCGGATCTCCCTCCCACATGCTCAACATCCCGTTCGCCCCGGGTGTGGGGAACGATCGTTTCATCCCTAAATCGTCGAACAACGTCGCCGGACGACCTTTCTTTGCATCGTTTGTCTTCGGAAAGCCAGAATCTCGCTCTTGCTTCTCTTTACTGGTCAGTTTGACTTTGTTCTTGGAGTTCTTTAATCGACGCTCGATGGCGGCAATCGATTCATCATCCGAAGAAGAGTTGTTGTCTTTAACGTCGTCGTTGTTGTTATTCGCGGCGAAAACGACGACTTTTGACGAAGACGACGACGACAAAGACGAAGAAGTGCGCCGGAGATGAAGCGAAGACGAAAACTGCGCGAGAGAAGATGCGAACATTTTTGCTTCTGAAGTGACGAATTTTTTCCCTATAAATAAGAGAGAGTGAGAGACGCGACGACGGGATGAATTGATGATGATGATGATGATGATGATTTATACTACGAGTGACTATTTACTCTAAATTCTAGTACCATAACATCTCCAAGTCGCCGTTTTCGAGCCACTTACCGAACACCGCGCCTAACTTCGGACCGGCGTCGAAGTATACGAGGACGTCGGACGCGGACGCGAAACAGGCGTTGGAGCGAACCGGGAGAAGTTTTCTTTTAGCTTCTCGTCGTAAGAGTTTGGAGAGGAAAACGGTGTTGTTGTTTTCGTCGGAGAGGTTTTCGTTAGCGGCGGTATCGACGTTTCGAGGACGACGACAATACGCGTCGATGATGTCGCGCATTTCAGTTTGTATGGACGAGGGAAGGTATCGAACGCAGTTTTGATAAAGCCGTTCGTCCTTCTCTTTCTCTTCCATTTCTTTTTCACTCGACGAAGGTCCAGGAATCATGAATAAATACGGGTCCTCCCGCCGTTTTCTCGCCGCCGGTTTGCTTTTTCTCCTTCTTTTTTCAACGTCATTGTTGCTCGCGTAAAACCACACGCTCTCGTCTTTCCACGACACCAATCGCGAGCCTATCGCGAGTGCTTCAGATCCTGGTTTGCCTTTTATTTTCACGCCGCTCGACCAGCCAATCTTCTTCTCTACCAATTCGCGATACGCGTCCTCGATCGGGTGAGAGTCAATCTCCCTCATGCCTACGTTATTTATAAAGTCACCGCAGATAACCACGTCCCCTCTTTTTCTAACATACGGAGACGCCGCTTCTTTCAACAACCCGGCGTCTTTCGACACGATAAACGCGAGGCGAAGCTTTTCGGTGGTGGTGGTAGTTTCATTATCAGCGCGCCTCATCGCGTCGACCACGTCCGACACGCATCGAATATCTGCGCTTTGTTTTCGTCCACTTCGCGTTCGCACGACGCGGACGCGCGAGCCTAAAATCCGAACGGATTCCAACGCTTCTCCTAAACTCTTTCTTGTCTTCTTCGTATTCCTCTCGTTCGTCGTCGCACGCGTCCATCCTCCTTCTTCTTCTCCTTTGTCTTCTTCTCCTCCTCGCTTTACAACGCCTTTAACTTCCTCTCCAAAAGTCTTCTCGTTCCCGTATAATGAAAGAGAGACCACGTCGCCGTAAAAGCTCGCCGCGCGATGGAACGCGTGCAAAAACCTTTGCGCTGCTGCGTCGTCGTCCTCGTCACTCGTACTAAATCTCGGCCGGACGTTATCGCAATCGATGAACACGAACACCTCGACCTTGTTGTCACTCGAAGTCTTAACTGTATTCTTTCCCCGTAATCGTCTTTGCTCATGTTGTTGATGATGATGATGATGTTGTTGGTCGTCGGCTGATGATGATGACGACGATACTAAAGACGACGACGCGAGGACCGCATCGTTCCTTTTCCTCCTGTTCCTTTTCCTCCTCCAACCGACGTCGAAAACGAAAGATGACGAGGTTGACTGTCTCGTCCTCAGAAGCGTCATAAAATGGAGGAAATTCATATCTAAACAATAATACCATGCGCTGCTGCTCTCACCACCGCGCTTTTATCCATCGTTTCGGGGCACGTCCGTGTTGTTCCTCCTCCTCAGAGAACGAGAACAACAAAAATGCTCGAAGGAAAAGGAAAAGGGAGGTGAAAGTTACCGTCAAAGATAAAGAGATTTTGAGATACTCGGTTCCCAATTTTTTCCCCGATTTCATAAATGATTTCAACCCGGAGGATGCGGAGGAAACCATGGAAGAGATTGGACGAAACAGACCACGAGGAAATGAAGGAGATTTAGATGATGAAAACGAGGACGAAAATGAAGAAGATAATGAGAAGAAGATGATATACGTGTGGAAAAAAGGAATGGAATTAGAGGAGAGAAAAGTCGTAAGAGAAAATCAAGAGAAAATAGATGCTTTGTATCCAAAGATGAAGATGTCATCGGATGACGATTCAGACGATTCAAAGAGTCCTCGAAGAGAGGCGAGAGAGATTCTGGGCGATTTTGCCCGAACGCGCTTCGAGGAGGAGACAGAAAACGAGCAGAAATACGCGGGAGTTCAATCGATGTTGAGCAAAGCGTTGCTCTTCGCCACCGTATTCGCGTACGCGCTGGGTTTGGTTTTGACCACGCATAGGGGCGTGGTGGATTTGTCGTCGCCGGCGCCGATCGAGTGCGAGCGAGGGGAGGTGGAGTGCGACGAGAAGATGCTTCCGGAAAGGGTGGAGGTGTTCGTGCGTGAGGAGCGTTAACTTAGAATAGCTGTGTATTATCGTAGTTGTATTGTATTATTGTGTGTTTTGTTTACCTCTATAAAATGTTGACTAATGTGTTGTTGTGCGATGGTAAATTTATAATCTCTCTCTCTCTGTCTGTCTCTCTCTCTTCAACTCTCTCTCTCTCTCTCTAAAAGCCGTCGGGTTTGTCCCAGGTGGATGTTCCGGTCGCCGAGGAATAATAATATATCCGCCCGGAACCGTCGTCCAACTCTTGCCAGTCTCCAACTTTGCGCAAAGGAATCGGTTGTGCCTGTTGTTGTTGTTGTTGTTGCTGCTGTTGTTGTTGTTGTTGATAGTACTGTTGTTGCTGCGCAATCATCGCTTGTTGCATGGCGTATTGTTGTTGCTGGTACAACTGCTGTTGCTGCTGCGATTGACCTCCGCCACCGCCGCCCATCATCATCATTCCACCGCCGCCCATCATTTGTTGTCGAGCGAGGTCGTTAAATTGCGCGACGGAACCTCCGTTGATGATTTCTACGACGACTTGTTGACACACGTTTACGTATTGCGGGTCGCCAGAAATAATGACCAAACATGGCGTACACGTCTGGTCGATTTGCGCTCGAGCGCCGGTAGCTAACTGAATGCCTTTAATCGTTTCTCCGCCTCGACCGATGACTCTTCCGACGCACTCTTTTGGACACTCTACGTTTACGACAATTGCCCCGGGTTGCGCGGCTTGGACCGCAGAGACCGTCCCGTGTGGTCCATTCATGATATCTTCGCACATTTTTGATACTTTTTCAATTTGCGTATTCGTTCCGGTGATGACAATCTTCCTCGGTTCGCCGTCCGCCATGGACATCTGGTCGATGATAACTTTCGCGCCAGTTGTCGATGCTAACCCTTTAATAGTTTCCCCACCTTTACCGATGATTTTACCGACTAAAGACTGCGGGCAGTCCAATTTCACCGTTCGAGTTTCTTCGTAAACGTTATCGGAAGGTCCAGTTCCGAACCGATTGGAAGAGTTATTCTGCGCTTCGCCCGGAGGCACGAACGTTTGCTGAGACGCGTCGAATTTACGAAATTCCACTTTCAAGGGCGCCGCGTTTGCTCCAGCGGCAGATCCTCTGACTCCACCACCACCACCACCAACTGCATCTCCTCCACCACCAACACCGACACCACCACCACCACCACCACTTCCTGCTGCTCGCATCGCCATCGCCGCCAACTCCGCCGCTTTCGCCTGCGCCTGCGCCACCATCGCGTTCACCGACGCTTGATCTGGAACACCACCACCAGTGATGGCGTTCGCAGTCGTGGCACTTGAAGGTGGCGGCGGAACATTCGTTACGTGCCTCTCTTCCGCGGCATCATTCGTAGCCGGCGTCGGTGTCGTCGTCGTCGGTTCCTCGGTTGTCGTCGTTCTCTTCTTCATCACGAAGCCGCCGCCGCCGCCGCCGCCGCCGCCGCCAGTCGCCGCCGTTGCGACGGCCGCGTAATCTACTTTCACTCGTCGGCTCCCACCACCTCCTCCGGACAGCAGCGGGTCTTCCTCTGCCTCTTCTTCATTAACCTCGTCGTCGTTCGCTTTCTTCGCTTTCTTGTTGTTGTTGTTGTTCTCGTTCTCCTCCTCGTTGTTCTCCCGCGATTCTTTTCCTCCTCCTCCTCCTTCGTTTCCTTCCGCGCTCTCTCTTTTCTTGCCGTTGTTGTTGTTCTTCAAACCGCTCTTTTTCTTCTCCTTTTTTCCTTCTTTGGTCGCCACCGCCGCTTTGTCGTCGCCGTCGTCCAATTCATCCTCCTCGGGAAGAGTTGTTGGAATCGGCGATTGGCTCTTCGACCTCGAACGAGTCGTCCGTCTGCTCGAAGCTGCAGCTGCCATTTTTTTTATTATTCTGCGCTTGTGTAATGTGCAAGTGCGTGTGTGTTCTCTCTCGTCTCTCTTACTCTCTCTCTCTGCGTGTCGCGTTTAGCGCGCACTAATGTGTCAACAATTCGATCCAAGAGAGAGACAAATGCATTGGCAGCCAGGTAGGGTTTAACACCCTAAATATCCAGCTTCTGAATTTTCCCTTTGGCATCTTCCTCAGAGTAAGAGTGAGAAGAGAGAGAATGGGAAGAAGAAAGTCAAAGTCCACGCCCGTGCTGAGAACGAGAGACGTCCTCGTTCTCTCTCTTTTCCTCCTCGCACTCATTCGTTGTTCTCTTTCGGGGGGGTCGTTTACTACTTTTACTCTTAACGGGATTTCGTTCGTGAAGCAATGGGAGATTTTAACTTCTGATGATTCTTCTTTGTCTTCTTCTTCTTCTCCATCGGTGGTCATCAACACGAAGAAGAATTTCGGCAGAAGACCAAAACCGCTTTTACCGGTGATTTTCTTCGATTTAAACGGAGACGGAAGGCAAGAGACCTTGATCGCGTACAAAAGCGCGAAAATTGGAATTTACGACGGAAGCGTCAGAGGAGGAAAACAACAGAAGAAAAAGAACAACGACGGAATGAACGAAGATGAAGATGTAGCGAACGAGAACACCTTGAGACTTCTAAAAATGGTCGATTTGCGAGAAACGAACGAGAATAGTAAGAAAAGAACGCATCGGATGAGAGAAGAGCACGGGAAGCGCGTTATCGCACTCGCGGCGGGGAGACCGCAGGCGAGGCGACGAAATCGAGGCGAGAGCGAGACGAAGAGGAGGAGGAGTGGGAGTGGGAGAGGGAATAAACAACCCCGTGCGGTTGTGATCAAACGGAAAGCGATATTTGTGGTAGTGACGGAAGAGTTGCAAGTGATGACGTTTGATCACAACGCGAAGAAGAAGTGGGAGCGGTCGGCGAGGGACGCGCTGTTTAGCGGTAAAGCGCATCATCATCATCATCATCATCTAGGAGGAAGAGGAGAAAGAGGAGACTCGATGAGAGTGGAAGAGATTGCCGTGACGGTCGTTTCTGCAAAAGGAGAGAACGAAGACGGGTTAGTCGTCGTCGGTGGGCGCGTGGAGTACGAGAATTATCAAAATGAAAAAGGAGAAGAGGGAGAAGATTACGAGCGAGGCATGGAAGCGTACGAACGAGAATTGAAGGACGACGAGATGCTTTCAATGCATCGAGGCGGTAGACGAGACGAAACGATCGAATTCAAAGAGGAAGGCGTTGAAGATATCATTGAAGACGACAACGATACGTTTGCCTCTCAAAACGGGGCTTTTGTATATCTCGCATTTAACGCGAGAAGTGGTGAACTCGTCTGGCGTCGCGTCGCCTCAGATTTCGTCGCCGATCCGGCGGAACTTTTACGAACCACCACGCCGGCGCACGAAGTTCGATTGGATTCGCACTTGACGAAAATAGAAGAGCATAAATCGAAAACGGATGGAATTTGTAGATCGTACAGAGAGTCTGCGTTAGCCGAGGCCCTCCCTCACGCGTGGAGAGACGCGGAGGATACGCGAATGCGCTCGGCGCCGTTTAGCAAGAGTCAAAAGCAAACGTCCTCCTCGTTCAGCGGTCGTAAAAAAAGAGCGCGCGGTGGACGAGACCCGGGTCCGCTCGCGACATCTGCCGCGACGACCAACTTGAAAGCCGCATCTCGCGACCCGAATTTCGCGGTGGCGGATAAAACGAACGATTTCTCCAGTTTACTTTCCCGAGGCTTTTCTTATTTGAACCTCGGCAAGAGCGCGGTGCACCACCGCGACGACGAACGCGAAAAGTTAGATTATCACAACCGCCGGTTTCATCACCAACACATGATGTCGTCTTCGAACAACAACATCAAGAACGCAATCATCGCGCACCATCGCGACGGCGTTGAAGTCCTCGACGCGTTCACAGGAGAGTTGATTTGTCAGCTGGCGTTGCAACATCCCGGGTACCACGCGGATATCAACGGCGACGGGGCCATCGACCATTTAGACGCTCGAGGTCATCGCGCGCACATCGCAGACGTCGCAATGGACAACTTCTCGCCCGGTTGTTGGGCCTCGGTCACCTCGGGCGCACCAGATGTCCAAACCGTCTTCGAAGGGTCCATTTGTAAACCGACGAGGAAAAGTTCCATTAAGAGCACGCCGAGACAACGAGCGAAGAGCAACAAGAAACAACAAAATTCGGGCGATTTTTACTTGAGAAACAAAAATAAAGACAACGTGGACGTGTTGACGCCAATTATCGTGCGCAGAGACGATAAGAGCGAACGAGACAGGTCTTTCCGTCGCGCGACGAAAGACGCGGTGTTTTTAAACTCCCGGGGCGAGTTGACGTGTTACGCGAAAGATGGAACGAGGAGGTGGATGGTAAATACGCGCGCGAGTTGGAAGATTGACGTGAATGGACCACCGAAAGATGGCATATACGACTTATTTT
>Ga0302116_1002293_pt1 | contig 11249 bp, 8 predicted proteins | sample AG5_SCM_MG_FD_203124 | JGI IMG/M metagenome (GOLD analysis project Ga0302116, IMG submission 203124) | Marine microbial communities from Western Arctic Ocean, Canada - AG5_SCM | ecosystem: Environmental > Aquatic > Marine > Oceanic | place: Canada: Western Arctic Ocean | collected 2017-10-01 | reverse complement strand
GATGTCTCCTGATTTGCTGAACAACCAGCCGGTACCGGCGTGGCGACGAGGCGCGGACGTGAAGTGGACGTCCGGGATCGTCAACCGCACGAGGTGCGAGGAACCGCAACTCACGCCGACGCCGATTAATCCGTCGCCGCCGCCACCTACGCCAGCGCGGGCATCACCCCCGCCGGCATTGCCGCCGCCTTTAACTCCCGTTCCAGTCGTCGTCATACCCGCACAACCGGACGCACCCGCTGTTCCCCGGACGTGTTTGGACGACGCTACGCTGGTACCGGCGCTGTGCACTGGCTTTCTGTTAGGCCAAGACGCCGCTCTCGGGCCGTCCGACGGCGCTGAGTGCTGCGCGCTTATCCGCGACATGGACGACCGTGACTGTTTCTGCGATCAAGCCGTGGTGGACGCGCTCGAGCAACTCGCGGATCCGCTGTTCCTGGTAAACGGGTTCGCGTGCGACGTCGAGCTTACGAGCGGCGACGCGTGCTTACCAGCCGCGCCGCCCGTCATTTTACCGACGCCGGAGCCGCCGTCGCCGGTCGCGCCGCCGCCGCCGCCGCCTGAAGTACCAGTCGCGGTAACTCCGTCACCGGACGCACCTTCGCCGCCGCCCCCTGAAGTACCAGTCGAGGCACCTCCGTCACCGGACGCGCCCTCACCGCCGCCACCGGTATTGGTCGAGGCACCTCAGTCACCGGACGCGCCCTCACCGCCGCCGCCCTCACCGGATGCACCGACACCAGTAGTGGTCGTGACCTCGCCACCACCACCTGAAGCACCCGCGTCGCCGCCGCCGGGGTCACCGCCTCAGCCAATCGTGCGAGTCGCGCTGTCTCCGCCTCCGCCGACTGCGCCGTCGTCACCGCCGCCGGTGTCACCCCCCCCGCCGACTGCGCCAGAGCCGCCGCCGCCCTCACCGAGCCCGCCGGATGCACCGATTCCACCACCACCGAACGCGCCGAGCCCACCACCACCGAGCCCGCCGGATGCGCCGAGCCAACCTCCGCCGCGCCCTCCGGATGCGCCAAGCCCACCACCACCGAGCCCTCCGGATGCGCCAAGCCCGCCTCCGCCGCGCCCGCCTCGCGCGCCGCCGCCGAGCCCGCCACCGCCGAGTCCGCCGGACGCGCCAAGCCCGCCGCCGCCGTTCCCGCCGACATCGCCCCCACCGAGCCTGCCACCACCGAGCCCTCCGGACACACCGAACCCTCCGCCGCCGAGTCAGCCGCCATCGCCGCCGCCTCCGCAGGTGCCGATGTCACCGCCGCCCTCGCCGAGCCCGCCGCCACCGAATGCGCCGAACCCACCTCCACCCGAGTCTCCACCAGTGGTGGTCGAGGTACCGCTCGCGCCCTCTCCGAGCCCACCCCCGCCCGGTCAGCCGCCCTCGCCTGAGGCGCCGTCGCAACCGGACCCCCCGTCCCAACCGAAGGTGGTCGAACAAACCGACCCATGCTTGTCTCGTCTCGACAAACTCAACAAAGAGTGTGGACCCCTCCTGGGAGACGACGAAGCGCCGACGATGATGCAGAGCTGTTGCGCGACGCTCGACGAGATGAACGCGCCTGATTTGCGATGTTTCTGCCGCCAAAACGTTCTCGACGTCATCGGAGACCAGATTCGGCCGTTACGTTTACTCGCACCGTTCATGTGCGGCCCTGATATTGAAATATTCGAGGGGGACGCGTGTCAGCCGGTGATCCCCGAGCCCACGCAGGAGCCTCTTGCGCCGGACGCGCCTTCGCCGCCGCTGCCCGAGGAAACAGTCGAGGCACCTCCTTCGCCGGACGCGCCCTCGCCGCCGCCGCCCGAGGTACCAGTCGAGGCACCTCCTTCGCCGGACGCGCCTTCGCCGCCCCCACCCGAAGTACCAGTCGAGGCGCCTCCTTCGCCGGACGCACCCTCGCCGCCGCCGCCCGAGGTACCAGTCGAGGCACCTCCTTCGCCGGACGCGCCTTCGCCGCCGCCTCCCTCACCGAGCCCGCCGGATGCACCGAGTCCACCACCACCGAGCCCGCCGGACGCGCCGATTCCACCTCCGCCGAGCCCGCCTCGCACGCCGCCGCCGAGCCCACCACTACCGGACGCGCCAAGCCCGCCGCCGCCGGAGTTGGTAGTTGTCGCTCCCTCGCCGCCGCCACCGAGAGTGTCCTCGCCACCACCGCCGCCCTCGCCTCCACCGCCGGACGCACCAAGCCCGCCGCCGCCGGAGTTGGTAGTTGTCGCTCCCTCGCCGCCGCCACCAAGAGTGTCTTCGCCACCACCGCCGCCCTCGCCTCCACCGCCGGACGCGCCAAGCCCGCCGCCTCCGAGTCCGCCGCCATCGCCGCCGCCTCCTCGGGCGCAAATGCCGCCTCCCCCCGTGCCCGCGGCGCCTCCCGTGAACGCATGCCCGACGCTCGCGCTCAACGGCGTCGGCAGCGGCCCGACGCGCAACGAGTTGGGCGTCGGCACGGTGTGGGTGGACCCTGGTGCGTCCGCGTTTGACGTTGAGGACGGGGACTTATCGGATGTCATCGTTAGGGACACCTCCGAGCTCAACACCAACGTCCCGGGCGTGTACCGCGTGACGTACCGGGTGTCAGACGCCGCCGGGTGCTCCGTCACCGCTGCGCGGTTCGTTCGCGTCGTCGCGCTCGTCGCCACGAGCGACCCGCTTTACCTGCGGCAGCTGTGCTTGGCGCAAGTCCCGACCGCGAGTGGGGCGTGCGGTGGCGTTCAAACGCAAATCACGCAGTTGCCCAGCCCGAGCTCCTTCCCCGCGTGCTGCTTGGTCGTGTCCGAGATGGACGCCGCCGCGTGTTTCTGCGACGGCGCCGTGATCGGCGAGCTGAACGACGGCGGCGGGGATTTCGGAACGGATTTCGGAGCCGTCGCGACAACCGCGGCGACCCCGAACAATTTCTTCGACGCCATACGGGCGTTCACACCGCTGGCGTGTGGTTTCTCGGTGAAAACAGGCGCGGTGTGTACGGACGCCGTTGTGCTGGAGAAGTTCCTGGTGAACGAAACGAACGAGTTCCGAAACGCGGATACCGAAAACGACGTCGGAGACGACGAAATCGTGGTAACCTTTGAAGAAATCATCTCCTCCGGCGGCGCCCTGGATGCGAATCTTCCGTGTGATGATCAAATCAAAACCGCCAGGGCGCTGTGCGGCCGGTTAAACGGACGTGGCCGCGGAAACGGACAAACATCGTCCCTGAACCAAGTCGCGAGCTACGTCCCTTGCTGCGCCGCCGTGAGGCAACTCAACGCGTCAAGGTGTTTGTGCGACGAAGGTACGTATTGGGCCTTTCCCAAATCCCACGGCTGTTTGCCGATTGTCCGCCCGTAATTACGCAGGCCACATTACGAGACTGACACTTTGTTTTACCTATCTCAGATACCTTGCGCGGCTCTGGCAAAAGTTCCGAGACCTTTTTAAGACGCTTGGTCGGGTTCGCCCCGTTGGGGTGCGGGTTCGCGTTGACTGGGAGTTGCCCGAGCGTTTTGGAGGACGTTTTCGAGTTACCTGACGCGTTCACGTCGGTTCCTGGACAAGTACCGTCCGTACGACCCGTGGCAGGTGTTGTTACGGAATCCAACGAAGCGTGGCGTTTCCTGGCGCCGCCCGCCGACGACGAACAGTCGCGGGTTCCAAAAGAGTGGGGAATGGAAATCGTCGGGTCGGTGCCGCCGTCGGTGCCGATTTCGATTCCAGAATCACCCGGAACTACGGAACAGACGTCCGAAGAAGCGATTGTCAATTCGTGGCGAAACGGCGAAACCATCCGGGCGTACGAGTGGGCGACGTGCGAGACGTACGTGACGTACGCGTCCACGGCGTGCGCTGACTTGCGCGTCGACAAGGACGTCTCCACGTTCGTCGTGACGGAGTGCTGCGCGACGCTACGCGCGGCGCGCGCGCGCGGGTGTTTGTGCGCTCCTCTCGGGAGTTCCCGATTTTTTGCGAGCAACCCTGATTTGCCGTTAGTTGTCCCGAAAGCGTGTGGGATCCAGTGGGACGATTTCCCACCGGGCGGCGACGACTCGGTGACTTGCCGCTCGACGTTGACGTTGGCGGAGGTGCTAGCGCCGGCCGCGGCGGTTTGGTCGCGAGAGGGAATTTCGGATGACGGCGAATCCCCCGCCTCGCCCGATGAAAGAACGAGTTTCTTTGACGATCGCGACGTGACTCTGGATTCATTACTCGACGTCGCGGAGCACGCCACGCCTATTGTGGTTACCGAACCGGCGACGCTAGTCGTGAAGGCACTCGACGACGGCGGCGACGCGCAAACCGACCGCGAGTTTGTGTTACCTCTAGGAAGCGTGGTCGGCGTGGTTCGGAACGACGCGCTTCCCGGCGACGCGAAACCTTTACCCGACACGAGTGACGCATCGTTGGAGCCCGGCTCGACGTACATCGTTCCGAAAGAAGCGGTTTTGGTTTCCGAAGTTACTTCGGTTGAAGACGTGGTGAACCCGGTGCTCGTCGCGGTTACCGCGGGCGACGTAACCGAAAACCACGACGATGTCGTGGTGGTCACGGTACCGGACCCCGAGACGAACGTGGAGGTACCGTGGTCCGTGACCCTGGTTCCGCCGCCGGTGGTGCCCGACGCGCCGCCTGCTTTGGACTACGTCGTGACCACCACGACCCTCCCGTCAGTAGTCGCCCTTCGCGCCCCTGATGGCATCGCGACGCTCGTCCCCGTGCCTCCGAAAGAAGCAAGAGATGCCGACCCCGCGCGCGTCGCCGCGTTCCTCGACGCCGTTGCGCAGGCGGAGGGTTCAAACTCGGTTGCGCTGCGAACTTCAGGCGGCCTGGTGTACGCACACGAAACCGACGTGACCGGCCTTGAGCTAACGACCCCCGGGTCCACGCAGACGTGCTTGATCGCAATTCTCGTCGCGGAATCCGCATGCATTCCCGTGTTGGAACAAGTCGTGGACGTGTTCGAGCTTGACTTGAACTGGCGCGCGTGCTGCGGGAAAATCGAACGAGTCGCCGACGCGGGGTGTTACTGCGACGGCGCCGCGGTGCGCGCGCTAGAGCAAACCAGCCGCGCCGCGATTCACAGCAGGGTCGTGAGTGCGGTGAAGGGCGCGTGTGGCATCGACGTTACTCGGGATTCGCGTGACATGCTTTGCCCAGTCGCCAGGTTTGCGCCGGCGGATACCGACGCGAACATCGTCGGCGTCGCGACCGCTGAACGTTTTGACGAAACCGCGACCACCGAAACCGAGGATTCACCACAGAAAACAACTCTGGTTGCCGTGGACGCCGGCTTGTACGTCTCCGATCCGGCAATCGTTTCGATTGTCACCGGGTCGGGGGGGGTACACGTCGCGATTTCGGTACCAGTCACGTCACCGGGTGTCGTGTCTCCGAACGACGACGCGCCGCGGAGGCCCACACCGGTGCTCGCCGTGGCGCCGCAAAGCGAAACTCCGGGCGTGTTCGTGGACGCGAACGGGTCGGTGTCGTACCAGAACGCAGGGCTTCCGGGTGTTACGTTCGTGATTGACGAGTCAGGGAGCTCGGTGGACGGAATCACCGTGCTTTTCAGGAACGGCACGCTGGCGAGAGTGCGTCTCGATGAAACGGGCGACGTCGCCGAGGCGGCGTTTTCGGTATCCCCGACCGGCGCGTTCGACGTCACTTTCGACGACAAAGAAAAGGACGTGACACTCGCTGAGGGAGCTGCCGCCGCGGACGTTTTACGGGAAAGCTTGGGCCTGGATGTGGTGTACGACCCAGCCACGGACCAGTTCAAAGTGACGCTTCCCGACGGCGTCGTCGTCACCGCGAGCGCCTCACTCCCTCCTGTGACTGACCAATCGTACGTCTCCGATTTTCCAACCGACGAAACCGATTCGGGTGACACGCAACGCCTCACGCCTCAATCCGGCCCTTCCGCTGGAACACGAGGCGTGGTGGTTCGCGACGGCCAAGTCGTCGCCCCCCCCACGGATGGCGAACCCCCGACCGGCGTGTGTTCCGGCATCCGGGAGCTGAAGAACTTCCTCTCCACTAACATGGAACCCGGCGCCACCGAGTTCACCGTGGTGGGCGCTGTTTCGTGTTGCTCGCCGACGCAAATCACGTCACCCGAAGTCGTGATCCCGATTAGATACTTACCCAGGGGCGGTTCTCCTGGTGGCGTTGAGAAATTCGCGCCTCCTCTTTCTCCACCTGAAACGGAGTGCTTGGGGGTCGTGGTGGTTGACGTGAACGGGCGATTCGGGCCGGACCTTTGCGCATCCGTGCGCTTCGTGAAACGCGAGTACGGCGTCGACGCGATCATCGAAAACGTTGACGTGTGCGTGGATTGCTCAATCACGGGGAGGGTTTCCGACGGCGCGATGTTCAGGGTGAAACACGAAACCTCCGACACCCTGCTCGCCATGAGGCCCACCATCGACCGCCTGGAGTGCGACGCGACGCGAGTGGAAGCGGGCGAGGACACGGCCGGCGATTCGGCGGTGACTGCGGTTGAAACTCCAGAGGTGTCCCGCCCAATCGTCGAGCGCCCCGGCGGTGTCCGTCGCAAGTTACGACAGTTCCTGGACTCCGTCAACGCGTACAGCGAACCGTCCGAGGTAGATGACTTCTGGAACCGACTCAGCGAGGAGACGGGCGTTGACCCACAGGTCTCGGACGACGGTGACGGCGATTCTGGCGGTTCCGCCGCGGTCGTCGGAACCGTACCGCCCGCCGACGACCGCGGCGGGCGGTACGGCCTGGGGCGCGACGGCACCGCGGACTCGATTCCGCGAGCCGACACCAACGGCGGCGCGCAGTACGACGACGACGACGTACCTCTTGAGTCCATCACGTTTCCGGACACGTTCGCCGGCGACGGGTCCATCATCGTCGGGTGCGTCGATGATGTGGCCCGCCTGGCGAACGACGTGCAGTGGTGGAGCAGGGGCGCGGGCCCTTTGGAGCCCGGGCTACCGAACGAACCCTACGACGAGTACGTCTTCGCCGGGAGCGTGGATGTGCTTTCGGGAAATTTGCCTTCCCTGGACTCCGCGGAACAGGCCTCCGTGCGTCTCGCCGGTATCGTGTTGCCCGTGGTGTTTTCGCCATGGGTGTTGGACGCTTCTTCGAGTGGCGACTGGCGCGCCGTGACCGATCCGGTGGCGGAACTCACGGTTTCCTGTTCCGGAGCCGCGACAAGGTTACCGGACGGAACCGTCGAACCGAGGCCGGAAACCTGTGGAGGCTTGGGCTTCGCGCTTTCTTTGTTCGAACCGGCTGAAACACCGGCTGACACTGAAACCGAAACCGCCGGTACTGCCGACTCGCCCGCGGTTCTTTTGCTGGAAGTTACGTTTTCGGGCGAACTCTGTTTGGGGTGCCGCTTCGTGGGCGGCGGAGCGCGCGGCGAGATGTTCAGGGTGAAGCACGCCACTGGCGCGATGCTTGATTTCGTGGGCCCGACTGTTGGCGACCTGGAGTGCGCGCCTGGCGGCCCTGTTGGTGTGATGGTGGAGCGCGTCCTTGTGGACAAATTCGACGCCGCTACCGGTACCACCGTGGAGGACGAGACATCGACGTCACCGGCCGACGCCGACGCGTCTTTACCCATCGTCGGGTTCGTCGCGCAAGGCGAGGACCGAGAAACCAGCGAGTGCGACTTCCGAAAAGGCGTGAACCTGAAAGGCGAGCTCCTCAACGACGGCGGGTCGTTGATCAAAGGCGACCCTGAAGATTGCTGCTGGGAGTGCGCGAACAACCCCGAGTGTAACGTCTGGGTGTACTGCGCCGGGGACTGCGGGGAGTACGCGTTTCACAGCTGCTGGCTGAAACGCGCGGTCGTGGCGTCGGTGGACGCGACCCCCGACGCGTGGGCGGCGAACTCGCAGGTGCCTTGGACCTCGGGGGCGTTTCCCCCGAAACCAGGGGTCGGTTTGGTGGCCACACCGGTGCCTACGCCGACGACGACCCCCGAGTGGACCACGACTCCCGAGACTACTTTTGGGACCATTCCAACGACGACCACTCCCGAGTTGACTAACCCCGACACCACTGATCCCACTCCCGGGACCACGCCCGAGACTGTGACGCCGACCCCAACGCCGGTCGCCACACCGACACAAGCTCCCTTCAGCGAACCGCCGAACATCCGCGTGGTGCCCGTGGGGACCGACGGCGTCGTGCCGACCCCGACGCCCAGTACGACTCCGAGTACTGATCCCGAGACCATTCCGGAGACGACTACGCCCGAGACGACTCCCGAGACGACGCCTTCGGGAACCGTTCCCACAACGACGACGACGACTCTTCCAGGGTCCGTCACGTTGGTTCCCGGCGAACCCACGCGGATCCCGGGGAGCGTCATCACGTTGCTTCCCGGCGACGGCGTTCCGGGCTCGACGGAAACTCCCACGGAAACGGACCCGACGCGAACGCAACCGCCTTCATTTTCCGGCCCGACGCAAGCGGCGGTCTCGTCGTCGTGCGACGAGGACTCCGTGTCAGTGTGCCCGGTACTTCCCAGTGGAACTCCGACGGGAACTCCGACTCCGGTCGTCGCCGACCGGGACCCGCTCGCCACGGCGAACGTGCGTTCCTCGTTCCAGCTGCTTCGGCAACGCGCCGGCGACGGCGATCGCGACACGAGGCTAACCCTGCTTCGCCCCGGCGACGCCGTGGATCAGATTTTCGTCACCGGTACGCTGATCAACCCTGGTGCTGACAGCCTGTGCCTTTCGAGCTTGGCGGTTAACTTCGATTTCCCGCGAACTGTGTTGGTGGGTAATGAAGTACGAGAAGCGCCCGCCGGCGATTTCGTCGTGCGCTGCTTTTACGTCGGCGTGCGCTCGCGATCGGCGTCCGCCGCGCCCGCCGCCGCTTCTGCGTCGCCGAACTCCGCGTCACCCGCGATGGAACAACAGCCCGCGCCTCCCGCCGCCTGCGGGGACATCGTCACCCTCGCCATGACCCCCTCCGGCCCCTCACTGTCCTTCACCAACGACACCTCCCTGTGCCCCGGGTGCTGGCTCGTGGGCGGGCGCGACGGCGTGCTTTTCAGGTACGTGTTGCGTTTCCCAAATCCCGCCTCCACGTTTTGCCGATTGTCCGCCCGTAATTACTGTTTGCTACATACATCACAAGTAGACTGTTTGCCCATACATGGCACTTGTACACTCGCGAGACTGACACTTTCTTTTCTGTATCGCAGCTGGCGGCACAAGGACGGCTTTTTGATGACCGCGCAGTCGGGGGACGCGGTGGGTTTTTCGGGGGCGAGTTGTTCGTAATGGGTTGGGTTCGAAGGAAACCACCCACTGACGCGTGAAGAATACCCCCGCACAGGTCACGACGACCACAAGAACGCGAAGAGCGAGACGAAACAAGACCACACGATTCGAGACGCTCCGAGTTTTTTCAATTCCAATAAAAGCACAAGACAAAAACTGCGTCATCGTCTCTCTCGCACCGACGTTGGTACAGGTTTGCTTTTAAAATGAGATGCGCTCACTGTGATGCCATGGCGATGCCATTTTTTATCGCCGGGAGCATGGTATTCATGACCATCGGGACATCCACGAGCATGCCTTTCTGCGCGGCTTTACCAGTGCCCCGGATGATCAACGCTCTTCCGCCGTTCTCCACGTCCTCCACCACGGCCACGATTTCCCCAACCGAAACGAACGTCCCGGGTTCGCCCTTGGGATCTGACTGAAGGAACGCCATTGAGAAACCAAACTCCAGGCTATCGACGCGTTGCGGAAGCGCGAACGGGAGGTTCTGCCCGGACGTGGTCAAACCGTTCGCCCATTGGAACAGGGCGTTGACGAAAACCGATTCGTCGAACCGGTTTTTGGGAAGCACCGCGGTGCCCAGTTGCGCGGATGGCACATCGGCGGAGGCGCGCGTGACAGACCCTGAAACGCGGTGATGCGAGACGCTTTTCTTGGTCGCGACACGTGGCGCGGTCGCGGTGGAAACGCGCGCGCTGAGGTAGTGGTGGCAGGCCATGGCGGTCATTCTCACGGCGCGGTGACGTGTGCGCGTCGTGAGGCGCGAACACGTTTCGTTTCGGTCACATGCGCGAAAGATCTTCCCCACCGCCAAGCCGCTAGATGAAAATCGCCTCGTCATCGCTTGCGATCCCCTGCACACTCGTCCGCGTCGCGCGCACGCCTTCGCCTTTGTCATGTCGGCCGTGGCCTTCGTCGGCCTCCCCGCGCGCGTCGCCGCGCCCCGCACAGCGGCTCGCGGCACGCAAGTTTCCTCACGCGCGGCCATCACGCACCGCGGCGCGGGCGCTTTGGTATCCCCAGCAAGAGTTTCGGTGCTTGATCGGCGCACCACCGGGGCGCGATCCCGTCTCGTTACCAAGCAAAGGGCGCTCCCCCCCTCTGCTCTGCCCGCCCCAACTTTAGTCGCGGAGGTTGCTGATGGTTTGGAGGGAGGCATCCAGTTTCTGTATTTAGGTTCTTTGCTCGCGATCCTCGGTTTCGCCGGGTTCATCATCGTACGACAAGTTTTGATCCGACGCGAACTCGACGAAAGCGCTAAAAACATGGGCGAACGCATCCGCGCGGGCGACGCCACGGCGGAGGAGTACTTCGAGATGGGCAGCATTATGTTGAGGAAGAAGGTATACACGCAGGCGGTCAGGAACCTAAAGCTCGCCGCGGAGATGTGGCAAGGGGACCAAGAAGACCTGGCGCAAATCCACAACGCCTTGGGGTTTGGATACCTAAGCACGGACAAGTTCGCCGAATCTGTGGTTGAGTTCAAAAAAGCGGTCGAGCTCCAGCCCGGGTACGTCACGGCGTGGAACAACCTTGGGGATGCGCTTGAGCAGCTGAACGACCGCAAGGGGGCGATGGGGGCGTACGAGGAGTCGCTGGTGCTCGCGCCTGGAAACCAGGTCGCGCAGAACAGGTTGGAAGACATAAAGCGGAGGTTGTCGCGGTTGAACCAGCTTTGAGTTGGTTTTTGATTTAGATTTTTAATACCTTTTGCAGCTCATCATCCCCGATGTCCGCGGAGTTTGTATTACCTCCCACCTAAACCCCGATTGTTACATCCGTCCCATCCGCGCGTCCTGTTCCTTCTTCTTCATCCTCGCCTTTTTGTTTTGGAACCAGTTGTACACGTTCGCTTCGTTCACCGGGCCGAGGTTCACTAGCTCATCCGTGATTTGCGTGCGCAGCGAACCATTCGGCGTGCCCATCCCGGTGGCGTACAGTTCTTCCAACCGCACGAGCTGCGCTGACGTGGGGGTCCACCGCTGCCC
>Ga0302116_1002291_pt1 | contig 11258 bp, 1 predicted proteins | sample AG5_SCM_MG_FD_203124 | JGI IMG/M metagenome (GOLD analysis project Ga0302116, IMG submission 203124) | Marine microbial communities from Western Arctic Ocean, Canada - AG5_SCM | ecosystem: Environmental > Aquatic > Marine > Oceanic | place: Canada: Western Arctic Ocean | collected 2017-10-01 | reverse complement strand
ACGATTTTGGATTTTGAGAAGACGAGAACGAAAACAGAAGACATGATGAAAGTGCGAGGACGACGACGTAGTCGTGGTAAAGACGGACGAGGAGAGAACCAGAAACGATGATGGTGGCAACACCATCTGCGCCCCTTCCCGAGCTTTTCTTCCTCCTCCTTCTCTTTCTCCTCTCTCCCTTCTCTTCCTCCTCAAAGTTCATCTTTTTTTTCTTTTTTTACGAGCGTGGAAAGTTCTATTTTATTATGAACAAAAGTGGTGTGATGGTATCGTCCTGCGACACCACTGTGCGTGTGAGATGGTTACATGTGTTGTTGTTATGATGTAGTAGAATAATAATTTGTCATTTAATAAATACTTTCTTCGCGTATTTCTCTTTCAATCGAACGACCGGGGTCGTGTTTAAATTTTTTCGTGTATGTACATGTTCACAATATGTATATTTCTTTCGCGCGCCGTACAGCCGACAAAGTCGCGAGTTTAATTGTTTGCGTACTCGCTCGCTTGCTTGTTTCGCTTTTATTCTCTTCTCAAATTACGGATCCATACGCTGGCTGTTCCGGAATGGTGGATTCCAATAACGGCTTTTTTTTATTCGAAGTACGCAAGTATTACATGTGTTTTTGAATGTAGACCGTTTAGACCGTTTGTGGCGTCGCGTAGGACGTTTTTTTTTTTTTCTTGGATCTGTGATTTTTATGTATAAATGACCCTCTTCGGCGCTTTAACACTACGGACGGAGCCACTCGAGGGTTCTTTTTAGCGGGATTCGTTTCTCGATGCGCGAAAAACTGACTCGACGGTTCGGGCGTTTACAAGACCGAGCCATAAGCGGGTTTTCTTGGCGGTTCGTCGCGTAGAAGCGAACGAACATCCGAGGTTTCGTCCAGCGGATTCATAGAAAAGTGGCGTGCGTTTCTTCTCGCGAGAACAAGAGCCGTCGATGCCGAAGCGACGACGATCATAGCGAGTGAGCCTAAAAGAACGGTGATGGGTTTGAACACCAGGACGCTCTGCGCGTGTTGGGACACGCCGAGGGAAGCCAAGTTGTGCTCCTTCTTCATCTGCTTCGCAGGTGTATTGACGGCGAACGCACCGTGCAATTCGCTCTCGTCGACGCCAATCGATGCAACAGAGGCTAGCGAGCCTCCGGTGGATGAACACATGTCGATATCAAACGTCAACGCAGCCGCAATGTTTCCTGACTCGTCTGGAAGCACGCCATCGTAAGAATCTGTTGAATCCGTCGCCTCACCAATTGTCACGCTATATTTGCCCTCCTCGGCCGTGCTCGGTAATTCCATCGTCCAGGCGTTCATTTTATCAGAAATGCAACGAAACTGGTATTTCAAAGTCAGATCCGTCCATGAAACCGCATCATCGGTATCATTTCCATTACAATCCATATACCTGTGGACGTTATATATTTGCTTGCTGGCTTTGAGCTGTGGACACTCGACTGGTTCCGTATATTCAACTATGACAAGCCGACCCTGGATTCTGATTTCCGTCGGCTTTGGAGGTGTCACATCGACGAGAAGACTCAGATTATCTTCCGTAGTGGAGCCGCGCACGGACATCGGCGCCATCGCTGCGTACCCAGAACAGAAAAGTTTGGCTCGAATCTCCCAAGCGCCATCGCGAAGGCCGTTCATGAAGTATTGCTGAGTTAAATTCCAAGACAAACCACACCCCGAGGTCGAATGTTCGCAAACCACGTTCGCAGATGCTTTGGTTGAGTCCCACGCATCTATCCATTCCCCGATGCCGGGTCTTCGAAACTGCACGCGAACAAACTCCACGTTTGGATGCACGAGATGGTCTTTGTCCACATCCCATCCCATCCGCTGGGTATTGCTGTTGTCGTATTTGTCTGATGTCCAAATGTTCAACGGGTTCGGATTCATAACTTTCAAGTCGAGGACATCCGAAGTCGCTTCGCTCGCGCGATAATACAAATACTTATTCATCGTCGTTTCGTCCCACGAAATCTGGGGACATTCGCGTTGCCAAGTGATGTCATCGAGCGGAGAAGTCGACGAAATCGGATCACGATAGAGCAAATCTCTCGACATTTGCCACTCGCACTCGCTCACGAGCTTGAGTTGAATGCCTTTATATTCGTTCGATAAGTCACCCTTGTCGACGCGTAATGTGAGTTTTGTGTTGATCAAGTCTCCGTTACTATCCGTGGATGGGATGTCGTTCAAATGCATCAGGTCACCGAACGGCCGAAACTTAGCGTCACCGTTGATTGAAAACTTCAAATCGAGCATATTACCACCGGAAAAGGTCGACTCCGTCGTATCGCCTGATGTTAAAAGCAAGCCGTAGATGTGAGCTTCTTGGTAAGGCGAATCGTTGGTGATGAGAACGTCGAAAAGCGCTGGTTTCGATGGAAGCACCAGGAAATTGTTCGATCCTGGCGAATGCTTCACCGCGATATCTAAACCCGATTCTCTCCAGATTGTGTTCGCTTCACCCGGACACTTGGACGCGCCACCAACGGTTTGAAAGATTGGTGTACCGAACCTCTTGTCGAAATTAACGTGTACGACAAACTTGTCGTACGGGTCGGCGTCACCTAACGTGTACGTGACTTCCAAATCGCCATATTTCGCCCACGCCATGGCGCGTTCCTTAGAAATCAGTTTCGTGCCACCACTCCCCCCCGAGATTTCACCCGCTATGCCAAATAAGACAGCTTCGAAGTTTGCCGAATTCGCGACTTCATCTTCAATCTCAAACGTGTACGATTCGCCGGAGCTGTCGATGTTGCTCGAAATACTCGAGGAGAATTGCATTGAATGACCACCACCAGAAAACGTGATGTAGACCGGTTCCTCTTCCGCTCCCTTTTCCGCTTTCGTGGATGCGATATTTCCATTGTCGCCCGTAAACCCGAAAGATGTATCTCCACCAAACATCGAAGCATCGACGAGTGTGGAATCAGACATACTGAAATTGGCATCTACATTCGCGGTGAGAAGACCATTATCCTCGACGCTGAGATCATCTTGTGCGCTCGGGCTCATTGCGCGACCAAAAGAATCCTCATCTTCGACGGAATTCAAAATCCCTTTATCCTCGTCAGAACCTTCAGAACCTTTGAAATCGCGCACCCACGCCTTCTTCCAATCCGCGGTGCCTCCTGCCAAGATAGAATCATCGTTTTTTATGGCCTCCGATTTGAAGCTGTGCAGTGCGATATTCGGATCTTGCGTGAAAACTACCGAATCTACCTCACTATCCAACTTTGTCCAAAATGACTTTAATCCATCGTATAAATCACGGGCTTTTTTAAAGCCTGATCCTTCATGATCGTCGAAATCGACAAACTCAAATTCTTCATCAATTTTGGGCTTTGTTAATTTCTCAAAGACGCTTTCCTCGCTGTCGAAAGATGTCGCAATCGCATCGAAACGAACTTTCGCGGTGGGTTGTCCGTTGAGCCCGGGGGGGAGAACACTAGTTCGGACATCATTTATACGTCCCGAAGGCTCTGGATTGAAATCAGGTGCCGACCACTCGAGCGTGCGAACCCAGTCTTCTACAGCCGTATTGATTCGCGTCTCCCAAAGAGATTGCACGTTCGTTTCCTCCCCCGTTGCAGTATTACTGGCCAACGTATTGGACAATTTTTCTAACTCCGGAATAATTTGGGACTCGATGGAAAACACTGAAAGCAAGTAAGTAGTTGGCTCGCGGGGTGACCATTGAATATCCACGAATTTCTCCAGGCAATTATTCGCTGTTTTATCGACATCCAGTACATCAGTTTTTACGTACACGATTTCGACTCCGCCGCCTAAAATTACGTCTCCGGGACGACCTGGTACGGCCGGGTCTTGTGATGATTCGATGTCGCGACTGAGCGTAATGTGAAAATCCCACGAATTGTCACTTTCTGTGGACGCTGAGACCACCGGGCCATTTTCTTCACGTCCCCCCGTCAATTGGACTTCATAATCCGCATTTTCAGCGTTGACGGAGAACATGGCGTTGGCGTATCCAGTACCAAAGTCCGTACCAACATTATTGCTTATTCCAGTCTTGAGACCGAGCTGAAATGAACCGAACGCACCCAAACTTAACGCTTTTGTCTTCGTCAATCCAAGTTCTAATTCGACGTGCGTGCCTTGTACTATCGAGGCGAACGAGTTACCCCCGGGCGGATCGTGCACAACCGTGTACACCAAACCGCGAATAGGCGTCGTGGTGTAAAAGGTGGTATCGCCACTGTATCGCGATGTGTCTGTCCCTGAGCCGCGGACTTTAGAATTTAAAGTGACCAATTCACGCTCGACGTTCAAAGACGTGATGGCCCAACCGTCGTCTCTCTCGATGTACGCAGAAAACGCGCGTCTGTACGGTGGCACGAAATTTGGAATGGCGTCACTTCCAGATATCTCGTAATATAAATTGTTAGAAGTACCAAATTGAACGTATCCATCCTCTGAAAACGCCGAGAATTTACAGTCATCTGTCGGTGCCTTATTTGGATGACAATCGTTCACACTCGTAGACGTTATAGTAATGGAATTCTTTATTTGCACCGAGACAGATCCCGATGTCGGCACTGAGGAACACAATGATACACTACTCGGACTCGTCAAATGCGCCTCAAATATTTGTACGCTCACGAACTTGTTCGGATAAACACTCTGACTGTCTAAACCTGATCTTTCAAAGTCAGTAGTTCCAATTAAATACTCCGTGGTTAAGTCACCAGCACTCGGTGAATCTTGTAAACAAGTCTGTTCGCTGTCCGAAAGCGCGTGGAACGGAGTCGTACCTGTGGCGGCACTATTCGAATAGTAAATCATGGAGCAAAAGTATCCATGGTATCTAAACGTTGCTTGGTCGTGTGGATTCTCTAAAAGTAAGAGCGTTTGTACGAGTTTGTTGCGATCTCGAAAATATTGCATGATTTCGGTGCCCGCCGTGCACGTCGCACCATCATTCGCACCATCTTTCGTCGCGTGGATCTTCTCAATGTTGAGCGCGGAGACATCAGGAGCGGTGTCGAGCTGAATGTAGTAATCCATCGCCGCGTACGGCCAATTCCTGATGTTTGTATCATCAGTAGAACTCCACTTACTGATATCTGTATCAGTAACACTAAGCGCAGCACCGCACCCATTCGCTGGCATTATCAAAAGCGTATAATCTTCGTATTGAGCACCATCGCATGACCCAGCATACAAACCAACGTCGACTGTACGTATAGTTGTGTCCAGAAAAACCAGGTTTTCCGTCCCTGATGCATCCGTCACTTCTTTGTAACTGGTAGTTCTATAATCACCAACATCAGGATCTGACAATATTTTATCTTCAGGGTCAGAGGATAGGCATCCGATATTCTCTAGAGTTTCTCCAGAGTAGCATATCTCGTGGTCGCCACCGAAATCCTGCTTAGCTCCGTCAACAACAAAGAGATAATCACCGTTTGCTGGCACGCCAATTTCGAAACGACCTGATGAGTCCGATAAGTAAGTCCCAAAGTGCGTGTAATCTTTGTCATCATCATTATTGGTAGTACTTGTGTAAGCGTATATTTTAGCGAACGGCAACCCGCAGGTGTAGTCTTGCGTTCTAGTGGGTTCGAACATCACTATCCCGTTAATCTTGACCGCGGTATCGTCGGAAAATTCTTTAGAGGCTAAGCCTTGATGCGCGATTGCGATCTCGCCCACGGTATAGGTAGTACTTCCCAGCGAAGACACAGAACTGCCCAGAGAAGCTATTTCATCGTCTTCCTTCTTCTCTTCTTCCGCTTCTTCGTTGTCCATATACTCGCTTTCCTCCTTCTCGCTCTCTTCGTCGATCTGGCCGACGGAATGTTCATTCGTCGGCGTTGACTTATCGTATTCGTGCACGAGATCAGCTTTTTGCTCGACACCTCGCAGACGCATCGGATTGACGACGATTCGTGAAACCAAATTTTCGAAAGCACGAGCCTCGCGTCCTTCCGGTTTATCGAATCGAACTCTTGTTTGGTTATTTGCGATGAAAGGAATCGCATATGCGCTAGAAACTTGCGGGAGAATCGGTTCCGATGTTAACGCGTTCGAGACGATCAAGTACACGTCGTTAACCGACGTCGGCGGGCCTAAATATGACTTCGATAAATCGATCGTTTCATTGTTTTTGGCAAAGTCTGCGTCCCACGCGTCCCACGCTTGCGTGAGAATTGGTAGCGAACTTTTCGACGTTGGCACCAAAGCTAGGCGATCGACGAGGCTCTTTCGCTCGTAAACATAAGAGAATCCATCCGGATCTCGTACTGAGATGGGATTCTCAAGTTCATTTGTCGATAACGCGGGGCGATGGATGCCGAAGGAACGCATGTCGCCCATTTCCAACGTTGGATACACAAGCCATGGTGTTCCGTAAGCGTACCCGTACCGCATTAACCTGTTAATTCGAGCGAACTCGGTATCATCCAAATCACCATCACCGTTCGTATCGATAGATTTCCACACTTCATCCGTGACGATGACCTTCACGTTCTCAAATGCGCTTCTTTCTGCGCTCGCGTATGATGCAAATGAAAGCTTGTTCATTTTCCATTTCAACGCGCACGTATTCGGCGGACCGTTCGTCGCGCTTGCGCATGTAAACTTAGCCTGGAACGAAGTTGCGCCTGAGAACATGTTTTCGGTGGACACCGACGATGACAGTTTCCATTCGCCCAAGTGGTGATTGAAATTCAATGCGTCGCTGAACATTTCGCGTGCGTCGATCACTTTAGAAACGTCCCAATCTGATAGATCTGCGTTGAATTCCAAATGTTCTTTGAACAAACCTTTCATATTCGTGACGCTTTCCACATTCCAGCTCGGCATTGGTCCGATATTGTTATCGAATCCGTACTTGTAACACATGCCATCTTTAGGTGCCTCTGCGAGACAATGTTGAACATGCGAGGAGATGGTATCGTCCGTCATTTTAGTTTGTTTAACTGTCGACAATTTGCGATAAAAAGTGTAGTGTTTCCACCCGACGTGCGCATTTTTTCCACCTATCTTCCCACTCGTGAACCGGCATGTTTTTGATACACTATGTATGTCGAATCCCCAACACCCACCGCACTCCGTACACAATGTGGCGCAGATGTATACGTCGTCGATGGAGTCGAGAACTGCTCTCACAAGCTCTGAACCGTCCTTACATTTACACGGGCGCACGTTTCTAAAAGCCGCATTCCCTTTGTTCCAGTCCGCATATTTAGGTACCTTGACTTCTCCGTCGTATACTTCCATCGAAACAACCGCGGCTTCTGCGAGTCTTGGTTGAGAAGCGCCCGAAATCTTCGACTCTTCGTGAGTATGGAATATATTTTCGTGCACAATCTCGTCATAAATTTCTGTTTGATACGATTTCGCGCTGAGATGCGTCTTTTTTGTCGTCATCGAACCACTCGTGTCCAAAATTTCAATCTCGTAATTGCCATCGTCATCCGTGAATGACGTGTACGGACAGTCGATACTTTTTCCCGCGACGTAAACTTCGGCGATCTTGATCAGAAAATCTTCCTTTTGAAGAATCGTCACGAATTGGCCTTGAAATGAAGTGACTTTTGTGCCAACGCAAACGTACTTGCGCTCTTTTTGACGCGCGACATCGATAGGTGCTGGTTTACACAGAGCCCCTTTGTTCCTATTTTTATCATTTTCGGGGTTGTCGTAATCGAGAATTCGGACATCCAAAGCCGACGCTTCCTCAGCTTTTCCCGCGCTTGACGTCGAGTCAAAATATAGTATGACTTCTGTGATCTCATAGAACATCATTAAATCGATTTTAACGAATTCATCTTGCGATAAAGTCGCGTACGTGTCGGCAAAACCATCCGTTATTTGGTACCCCGAAGCGACCTTCGACGGATTTGAGTGTACAACTATCATGAACGACGCAAGATTATCAGACGAGAGCGCGTGCTGTGTTTGCGATATCCCAGATGAAAGTTTAGCGCACACGCGCACGTTACGCATGGGTACATTGGCGTTACCACCAACGAAAATAGACCCTTCCAAAATCCCGCGCCAGGGTATCGTAACCGTAACTGAGTCCGAAATCTGGTCGAGAGTTTTCGATTCGGAGTACTTAGTCCGTAAAGCGTATTCCCACACAGATCCTGGATTTTCCATAGCTTCGTCGTCAAAGAAAGTGATCGAGTTGAACTTTGACGCGCAACCGGAAAGGGAAGAATCGATGAGAACGACGGATTCGTAGATGCCGCTCGCGCTACCTCCGGTAACAGAACGGCGAAGCACTTCGAAACCAATCTCGTCCAAAGCCGTGTCTCGAAAAGCGAACAATATTCCTTTCCCTGAGGGCGTCAACGATAAATCTATTGCTGCCCCCGTGTAAAACAAAGCTGTCGCACACGGGGGTACGAATGCGTTGGAAATTTGTCTCGAGTTATACGTGGGAATCACGCAATACGTACGACGAGACTGTGGGTTCGCGTATGCCAGCGCCGCGCACCCTTGGGTTCTACCACACGATACTGCGGCCTTCACCATGGCCGGAGAAACGACGCCTTTGTAGATGCGAAGGTCATCGAATAAAGCATATTTGATTTTTAGAAGTGAAGGTTTCTCGTTATAGTTAGGGAAATCGACCATCTTGTTGTCAAAACCCGCATTGGTAGCCTTCTCGTGTCCGTCGATAAAAATTGTCAAGCCCGTAATCGCGTTCACCGTCATCGCGACGTGATGCCATGTATTCGCGGAGATGGAATTCGCGGGAGTTTGCGCAAACTGAGAGTTATCGGTGGCAACGTAGTCTGTCTTGAGCGTTTGGATAAACCCGCCTTTGAGACTGCGCGTGCTTTTAACGTACTGGAAGTAAAATTCGTTCCTGTACGTGGCGTCGAATGTTTTCCTCCAGTAAATTCCTCCACTCTCACTGGGACCACTAGCATCTACAGAAATCCAGGTCATGATTGCACTAGCCTGCATGGGCCTACGGTCCCATCCCATATGGAACGTCTCAAGACTGTTCAAACGGTGCATGCACACGCCACCCTCTCCGCACGCCTCGAGGCTGACGCGATTTTCGGTGAGTTCATGCCTGCCTGCTTTCGTGTATCCGTTCACGCCGTCAGTGCTCATGAACGGCGCACTCGGGTCGTCGAACGTGAACTGGGCGACCAGTGAAATACGCGCGTCGCCTGTTCCCACCGAAGGACGTACGTCTGAGAGTTGTTTCACGGAATTTCCGTTGAACTTTTGGTAGAGTCTGCCGTCCGCGTACGCGCACTGGAAATCGGAGTCATTCGGCAGAACCGCGTAATCCCACGAGACGTCAATTTTAGCTTTTTGTATCTCGCACTGTTGCGGAGTAGTCTCTTCACCACTTCTCGAGGTTGGGTACGTGGCTTTTCGAATGTAAACTGCAGATGCGTCGTTTGACTCGACCGCGATGCAACGCAAAGGTTTTTGTGGAGATTTCATCACGGCGGAAAGCAAGAGGCCACCACGTGTACTTGTGAAGACAGTTGTATTCATCTCGAGGTAGTTTAAGTACCCCGTGTCAACATCATGGGTATTGTACGCCGCGCGGACTTCTTCCAAAGACAGAATGCCATCGAGCGGATTCACGTCGTATTTCCGAAATACCTCCTCTTTCACCATTTCCAATTTATCGCAGTCCGCGGACAAAAATTCGGGTGAACTGAGTAAAAACAAGTCGGCAATATCAACTTTGGAATTTGCCGTGAGCCATTCCTCGCAACCTTGGACGATTTGGAACGTGTGCAAATTTTCCCAGCCCGTAGACGTGCTGGGAGCCACTGCGTCGTTACTGAATTCAAATCTACAATGATAGTTGATTTCAAATTCACCAATCTCAAGCGAAAGAGATTCCGAGGTTGTTCTCAAAAATGTTCGCGTTCTCGGAGTTTTCGAGTCGTCTCGAAAATTATCCCACTTCATGCATGGCAAATAGTTGCCATAATTAGAGCACTGCGTGCCCTTCTTACTGATGCGAACGTCGCACCACAAACCTCGCGCGAGATTGATTTGGCGCTCCTCGTCGTTCTCCGGGAAACACGAGTTCGGGTCCACGCACGAAGAGTGCTTAACGACAATACCAAAATCGTATTCTTTGTCGGACACAGATTTGGGCAAGTTCGTCATCGACACAATAGGTTTTTCTCTCCTACCCGGCGGCGGCGGACTCGGCGGCGGCGGGCTCGGCGGCGGCGGGCTCGGGCTCGGCGGCGGCGGACTCGGCGGCGGCGGACTCGGCGGCGGTGGCATATTATTAAGATATATCTTGACATATGAGAGCCCCCAAGATGAGTCCTGACATTTATTCGTGCTCAAAGTGGTAGAAATCAATAACTTAAGCGAATCGCTGGAATGCGAGAATTCGCGACTGTAAGTGTGTACCCCGTCTCTGTCATTCTTATGATTCGAGCCTCCGCCGCAAATGTGAACCCTTCCGCCTTGGTTTATATCAACATTACCAAACCAATACGAGGTTGAATCGTATTCGAGTTTAAATTTTTTATTCGACCACTCTTGTCCGTCAATAGAAACAACTTTAAACTCAACTTTAACCGTTTGATGGGGCGGCAGGTTCGTATACGTTCTTTCGGCGCGCGCATCCTTGCAAAATCTGTTGTACCCGCCAAGCACACCTCTGAGACTCCCGCAAGAGTTGCACACGCCCCCGTTACGCACGTGCGCCGTACTCCATCTGTTCCCCGATGTTAAAGTACTACAGTCGCTAGCGAAGTTGTCATAATTCCACTGATAAAAGCCACTACTCCCAAGCTCAGCAAGTTCGTACCCAAGTTCGGCAAGGTTGTCTGGCGAAGTAGCGTTACCGCCGAGCTCGGCGATTTTACTGTCGCCATCGACTGCTGCACTTTTTCCAAACTCAACGACACCGTCTGTATCCGTCGTCGTCGCGAGAGCGTAAGGAAACGCTCGCGGAACAATTGCAACGAGTATTAGTGCACACAAAAGGAAACGAAGAAGGACTCGGTGCGGCCGCGCGCTCGTCGTCTGAATCGTCGTCGTCGCCGCCATTCTCGCGCGACCCCTCCCTCTTGGTTTTCAGTCCGTCAGTCAAAAGCCAACAAAAACACGCAATCGAGAACCCGCGATCGAGAACACGCGATCGAGAACACGCGATCGAGAACCCGCAATCGAGAACTAAAAACTCTGTCCAAAATGACTACCTTTTTTTCACTCACTTTTGTGTTTTTCTTTTTTGCTTCTTCTTCTCACTCTTCTCACTCT
>Ga0302116_1002288_pt1 | contig 11282 bp, 12 predicted proteins | sample AG5_SCM_MG_FD_203124 | JGI IMG/M metagenome (GOLD analysis project Ga0302116, IMG submission 203124) | Marine microbial communities from Western Arctic Ocean, Canada - AG5_SCM | ecosystem: Environmental > Aquatic > Marine > Oceanic | place: Canada: Western Arctic Ocean | collected 2017-10-01 | reverse complement strand
CGGCATTGTTGAGGTTATTGACGGGTGGGGGGAGGAGGAGGGGGAGGGAGAGGGGGGCGAACGAGACCAAGACCAAGACCAATACGAAGAAGAGGGCGAGGAAGAAGAAGAAGAGAAGAAAATTGCGGAAGAGGAAGCGAATCGAGGGAAGTTCGATCTGAAGGAGCGGTTCGTTTATAGCGACGAGGAGGACGACGAGGAGGAGGAGGACGACGAGGAGGAGGAGGAAGGCTCGGACAAGGAAAACAACGGCAATAACGCTAGCTACATTGGTCCAACGATTGTGATTAACACGAATAGGGTCTCCTCCCCCTCGGGGCTTAAGTTCGCGGAGAAGTTCGTTGATGACAGGGACAATGCCGAAGACGTTGATGAAGAAGAAGAAGAGACGGATGGAGTTGGAGTTGCTAGGGCTGCTCTCCCCGTGGGACCAACCAAGAAGCTCAAGAAGAAGAAGACGAAGAAGAAACTTGGCAGGAAGAAAAAGGCGAGCAGCGCAAGCGGCGGTAGTGGTGCTGGTGCTGTTCCAGTGATTGAAAACGCGAAAGCCCACCACGCAACAAAAACAACAACAACCACTGTCGAAAAAGTCACCAACAAGGCGACCAATAAAGGAAAAAGAACCGCCAAGAGGAAGAAGAAGCCGAAGAAGCAGAGCTCAGAAACGGAGGGGAGGGCCGGGGAACTTGCGGCGACGAGCCCGAACTTCGCGCTCCAAGTTCCGACGATGCCCCCCGCGATTAACTCCCCGGCGAAGGCGAAGGCTGCCTGGGGGGAGAGGGAGAGGGGGGAGGAGGAGGAGCTCGGCGGGGGCGCGGTGGGGAAGAGGAGGAAAGGAGGCACGAAGGAGAAGCGCCTCGAGGAAGCGCTTTTCGGCAAGAACAGCAAGAAGCCGACGAGCGTGGTGAAAGTTTCGACGCCGAGGAAGGTTGTGACGACTGTGAGCAGCGGGTATGGGAACAACAGCAAGATTATCGTTAGTAGGAATGTAACGAAGGTTGTGAGCGATGGGGGGTTTACGAGGAAGAAGAAGGAGAAGAGAAAGGGGATTCTTGGGAAGAAGAGGAAGGGGATGATGACGAAGAGAGTGGTTCAGAAAAAGGAGGCGGCGGAGAGGGCGTGGATGAGCGAGAGTGAGAGCGGGAGCGAGGAGGGGGGGGGGAGCATGACGAACATGACGTTGACGACGATGATGGTTTTGACAGTTACAGCAACAGCAACAGCAACAGCAGCAGCAACAACGAAGACGACATCCTCAACCCCCCCAACCCCCCCAACCCCCTCCAAGGAATTGGCGAGTTCCTCTTGAACAACAGCTACGAGTTCGCGTCAGGGCAGCAGAACATCCTAACGAGCTTGGACGAGATGGAGGCGTTGAAATCGACAGTTGCCGACGACAAAGCTGGGAGCACGGGGGAGGAGGACGAGCAGACGCTCAAGAAGCTAGAGGAGATGATGAGGAACATGAACAAGGAGCTTACGAGCTTGGAGGCGACGATCAAGGACAAAAAGGGGAAACCGAAGGGAAAATTTTTTCCGAGAAAGAGCCCGAACAAGGGAAAGGGCAAGAGCAAGAGCCCGAAGAAGGCGACTAGAAGTATGGAAAACGAGTTGAATTTGAGTGCGATATCGAATGAGAACGAGGAGATGATCGAGGAGATAAGCAACCAAGTAGCAACTAAGCTGAAGAATATGTTTGACTAAATTGTCTAAATTTGTGGCTTAAGAATGCTTCTTCCCCCCTCCACTCCTCTGAAACCTAGTTTTTAAAATTGTAATTTCTAGCGTCACGTCCAGCCGACGCTTCTCGACCTTCTGCAGCTCCAAAAAAAGCCTCTTCTCCTCCTCGACAAACTTCTCCAGCCAAAACTGCACCGCTTCGTCCTCGCTCATGCCCCGCACCTCGTCGAATTTCAGAATTCTCCCAAAACCATGTACGTACCTCCCCTTGTTTGGAATCAGATTGAACGGCACCCCCCACCTCCCCTTCCACAGACAAATTCCAACCCCAAATGTTCTGTTCAGCCACAGCTGCACAGCTGTAACCCAGTCAGGAACTTTCAGCGGCTTGTATGCACTGCACTCATCGAACATGTAGCAAGGAACGAGGTCCAATTTTTTCCTCAAAGCCATTCGCAGAAATCCCGTCCTTAGGAATATCCTGTCAACGCCAGGTTGCTGGCTTATCATCTCGTGAACACCCCCAGGCACAAGACCGAACACTGCGCCGAGCGAAGCGAGGCGCATTTTTGAAGCAAGAGCAAAACGAGTGAAGAGAGTCAAAAGAATTGAGTGGGTTAGTTCAATAGTGGATGTAGCCATTATTTCTCGTAGCCATTTCGCTTCCCTCACCTTTTAGCTTTTCAACCACCGCCAGCGACGCGATTCGCCCCCCCAGAGTGAGCACCAACTCCCTCAAAACTGGGACAAAAAATAGGATCTTCGCACTAACAGCAAATATATCATCAACATCAACCCCCATCTGCTCACTTAGCCCTTCTCGCTCTGCGTAAAATGGCATGGCGAAGGCCGGGAAAAGCAAATGGTGGCAGCAGAATGCCCAGCAGTGTCCCCTTTTGTTCCTATAGTCCTTCAAATCCATGCTGAAGTGCAGCTTCCTATCCATCCCGAGCAACCTTGTGAAAAGCATCGTGTCAACGAATAAGAACACCCGGACAAATTGCCACCTCCAGGGCACATGGACAGGTCTAGAGGCAAATCTCTGGCTATATCTAAACCAGATCAAATAGCACAGGCTGAAAAGTAGGATCCAGCTCATTGCATGTCGATGGGCTTCCCTTATTTACAAAATATTGATTCAATTAACAAGCAAACAATGTTGCCGTACGGCTTCCGTCGGGATCGTATTGCTTTACAGATTTTGAGATTATTTTTCAATTTTTTTTTTGTTGAAAATTGGAAATTGCCTTTATTAAATAGCATATAATTTTGGCTATCTGCTGACTAGTTATTCCATTTAACGAACAACCTTGTTATTCCATTTAACGAACAACCAATAGATAATGTCGTCAGAGCTAGAGCAAACGCTCATATCATGTTCGTCTCCAGGTGAGCTGGAGAAGTCCCCTTCCTTTCTAGCTTGTCCAGCTCTGCATGCAGAGCTAGACCCTCTACCCTTCCACCACCCAGTTTCTTGCTAACATGAAAACAAACTCCACCCCCACACCCCCACACCCATTACCCATTCCATCCCACCCGCAGACCTAGCAACTCGACAAGCTGCAGAGCAAAAGCTGGCCCAGGCTGAGCAGGGCAACCTGTCCGGCTTCATGCTTGCCCTTGTGACAGAGCTGGGCACCGAAACGAAGAGCCTCCAGCCGCGGCAGCTTGCTGGAATCCACCTGAAGAATCTCATATCCGCGAAGGATTCCAACATCTACACCACCAAGGTTGCTCGTTGGCTTGCCCTTCCTGGTCCCGAAAAGGATCAGATCAAAAATAACCTAATTCAGATTTTGCTTTCCGAGCAGCTGATTGCCCGCCACACTGCGGGTCAAGTCGTGGCCGAAATTGGCGCGATCGATCTCCCCTCGAACCAGTGGCCTTCATTGATGCAAACTCTCCTCCTCAATGTAACCGGCCAATCTGCCGACGGGGTGAAGATCACCACCCTCGAGTGCCTTGGCTACATGTGCGAGCGGATGGAAGCCGTTGGCTCCTCCCTCGAGCAGACCGCCACGAATCAGATCCTCACCGCGATTGTGGACGGAATCAAGGAGAACCGGCCGGCTGAAATTCGATTCGCGGCGGCCACAGCCCTTCGCCATTCCTTACTCTTTTGCCGCACCAACATGGAGACGGCGGCTGAGCGGAATATGATTATGCAGGTCATTTGCGAGGCTACGAGGTGTGAAAATGAGAAGGTGAGTGAAGTGAACAAGACAAACATATATCAAATTGCTCTCCTCACACTATCCCAACTCCAACTCCAATCCCAATCCCAATCCCAATCCCATCCCAACCCCAATCCCAATCCCAATCCCAATCCCAATCCCAGGTTCGTGTTGCCAGCTACGAGTGCATCGTGCAGATGGCCGAACACTACTACGAGCACCTGGACGACTACATGAAGGTTTTGTTCCAGCTCACGTTCAACACGATCAAGACCGACGTGGACGTTGTGGCAACCCAGGCGATCGAATTCTGGTCGACCCTTTGCGACGTTGAGGTTGACATCATGGACGAGCACGCTGACTTGCAGGAGCGTGGACAGCAGCCCGAGCAGCCCCGGAAGGATTACGTCCGGGCTGCTTTGGAATATTTGGTTCCGCTGCTATTGGAGACATTGACCAAGCAGGATGAATCGGCAGGTGAGTCTCACTCAGTCTTCGCTTGCCTTGATGAAGACGAGAATACGAGCCACTACTAAACTAAACATTATTATTCCTCTCAATTCGTTTTCGCACCTTCTTCGCTCGGCGCTTTTCCAGATCCCGATGAAGAGACCTGGAACATGTGCATGGCTGGGGGTTCCTGCTTGCAGCTGGTGTCCAACTGTGTCGAGGACGCTGTCGTGGACTTTGTCATGCCCTTCGTGCAGGGCAGTATCAACTCGGAGAACTGGAGATTCAGGGAGGCGGCCATCATGGCGTTTAGCATGATTTTGGATGGGCCTTCCACCGAAAAGATCGGACCTTTCGTGAACCAGTCAATCCCAGTCCTGATCAACCTTCTTAGGGACCCCCACACCCTCGTTAAGGACACGACAGCGTGGACACTCGGAAGAATTTGCGAAATACACGCGAGATGCGTTCCTCCGCAGATCTTCCCCCAGCTCGTCGAGGGCCTGATGGCCGTCCTTATGACCGAATCCCCCCGCGTCTCCTCGCGATCCTGCTTCGCTCTTCACAATCTTGCCATGGCATTTGAGGGCGAAGACGACGCCACGAACGGCCTCTCTGGTTACATGAAGAACCTCCTCGGCACTTTACTCCAAGTCACTGAGCGTCCCGACTGGGACGAGTCCAACCTGCGCAGCGATGCCTACCAGGCAATCAACATGCTCATCCAGCACGCTGCGCAGGATTGCAACGCTCTTCTTAAAGAGTTGCTTCCAGTCATCATTGGGAGGCTCCAGGCGAGTTTCACCATGCCGGTTGTTTCGAACGACGACAGGGACGCGAAGATGGGTTTGCAGGTGAGTGCGGGTGGGGTGTGCGAGGTGGGGGTGAATGAACATGATGCAAAATTAAACTCGTTTAAAGGCTGACCACTCGTGGAGCTGGAGAATTCGTTGGTTCGATTAGCTGATTTCTCGATTGGATTGGACTGGATTGAAAATTAACAAATTTTACTTTACTCTGCCCAAAATTTCACTAACCACAACCATAACCACAGTCCCTACTCTGCGGAACCCTCCAAGTCATCACCCAACAGCTCGAGAAACCCGACCTAGCTCCGTTCGCGGACCAAATAATGACCAACATATTGAAGGTGTTCGAGAACCGTAATGCAACTGCCGACGAAGAGGCATTGTACGCCGTTGGAGCTCTTGCCGACAAGCTGGAGAAGGACTTCAACCGATACATGCCCGCGTTCATCAACTGTGTCATGGCAGGCTTGAGAAACCACGAGGCGTACCAGGTCTGCATCGTGGCGGTGGGCGTCGTGGGAGATTTGTGCCGGGCTTTGGAGGGCGAAATCCAACCCTACTGCAACGATCTTTGCACCGCTCTGCTCGAGAACTTGAGGAATCCGGAGCTTAACCGCGAGGTAAAACCCTGCGTGCTGGGCTGCTTCGGCGACGTGGCACTCGCTATCGAAGGCAACTTCCTCCCTTACCTCGAGGTCACGCTCCAGATGCTGTTGCAGGCTTCTCAAACGATGGCCCCCGAGGACGACGAGGACCTAATCGAGTACGTCAACCGGCTGCGGGAGGGAATACTCGAGGCCTATACCGGAATCGTACAGGGGCTAAAGGAGGGGAACGAGGAGGGAAAGATTGTTGGCTACACGGAGGCAATCATGGCATTCTTGGAGGTGAGCGAGCGAAGCGAGCGAGCCTTTTGGAAGACGAGAATACTCGCGATGAAGTGCGCGAAATGGCTACAACACAAGTGCTACATCTACTACTAAGCTAACCCACCCAATTTCTTTGGCTCGCTCCGTTTGTTTCGCTCGACCTTCATTCAAAATGCGCCTCGCTTCGCTCGGCGCAGGTTCTAACCAACGACATTAACAAGGACGAAGGAATCGTCAGGGGAGCCGTCGGGTGCCTTGGAGATTTAGCTTCCGCCTTGGGAAGCAGGGTGCCCGGGATCAAGAGCAAGCCGTTCGTTAACAGGCTCCTGCAGGAGGGCCAAAATAGTGAGGACTTGAAAGTCGTTGAAACGGCAACGTGGGCTACGAGTGTCATAGCCAAGCTCAGCTATTAGCTATTAGAGAGAATGGGAGGGCATGGGGCACACACAAAAAACAAACACAGCAACATCAACAATAACAATAACAACAAAACAACAACAAACAAAAACAACAATAACAACAACAACAACAACACTCACCAACAAAATTTCAGCAATCTCAAACAATCCCTCGTTGAGATTGCTCGACAATTCGAATTTCCCCTTTTTTTATCTACAATGATCTCGGTTCGCACCAACACAGTCATAATGACAGTGACACACACGTGTTGGGTGGACCGACATCATTACAAACGCTACTACCATTTCTTGAGATTCATGAATTTATAAAACAAATTGAATTGATTTTTTGACTTGGGAATTAGATTTTTGTTTCGTTAAAGATCAGAATTATTAGTATTCTCTTTCTCACTTTCGTACAACTCATCAAGCTTCTCATTCAAATAATGCATCACCTTACTTCTAAAATGGAACGGCTGATCTACCGCACAATCCAAAACGCTCCCTCCGTTTTTAGTCACGCTCATGGGATCGCCGCCCCAGCTGAGCAACAGCTTGACCTGTTCGACCGTTCCAATTTTTGCTGCATAGTGCTGAGTGGAAATGGATTGTTGAGTTAGTTGGGCTACACTATTGCATTTTGGAAAAACTTACCAGTACACTATATCCGTTGGACACCACTCTCAAATTAGGGTCCGCCCCCCTCTTCAACAACCCCTTGATAACGCTGCTGTGTTCGTCCTTCGTGTTACTCACGGCGTACAGCAATGCTGTGTGTCCGCTCTTCTTCTGAACGTTCACCATGTCTGCCATGCTCATTTCCTTGGGCCTCGAATTCAGGATCTGTGCGAAAAGAGTGAGCATCTGATACCTCACCGAAAGCATCAAGAGAGTGTTTTCATTGTCATCCTCAACTGTAATGTCGTCGATCTCGGAGAGCCTGCTCAACGCGCAAGTCTCTTGCGAATGGTGGTCGGTCAGCTCGGGGCTCTCGAAGCAGGCGAAGATTGAGTACTCCTTCTTGGTGGTGACTTTTACCACTTCCAATTCTATAATAATGTCCTGGTTATTGAGAACTCTTAACTTCTGGTGGCTCTCCATCGCTGCATCGGGGAAGGCTGCCGAATCCCACGTATTGACCCCCATCAGCGGCCTCAGCATGTTAGCCCCATGCACCCCGTAGGCCAGCGCAGGCGGAGCAATAATCTTGACTCGCGCTGTTTCGCAAAGATTAAGCAACCCCGTGCTGACTGCCGAGATCACCGAGCTGTCTCCCACCACAATTTTTTCCAGCGAATTCGCATACAGGACCTCTGTCATGTCCAATGTGCTCATATAGACGTTTACATGAACGTGGTCTCCAACCATGATTTTCTTATCTTTGCAAAGTGGAGAGTTTTGTGGGATTACATTTAGTGAATGTGTAGTTGCAACTTCGACAATTTCACCAGAGCTTGTGATTGTGTGCAAAGCTATGCTGCATAAGATAAGTAGCGAACGCATCTTGCGCGTGATCACTTTAACAAAAACCTATTAATATTAAAGTTTAAATTTAAATATTTTTTAAATTTTAACTGAACACACACTCAACCCCAGATCCCCTCCTCCCCAACAGTACTCCAGTCAACGATGGGAGTTCCTGCAATGAACAAAGAAGAGTCAACAAACCACATGTGGTTTCTGGTGAAGATGTCATTTATGTTGTTGCTCTGCCTGGCCGACTTGGGCTTGAACAGCTCGCTCGAGTTTGACGACTACACACCAACGAAAAAAGAAATAGAAGAGAATCCCAATCTCGACGAAGGCAACGCTCAGAATATCCTCGTGCTGATATTTGGAATCCAACTGGTGATACAAATCAGCACGTTCCTGACCCTCTTTCTAATGATGTGTGACACATACCTCTTCCGGGTGGGTTTGCTGGGGGTGCTGGCCAGGCAGTTTAGAGGCGTGTTGCTAATTCACCCGGCTTACATTGCGTTTACCATGATCATAGGAGGGTATCGAGTAACCGAGGTGAGCGAGCGAAGCGAGCGAGCCTAGATGAAGACGAGAATACGACGACACTAAATTAACTATACTAACATTAGTTTCTCATTTTTTTTGCTCGCTCGCCTCCCCCTTGCTCCATAAAAAATGCGCCTCGCTTTGCTCGGCGCAGCTACACAATGACGACGTAACAATATCCATGATTTGGGACTTGCCTTTTTTCACGTTCTTTTCGGTGATTCATAAGATTGTAGCTGCACTCTACTACGTAGCGAACTTGAGAGCGACGATAAAATTGGGGAGTCCAACTTATTACAACAAGGATGCATGGGTTGGATTGTACTACGACGCAAACAGAAATGTGAGCTCGTACACAGACCAGGCGGAGAGTCTGTTGCGAAGGAAGCATCACATGGGATAGATCATAGATAGGTGGTCAATTGTTTTCATTTCATTTTGTGGCTAAATTTGAGCTTTTTTGCTATTGAGCTATTCTTTTAACTACTAAACTAGACGTAGCTTTTTCTTGTGGTATTCTTCGAGAGAGGGTCGATGCCCAACTGAGATGAACGTCGTTTCGTCCATTCCCAGCAGGAGTTTGTACATTTTTTCTTCATTGTCCGCGTCGAGCGCGCTGGTAGCCTCGTCGAGCAAGGCTAATTTCGGCTGGTTGAGCATGAGTCTCGCGAACGCCACCCGCTGTTGCTCGCCCAGCGAGAGGATGTTGCTCCAATCTTGAACGCTTTCCAATCCGTCCGAGCCGTCGGAGGCGAGTCGTTCTAGCCCGACAAGGGAGAGAATTTTGAGAAGCTCGCCGTCGTCATTTTTGCAAACGCCCTCATCCTCATCACAACCAGGGTAGAGGAGGTTGTTGCGGAGGGTACCCAGCGGACAGTACGGCCTTTGGGGCAAGAAGAACACATCGGACGCTGGTGGCGTGGATATTGATCCATCGCCACTGTTCCACAAACCGGCTATCACCCTCAACAGCGAAGACTTCCCAGAGCCGGAGGATCCGACGATGAGAAGGTGCTCGTTTTTCTTAACCTGAAACGAAAGGTTGGACTGGAGGACCCTCCGTCTGTCGGGGGTTTCTATTCTCAAAGAATTAGCCGAGAAAATTGTGTTGGTGTTGGTGTCGGTGTCGGTGCGGATTGAGGTGGAAGTGGTGGTATTTCCAATTTCCGTCGAGTTGGTGTTTGTGTTGGTGATGGCGTTGTAGAAATCGGACAACCTCGACACTCCGGCCGAAAACGCTGAAAGCTGCTCAAACTGATTCACAATCACTGACAGATCGCTCAGAATGTGGTTGAAGGCACCTGACGTCTGCGTAACCACACCGAGCGGAATCGAGCCAGCAAAGTATTGCGGTGCAACAACAGAAACGGGCAGGACCTGGATCAAGTAGCGGTAGGAGGTGGTGAAAAACTCCAAATTCCTTGTTGTTTTGATGATCTCTAATGAGTTGTCAATTACGCTTCCAAACCTCGTGCCTATCTCGTCTGCCTCCACGGCCTCGCCTCTGTAGAATGCGATCGACTCGGCATTCTCCCTAACTCTGACCAGCGAATATCTAAAATTTGCCTCGCGTCGTAGCTGCTCGAAGTTGAGCGGGATGAGACTCTTTCCAAGCGAAGTGGTGACGGCCGTGCCGAAAACAGAATAGCCGAGGATAACGAGGAAGAGATCTGGCTTAATGGAGTACAGGATCGCAGAGAACGAGCCGAGATCAACAACAGACGTCACAGCGGTGATGAAAAGGGTGAGAGAGAATGCGGTGAAGGATCTTACGTCCTGCGCCGAGCGAAGCGAGGTACATTTTAATGAGTTAGTTCAGAAGTGCATGTAGCCATTAAGAAGTCTGTAATCATTTCGCGGGATTCAGCGCGAGTATGCTCGACTTCATCAAGGCGAGCGGAGACGGAACGAAACTCACCTCAGCAATTCTTTGGTCTGGATTGTCAATCTCTTTCGATCGCTCTAGTTTGTAAAACACCTTATTGGCGTAGTATAAATCAAGAGTCCGCCTCGTCATCCAGTCGCGCCACTCCAAAGAAAGTTTTTCCTTCTGAAAGCGGTAAATTACGGATACTGGAACACCGGTGACGAGAGCGGCAGCATACTTCTGGAGCATTGTGTAAAACTCCTCGACATCCTTCGAGGAGAGGGCACTGTAGAAATCGCGCCCGACGTAAGAGAACAGAACCGAAACGCCCGAATTTAGGAGTGTGAGGACGATAACGGTGGCAAAGGCTTTCTTGCCACCGTCGGTTTCGGTGAAGTAGGGAAAGGCAATTTCCTTGAATGCAGTAAGTCTCGTTTTTACATTGGTTATGTTGAAATTTGGGTTTTGGGGAGGGGGGGAGGGCGAGGAGAAAATCGCTGACCTGCCCCTTTTGCATGATGACCTGCATGAAGAAGCAATGAAGGCAGTGCTTCTGGCCATCAGAACAATCACTAGAAGTAAATTGAAATCCATAACAGGACGATGTATTGTGCCTTTGTCGTGTGTCGTGCACTGTGTTTGATGGCTAAGTGTTCCTGTCGTGCGGAAACGTTAAAATTTAAATTCGATCGAAAGCCGAGCACAGCATGGTGCGCATGATCACGACACTTCTAATTATCCTCATCCCTTCCCTCGTCACATCCTATCAATTTCCTACTTCCTCCCCAATTTTCAGCTCCTCGAAAATAACTCTTCAATCAGGATCTAGATTCGCAACCTCCTCCTCCTCCTCCTCCTCCTCCTCCTCCTCCTCCTTCAAACCATCACGGCGGCAATTATTCAAATCATCCCTTCTGCCCCTTGTAACTTTGCCATCATTCACTCTTATCAGTCCAAGTCCCGTACAGGGCAACCCCCCCCCCCTTCCTCCCACCCCCGAAACAATCTCCCTTGCCTTCAGCAACGTA
>Ga0302116_1002286_pt1 | contig 11286 bp, 7 predicted proteins | sample AG5_SCM_MG_FD_203124 | JGI IMG/M metagenome (GOLD analysis project Ga0302116, IMG submission 203124) | Marine microbial communities from Western Arctic Ocean, Canada - AG5_SCM | ecosystem: Environmental > Aquatic > Marine > Oceanic | place: Canada: Western Arctic Ocean | collected 2017-10-01 | reverse complement strand
ACGCGCACTTCACCACGGAGAGGGCGCGCGTCGACGCGGAGACGGCGCGTATCACCGCGGAGAAGGCGCTGGAGAAGGAGCGCATCGCCGCGGAGAAGGAGGAGCTCCTCGCCAAGGTCGCCACGGAGAAGGAGGAGCAGGCGGCGAAGAAGGAGCACGTCGCCGCGAAGAACAAGAAGAAGCGCATCTCCAAGGTCGCCGCGGAGAAGGAGGAGCAGGCTGCGGAGAGGGAGCGCCGCCGCGCGGAGAGGGCGGTGGAGACGGCGCAGGTTGCCGCGAAGAACGCGCACTTCTACACGGAGAGGGCGCGCGTCGACGCGGAGACGGCGCGTATCACCGCGGCGAATGCGATGGAGAAGGAGCGCATCGCCGCGGAGAAGGAGGAGCACCTTGCCAAGGTCGCCACGGAGAAGGAGGAGCAGGCGGCGAAGAAGGAGCACGTCGCCGCGGAGAAGGCGTACCTCGACGCGGAGAACGCGCGTATCGCCGCGGAGACGGGGCGCGTCGGCGCGGAGACGGCGCGTATCGCCGCGGAGACGGCGCGCAACGCCGCGGTGGCGGTGCAGGTCTCTGCGGAGAGGGTGCGGGTCGCTGTGGAGAAGGCGGAGGAGGTGGACGCCGTTTGGATCCGCCAGAGAAAGTTGTACATCTCCAGAAAGTTGGAGGCGGCGATGGAGATGGCCAACGGGTTGATGGCCAACGGGTTGATGGCCAACAGGTTGCTGGAGACTGAGTAGAACATCACGGGGAGATGTACATCACGACGCCCGAACAGAGGGATCAGAGGAGTGGTCACATGAATAATGAAAGCATCATCGACGCGTTGTGCTGCACTGCAGCTTTTGGTGTTCCGTGTCTTGCTTTTCATTACCAAAGCGTTTCTCGGACCCACCTCGCCGCCGCATATGTCGCTGCCCCTGCCGTGCACGTGCGGGCCACACGAGCGAGCGCGCGTCGTCGCGTCGTCGGTGCGCGGTGCGCGGAGGAGGCCGGCGACTGTCGGGGAGGGGCGCGGCTCCATTACGGAAGCTCGCGCTCAAGAGTGGGCGTTCGCCATGGATGTCCAGGAGGGCACCCGGGAGAGGGCGCGCGCGGTGGAGGGCGCGGGGACGAGCGGGGGCGGTGCCGCCGAGCATCAAGGCGGTGCCGACGTCACATTCGGGCGCAGTAAGCTGAGTGGGGACGTGCGAGACATGCTCTGGGTGCCCCCCGAAGCTGAGGACCACGGCGTTGGGCCAAACGATGACCCCGACGAGGGTTGGAGCGTCGACCCGACGAGCGGCCTCGTGTACCCTTACGCGTTCCCACCGACACACGCCGCGGAGTGCGACGATCGAGCGGCGGCACGAGCCCTCAGGGGACTGGCGCGCGCGTCGCTCAGAAGGATCCGCGCGGGGGTCGTGAGGGTGAGACACGACGGCGCCGCGCACGCGACTCGTCTTCCGACGAGACTCGATAAGCCGCGAAAAAGATTCGAAGACATGGGCCCGATTCTTACCCTTAACTTGCAAAGCCCTAAACACGAGTCGTATAAACCGGTCCAGTTCGCCCGCTCCGTCGCCCTCTTTTCACGGCGCGGAAGTAGTCCCACCGTTCAAGCAGGTGAGCATCGCGACACGTCCCACCTTACCGCCGTCGTGGCCACGCGCGAGCCGCGCGCGCGAACCCCGCGTCGGCGTTCGGCGCGCGTTTCCGTCGCCTCCTCCGACAAACATCTTGCTCATCTCCAGCACGAAAGAGCCGCATCCTGACCTTCCCTCCCTCGCTCGCCTCTCCTCGCAGGATGGGTCGCGTTATCCGCGGTCAGCGTAAGGGTGCCGGTTCGATTTTCACCTCGAACACCTCCAAGCGCAAGGGCTCCGCCAAGCACCGTCAGCAGGTGAGCGTCGTCACGGCCAGCCGAACCGGCGATGGGATCGCCGGGTTTTTTCTACTGCGCCTGCGAGCGGCAGCGAGAAACCCTGATTTCTTCCTGGTCCCGCGAAGGGCGCGGGCCCTGGGCTCGGTTCTCGCGTCTCGATCGCGCGTCTCGGACGGCGGTGTTGGGTCCGCCTAATGCCCTTCGATGACGACGCGTGGTCGATGCGGTCGATCGAGGATCGACAGCCGGGGTTCCCGCGCGGACCGGGACCCATCCATCGCCTTTCTCAAACTTTAGCCAAGCGGAAAAACTGAACGCCGAGGCTGACCTCTGTTTCCACCCCCTTCCCAACCCTCCAGGATTACGCTGAGCGTCATGGTTACGTCAAGGGTGTCGTCACCGACATCATCCACGATCCCGGACGTGGTGCTCCCCTCGCTAAGGTGCGTCGCCGGCCATTCCCGCGCAGTTTCCGTCGCGTCAAGCGGGACTCTCCAAATAACCCTAAAACTGGGCTACATCAATCACGAGCGCGCTGCTGACCTCGCGCCTCATCTCCCCTCCCAAACCTCAGGTGACTTTCCGCAACACCAAGAAATACATGCACGACAAGGAGCTCTTCGTCGCGGCTGAGGGCATCTACACCGGTCAGTTCCTCTACTGCGGTAAGAAGGCTCAGCTCGTCGTGGGCAACACCCTCCCCATCGGCTCCATGCCCGAGGGTAGCATCATCTGCAACGTGGAGGCGAAGCTCGGCGACCGCGGCGTCCTCGCCAAGGCTTCCGGCGAGTACTGCATCCTCATCTCCCACAACCCCGACACCGGCTTCTCCCGCATCAAGCTTCCCTCCGGCTCCAAGAAGACGATCCCGTCTGGCTGCCGCGGCACCATCGGGCAGATTGCGGGTGGCGGTCGCTGCGACAAGCCCATGCTCAAGGCGGGCGCCAACTACCACAAGTTCAAGGTGAAGCGCGGTGCCACCTGGCCCAAGGTTCGTGGTGTGGCGATGAACCCCGTTGAGCATCCCCACGGTGGTGGTAACCACCAGCACATCGGTCACGCCTCCACCGTCCGCCGCAACAAGCCCGCGGGTGCCAAGGTCGGTCTCATCGCCGCCCGCCGCACCGGTCGCCTTCGCGGCGTCAAGGGTATCATGGCCGCCAAGGCCAAGGAGGGCAACTAAACGGTGTTTTAGTGGCTATCCTCACGGATACTGGGCTGGGGTTGATGAGGGTCGCGATTGGATAAAGGCGACCGCCGCGTGTGGCATAACACGCGGGCGGTGGAGCTGGTATCAAGTAGCGGTCCTTGCAATAGAGATAACTTTTCACTCAACGCTTTGGGCGTCTTCGTTTCCGTGCCCGAACCCGCGCAAGCATTAATTACCAACTCTGAGCAAGTCTATCTCACGGTTGGCAGTCCGCTTGCTAGATGTAACTCCATGACAAGTTGGGCAGCAAGCGGCTCGAATATCACGAGTTGATGGCAATAATCTTCTGGTCAAAATTTTCAGCACGTCCTTTCCTTGTGAACCCGCGCTGCCCTTCACACACGCCCGCCCGGCCGCATGGCATGCTAAACCGGCCCGGTGCCCGCTCCGCGCTGATTCGCACCTGTCGCGGGCTGACATCGCGCTCGAACGGCGCGATGAAGCGTTTCACGAACCCAAACTCGCGGGAGGACCCGCATCACCCGCCTCGCCCCCGTCAACACGTTCGTTTCGACGACGAAGGCGGGGCAGGGACGACTTCAGGGCGGAACTTCAGGCCCCCGCCGCCGCGTCCCAACGACGCGCACCAGCCGTGGAGAACCAACCAAAACGCGCCCGCGTTCGCCGCCGGCCAGCCGAGGCAGCACTCCGGCGGTCGAGGACAGGGTAGAGGACAGGGTAGAGCCGGGCGGCATCGCACGAGCGTCGAGGATGCGACGTCGCGGGGCGTCGCCGCGAGGGAGTGGCACCCGTCGCCGCCCAGCGTCGTGGACGCGCGTGAGCCCGGCACCAGCGGACAAATCCCGGCGCCTCCTCCCGGGGAGTACCGCGTCATGTCGTACAACCTACTCGCGGACTCGCACGCGTGGAAGTATCGCAACGAGCTCTACCGGGGCGTACCAGACTTCATCCTGCGATGGCCCAGGCGGCTCAGGGGCGTGGTCCAGGAGGTCAAGGCCCTACGGCCGGACGTGCTGTGCCTGCAGGAGTGCGAGGACTTTGACGGCATCGCCGCGGAGCTGCGCGGGTGCGGGTACGAGGGCTTGCACGCGCCACGCGCCGGCGGGAGGACCGACGGGTGCTCCCTTTTCTACCGGAGCGACGCGTTTCGATGCGAAGGGTTCGAAGCGATTGACTTTACCGACTTTGACCTCCGCGAGAACGCCGCCGCGGTGGCCTGCCTGGTACCCATAGGTCATGGCATGCACGACGCCAACCCCACGCCGGTGGTGGTTGGATGCGTCCACTTGCTTTTCAACCCGCGGCGCGGCGATCGCAAGCTCGGTCAGCTCAGGGTGTTCATCGAGCGGGTGGAGGCGATGCGGCGGTCCTCCCGGCGGGGCGGCGTCGAGCCGCACGCGATGCTGGTCGGCGACTTCAACGCCGAGCCCGACTCGCCTCTGTACGGGTACATCGCGCACGGGCTGTTGGACGTGAGCAGGGTGGACAGGAGGGACATGTCCGGCTGTCTGGTGGAGGGCGAACACGTGTCTAACAACGCGACGGACGTCGGGGGCGGGTTGTCTTCCACGCAGGAGGCGGCGTGGGCGGACTGGGAGAATGAGGAGGGCGATGACGAGTCGATGGGCGAGACGGAGCGGATCGCGGTGAGGCTGGCGGATAACTACTGGGACCTGGAGGGACTCGCGCTCGCGTTCGGGGACGGCGACGGGGACGGCGAGGACGGCGTTGAAAAAACAAAGTCGCCCTCCGCGATGTCGAAGGGCACGGCGAAGCGGGGTGACGCGCGGGCCATTCGCGCCATGATGTCCGCGTTGGAGGGTCGGCCGAGGGCGGCGGAAGGGACGGCGCGGGAGTGGGACGGTCGTCACCGGCTGACCCACGCGTACGCCGGGAATCTTCGAAGCTGCTACAGGGAGGTTTGCGGCGCAGAGCCGGCGATGACGAGTTTTCACGGCAAGTTTCGCGGCACGGTGGACTACATCTTTCACACCCCTGGGATTGGGTCGACGCGGGTGCTGAAGCCGCCGAGGCTTCGCGGCGGGCTTCCGTCGGAGGAATACCCGAGCGACCACGTGTCCGTCGTCGCCGACGTGAGACTTTAGATTTGAATAATTTGATTAAATACAGCGTCAATGATACACAAGTTGGTCTTTCCAGTGCTCGCTCATAACCCCATTGTCGCGGGGGGGAAGTGGACGTTGATGTCCACATCGACGGCCTGGTCCTGTTCTCTCATGATCTTCTCGAGCTCCTCGATAGATTTCATCGCCCTCGCCCGCCTCTCGCACGCCGCCTGCGTCCACCCCATGATGACCCTCCCCTCAGCCATCTCAACCCTCATCTGGCTGAGGCGAACGCACCAACTGTTGATGTTATCCTGATTCCTCAGGATATCCATCAGCTCGGCCTGCTCCTCGGTGGGTTCGGGCTGCGTGGGCTGCTGCTGCGTGGGCTGCTGCGAAGGCGCCAAATCGGCGAAAATGCCAAAGTCCAGGGGATCGTCCATCTCCGGGGGATTGAGCTGGCTGGCGGTGAACCCGTCCAAGTTGAACTCGTCGTCGCCACCCTTGAACTTCTTCTCGTCGCTGTAGAAGTTCCCATCGTCGAAGTCTCCACCCGCGGGCAGCGCCGGCTCCGCGTCGTCGGTGTCGGTGTCGTCGTCCGATCCAGATCCCGAAACGTCGTTGAGAACGGCGACGTCCGCGTCGGCAGCCTCCGTGGCGTCGTCGCTCGCGTCGTCGCTCGGCTCATCCGCGCCCAGACTCGCCAACACCATCGCCCCTTCCTCCACACGTGTCTTGCCGCCACCTGTAGCTCCATGCGAGCTCCACGTGGCGTTCTTCGGCGCGGCCACCTGGACGCAGACGTCACCCGGCTTTGACGACGCGGGACACGCCGCGAAGAGAGTCTGGAGCTGTTTCTCCGTGCAGTAGCGCCTGAGCGCCTTGGCGTCGATGCCGATCTGGCGGTTGTCTTTTTTGAAGAAGATGCTTTCGATGCCCGTCGCGTCCGTGTAATCGTCGGCGTTTTCCTTCCCGGCCGCCTTGGCGAAGACGGCGCGGAAGAACTCGTTCTCGTCTGGATGGGTGTACCAGTACGACCCCTCCTTGAAGGTGTCGCCGTAGAAGAGCTTGAGGTGGTGCCCGAGCTTCTCGCGGTAGGTCTTGTCGGCGCCCTCGTTGCGCATGCCGAACATGTTGAAGTGCTTGAGGATGGTCTTGGAGCGCGCGGAGATGTTCCTGAGGCGGGCGGGGGCGCGGGATGTCAGCGAGCCGTCACCGGGGGATCGAGGAAAAAAAAGAAAAGTGGGCGCCCGGATCTCGGGATGCTCACCTGCGCTTGTCCGCAGCCTTGGGGTTCTTCCTCTTCTTTTTCTTCTTCGCAATCGCGGGCGCCACCTTGACCTCGGCGGGCGTGGCCTTGGGGTTGACCGCGATGAGCGCCTTCTTGAGCGGGTGCGACGCCTTGGCCTTCATCGTTGGTGGCGGGTGCGTGTTGTTGAAATTGAAGGGCGCGGGGTATCTATCTGGGCGCGCGAGTGACGTGCGCTGGGTTGAACGACACGTGGACGCTTGAACACGACGGGCGAAAGCGGCTCGGCGTGGATCCGTTCGGTCGAAGGGGTGCGGCGAGTGAAGTCCGCGCGTTTGGTAATGGAGAAGGCGCGGCAAATGCCAAAGGTCTGCACCCCCCCCCGTTTGGGTTGCATGGTTTTTGGTTTTTTGACCGTCTATTTTCTTGAGTCAATATATGGGGGAAGGAGGCATGGTCCAAAAGGAGACGGCACCTCCGGTCAATCATCCACCACACTCTCAAGCACCTGACACGCAGATGACGATGCCGGCCTCCTCCGGGCCGGGCCCCGGGGTGGGGCTGTCTCCCGCCAGAGGTCAAGAGGCGGACGAGTTCCTCGAGAACGTCGACGAGGTCAACGCGCTCATCACCGGGCTCAAGTCGGGCACGATCTCTGCCGACTACATCGACCGCAAGATCAAGGCGCGCGACGCCGAGCACGAGGCGGAGCAGGAGCGGCAGGTGAAGGAGGCGGAGGAGGCGGAGCGGCGCAAGTACGAGAACCTCAGCCCCGAGGAGCAGAAGAAGATCAAGGCCAAGGTTGACGAGATGATCGCCGAGAAGGAACGTCGCGAGCGCGCGCGGGCGGCTTTCCACGAGTACCGGTCCAAGATGCCCGAGGACAAGCAAAGGGCGACCGACTACGACGCGTGGGACCTCTGGACGCCGTCCGACGACGAGACGGATCCGTGGATGAAGTACACCCCGGAGAACCCCGCGTTCAAGGCGATGGAGGCGGACATCGACAAGAGGCACGCCGCGCAGGTGCGCGCCAGGCAGACGGCGCATCGCAAGCGGGAGGAGGGCAACGACGCGTTTCGCGCGGGGCAATTCGCCGAGGCGCTCAAGTGCTACGAGCTCGGGCTGGAGGCTGATAAGCGCTCGCTGGAGCTGCACGGCAACGCCGCGATGGCGGCGCTCAAGTGCGAGATGTTCGTGCAGTGCATCGACCACGCCACGAAGGCGTGCGAGCTCGCCGAGTTTCTCCTCGAGACACCCGCGCATCCGACGGCGATCAAGTGTTTGCAGCGCAGAGCCGCCGCCAGGCTCCAGCTCTCGCACTACAAGGACGCGCTCAACGACCTATCACTGGCGCATCGAAGGGACCCGGGTAACGCGGAGGTTGAAACACGGTTGAAAGAGGCTAACGCGATGTACGAGGAGGCTCGAAAGGAGAAGGAGGTTGAGCGGGGGATGCGCAGAGCGAGCTCCGGGATCGACGGCGAGGTCGACGGCACCGACTTCAACACCCTGCGCGAGATGGAGAAGCTGTGCGTTGGCATCGGCGGGGACGAATGCGACTACGACAGGTTGGAGACCTTGCTGGAGACGAGCGAGCAGTGCAGGGTTTTCATTCGGTCGGGCGAGGGCTCCCGATTGCTCGAGTTGCGTCGGGTGCTGGGACTCGCGGCGGGCGACCTTCGCGGCGGAGCGGCGAAGATGTTGGGTCCGCTCAAGGTGCTCAGGGCGGCGTGTCTGAACGAAACGAACAGGGATACACTCGCGAAGGCCGGCGCGCTCGAGCTCGTCGTGGAATTCATCGCGCGCGCGTGGAACGAGGCTGATACGGCGTCGAGAGAAGCGGTGTCGGCGGCGCTGTTTCTGCTGCACACGTGCTCCGCCACCCCGGAGCCCCGCGCGTCCATAATCAAGGCGCTCTCCGAGGATACGAAGGATACGAAAGGCGCGGTCGCGGGGCTGTTCGCGGTGCTCGAACGCGACTTTGCGAACGACACGGGCGCGCGGCTCGCCGCCGCGCACGCCCTATCCCTCCTGGGCAACTGCGCGGTCGACTCCCTCGCGAGAACCGCGCTGGCGAGCTATCATCACGACGCGACGGCCAAGATCGTGCCCGTGCTTCGATGCGGGGTACCCGTCCTCGTGGAGCGCGCCGCGGCGTTGCTCGGGAACATGTGCACGGACACCACGATGCGGTCTACACTCGCGGCGAACGCGCGGGGCATCTCGGACCTCGTCGCGTTGCTTCCGAGTGAAAAAGATTCAACCGCGGCGGCAAAGGCGCCCGCGGGGATGGGCTCCGGCCTCGCGGGACTCAAAGTCAAAGCCGCGTCCCCTCGCGACACGGTACACGTGAAGGACCCGGAGCTCGTGCTGAACGTACTCGCGGCGCTGGCGAACGCGACGGCGGATGTCACCGCGGCGGCGGCGGCGGGGGCGGCGGGGGCGACGGGCCGGCTCGCCGCACTGCTCGCGGCGTCGGATCCAACCGTGGGCGCTCGCGCGGCGACGGTGCTCTCCCGCCTCGCGCGCGACCCGAGCACGGCGAAAGGAATGTGCGCGCGCGGCGGGGAAGGCGGCGCGGGGGCGATCGCTCGGTTCGTGGGCGAGAGGCTACGGACGGACGCCGAGACGCGGGCGGCGGGCGGCGAGAGTGACAAAAAAGACCAAAAAGTTGAACAGTTCCCGGGGTTGGAGCCGGCGGTGCGGACACTCGCGGTGTTGGCCAACGGCGGCGATGCGGCGGCGAGGTTGGCGCTGGCGGAGTGCGCGTCTGACGCGTTGGTGGAGTGCATCCGTGTCGGGGAGCTCGTGGGCGACGGGGTGGTGGGCAACGCGGCGCTCGCCATCGGTGACCTGGCGAAGGAGGGAAACGCGAGGGACAAATTCGCCGCGCTCGAGCCGGTTAAGCCGCTGCTGGCGGTGTGCCACAAACGTACGGGCGCGGCGCAGAAGAACGCGGCGATCGCGTGCGCCAGGCTGGCGTCGCACCCGAAAATGCTGGAGACGCTCAAGGCGAACAACGGACTGGAGCTCATATACCGATACGTGCAGCCGTAGTTTAGACAATTTCGTATCGTATCAAATTCGGGCAATCTCCTGAAAGTCGTAGTATCCCATGCTGCGCAACAGCGCGCCGTGCTCGCGCTCGAACTTTTCCGCGTTTCGATCCGTGAAGTGCTCGCGCCACGCGCCCGGCGGCAGCGTCCGTCGCGCCCGCCGCGACCGCTCCTCGCACCCGCCGCCCTCGCAGAGCGAATAAATCTCTGCGTCGGCTCCCTCGTTTGACTCGTCCTTGTCCCCGTCCCCGCCCCCTCCGCCCCCGTTCCCGCCGCCTTTACCCACGCGCGCGTCCTCGCGCGCGTCCACGCACGCGTCCACGAACGCGCGCATCTCCGCGGTACCCCGCTTGAGCCCGAGCCACTCGCTGAGGAGCGTCAGACCGTCCGTCTTGGCCCGGAGCAGTTCCTCGTACTTGACGAAGATGACGTTCGGGTCGTCGGCGCGAGCGAACGCCCTCAGGCTCCTCGCGAAATCCCCGACCCTGCTGTCCACGGCGTCCGACATGAAGGTATCCCCTTGGTAGAGGTGCCCGAGCGCCTTTTGGATCCCGAGCTTGACGGAGAGGGACGCGGTGAACCGGTCGATCTCCACGTCGACGCCGTCCTCGGCGGACATCGAACGGAGCTTCGACTGGAACGATTCGCCGCCGAGGTCGTCGCGGGGTAAGCGCGCCCACGCCTCGCTCGTGTCGAGGTGCTCGAGGTACGACTCGGCGATGAGATCACGCGGGTCCCGGACGATGAAGACGGCGCGGTAGGGCCTGCCGAGGAGGCCCATGTCCCGCGGCGTGGACCTGTCGAACGAGAAGGTGTGAACGTCGTGGCGAAAGTCCTCCGCCGTTCCGGAGCACCATCGCATGCACACCGGAGACGACGAGTCATGAGACGAGGACGACGACTCTGTCTCGTTCGCGCACGTGTTTCTCTCGAGCGCGCGGAGTGCGTCGCGGAACATGCGGTCGCCCGCACCCTTGTGCGAGAGGTGCACCACGAGCGGCTCGCCCGCCGCGTCAAAGTTTTTGAGCCTCTGGCGCTGGCGCTCGCCCGGCGCGGCGCGTCGCGGGGCGGTCGCGGGGCGCTCGTATTCGGCGATCGTCGCGTTCCAGTGGTTGATACCGGCGGACGCCACCGCGATGGCTTCGGGGTCAGCGCCGATGGGCAAGTAGTTGAGCTCGAAGGTCTCGGACTCGACGAGGTCGAGGAAAAAGCTCGGGAACACAGCCGCCTTGAGCCCGCCCTCGGTGACCTCCGGCCTGTGCATCCTGTAGTGCTCAAAGCCGCCGACGTAGAGGACGGCGAGGACCATGAGGGCCAGGGACATCGCGCGGCCGACCTTGGTCTTGGACTGCATCAGGAACACCGCCAGGGGCATGACGCAAACGACGAGGAAGACGACGACGAGGTCGAACTCGACGGTGTCGGCGTACTGGTACATGTTCCTTTTCTTCTCCGGCGAGCCTTGTCAGCGGACCGTCGCGACGACGGGGTGCGGCGAGCGGCGAGTGCGTTCGAGGGTATCGCACGCGTGTGTTCGACGCGGTGGCCGTCACGGAGGAGGGGCGCGGCGCGATAGTGGACGCCGCGGGGAATGGACAGCGGTGAGTTCTCCCCGTCCCAGACTTCTCGTTCTCGATCCCGTGGAACGGACGGCTCTTGGCGCCCGAACCGTCCCAACGTCGTTGGGCACTTCCCAGGAAATGACTTTCACGTAATCCGAGAACGGCGGATACTCCGAGAGCCTAGAGGCCCTCGTTGGTCCGTCCTTTGACTCCTCGGCTTCCGATCCGAGGAATTTTTTCCAGGATACATTAGATACTTTCCATTCCAACCTTGGGAAACGCTTCACTATTCACCGCACACACACCCCGCACCCCCAC
>Ga0302116_1002284_pt1 | contig 11288 bp, 11 predicted proteins | sample AG5_SCM_MG_FD_203124 | JGI IMG/M metagenome (GOLD analysis project Ga0302116, IMG submission 203124) | Marine microbial communities from Western Arctic Ocean, Canada - AG5_SCM | ecosystem: Environmental > Aquatic > Marine > Oceanic | place: Canada: Western Arctic Ocean | collected 2017-10-01 | reverse complement strand
CACCCCCACCCCCACCACCGCCGTCAATCTGCTTTCCCACCGCACTGCAAATATCGTCCATCATATTCTTCTCCAAGTATGGGTTTAGCACGATTCGCCGTGCCTTCATCCTCTCCATCAAATCATAAGCCTCCTCCATCCTCTTCACGCTGTAGTAGTACTCGATCAGCAGCGCAAAGCAATCGCCAACCCTGATCGCCGTCTCGATCTCCTTGGTATCAAGAAGTTTTAAGCAAATATCCTCACTTTCGCTCGGGTCGGTTTTGATGCTGCGCCTAGCCAGCACGAACCTCTCCATCATGTAGATGCGCTGTTGCAGATCAACTCCGAGCCCCTCGTTACCAGCCTTGGACGCCCACTTCACGCTCTCTTTCATAGCCCCCAGGGCCTTTTCGTAATCCCTGTACTCGTCAATTTCCACCTGGGCGCAAGCCTCATAGAAGCCCGCTAGCGACTCGTACGCTTTCGCCTTGGTGTAGTAGGTGATGATGTTCTTCATAATTTCCGGGTTGTTGTGCCAGTCCAGGTTCTGCAGGTAGTTGGCCGCGAGCACGTAAATCTGCACCAAGCAAGAGCAAAACGAGTGAAGTGAGCCAAAAGAATTGAGTGGAATAATGTAAGTTTAGTAGTGGATGTAGCCATTATATTATGTCTGTAGCCATTTCGCGCACTTCACCGCGAGTATGCTCGTCTTCATCAAGGCTCGCTCGCTCACCTCTTTGTTTCGAGAAACGTTGGCGTAGTAGGAGATTTTCTCCGTGTCGCCTGATTTCAGCAAGCATTTCATCGCCTTCAACCGGTCACCGGCCTGGGTGTACTTTTTGCACGCAAGGTGGAACTCGCCTTGCTTCTTACAAGCCTTGGCGAGCTTCTTGATGGTTTCGAGTCGGGCTTCTTTCTCCCTGGGTTCGTTTTCGTCGGCCTTGGGGGGGGTCATTCCCTCCGCCATTTCCTCGTTAATCTTGACCTTGTGCTCGATACAGAGATCGATGGCGACATCGTACTTCTTCCCCTTGTTGTACAGTAACTCCACAGCCTTTTCGTACTGGCCGTTTTTGAGAAAGTAGTCGCTGCAGCGCTCCAAATCAGCATCACTCGACTCCTCGGTGAGATTCTCGGCAAGCTCCTTCAGAACGTTGAACATGTCGTCACCAGTATTGCCAGTTTTACCAATCCGAAAGCAGAGATCAAGCGCCTTGGCCTGGTCCCCCCCCCGCTGGTAGAGCTGTACGGCCTTTTCGTACTCGCCCTTCTGCTCGAAATACTGGGCGCAGTCGCACATCGACGAAGGGCGAGATTTCAGCGCGAACGACATGAGCTCGGAGTCCAGTCCATAGGACTTGGACAGCCGAATAGCGTGATTGTAGCAACCCGACTGGGCGAAGAAGCTGATTGCCTCTTGAACCTCTCCCATGGATTCCAGCTGTCGGGCAAGGTGGTACGCCGCGGAAATCGAGCCGGAGTCGTTCACAATGTCGGCGGCGGACTACGCCGAGAAAAGAGAGGCGCGTTTTAAACGAAGGTTGAGAGCAATGAGCGAGCAAAAATAGAAATAGTTGAGTAGGTTAGCTCAGTAGTGGATGAAGCCATGAATAGTTTCGCACGGAATTTCGATTATTTTTCTGTCTTTTTCTGTCACAAGGCGAGCGGGGGGAGACGGAACGAAACTCACCTGCAGCTCGCGGTTGTGGCACGCCAGTCTCACCAGAGAGAGGTCATCACTCGCACGAGAGTAGTAGTTGCGCGCCTGCGATCGATTTGATTTGTTAGATCAGAAAAGATAATGAAAATGAAATTTCCCCAAAACACACCTTCTCGAACTGCCCCAAACTCTCGCAGTAGCCCGCCCACCACTTCAACAGCTCGGTGTCGTTCCCCTGCATGATGTAGTCTTCCAAATCTTCCATCCGGTTCTGGTCGAAGAGCATCCTTGGGACCTCCGACTTGTACGTGTCAGCACGCTCAAAGTTTCGGATCGCGGCAGCAGTTTGCCCCGTCAATTCCAAGTACTTAGCGTACTTGTGGTGGGTTGTTTTCAGGTGAATGCGGTCGTGGTCGGTGGCGACCAAAATTGCTGCGCCGAGCGAAGAAGGTGCGAAGGGATTAGTAGTGGCTCGTATTCTCGTCTGCACACACACTAGTTATGACCTTGTTCACTTCGCTCGCTGGCTCGTATTCTCGTCTTCATCAAGGCTCGCTCGCTTCTCTCGCTCACCTTCTTCCCACTTGCCCTGGCCCTGGTACAAATTGTTCAGCAGGTCGTAGCGGCCACACTCTTTGAACAACCGCTCGGCATCTTCCAGCAAACCCAGCTGGACCGCCACGGCGCCGACAGCCGCCTCCAGCTCCGGCTCATTCTTCGCCAACCTCACGGCAGCTGCGCCCCTCGCGTGGCCCATGTTCCCCAAGCAAACTTCAGCAACGTCGAGCCGCTTGGTCTTCACGCACATGTGGGCCATATTCTCCCAAACAGACGGATTCTTGATTAGCTTGACGGCACGGTAGGCCTCGTCCATGTTGCCGATTGTCAGGAAATAGGAGAAATCAAGCAATGCAGCCTTGGTGATGTTGTCGACGTCCTCCAGCCCAACGAAGTCCCTCATCACTTTCGACATGAGCTTGGAGGGGGAAGACGAGTCGTCGTCTTTGGATTCGGAATTGGAATCAATACCGTCGGAGGGGGAGGTGGAAACGAAGTAAAGTCGGGGAACGTCCAGCCCAAGCAGCGTTTCTAGGGGCTTTTCAAGGGCAAAAACGTCCTGCATTTTTATTCCAAAGTCGGCCGTTACGAACATTGTTGTTATTTCTGGTTTTGAGGATGTTGTTAGGGAGGAAGTAGGGACCCGGCTGACGGAATTTTGCTGCGCCGAGAGAAGAAGGTGCGAAGAGGTTAGTAGTGGCTCGTATTCTCGTCTGTACACTTGTTGGACTCGCTCGCTTCGCTCGCTCACCTCGGTTTTTTCCTCTGGCTGCTCCGAAGGCTCGTCGGTTGGTGATGATGATATTGAATTTGTTGAATCGGACACAGACGCAAGACGAGTCTCGCAGGATAACAGTTTGGGCTCGGATGGGTCCCAGAAATGAGAAACTGGAATGCGCTTTTGGTTCTTAAAATCGTAGTGGTCAACGATGTCCCGGTCGGAATCGTAGACGTGCAGGCGGGAGTCGGGCTCCCTGATCTTCAACGCACCGTGGACCTTGTCGGACAAAATGGAGAGACGAGTTCCGTTGGAGTTGACCCGGATGGATCGGATAGCGCCGATGGAGGTGTTGTTGGTTGAATCGAGGAATTTCCCACTGCTCCCGAGCGGTTTGGGGTCCTGCGTGAACGACGAGCGAAATGAGCGAGCCAAACGAATTGGGTGGGTTAGCTTTGCTTAGTAGTGTTTGAGTGGTTGTAGCAATTTCCGCTCGTTTCGCGCTCAATCACCTTTCGGGACACATCCATTAGCTTGATGATACCGTTGTTGGTGGTGATGGCCAGGAAGTTGCCGTTGAGGTCTAGTAGCATTGGGATTCCCTCAGCCTCCGTGAAGGAAACAGAAAGGCGCTGAACGCCGTGAAGGTTGGTGATGAGGAGTCGGTTCTTCTCCGCCATGAAAAGGGTGTCGCGCCGGAGCGCGATTGAACGAGCGGAAGTTTGGAAGTCGGAGATCTGCACCGAGCGAAGCGAGGTGCATTTTAAATGAATCAAGATCAAAACGAGCGAGCCAAACGAATTGAGTGGAATAATGTTATATTAGTAGTGGCTCGCATTCTCGTCTTCCTCAAGGCTCGCTGGCTCGCTTCGCTCGTTCACCTGCCGCCGAGAGGTGTCGGTGTCGCCAAGGCCGTAGACTTGGGCCTCCTTCCCGTTCCAAACAACCATGTGGGAGGAGTCCACGACCACACCTTTCACGTTGATGTCAGTGTGAATCAAGAAATTCCCATTGTCCTGGGTTTCAATGTTGACGGTGTCGTTGTTGATCTGGATGGCCGCAACGCCGTCATTCAGCGACCGGTGGAGAACCGTCTCGGACAGCATCGTGGCGCCGCTATCGGTTCCGGCAGCCAGCAATCCTTGGCCAGGTCCCCACTGCAAATGCCGCACTGCTCCCTGGACCGTCACCGAGGGCATGGGCTTCCACTGGGACGAGGAGGTTTGAACCTTAGTCTTCTTGTTGTCGTACTTGCTGAAGTGGGGATCGGAGGGGTCAGAGGAGTCGTCCTCAGGCTGGTCGGAGCCGTCCGAGGAGGAGTAGTCCCCCACGTACTTCCACATGGCCACAACTCCGTCGCGAGTCCCGGCGGAAATGTACCGCTGGAGAGGGTTGAAGGCCACCGAAATTGCTCGCTCGGATCTCTTGAGCCCAGCAGAGTGGAGGGTGAGGACAAAATTCTCATCCTGCGCCGTGTAAGTTTGAGTAGTGATGCTAATTTTATGTCTGAAAGTCATTTCCATACCTTTTGCAGATCCCAAAAACGAATCATATTCTCGCCAGAGGCAGACGCCAGCAAGCCAGGACCGGCCCAAACTATGTTCCGCACTCCCCGGTCGAATGCATCGCCGGCAACAGATAGCTTGACCTTCATTACCGGCGTGACGCGGCCGTCCTCGTTAACCTGGAGTTGGGTCATTAAGAGAGATCTAGTAATAATTACGAGTCGCATTTTCTCCTCGTAGAACATGAGGGAGTCGATGGAGGAGGAGAGCTGCTGGACGTCGGTGCAATGGCCGAGATCGTCAGCGTACGACACCCCGCCAGACTCGGACCCGAAGAAAAAGGAGGGGCTGAAAGCCCTGGCAAGGAGCTCAGATCGGAGGGGTGTTGTGCCAAATACCGCCGTGGTGAGGGGGGCAATTTTACGGTATTGAATGGACGGGGCCAAGGACCCGCGGTTGTCAGCCTTCCAAACGCAGCAGATGCCAGAAGCATCTCCCGTAATGAGACGGTTGCCAGCCGGGTTCCACATCAAGAAGGTGACCTTGGTGGAATGAATAGAAGTATTGAGGGAGCAGCAGGTGACGGAGTTGTCGTACAGGTGGCACTCAACCTTACCGTCTTCATAGCCAATAGCAATTGACTTTTTGTTTGGTTGAAATTGCATCGAGGATACATTGGACTCGCCATTGATCACACAGTCGGTGATGGCAGCACCCTGAAGGAAAGGGGAGGGGGGGGAGGCAGGGGAAAGTTTCGGGGAAGGGGTGAAAAAGGGGGTTAGAAGTGTGACGCAATAGGCGGAGGACTAAACAGAGCGGTTAACTGTACCTCTTCTTGATAAAACAAAACTTGCTTGGATTTGTTGGCAACAGCGAGAAGTGGACTTGAGTCACAAAAGGCAAAAGTTGTCACGGACGCATCCTGGCTTGGTCCAGGAGAGCACCGCTAGTCACAGAAGACCGACATGGACTTGGACTGAAGACGTATATCTTCAAAATTCGAATTTGTTTTGATGATTTAAAATTTTTTGATTTAAATTTTTAAATACTTCGTTTTGAGTTTATACACGCATTCGCCACTACCACAAAATGACAACACCAAATGTCATGTTTTGGGGAGGGGGGCAAGGTAGCCCAGCAGAGAGTGCATTCAACTACGAGGAAGAAGAGGAACTTATTGATTATGAGGAAGACGAGAATGACCAACAATACGAACAACAATTTGAACAGCAGCACCAACAGCAGCACCAACACCAACAGCACCATCAGCAACATCAACAAAACGAGCAACAACTTTACGAGCAACAACAGTACGAGCAACAAAACCAACACCAACACCAACACCAACAACAACACCACCAACAACAACCCTTAGACCCACATGAACAACCACAAATGGAAGCTACCTTTTACAAGGGGGTGGACGGGCTGCTATCCATGAGACCGCCCAAGTTCGACAACATCAACGACGCGGCCACAAGGAAATCGGAAGATTTGCTGAAGAAACAGAAAGAAATACTTCGGAAGGCTGAAAACTCACACAGGAATAGCGCAAAGCCAAACATGGCGGCGAGATCGAAAATCGACACAGGGAGAGGGGCGGGAGGCGGGGGAGGGAAGAAAAAGGGAGGGGGGGGGGAATTCGACTCGGACCTGCTGGCTCAAGCCTTCCAGTACGCTGACCGTGCGCTGGCCATGGAGGCGCTGGACAACATGAACGACAGCGCAGTAATTCGGGCGGTTAGCGCGGAGAACGAGAAATCGAATTCGGCGGGAGGTCTTCCAGCTGGTAACGCCATGAGCATCATGAGGGGGATGAGGGGCGGGAACCAGGGCAAGGCAACGGCAGCGACGGCAACGGCAACGGCAATGTCAAGAAGCAAGAGCGCAGGAAGTGGACTCAATCAAACAAAAAAGAAGATGAGCGACGCTGGCGCCGCGTACGGCAACGCCATAGGGGGCGGAGGCGGGCCGAACAGCATGAATAGAAAACCTAGAAAACAAAAAATGAAAACGAAGAAGAGAGGGGACGAGGACACCGGGGCGGGGGTGGGGGGTAAGAAATACGATATGGAGGCAGCTTTGCAGAATTTGATGAACGGGGACAATTTAAATTCACTGAGGGCCGAACTAGAAGAGAGCCAACGGGCAATGCAATCGAGCTCTAATATTTTACGGGGGGCGGCGGGGGACTTTGCTTCCGGAGGATTAAGATGATTCTCAGGCAACGTCCAGTACGATGACATGGGCTGGACCACAACAAGTATATATTTTTAATATAGGCGCAAGTTTGGTACTCCTCTATTCCTTGCACTTCCATTTACAATTTCTGGCTCAAAATCTTTTCCTCTCGCATAAAGTCCTTGATTCTTCTTTCAATTTGCGCCTCTTCTCGGCCAAAACTCCGGCCCTCTTTGCCCTTGCCGTCAGCTCGCTGTTTTTGAAGTCCACTCTATACCCCCCCTTGCACTTCCTATTCACACTCTACCGTCGGCTTGAACCAGGCTGGGATTTGCGCTTGGAATTTGACCGAAAACCACTCCTCCCCCAGAAATGTTTCCCAGTGGTCCAAAACGTACCGCTTTACCTCGTCCCTAATTGTCTCAATGAAACTCTCGTGGTTATCGAAGGCCGTCATCATCTTGGCGAAGTGCTCGTCGCTGTTTAAGAAACATGCCACCGTGAACTGTTTTGCAGTCTGACTCCCCCAAAATGTTGCGCGATACTCACGCTTCACCAACTTTTTAAAAAGCACCACGCAAACCAACCACATGCAGAAGAGAAACAGGAAAGCTGCCAAAAGCAAGCTTGTTCCCAATCTGTTTTCCACGTCAGCATTGTGGTAGATGTAGAGGGACGCAAAAGGGAGCGCCTGGCTGACCACAGTCAACACCACAAACGTGCTGCCCCCGCAGAGCTTCGGTCCACGAGCGTGGACAAATCCCGTGTAGTCGACCAGAATTTTGCTGATGGTGTGGACGAAGAAACTCACAACCCACTTGATCGAGCCTTGGAGCCCCTGAATATAGCAAATGTAGTCGTCTCTAACGAACTTGACCGAGTGGTACACCACAAACTCGCCCAAGATTATCCCAAGCGTCAACACGGGGGACACGCAGAACAGGAGGGAGGTTCCGATGGTTCGGCTGAGATTGTGGAAACTAGCGAGCAGGATGAGGAGGGCAAAGGTCCCCGCTCGCTCGGCGCTCGAATCCTTGATGTAGCCGTAGAACATGGGCACTTCGCGGCGTGCAGCTGCTGAAGTGTCCATATCGTACGAGATCAACGCACTGCTGAAGCCAGTACTCAGAGTGGATATGAAAATTGAGATCAGGTGGAATTTGGATCTCTGATTGTTTGTTATGAATGTGAAAACTTTTAGGAGGGTTAGTTAGTTTGGCGATGAAAGAAAAAGACGACAGGGATCTTCACAAAACTCACCCTGTAGGAGTGAACCTGGTATGCTTTCAAAGCTCAACTCCCCTCCCTTCCCCATGACCATCTCGGCCAATGGGGAAATGACAGTTTCGTCATCCTCGAAGCCGGTCGCAACCCTATGCGCGTCAAAAGCCGGTTTCAGCCCCGAGAGAGCAATCACAGCTTCCTTTAATATTGTCAGTCTTGTCCTTTTCCGGTTCTGGCTGTAGACAAGTACCAGCTGAAAAAAAATGTTAAAGCCAATCATTGCAAGAAGGGCGTTCGCCGCTTTCGTTTTTCCAGTTTTGTAATAATCCAAGACAACCATAATGTCAGAGAAGAGGTCGGTAATGCTCAGGGTCGCTCCCAGGCCCACGCGTTTAGCCAGTCCCATGCTAGAAGAAGTGAGCAGCTTTCCCGCGATTTTCGTAAGCATTGCCCCAAAAAATGGGCATTTGTCAAAAATTGGTTGGAGGAGGGGGTTGGCAAGCCGGTAGGCTTCGACAGCAGTTTCCATTTCCTTGTTATTTAGGAGGTGCCTGCGGAACTTTCTACCGAGAACGAGAGCCTCCTCTTGAGTGAGGTTCTGCAAGTTTTGAACCGAAGATATTGCAACCTTGGCCTTGCCAGAAGGTCGTTTTTGTCGAATCGTTCCAGAGTTGGTGAGCACGCTGGTGATCAAGAAACGGATATTCGGAAAAACGGCGGTGAGGGGCGAGAGGAACTTCGCGTTCTCTTTGAAGATTCTTCGAACGTGGGTGGCATTGGAATTGCCATTGTTACTTCTGAATTCAATAAGTGCATCCGCAATGGCTCTCCACTTGTTATTGTGAGCTTCAATGACGAGAAGCTCCTCAGGGGTCAGTTCCGAGTCATTATCGCTGTAAGAGGAACTGCTAGCGTCGGAGCCAACCGCCGCATTCATCAATCGGAGGGGAAGGAAGTGGTTGTCGTTGTCGGTATTGGCAAGTTGCCTCATCTCGATTATTAACCGGTCACGCTGGAGCGAAAGTTGCTCCTCAAGGTGAGCAGCAGACAATTCCGCTTGGCGAGCACTTGCATCGGCCTGGGTCTGCAGATCTTTTTTGAGTTGAATAAATTCTGCATGGAACAGGTTGTGCCGATCAGCATCCTGCTTTTGTTTTTCAAAACTTGCTTTTTGGACTGAGAGGAGCTCAGACAGAACATCGACCATGGCATCAGAGGACATAAAAAAATTTAAGTCTTCTTTTAAGGGGGGAAGGGGTGAATGGGGGAAGGAAGGGAAAAGGGGGGTTAGAACTGAATAGAAAAACGATATTTGGGCTCTCAAAGAATCTACGGGTTCACAAACGAGTTGGGAATTTTTGGTGCTGCTGCTCGCGTTGAATTGCAAATGGATTTTATTTACCACAAGAAGCGTTTAACCACTATGTAGCAAATATTCCAGTAAAAAAATCTTCTTAAATTTAATCCATTTAACCACCGAGCAATTTTTGGTCCTCCAAACCTCCTTTGGGGAAGACGAGGGAAAAATAGTTAAAAAATTATCCTAAAATCCACACAAACTCTATACTGACGCTTTGCGACAGTTTGCGAACTGGCTTTCCCGCTCCAGAGGAATTCGACGCCCTTGACATTTTCATAAGTCTGAATCTCTTTTTTGATTCCGTTTTTCGTCCGTTCTAAACCGTGCTCGACCTCGTGGTCTGCAGCGAAGTCGTACCAGTGGACTTCGGCTCTTCCATTCCGCCTCAAAACTTTAACAATTCCTTCTAGAAACTCGCGTCCGCCGATTCCCGTGCCGTTCTCGCACAGATCACTATTTGTTTGGTTAGTTGGGAGTTAGTTGGGAGTTGTAAATAAAAATTAAAAATATTCGTTCCCCTCACTCACCCGTCAACCTCCTCGCCAATGTTCTTGGGACGCGGCGCGATTACTCGGTCAAAGAGCTCGCCGCGAGAGGCGAGGTCGCGCAGAATGTCCCTTGCATCGCCCTCGAGAATAGACACTTTCTCAGAGGCCTTTTCGTTGGCTCCCTTGTTCCGCTCGAGCAGCAGCAACCCGCGTTTGGCGCAGCTGACCGCAGCAGAGTTCATCTCAACAAGTGTGACCTTGCTTGCTTCAGTTTTGCCCGCGATGAGGAAGCCTTCCAGCCCCACACCGGCAAACAGAACCAAAACACTCTCCCCCCTCGCTACGGAGTTCATCAACCTCGTTCGCTCAGACACCATTCTCGTCGAGAAGAAAGTTGCCTCCAAATTCACTATCGCCTTTATCCCGCTCTCGCTGTGCGTCGTGATTATCGGGGACCTCACGTCGCCAGCGAGAATTCGCAAATTTTGCTGCCTCTCTGAACCCGAGAAGGAAGCGCTCTGGACGCAGCAAATCCTGCAACGCTTGTTTATTTTGAGCAAGTGTTCTGCCGCGGATATCAGCTCTTGCTCCGTTCGATTGGAGTCGGGGGAGGGGTGCATTATTATTACATCGCCAACAACGTCGAAGTGTTTTGGAGTGAGATTTGGGGAAGTGGTGGGTGATGTGGTGGTGGATTCGTAAGCGTACGCGTGCTCAGCCGAGTCTATATCACCATCGATCGCGAGCTGGAGCCGGTCCATTTTAGCCCAGTTCCGCTCGTGCTTCTTGTTCACAATTTGCTTAAGCCAATGCCGAGAAGATGACGAGGGAAAGAGCTCGCGGGAAACGTTGTCAACTATAGGCATGTCCAAGGACTCGTCGCCCCAAATTGCCACCACAACCTTCTTGGAGGTGTTCGTGTTGTCGTTGGTGATCGCCGTGTTTTTAAACATCTTCTTCGACGCCTTGACCAACGCGTTTGCTGCATGGGGGTTGGCGCAAGCAACGTGCAGAATCATCGGCTCATAGCGGAGCCAGACGGAGTTGTCGTGGGCATCATTATCATTATTATTGTCAGGGTTGGAGTTGATATTACTAATTGTTTTATCAATCTGCTGGAAAGTATCGTTGCCGCTTCTAGGCTCGTCCCACTGATTGGGAATGTACTGATTTGTGGTGAGATTTTTGTCAAAGTATTGATCCGGATCATTTATCAGCTCGTGGTTCACACGATAACGCCGAAAGGGGTCGGTCGTAGAGGCCTTTTTGGTACCGACTCCAGTGTAGATGTAAGAACGACCCGAACAAGAGGAGAGTGTGTAAAAATGTGGAAGGTTGTTGATAGTCTGGCAAAGGTTCACAATGTGTGGGTCAATACGACCAGCTGAGGAGTGGTCAGGCTTGCTTAAAGTGAGCTGCTTCTGGATCGTGAAGCTCGACATACGATTTATTTCTGTGGCGTCAACACATCAATATATTTTCCATTCTCGCTTTGCTACCCCAAGCTGTGTGAACTTTTAGGCTGCCTGCGTCATCAACAGTCAACGATTTGAGCGACACAATATTGCTCTTTTATTGTCGCCTACCAATGTCCAGCTCGATGATCCTGATA
>Ga0302116_1002283_pt1 | contig 11288 bp, 13 predicted proteins | sample AG5_SCM_MG_FD_203124 | JGI IMG/M metagenome (GOLD analysis project Ga0302116, IMG submission 203124) | Marine microbial communities from Western Arctic Ocean, Canada - AG5_SCM | ecosystem: Environmental > Aquatic > Marine > Oceanic | place: Canada: Western Arctic Ocean | collected 2017-10-01 | reverse complement strand
TCGCATCCGGAATGCAACTCTCAACATGATTTCCACCGGTCTCTATTTAAAAGGCTACAATCACGTCAACGTCGACGAGGGGTGGCTCAAGGGTCGTGACGACCTAACAGGTGACTTGTACGAGAATCCCAAGAAGTTTCCATCCGGAATGAAGGCTCTCGGCGACTTTATCCATTCTAAGGGTTTGAAGTACGGGCTGTACACCTCCCGGGGAACCTGCCAGTGTTCGACCGAGCTGTATGATGCGATCGGCTCGCAGGGGTTCGAGGAGAAAGATGCAGCGTGGCTCACAGAAAAGGGAATGGACTACCTCAAGGAGGATAGCTGCTGCGGCGGGTCCAACAACCCCACTGACGGCTTCACCGACTACGGCGTAATGCGTGACGCTCTGAACGCCACCGGCCGACCAGTCTTCTTCTCTCTCTGCGGGTGGTACAGCTGGTACGCCCCCGAGGGGGACAACCTCGGGAATTCTTGGAGGTGAGCAATGCGCGAATGCTACAGGTTTCTCCAGCAATAACTTTATCTAACCCATATCATGCGCCTCGCTCCGCTCGGCGCCGGCGCAGAATCAGCGGTGACGGAACCAACTGGGGCGACCTCAACTCTGCAATAAACATAAATTCGGGACTCTCCAAGTATGCCCGTCCTGGGGCTTGGAATGACCCCGACCTGTTGGTCGGAACCGGCATCGGCTCAAACTCCGGCCCTGATGCTTGCTACGATCCCACCGAGATCTCCCAGACGAGTGAGTGGTACATGACGGACCTCCAGTCCCGTGCCCAGTTCAGCATGTGGTGCGTGATGTCAAGCCCTCTGCTGATTTCTGCCAACCTTGCCCAAGTTTCCCAGTTCGCTCTTGAAACGTGGGGTAACGAGGAGGCCATTTACATTAACCAAAACTTCAGAAAGTACGGCGATGAAGTTGATGACGAGCAGAAAATTTACCAAGGAATCCGTGTGTCGGGAGAGGACCTGGCGTACGACAAGCCGACCAACAGCGGGTCGGGGAATAACGTTTGGGCCAAGCCGCTGCCCGACAGGAAGTGGGGAATGGTCTTTTTAAATAATGAGAATGAGGTCAGTGATGTCGTTTGCGATGCGGATTGCTTTGCGCAACTGTGGGACTTGGACACGAGCGGGGGGGTCAAGTACCAGGTGCGGGATTTGTGGACGCACGAGGATGAGGGTGATTTGCTGGTTGCGGCTGCGGATGGGGGGTTCGCGTACACGGCCAAGTCTTTGGACCCGTTGGGAGGGGTTAAGATTGTCATCATCTCTCCTGTTAATTAGAAGAAAAGAGGGAGGGAGGGAGGGAGGGAGGGAGGGAGGGAAAAGATTGGTTTAAAAGGACTGTTAATGTTATTTTTGCCCACCAAGATCATCATTGCTATCAAATTACTCTCCTTCTAATCTCAAAAAGCAGCCAACTCAAGTGAGACAAGTGCCGATTTTCACGCCCACAATTTATCTCCTCAAACTTTTAGATTTCCACCTAGTCGGGGTGATTTGGATTGGGAGGTGGGCAGGGGAGAGGAAGGAGAGGATAACGGAGGTGACGTCGTAGCCGCCGTTGTAAACGCACTCGCCGAGTAGTCTAATTGTGTGGGCGTGGGCTGGAGTCCGCCGGGAGTGTTTTGGGAAGGACACGTAGTCTCGCTTGTAGACAATGTGGAGAATGAGGTTTAGAATGGGGGTGAGGCAGGAGGGCACAAATGTGAACTCTCGGCAGGGGGTGATTCTAACCGTGTGGTCGCTGTTGCCCGAGACAATGTAGTTGGAATCGGCCGTGATGGTGAGCTGGCTGGTGCGGTATTCCTGCTCGAACGTGTGCTTGAGCTCGAACGTCTCAGCATCCCAGATCTTCATCGTTTTGTCGTTCCAACTGGCACTCACAAGAATACGCCCGTTGGGGGAGTATGAGACGCTGGTGATCCAGTCTGAATGAGCCTCGTCAATGCTCTTCACCAAGCTTCCATCGGCAGGGTTCCAAAATTTGATGGATCTATCGTCACTTCCCGAGCAAAGGGTTTTGCAGTCGGGAGAAAACGAGAGGGACTCGACCCAGTCGGTGTGGCCCTCCAACGTGTGCGCTAAGATGGCATTTCCCTCTTTGAAGCTGTAGGTCTTGATGAGATTGTCGTCACTTCCAGTAGCCAGCTGCTTGCCGTCGGGGGAGAAGCACACTGCACGAACAACATCCGTGTGATCCTCAAGCACTTGCACTCTAGCCCACTCGCCACCCTCCCCCGGCTCCGACCAAATCATCACCTTCCTATCACTTCCACCTGAAGCAATGTGGGAGCCTGATGGAGAGACAGTGACGCACCAAACAGAACCAACGTGTCCTACCAAGGTCTGGACTAACTCGAGGGAAGGGCTGAGTACCTTCAAGCAATCAATCCCCTCATCTTCGTAGCCACAAGCCACAAGTGAGCCATTTGGAAAATAGCAAAGACCATCGACACCGCCAGTAAAAACATTGTCAGCTCGATATTCTACATTGTTGGAGCTGGTCGAGTGGATAATGATTGACCCCCTCCAACTACCCGATGCCACATGACCGTTACTCCGCAACGCCACGCACATTACACGATCATTATGCCCGTGGAGGAGCTGTTCGTCCATCTTCACAGACTTATTTGAGATTGGTTGGGGGAGGTGAAGAGGGCTGAGGGGTGTATTTATTGTCAGTCTAGTGGAGAAAATAGGGTTGAAGAGAAAACTGTATTTATAGAGCGTGCTCGAAAAACGCTCCCCGTAGGGAATCCACCCACACGCCACCCAGCACACACCAAATCTACCCAATTATCATCCCTTGTCCCATCAAAATTCAAGCTTAACAAATAATCTCGAACCTATCTCCCATGAGCAGCCATTCTACTCTCATTGATTTCCTCAACACTTTCACCACCTCCACCTCCACCGCACTTTCTCCCAAGATTGCAGTCATCACCTCCGGTGGCACTGCTGTTGACTTAGAGAAGAACGCTGTACGTTCAATAGAGAATTTCAGCACCGGTACTAGGGGTGCACTCTCCTGTGAGGAGTTCCTTAAAAACGATTACAAGGTTATATTTCTCCAGCGCACTGGCAGCAAGTCTCCCTTTGCCTCATCAATCTTCTCAACCGCGACCACCGACCTGGCCCTACTGGATCGTCTCTTTGACTTCTCAAAACCCATAGACACAAAAACTCCCACCCTTTCTCTTTCCCCCTCCTTCCATTCATCACCCAACGTAATAAACACATTACATTCTTACCAAAAATACCGTTCCAACTTGCACACCATCTCCTACCGGTCAGTGGACGACTACCTTTCAAAACTAGAACAAATCGCAACAACGATCAGCAACCATACACCAATCCCGAACTCGTCCGTTGTGTTTTACCTTGCCGCTGCAGTGTCCGATTTCTACGTCCCGGCCTCCCAAATGAGCCAGCACAAGATTCAATCCAATGGCGAAAACCTGACCCTCACCCTTTCACCCGTCCCCAAAGCTCTATCAACGTTAAAAACAACCTGGTGCCCCCGAGCGATGTTAATTTCGTTCAAGCTCGAGACGGACATCAATATACTGATTGAAAAATCCAAGAAGGCGATCAAGAACTACGGCGTGCACCTCGTAGTGGCCAACGAGCTCCATTCTCGTTACGATAAGGTTTACTTCGTCCAACCCAGCACCGAAGATTTCTCGGTGGTGGAAGCCGCCAAGAATGATGCGGCGCTTATAGAGGAAGTGATTGTCAAGCATTGTGTTGAGCGGCATATTAATTTTGCCTCATCTAGTCTCTAAAACGTTCCCTATAGTTAATCTACCACTAGATTTTCACACAATTCCAAGCTCCAGAAGTTTCTCCCCCTTGATTATTCTCTCGTAGCCAAATCTCCTCAAATCCACCGTCTCAAACGCCCCCCTCTCAATCAGCTCGCTGACGCCAATCCCAGCAGCAACGCCTTGCTGCAAACCATGGCCGCTAAACCCGTTCACGCACACGACATTTTTCGCCTCTGGATGATAACCTATGATCGCATTCTGGTCAAACACATTGTACTCGTACAAGCCTGCCCAGCTACTGGTGACCTTGATGTCGCCGAAAGCTGGGACGCGGTTATAAATTGTCGGCCATATCACGTCTGTGAACAGCTCGTGATCAACGCGCTCTAAATCCGCCACGTCCAAACAATCGTGGTCGTTGGCTGCATCGGGACTCACTCCGCAGATAAAATTGCTGCCCTCCGACCGAAAATAAACCCCCCCCTTGTCCACTGTCAAAGGGGCGTTTACTGGCTGCCGATCATCGGCACATTTGAAATAGAAGACGCACCGCTTCTTGGGGTGGACCGGGAAGCTTATAATTTGCGGCGGCGGAGAGAGAATATCCATCACTTTCGCAGCCCCAGCGCCTGCTGCGTTCACGACAGTGTTGACGTGGTACGTGATGGTGGAGGTGGGTGAATCGGCAATCACGACATGGGTGATTTTGCTCGAATCCGAATCATCCTCCCGGCGCGCTGCGACAATCTCACCCTTGACATACTCCACCTTGTTCTCGTCGCAAGCCTTTCGCTTGAACAATTGTAACAGGCTCATGGGATCGAACCAGCCCTCTCCGCTAGACGAGCGCCCAGCCGCAACGAGATCCTCCGTATTCATCCAGTCGCCGTACAGCCCTTCCAGCTCTGCTTTCGATACGACTTCTGTTGTGCTGCACCCAGCCTCAATCTGCACTTGCAGGTTCTTTTGCAGCTGTGCGTGACCTTGCTCGGTAGTCGAGAGGAAGAGATAACCGTGCTCTTGGAATTGGAGCTCATCCTTGTGCTCCCTTATGAACCTCGATCCGACCAAACTCATCTCAACGTTTTCCTTCAGACTGAATTGCTGCCGAATCCCACCAGCAGATAGAACAGCCGAGTTGTGGGTGTAGGTTGGGTCTCGTTCAATAACCGTGATCGAAGGGTCGTTCTTACTGCCATCCTCATGGCGTAGATTTGATAGGTGGTAGGCTGTCGAGAGGCCCATCACACCTCCTCCAATAATCAGAGTGTCCACAATTACATCGGAAGTTGAAGATGCAAAGCGCCGCATGGAGCACTCTATAAATATCTTTAGTTTTTAAGGTTGGTGAAAAAAAAATCACAAGCTAAGTTTTCCAAAAGTTTCACGCACAACACCACAATATGCTCTCCAAAATTGCTTCCCGCTCCCTCGGTGCAGCAGTGCGCACCTCTTCCACCACTTCCACCACCCGGTTCTTGTCTTCCACTCCCACCCTTTTCACAGCAACCGAACCCAACTCTTCAGTATCTGGCAGGGAGAGCGCACTTTTCACACCCGGTCCGCTCACCACTTCCATCGGTGTAAAGCAAGCTATGCAAGTCGACCTTGGGTCCCGTGACTCGAAGTTCATCGATGTTATTCAATCGGTTCGCGACGAGCTCCTTGGCATGGCGAGAACTTCCCAGGCTGATGGACATGAGTGCGTGTTGATGCAGGGTAGCGGAACGTTCTGCGTAGAATCGGTTATTTCCTCCGTCATCCCCGCCTCCGGTAAGCTCCTCGTTCTCAGCAACGGGGCCTACGGGGAGAGGATCGGCCAAATGTGTAAAATTCACAAAATCGACCATGAGGTCATTTCGTACGGCGAGCGCGGTGCGCCCAACGCAGCCGACGCTGCTGCGGCAGTTCTTGCTGATCCGTCGATCACTCACGTTGCTTGCATTCACCACGAGACCACTTCGGGTGCGTTGAATCCTGCTCAAGCTATCGGTGCAGCCATCAAGGAGGTGAGCGAGCGAAGCGAGCAGCAACCGAAGCGAGCAGCGAAGCGAAGCGAAGCGAAGCGAAGCAAAGCGAGCTAGTCGCAACTAGTGTAGGTGTTGTTGGCTCGCTTTGCTCACAGCTCGCCACTACTAAACTAACATTATTCTCAATTCTTTCTTGGCTCGGCGCAGGCGCGCCCCGAGCTTGTTTACATTGTCGACTCGATGAGCGGCTTCGGCTGCTACGACATGGACATGGGTCCCGGCTGCGATGGAGAGAATGTTGATTTTTTGGTTAGTAGCTCTAACAAGAACATCGAGGGTGTTCCCGGGTTTGCGTTTTGCGTTGCGAAGAAGAGTGAGTTGGTGAAGACCGAGGGTCTTGCCAGAACCCTAAGTCTTGACTTGTACTCCCAGTGGGCTGGCCTTGAGAAGAACAAACAGTTCCGTTTCACACCGCCCACGCACGCCTTGCTGGCGTTTGGGCAGGCCATGAAGGAGCATAAGGCCGAGGGAGGAGCCGCTGGCCGCCGTGCCAGGTACGAGCACAACGCCAAAATTCTGGTCGACGGCATGGCGGAAATGGGCTTCCACCCCTACCTAGACCCCTCCATTCAGGGCTGCGTCATCACCACCTTCCTGTTCCCAGACGACAAGAACTTCAACTTTGAGGTGTTTTACCAAAAGCTGCAGAACCGCGGGTTGGTCATCTACCCCGGAAAGCTCACCGCAGCGGACTGCTTCAGGATTGGAAGCATCGGCAGGTTGTTCGAGAGGGACATGGTCGGCATTGTTACAGCTGTTAGGGACATCTTGAGTAGGGAGATGAACGTGGCCTTGCCGGTGAAGCAAATAGAGGTTTAAATTTTTCATTTTTTCTTTTCTAATCTAAGCTAAGCTAATAAATATAATTGACTAAGATTCCCAACGGCAAATTTCCATCAGAACGTTTTTGCTGTGTGGTATGAAGACAACTTCTCCTCCTCCACCACCAACCCCACCACCGTTATTGTAGTTTTCGCGATTTTTCGACCTCTTCGCCGCCCCCCCCTCATTCATGCTTCCCGTGGAGAGCAAATCGTGCTCATCCAACTCACTCATCATGATTCGCAGCGCCCTGTCGTCAGAGCAGAGCATTTCCTGCGCCGAGCGAAGCGAAAGAATTGAGTGGGCTAGTTTAGTAGTGGATGTGGGTGGTTGTAGCCGTTTTCCGCTAGTTCGCTCGCTCACCTTGCTGCACATTTCTCTGAACAACCGATATGCGACCGCTCCCTTCCCAATTTCTAAACCACTAGTATCACTCTTCTCCGAATTTTGATATTTCAGCTGCTCTCTCGCCAAAAGCTTCAGCATCGAAGCGTGTCGAGGGGCGAGCGATTTCAGCACGTTGCTTAAACCCACATCGTTGTTTTCTTCCGCTGTTTCCTCCGCTCCCGCTCCCGCTCCCGCATCCTCCTGTTGCCCCTCTTTTTTCCTCTTTTTGCCCCCCCCCACCCCCACCGAAGCCCCCCCCTTACTCTTCGGCGGCTTCTCGCCTTGGCCGAGACCAAACGCAACCTCGCTCTCGTAGCGCTCATAGGTCGTTGCCTCCAAGAACAGAAAATCGATTCCTCCGTAGTCGCTGGACTTGTTGCACAGCACCAGGCTGGAATTCACATTGTCAACACTGCGCCGAGCGAAGAAGGTGCGAGATTGGTTAGTCGCTAGTCGCTTCGCACTGCACTCTTCTGTCCCACTTTCTGTCACAAGGCTCGCTCGCTTCGCTCGCTCACCTGCACGCCAACCTAATTCCTCCCCTGCTCGAGTGCAGCAACGCTGCCAGTGGGTGGAGAAACAGTTGAGGCGAGTGGCACCCGAGCAAAGAGGGGGAATCGATAGAGTGAATTACCAAGTTCAGAAGGGGGGGGATTGTTCGGTCGTCGTTGGTTTTGGCTTCGCCAAAATGCTGCTGGTGGAAGAACCGGTCGCGAATTCGAATCCCGATATAACTCGCTCGTCGAACTAGCGCGTTGGGGTGATTCAAATAGAATTGGTCGCCGCTGTTGCTCGACTTGCTGTAATTGTTCTCGGCCGGGCACCACCCACCGCACACATCGTGGCTGTGGCTCGGTGCGAGTGGGCCTCGTTTCTTCGGGTTGCCAAAGTCGGAGTAAACGCTCTCGATGGCATTCAAAACATGGGAAAACACAAATTTACTACTCGAGCTGGAATTGGGTGGGGGGGGAAGAGGATCGAAAATCGGTGCGTTTTTCAACAAATGCGTGGGAGCTTGTGAAGTGAACATCGCTAGCTCGTCGTGGAGGTCCGATCCGCCGTTGCTGTTCCTACTCGTTCTCCCCGAGCCGCCGTTGCTGTTCCTACTCGTTCTCCCCCCTCCGCTCACCCTCCTCTCGTTGTTGCTGTTACTGTTGCTGTTGCTGAAATTCGCCGCATTCTCCGCATTCTCGTCTACCCTCTTTCCCCCCCCTAAACTGTACAAAGCTTTCGCCCCGTCGATCTCCAGAGTTGCCACGCTGTCGCTCAGTTTGCAGAAGTTCTGCTGCATGAAACTCTTCTTGCTGCCAAAACCGTAGACAGCGATGGCCGTGCCAATGGGCAGATTCGCACCGAGCAAAATTGACACCATGTTGGCTGACGGGTGGTGGGCTGTGACGTCGTGGTTCTTCGTGTAGCTTGTGAGGTACGGGGACGTGGAGTTGGTCCAGTTCTTGTCGAAGAAGAAAAAACCAGGGTGAGTGAGGTCTAATTTCGGCTTATTGTTGTCGGCGGAGTTGTTGCCACTCGCAACGCTTGGGTGATTCGAGACAAGGTCCGCAACGTTGAAGGTAGTCTGGTCTGGTTCGAAACCGAACTCGTCAAACTCGTTGTCCGCGTCATTGTCACTGCGCCGAGCGAAGAAGGTGCGAGTACGAATTGAGTGGGTAAGTTTAGTAGTGGCTCGTATGCTCGTCTTCCTCAAGGCGAGCGGAGACTGAGTGAGACTCACCTGTCATTGTCATTGGCATTGGTGGCTTTGTGGTCGTCGTCACTCATATTTTTTATATGCCCCTCGTTGCGAACCGCACCCTTGAACCTCTTCGCGTGGCGTTTGTTGGCCGTGTTGTTGCTGCTCTTCTTCTTGTTGGTAGCATTTTGCTTCTTGCGCGCTATCATGACTTGGGCCTGCGACTTGAAGAACTTAGACGCGTTCGCTCCAACGTGGGTGAAGCCTGCGCGAGTGGAATAGTATATGTAAGTTTGTTTCTCGTATGCTCGTCTTCCTCAAGGCGAGCGGAGACTGAGTGAGACTCACCTCTCTCCCTTCTCTTCAGTTTGAGGGCCTGCTCGTCGTGGGATGGAACTTGCTGGGTTGGGGCGGAGAAATTGTACAGGTTGAAGAGAGGCTGGTCGGACAAAAATTGAAACATGGGGTCGGATTTTTTAATTGGGAGGGGGGGTGGTTGGAGGGATGAGGAGTTGTTGGATTTGGATTTAGATTTGGACTTGGACTTGGACTTGGACTTGGACTTGGTCAACGACTTGGTCACCGACCCAGACTTGCTTCGCTTCGGCCTGTACTTTGGTTGCTCCCAAATCCACTTCAAGAACCCTTCGCGAATTTTGCGCGGGCTGTGCTGGTAGCCATTCACCGCACTCGCGTTGTCCTCGCAGCCCCCGTTGCTGTCCGAGTCGATCCAATCAAACAAGCTCTTGCTCCCTGAAAACACGTCCACCCCCCGAATGGCCAAGCTGGGGGGGATGAGGTTGCTGCCGCTGCTGCTGTCTCTGCCCGAGGTTTCGTCGGAGGCCACCCGTGGACTCACGTAGATGTTCGAGGTTGTGTCGAGGTGGCTGCCGGTTCGCCACGTCCAGCCAATCGATTTGATGTAGTTCCAGACGGGTTCGGTGGAGAAGCTATGGATGGATGTGGAGAGGAGGAAAGAGTCTAGCTCATCTTCCGAGTCGTATTCGGATGAAGAGGAGGAGGAGGAGGAAGAAGAGGAGGATGAAGAGGAGGATGAAGAGGAGGATGAAGAGGAGGAGGAGGAGGAGGAGGAGGAGGAGGAGGAGGAGGAGAAGGAAGTGTCGGATTCAGAACCGGATGGAGGTGGGGTGGGTTTGGCTTTGGTCTTGGGTGCAGGTTTGGTTTTTTGCTTGGGCTGCGACAGCGCCTGCGGCTGCGGCTGCGGCTGCGACTGCGACTGCGACTGCGACTTGGGCCCAAAATTCTCAAACCAGCTGACGCCGTAGTCGGCCCCCGGAGTCTTCTCCTCGACAATCTTCAAGACTCTATTTGCAACGACGAGCATCTCAAAGTCCGTGAACGCCTGGGAGTCCGTCCGCTGCTTGATCGTCGGCTGCTCGTTGTTCTTGTTGCTGTTTCGGGGGGGGAGGTACCAGTACTCGCTCTTGCTGCAGGTCTTGTTCGAGCGGTCGGTGAGCTTGGCACGCTCGAGACGACGAAGCTGCGCCAAGCAGGAATTGAAATTTGAATTGGAGTAAGTTAAGAGAAAAAAACAAAAAAAGGTGAATCAACTCCAATGGAGGTTTTTTAGAGGCCCAGATTTGAACACGGCGGCGGGTTCGGCCAGGCGCATCTTTGTGCGCGAGGAGGTTGTTAAGGGACGGTCAAAAACACGCCATGTGCACGTTAACGCTTCGCTCGCAAGCCAATTTCCGCTCGCTCACCTTGCTCCAGCCCCAGACAGAGCGAAGGTACGAGAAGCAGCACGACTCGTCAGCTACGCCCAAAAGGAGGTTTTGTGGAGAAACACTTGCATTTTTGCTCTTCTCAGTCTCCCAAACATTCTTCACCAGCGTCTCCCACATTTCCCAGTCTCGCTCTCTGAGAATCTCGCAAATTTCCCCCTCGCCCCCGAAGTCCTTCCCCCTGACGAAAGTTCTGCTTGTCTGTTTCTCCCCCCCTCCCTCTTCCTCTTCGTCGCCGGAATTATAATTGACGCAGTCCTCCCATGGCAGGCAGTACAAGAACGTGTTCTGAAGCGCGTCAACCGGGCTCCGAGACCCACCGTTCGGGTCGCTCTTGGTGAAGGAGCAATTTTTTGACTTCAGCGTCAACCAGGCGACGGAGAAGGGGACTATGTTCGAGGGAGCGTTGCGCGGGAAGAGGGAGGAGGAGGGGGGGCGGAATTTTAGTTCTTTCTTTTGCTTGGGGGGGGGGTTGGGTTTGGGTTTGGGTTTGATTTTGGGTTTGGGTGTGGGTGTTGGTGTGGGTTTGGGTTTGGGTTTAGCTTTAGTTTTGGCCTGCTGCTGCCGCTGCCGCTGCTGCTGCTGCACCTCCACCTCCACCTCAACAAACTCGCTAGGAACTGCAAAGCCCAGCTCCTTCCCCCTTGCCCTGACGTCGTCAAGAGACATGAAAAAATCGACCCCCTCAGCCGCTCCCTGAAACTTGGACTCTAACGTACCCCTCCCGGGACGAACGTAGACGGAGTCCCCGCTGACAGATACCGGCCCGGAGACGTACTTCCAACCGAGGGATTTTAGCCAGGGCCAGCTGACAAAATAGGAATTGGAATTGGAG
>Ga0302116_1002279_pt1 | contig 11302 bp, 15 predicted proteins | sample AG5_SCM_MG_FD_203124 | JGI IMG/M metagenome (GOLD analysis project Ga0302116, IMG submission 203124) | Marine microbial communities from Western Arctic Ocean, Canada - AG5_SCM | ecosystem: Environmental > Aquatic > Marine > Oceanic | place: Canada: Western Arctic Ocean | collected 2017-10-01 | reverse complement strand
AGTGGAGTGGACCAAATTTGGTTACGATTACGATTAAAATGCGAATTGAGTGGGACACTGTTAGTTTAGGCAGGGGGGGGGGGCGAAAACGGCTCCGACGGGGGATCCTGGCGAGAGCTCCCGCCGAGGGTTCGCTCACCTGCGAGCCAATACCAGGCCAACAATTCTCTGGGAGTTGTGTGTACAATACCGGTGGCTTTTCCCACCACAGTTCCATCTGTAGCTGTTGTGGTCCACTTGGGGAAGGAGGAGTCTTCAGTTTTTTTTTCATAATCATTTTTTTCTACACCGAGTTTGGACAGGACGTCACTAATGCTTCTAACCTCGAGAGGGGAATGAACTGATTTTTTTAAAGCATTTTTCACGAATGTTCTTCTCAAGCATTTGTCCGGCGGGTCAGTAGGGCAGTTCCTCGTTCCTTTTGGGATTGGAGTGGAATTAGAGCGTGATGGGGAAGAGGCGTGTCGAAACTGTTTGGAGGGGGGGGCAATGCTTTTGGGGCACTCTGTTGGATTTATTTTTACCATTGGAAGACACAAAGACTTGAAGTTGTTCTTCGGTGTTAGTAAAGTAATATGATTTGGGGCACTTTTGAGGGTGGTGTGGATATGACACAGCAAAAGGGGGAGGATTTATATCCGCAGTAAAGTTATAATGATTAGACAAAAATTGTTGCCACTAATTCCAGCTTTTTCGTCTGCACTTGTCTGCACACTCCGAAAGTAACAAAGCCTTCATGTGGGCAAACAACAAAAAAGTTGTAGCTTAAACAATGCTTTTGTGCATGGCCTATTTGTGGCACTCGCTGATGCAACTAAATAAGCTAAATAAAACCGACAAGTCTGCCATGGAAGATGCCATTAAATCCACGACAACGGCAACGACAACCACAACGACAGACAATCCAATCGCCACGACCACCTCTACTTGATGCACCCCCCCCAATGGAATGGCTTTTGGCATCAAAGAGTTCTATGATACTGCCCAATCAAAGGATCCTGTGACAGATAAAGTTGTTGCCCACCAATACGATCTCATGTATGGTATTTTTCTCTTGCCACTGTACCATTCTTTCGACCATGAGGCAAGGAAATTCAAATTCTTGGAGATCGGCCTAGGTTGCGATATGAATTACGGTCCTGGGGCTTCCGTGGCGGTGTGGAAAAGGTGATTGTTTTGAGGGAGCCTTTGTCGATTACCAATCTTCTCGATTTCCAATAAGCTGTACGATCATGCGCGGCGCAATTCTTCTAACACAGTTCATTTTACCCCCTTTATGGCGCAGCCTCCTACCAAAAGCGGAGCTTTGGGAGGCTGAATTCGACGGAGAGTGCGTAAAAAAAGCCGTCGCAAACGGCCTGCTGAAAGGAATAAACCCGCTAGTGGGGGACCAGAAGGACCCTGCGACGCTGGAAGAGTGGGTCGAAAAGAGCGGGGGGAATTTTGACGCAATAATTGATGACGGGGGGCACAAAAATAGTCAGATTAAGGCGGCCTTTGATCGCCTGTGGATTGAGGTCAATTACGGCGGTTTTTACTTTATCGAGGATCTTCAGGTCGGCAGGAGCTGGGAACCGAAGCCCGAATTAGAAACGATGAGCCAGATTATTCAAGACTGGATCGACCAGCTTTTGGTTGGTGACTGGAATGTGGCGGAATCCAGACAAAGGCACCCGTTGCCTCAAGACGTCGCTTTCATCACCTGCCAACTCGAGGCTTGCGTGATCGCAAAGACTCACGCGAAGTTCGCGATACAGGCGAGACCTGGAGGGGGGAAACGGCAAATGCACCAAGCGCCCTTGCCATTGGTTGAGAATGAGCAGGTGATACAGCTTTTAGTTTAGTTAATAAACCGGATTGGCGATTAAAAATTATTCATAAAACCCAACCCTTCTTTTCTCTTCTTACTGCAACAGGTGGCCTCCAAGGGGGATCAGGTTATCGAACAAGATGGCGGAAGTTCCGCACACCTTGACAGGGTCGGTGTCGCCCTTGCACCCTGTTCCGTCCTGGGGCTTGGTGTCCATGCCGCAATTGGTGTCGGGATCGTCAAGACTGTCGGGGTCAGTCCTGAGCAACCTGATGTAGCCGTGCTCGGCCCAGGTGGGCTTCCAAGAGTTCCTGATCAAAAAGTAATCTAGCCCTGTATCCTCGTCCGTTCCGTAGCCGACCATAACGACGGCATGGTTGACGTCCAGGTTGTCCTCGGTGAACCCACCGTCCATTTGGAAAACACCGCTCTCGTAAGACTTCCATGGGCTTGCGGCAACAGACACAGCAACTGGTCCTGTCTTGGCAATGGCATTCATCAAAGAGAGGTAGTCGTTTGTGGGGAGGTTCGCATAGTCCTCAATGTTCACAACGCCCCCAGAGACACCATCAGGGTCAGGGCCGCCGGTTGATGTGCCCCGCAAGTTCTTGTTCTCCTCGGGGTGAATGGTGCAATTGCCATTTTCACCGTAGTATGATGAATAGCCCATCTGGAATTCAGAGACCAAACCACCATGCTCAATGGCGTAGTCGTAGGCAAGGTCGACGATGGAGCCCTGGCACCCTCCGGTTCCTCCGCACTCGTTGGGGTTTGGCATGCAACTTACAAACTCCTGGGGGGCCAAGTTGAAGAGGTAGTCAGTCTCGATCGCAATGTGAGACTCGAGGCAAGCAGTTGCTGCGAATGCCCAGCAGCTGCCGCATCCTCCCTGGTCCTTGACGGCAGTCACGACGCCCTTCTCGCGCCAGTCCACGGAAGCCGGGAGCTGGTCGATAGGATCGACATCGAAAGGAAGCTCATCACGCGTAAGGTGTCGGCGCTTCGATCCTCCTCCATATGCGGGGTGGTCGGTCTTTGAGTAACCAAAGTTGCCCTCGTGGTCCTCTAGGTCAGTGAACTCGTTGATTCCCTTCTTGTAAGAAGTTCCAAGAAGGCTGTTGTGGTGGATGATGTTTGCCTTGTTCTTGTTAAACACAGCCTCTCGGTGCTTGTGCTCTGACTTGTTCTCATAAGTCTTGGAGAAGTCCTGCTTGAATGCTGTGCGTGAGTGAGTGGTGTGGGGGTGAAGTAGTGATGGGTTAGAGTTGCAAACATGCAAATTCTGATGAGTTGTTCACCATTACCTTCGAAGGAGTAGTCGTGAGACAACTCTGAATGCTTCGGGCCCATGGCCGCAGCGCTGGTAGCAAGTAAAGTTAGGGTAGAGAATTTCATTATGTTGTAAGTGAGTTTGATGGCGAGAATTCTTCTTCCATGAAAATCGACGAATTAAAATGGTTTAAGAATTCTTCCGAAATCTTCTTTCTTCCTTATATATTTATCTCAATCAATCTCACTCTCACTCTCATTTTTATTCAATTCTTTTCTGGTGGCTCGTAGCTCAACATCTCCTTCTCGTACCTGGCCTTATCGGCTTGGAACGCCGCAACGAACGGCTGCTTCTCTACCTCTCCCAATTCTCTCCACATTTGACCAAGGATTTTGCCAACCCCCGGTAACTTTAATCCGGGATTTGCGATCATAACTCCGGCACGTTTTGCACTGCAGAACTGCATGTAGCTTGAGGACGCTCGTTTGGGATGGTTGGGGTCCTTCTTAGCCTTCGCCTTGACCTCAATCGTGAGGGGACCCGTGAAAGCAGCAATTTCATTGTCAAACCTTTCTCTGTCAGCAGCAGCTTGCGCCTTCAAAGCTTTGAGCTCGTTCTCGCCGAGGGCTTTGTAGCTGGCTGATATCAGCTTGGAAACACCACCAATACCGATAGTTGGGTTCTGGGCCATCACCTCTGCCCTAATCGAGATTGAATACTGGAAGAACGAATTAAGAGGACGTTTGGGAGCGTCGGGGTTTTTCTTGCTCACAATTTTGGTGGCAAAGGACCTCGAGAAACACCCTCTCGAGAGGGTGGTAATTGTTGAGGTGGGGGTAGCCAGGAAACGAAGCATTATGTGAAGCTTTTTAAAAAATGGGATTCGCGGGTGGGAGATATGGGTTTGGGGTGTCACGAGAAGGCGTGGAAAGTCCAGAAAGTCCAGTTCAGCGATGAAATTCTTGGTTTCGAATATGATTTTCGAATCTTAGAATTTAAATTTTTAAACAGAAATTCTATATTTTAAATTCTAAGCTGTATCATACTCTTTTCAACGCATCTCTCAAATATTCCACATCAATCAAATCGAATCAAAATTCAATAAAATACCGCCTATGGGCAGACCGGAGCATTCTTTTACCTTCAATACAAAAACTGATCCTCCATATACCAAATTCTTCACCCCCCTCCTTCTTCTGCTCGCTGTGTTCGTCCTACATAAAGCCTTGGTCATAAATTTTACGCAAAACAACCAAAACAAAAGCTATCCCAACTCTTGGGTCTGGGCCCTCTTCCTAACCATCTCTTTTCACTCTCTTACCAAGCCGGCGAGAAAACTTGGCAAGACACTGACAATCATTCCCAACGTTGGAGTGACTGTTTCGTCTTTTTGTGATGATGATTGTGGAAGTTCTTTTTCGGTTCTTTTCAAGGATATTGAAACCGTGTTTGTGAATGAGGAAATTTCAAACAATTTGTGGGAAATCGGTTATTACTTGGGTATAGAGGTGAAGGGGGGGGAGGTTGTTGCGTTGGGCGGAGCGAGGTGCGAAATGAAGGGGATGGAGGTGTACAGGTGTTACGCTGCAGTGCTGCGGCAGTGGGAACATGTGAAACAGTAGTTATTTTGCCCAAAAATGAACTTCGCTCACAGTCGCACTCTTCTGTGACCAGGCTCAAGGCTCGCTAACCAACTTCGTCGAGATATTGTCAACAGTCCATCATGAACCTGTGAAAATTCTCGTTTCTTGCCAGCGAAGGGGATTTTGGGTATGGAAAATTTAAGAAATTCCAGGAAGAGAAAAACCAAGAGCAAGGCAAAAAAAGGGGGGGGGGGAGCGCAGCAACCCTCAAAAATAATCAACACTTTCGACGGGACCATAATTTATACACTTTTTACTCCTTAAATGTCCTCGACTGCAAACCGTGCGTAGCCAGCACCTTCATCTCACTAGATTTTTGGGAACAGGAATTCCAACACAACGCTCGTTGGGCCGTCGCCAGCCCCAGGTCTCTGTATGCACATATTGAGGAGAGTCATGCCCTTGTGGAGCGTGCGGAGGGAGGATGAGATGGCGAGAGGGGTGGTCGGGTCTGCCTCAACCGGCTCAGCCTTGTCGTACTTCATGTGCTTGATGAACTGGCAGACGGTGTTGTAGGGGCCGTAGATCTCGTGGTGCTTGGAGGGGAGGTTTTGGAAGAGGAGGGTGGGGAAAGGGGTGGAGGAGACGTCCTTGGGGGTGAGGCGCAGGACCTTTACGATCTCTTTGCACGCATTGAATTCGGGGTGCTCAGCAAACTGAAGAAAACTGTAGCCCTGGGGGTTCTTATCAAGAAGGGAGAGTGGGTTCCGATGGATCATTCGAAGAGCAAGAAACACGACGGAGTCGCTGTACTCCTGGGTAAAGCAGGCAATCTTTCCAAGAAGAGTAGAATTGCTGAATTTGAGCACTTCACGCACCAACTCGTCATCGTGCTCATCGATCCACTTGTGACAGAACCAATAAGATTGTGAATCGATCCAATTAGCCATCACCACCATCCAAGAAGCCACTGGTGCGTACAAGCGGTTCATACCCCCCTCGCCCAACGAACGAGCTTCCTCGGGAGTGAGGGAGAGCAAGCCGATGATCTCAGCACAGGCTTCACTTCCACGGGCAATGTCGATGGGAAGATCACCATGCTCGTCTTGTGTCGTGAGGGCCTCTGGATTGTAGTTCACCAGATTCACGCCAAAACTGGCAAGAATATGTGTGTGGGTCTGAGCTTTCCCAGCCAGAACAGCAAGAGCTGTTCGTCCATGCTCATCAAGCCTCTTCGCAAGCAAAATACAATCGTCATCGCTGATCATCATAATGTGGACACTAGCTGCAGGGAAATCGCCCCCTTCCACCAAAGAATGGAATTCACCAATATTAGAAGGGGGGTCAAACACCATTTTTTTCAGGGTGGAGCGTTTACGCTTGATTACAGTTTAATCTATCACCGGAAATGGCGATGCTGTAGTGCTGGGTTTGAATCAATCAGAAATTTCAAGAAATTTACAAACGCTGAACACCTGAATGCTTGATGACTGGTCATGTTCAGATGGTTCAACTCATTCTTACAAAACTCGGACATTCTTGACAAAACAACAATTCCCCCACCTTCTTTCAAACTGATTAACGAGCTTCCTAACAACCCACCTTTGGGAATTCCGAATCGATCTGGCACGACCTGCTTCCTGAATGCCTTGCTCCAAGCTCTGGCCAGTTCCTTGGCAGTACAAAACCATCTCGTATCCTTCATTTCCAACCCCAACCTCAACACTTCAACCTCCTCCCTACTCCTCCAAACCCTTCGACATCTTCTCTCCTCCACCACACCCTCAAGCCCAATTTTAGACATAACGCCTCTTGAAAAGCAGCTCAAACGCTCTTTCCCCCAACTCTTCAACGGCGTCCACCAGGACGCCCAGGAGATTTTGACCTTGCTGGTCGACATACTAGAAAAAGAGCAGAATGCGACCCCATTTCGGAGGAAAACTTCGACCCTCGTTCTCCTTGACGAAACCCCTTCCTCTTCTTCTGCTTCTTCTTCTTCTTTTTCTTCTCAATTCACCCCTCTCCTCGGCTTCACCTCCACATCTCTCAAATGCACAGTATGTGAAAGTCTCTCTCCGCTCCAATTGCAGTCATTCAACTCCATCACAATTTACCCGAACCCCAGCCACCCAACGAATCAACTATCTCAAATGCTACCAAAACTTTTCAAAGGCCCTGGCGAGATGGTTAACGGGGTAGAGTGTACAAAATGCTGGGTTCTCTCGCTACTACAAGAAAATGAGGCCGACCTCTCGCGATTGAGCAGTTTCATTACCCAAAATGAAAATGAAATCGATGCAGAAGATGATGAAGACATCCGAATCCGAAAATACGTAGGCGAGCTGAGGTCCCAGTCTCTGCAGTTCACCAACACCCTTTCGGTTTTCGACTCTCTCGTTGACCCCTTCCCCCCCACTCTCCACCCCCCAACACTTCCCCGGCAAACCATGCTTAAATCGGAGCACCTATTGCGTTCTGGAAAACTTCTCATCTTCCACATCAATCGAGCCCTGCTCCAGGGCTCGCAGAAGGACCAGACAAAAGTGTCTTTCACCGAATACCTGAACGTCGCCCCCCTCCTCCTCAATCACTCCTCCTCCAATTCCCATTTGTACAAACTGATCTCCGTGATTGAGCATAGAGGTGGTACTCGGTATTGCGGTCACTTCGTCGCGTACACCCGGCGGAATGATCTCTGGTACGAGTGTAACGACTCCTCGGTCACCCAAGTTCCCTTAGATTTTGTGTTACGTGCCCCCCAAGCCTACTTATTATTTTATGAAAAACAGGTATAGATCCAATCTTCATTTTAGTTTTTCTTAATCTCTTAGGGACGTTCCCACCCTCCCTCCCCGCACCAAAACTTCCCCTCCACCACCTCCCTCCTCCCCCTCCTCCACACCAACCTCCAACCCCGCCTGACTCGTTCGTCCAATGCAAGAAAACAAGTTCTTGCCTCCATCCAACCCCAACGAGTTCAGAACCAGTAGCAAGTCCTTCACCACGAAGGCGTCGACCATGGCCCCGAAATCCGTCACGCTGAGCGGTCCGCTCTTCTCGATCCCTTCGATTTGCAGCCCGCTCATCATGTCTGCCCAATACCTCGTGCTCTGCAGTTCCCCCTCGTGCCTGTTTTTCACCACCCTCTTTGCGCTCTCCAAGTTGTCTCCGGTGATTGGGCTGCTCCCCAACAAATCCGATATTGTCAGCTGACGTATCGCCGAGCGAAACAAATGAAACAAATGTTAGTTTAGCTCGTTTCCTCAACCCCCCCCCCCCCCGCTCCGCTCGCTCACCTTGCAGGCCTTCATGGCTTCCTGTGCTTTCTCCTTACTTGCCGTAACGGTGATCAGGAAGAACCCTCCCTTGATCTGCTCGAAAGATGTGAAGTGGAAGTTCGCGTCGTAGGTGAGCTGTTTCTTCTCCCTCACGGTGCTGAACAGCCTCCTGTTGATAATTTCGCTGATCAAACTCAGCGCCACGTTGCCGAACAGCGGGTGGTTCCTCCTCTGGGTGTCGAACTTCGTCGCACCCTTTCCGCCCTTCTCAACTGCGATTTCCCCGACGTTGGTTCCGTCGGCGAAAAAGCCCCACTTGTTCGGCGACGCGCCGGCAACGTACGCGACCGCACGCGGGTCGGAGTCCGTAATCTCTACCTCGAAGTCTGAAGGCTTTGCCAAGGTGGGGATTTTGTGGGAGGGGGTGGAACTGGAACTGGAACTGGAACTGGAGCTCGGAATCGTTCCCAAGTACTTTCGCACTAGCTCCAGAACCTCGTTGATGTCGAAATCGCCGGCAATTGCCAGTTCCAAATCTTGGAGGTTGAGCTGAGACGTGCAGGCGTCCTTGCACTCCTCGAGTGTGATCTGCTCGACATCGCTGTAATTGAGTGGAACAAAGTTAGTTTGCACTCTACAATAGTTGTGACTAGCTCGCTGATCGGGGGGGCGCTCACCTATTGCAAATGCTAATGAACCTCGGGTCGTTATTGGTCATTCCAGCCATGAGTTTCTCCGTTGCAGAGCCCTCCAAATTTTTCATCAAAGATTCGTGCGTACTGGTGAAGTGCTGCTTCGCCCTCGACAGTGCGTCTGGCTCCCACGTCAAGTCTCCCGACAGAATTGCCCTGGCAATTTGCAAAGCTGCCTCAGTTCCGGTTATGGTCTTGATTCCATTGATGCTGCCCACCTCGTTTGTCGGGAAAACGAAGTCAAAGGTCAAAAACTCCTCGTTGCAGTTGATTTCGACCATGAGCAACTTATCGACGCAGAACAGCTCCACCTGGTTGCGGCTAAACTTTCCGAACGCCCCTCCCTCCTGCATTGCTCGTGCGCCGAGCGCCATGACTCCGTTCTTCAGGTTCAGCTGCACCGAGCGAAGCAAAGAAAGCGAAATTGTGCGCATTTTTAATGAAAAATTGAGAAAAATGTTAGTTTAGTAGTGGCTCGTATATATTTCTCGTCTTCATCAAGACTCGCTCGCAGTATTTCGCTCGCTCACCTGCTTTTCGGCCATTCGCCCTCCTGGAGCAATAATCTTTAGGTGGCCGCGCTGCGACTCGGCCGTCGTGGTGGCGGCACCAACGCGCAGCCCGTTGCTCAAACGCCGCAAGGTCATAGGGGCGGTGATCTTGTCCTTGGGGGTGTCGGGCGTGCCGTCCGTGAAGGATCCAGGAACCCAACTGGCTGGGCAGAGTTTTTCGGCGAGTTGGAGGTCCTCGGCCGTGGTGAGGGATTGTGGAACCTGCGCCGAGCGATTTCGTGGAATAGAATATGTTAGTTTTTTGTTGTGGCTCGTATTCTCGTCTTCCTCATCAGCTCGCTCGCTTCGCTCGCTCACCTCCATTTCGGCTTCTTTCTCTACGGGAAGATTCGCAGCTGTACGAATCGCCTCGACGAGGTTCTCTGGATTGCAAACATTTGCGGATTTGGTCTTGGTAATTGGGGTGCAAGCGATGGCAATTAGAGGCCCGTCGAGGGCATTGTCGTCGTCAGCGAGGGAGGTCACGAACTCGCAGAGCTGCATTATGCCGAGCGAAGAAGGAAGGTGCGAAACGAAAGAATTGAGTGGAATAATGTTAGTCTGGCAAGTGAGCCAAAACGAATTGAGGTACTCGCTTCGACTCGCTTCGCTTCGCTCACTCACCTCCTTCGCAACCTCGTCAACATCCTCAATAGTCAGCGACTCCATCGCCTCGTTGGTAATCTCGTAGGCTTGCATCGGAGACATGAAAGTGTGCCCGTTGCTCACCGTCTCCATCAGGTATGACAGCTGGTCGCCGTGGGCAATATTTTCCCCCTGGCTCGCAAGCTGCGCAGAATCGCTCATCAAGGATGAGGAGTAACGGAGGAACTCGGACTTCGTAATCGAATATTTTCCGAGCTTCTTTATCTCGCGGACAGCAATGGATACGGCTTCCTCCCACGTATCGTACTCGGACATGAGGTCAACAGAGGAAATTTCGCACCCTTCCCTCGAGCTGTCAACGACATTAACCTCGATAAAATTGAAGGCCGGGGTGTCTCCACCTCTCGCATTGACGTTAAGCCTGATCTGCAGCGCCGCGAGGCAGATCCTCCTCGCAACGCTCTTCTTAAAGTCCTCCAGGCTAACAATCGGCTTCACCGGCTTCTTCGTGAATAGGTGCAGCGAAAAGCTCTGCAGCAAATTGTGGCTGTAGATGTGGGGACGGATCCTCTTCTGGTTCTCCTCGCTCGGTCCGAACGTAATGTCGTCGTAGATATTCAGGGTCAAATCGTCCCGAGGCGAGACGTCACGAAGGTTTATGTCGTAGCCCGCTGGGGATTTTTCGTGGTATTCCAGCTTGGGATCGAGCTGCGTAGTGGGGTGTTGCGTAGTGGGGTGGACGAATTCGTGGGAGACGGGGGGGTAGTGCCAGGACTGCTTTGCCTTGACGGTGCTCTGGACAGCCTCGCTCAAGTCCGACACCCTCTTCTGAGCCTCCTCGGTCAGCTCTCCGCCGTGTTTGCTCCCGGAGAGCTTCCCGAACTTCTCCCTGATGACCCGCTCCGTATCCCTGACATTAACGTCACCAACAACGTAAAGAAGGACGTTGTCTGGGCGGTAATGCGTCCTGTGAAACTCCCTAACATCCTCGCACGTCCAACTCTTAATGAGCTCCTCCTTCCCGATCGGGAACCGCTTCGCCAAGCGGTTCTCCCGGTGCAGCGTCGAGAGAATGTTGCACTCGACGCGGTACTCAATTGTGTTGACCATTGTCATTTCGCTCAGAACGGCAGCTCGCTCCTTCTCGAGTCGGCCGCTTTCGACCCTCGCCTCCATCACCTCGCTCAGGGCGTCGAGCGCCAGGGGCATCATCGGCTGGCTCGAGGAGCTCGAGGAGCTGGTTGAAGGGAGGGAGATAGGGCACGCGGCGTAGAATACCGTGTGGTGGAAATCTGTGTACGCGTTCGTTTGGGACCCGGTGCCGAAGAGGCGCTCGCGTTTGCGGGAGCCCATGTAGGCGACGTGCTCGGTTAGGTGGGCGATGCCTTGTTGGTGCTGTGGAGTGGAAGTGGGTGAGTGGTGTGGGGTGGTGTAAAAAAGGGGGATAAAAGTGTGTGGAGTGAATGAATATGAATGGAATGTGAATGTGAATGTGAATGTGAATGTGAATGT
>Ga0302116_1002277_pt1 | contig 11305 bp, 14 predicted proteins | sample AG5_SCM_MG_FD_203124 | JGI IMG/M metagenome (GOLD analysis project Ga0302116, IMG submission 203124) | Marine microbial communities from Western Arctic Ocean, Canada - AG5_SCM | ecosystem: Environmental > Aquatic > Marine > Oceanic | place: Canada: Western Arctic Ocean | collected 2017-10-01 | reverse complement strand
GCCGATCGATCGACGATCAAAACCACCCCGAGATGGTTGTGGCTACAAAAGCTTGGTTCGGGGGGTGTATAGGGCAGACGGAGGGCTGGGACATGACAAAAGGGGCACCACTAGCACTAACCTTGATGAATTATGAGCAAAACATTTTCGCCTCGGATGGTTAAGGAGTGACCGTGCCGGCGTGCCAATTTTTTTTATATTCCCCCCCCAACGGTTCCATTTCTCGCACCACAAACCACAACCTATCGCCCTCCACGACCTATATGTTTTCAAGAAAACGTGCCCAGAGCCGTAAACAAACTCTCGTTTCCGAACTGGAACAAAACCTAATCACCTCTTCCTCCTCTTCCTCCTCTTCCTCCTCCCCCACAATCCCCAATCCCTTTGCCACCCAGCCCAGCACATCTTCCGACGATTCAGAAAATCTTGAGTTTGAGAGTCAAGACAGATATAAAGGCTCATCCTCAACCTCATCCCCAAACCCATCCCCAAACCCATCCTCATCCTCATCCTCATTCCCATCATCCTCGCTCCCTTCTTACATAATTCAGAAAGGCACGAAGGGCACCTCATACACTTACGTGTACCCCCCTGGAAAGCAGTGGTTGAAACCGAAGAAGCGGCTGATATATTTTTTAACTCTCCTCTTCATTTTTTCTGCGATTGGATCGTTAATGATTACAGTTGCTTATGCGAAGAGTGACATTGAAGTGACTTCTTTTGATGATGATGTTAGCGCGAATGCGAATGAGAATGCGAATGCAAGGAGAGCTGAGGAGGAGGAGGCTGACAACGGCGACGATGCCGCAGAGGAGGAGGCAGAGGAGGAGGCTGAGGAGGAGGCTGACAACGGCGACGATGCCGCATCAGCAGCTGACGACAACCCCAACCCCAATGACGACGACGACGCCAGTGCTGATTACGGGGTCGACGACGCCAACACTTTCTCTCATTTAGTCTCATTTTTCGACTACGTTGGCGCAACACAGTACGTGCTCTCATTGATCCTCTCGACCACCGCCTTCAGCACAGGAGTTGTGCTGCTGGCCATCGCGTACATTTCTCTCCGCGACTATGTCGTAGCGAACTGTCGCTCGCAGGGTTTGAATAGCGAGGAGAACAAGAACAGTGATTACTTTGCCAATAATAGATTGCAGCACAGCAACGTTGGCGTCAATCACGGAATGGCGTACGATATGCATGATGTTAATTTTTTTCAGGCGGATGGCACGGCCAAATTCCAGGGGAGGCACATAAAATCTCCACTACAGGCTTCGACGAACGTAGTTAGTTTGTAATCTAAATTGCTCTATTGACATTCTGTTTGTTTCTTCAAATTTGTGAGTTCTTTGACGTTGATCATAGCCCCCCCACACACTATAATAATGACAGGGCCGGCTGCTGCTGATTCTGATTCTACGTCTAGCTGGATGCCCGCTGTCAGCAAAATACTCTTATCAAAGCCGCAGGCCACCGACACGCCGCAAGCAGGTTCAACCAACTGTTTGTTTGTTTGTTTGCGTTAGTGTTAGTGTTAGAGTTAGTGTTTTGCAACCCGCTCCACTCCACTCCACTCCACTCCACTCCACTCCACTCAACTCCACTCCGCTCCGCTACACTCACCATTCGATGCTTATTGGCAAACATGTCACAGCCCCAAACAGCCATCCTCTCCTCCACCTCCACACTAGTAATGCTCATTTTTTTATCCCATTCTAACGTTCTCTCAGCAGCTTTGCTCGCCATCAAACTCTTCGCAACTCCAGTAGGCCGCATCTCAACAATTTTCCCTTCCTTTTTGGCCAGCGCAAAGCAATTGGCGCCGACAGTTTCCATCGCGACGATTGGCACGTCCTCCCAGCTGTTTTTTGCCAACCCTTCTGCAACCCCGCACAGCAGCCCGCCACCCCCCACGCTCAAAACAATGCACCTTGGCTTCACCCCGTTGGTCTGGTCCTTGATCTCGTCTATGATCGAGCTGTGTCCTGTCCAAAGCTCCGGGTCGTCATAGGCAGAGAAGTACTCCGATTCTGGGTTCTCCTTCGCAACTCGGCGAGCTTCTTTATCGGCATCAGCATACACCGAGCCGAAAGAGATGCACGAAATGGAGGAATTCGGGTGAGAGTAGGACTCTATGAGCTGGCGTGTCTGGGGAGGGGTCGAAGAAGGCACGTACACACTGCAATTTAGGTGAAGGAGGGAGGCGGAATAGGCTACTGCAAGCCCAGCATTACCACCAGACGCCGCAACGAGGTGTGCAGCACCTCGTTGTTTGGCCAAGTTCGCTTTGTAGCTCATACCTCGGAGCTTGTAAGAGCCAGGAGGGTGCAAATTCTCCAGTTTGATCAACACAGGAGTGGAGAGTGCTGAAGACATGGCCGGGGAGGGAAGAAGAGGAGTGACGGCCGTGAAGGACATACTTGATTATGATTTGGGATATAAATTGTTCCAGACGGTCACGTGATGATGTAGGACGTCTTTTGGAAAACGTGAATTTCCAGCACTAATTCAGATGAACGGAGGATGCTCCATGGACTCCATCACGGCGGCAGCTCGGTTCTATGCCTCATCTTGGCGACGTGTCGCCCTCCAGCTAGATTCAGACCATTATACATTCGTCACTTCTGCCTCCCAGTTTCTGCAGCATTATAGCTGCGACACCATTACCTCACCGGACTCCCCCAGTGTCGCCACCTGTCTCTCCATGCACGAGGTAACAGGCGGTGGTTCGTCGACCTTTTGCCTCCTTCTTTCCTCTCTTCTTTCCTCGTCCCTCTCCCCTTCGCTTTCCAATTTCGGCGTAAAAGCTGCCTTGTCAATAATCTCTGACCTGATGTCATCGACTCCCCCCCTCCTCCAACCCCCCACCCCCCTCTCGTTGTCTATAATGTTCCAACCTCCCCAAATAGATGCCCAAACAGATACAGAATATCAATCAATAAGTCTTGCAATTTCGGCCTTCAATCACTTCTCCACCTCCTTCACGAATCCGAATCCAAATCCAAATCCAAAGCGCTTCCTGAACCACCTCACCTTCGTCATCGTCGTCGGAGAGCCCACCTCCAACTCTTTAGTCCTCTCCTCAACCCTCCTCCTACCGATAACGACGTACGAGGCCGTCCGAAAGCTCCGCGATTTTCAAAAGAGCAATGCAAGCAATGCAAGCAATGCAAGCAATGCAAGCAATGCAAGCAATACAGGTAATACACCTGAACCACTTAACATTTCATCCGTTCACGATGTGCACCTGCAGAAACTAGATAATACAATGATTGCGAACGTGATTCTCCACCTCGTCGAACTGAAAGTGAAGGTCCTGTTCGTTCAGGAGGTGAGCGAACCACAACGACGTCAAGGCGTGTTTTGGACCGTGAGTGAACAATCGCCTTTTTACAAAAAGATGTGCTATGCCGAACCCGCCACCGTGTCCAAATTTGAGCGTGGCAAGACGTTATGCGTTGGAGTTACGGCCGATTTAGTGATTCCCTTTTCAACTAACACTATTGTTATCCCACACCACTCAATTTGTCAATTTGGGCGCAGCAAATGACCCCTCTATCTCAGCGAACATTGTTTATCGGAGAATGCGCGGCTAGAGACATTATAATATTTGACGACATTCGACGAAGTGGGGTTGACAGGATCTGCGAGGCGCTGGGTGTGTTTTCGGTGGGGGAGGTTATGGAGTTGAGTGTGAATAATGTTTACGTCAACAACGAGTTCGCGTTGAGTTTATTCCAGAGGGGAGTGAATTGTGACTGGGAAAGCGAGACGACCCCTTTTTTCGACAATGAGATGGTGTTTGCGGAGCTGGACAGTCCTGGGGTTGTTCTGACCGTCCCCAACTACTACCTACGGCTGAAGAAGAAGAAGAAGGCACCAACGCCAACGCCAACGCCATCGCCAACGCCATCGCCATCGCCATCGCCATCGCCATCGCCATCGCCATCACCGTGCACAGTAATAATCTGCGGATCCTGCGAAACCGTTGCGCAGCAACTCAAGCAGCATACCCTCAAGAACTTCTGCAAGCTCAGGAACACGTACCTGAGCAATAAATCGCCGATCCCCGCTGGAGGGTTCATCGAAACGGTTATTTCCCTGGCGTTGAGGGATTCGGCAGAAATTCTCGAGGCTAGGCTTTTTGCAATGGACAGCAGCAAGGTTGATACAAATACAGACACAGATGCCGAAATAGAAAAGGAAACAGAAATCGCTGAAACTGCAACGACCCTTCGAACAATTGCGACTCAATTTGACAACATGAGGCTACTGATCCTGCAGGTGATCGTTAAAATATTGCAGCCTAGTGGAAGTACGAGAGACACTAATCATATATCCACTCTTTCGCTCGGCGCAGAATATTTTGGTTGACGATCCTCTCAAATCGAGTCAACAACAACAGCAGCTAGTGAACTCATTACTGCTCCATGCCCCAGTGGGATGGTGGACCGACGAGGAGTTTGTTACAATCCTGCAGGCTAGATTCGTTGAAAGAACATCCGCATCCTGCACGAAGACAATTGTCTACGATGACTGGCTGATGAAGCGGTGTGCCCTTGAGCGAGGTTTAGAAAGTACAATTAAGGAGTTTTAGTTATATTTTAGGAATTCTCTACTTTTTTTAAGCTCTACGATTATTGCCCTTTGGAATTTTGTCACACCACTTAAACTATTTCAACGCCGTTTTGGCTGCACAATGTTAAAGCTTTTTCCAGCTCGCTTCTATACTGATCGCTCCGAATCCGCTCCTTTGTTAACTTGGTGCTCGAGACCTTCTCGTCCGCCTGGCTAACGGCCAGCATATCCAGCAACACCTCCTGCTTGAACTTGAAAACGTTCAATTCCCTGTGGATATCGTTGCGCTTCTTGGTCATCTCATGCAGCTTTTCGTTCTGCTTTTCGATCTGCTTTTCAAGGGCAGCAATTTTGTTACGTGAGCTGGTTGCTTCTGTCTTGGTCGAGAGCCAGCTCGTGGAGTTAGGAGAGAGATCGAGTGTGTTGTTGGAGAGAGTTATGCTGCATGAAGTCATGGCTGCATGTTCTTTTTTGAGCCTTGCCTTTTGATCTACGTCTGTTTGGGCTGATTTGGGGGGTTGGGGGGGCTGAGGGGGTTGAGGGTCGACATCTCGCTAGGGGGAGTTTTTTTGGAGAAGCAACCCATCTTTGTTGGTTGAGTTATTGTAGTTTAATTAATAGTTTTATATGTCGGGGTGAAGTGTGCTAAGGGGGCTTAGCTTGAGCTTGTTTTTAGGGGGTTGATATCAAAGGGATGTGTACAAAAGATTAATTTATAAATTTTTAATTTATCCTGTTTCATTATCACATCAAGTGTGACAAGCAAATCCACATTGAAAATATCCCATTCTTTAATGGCATAATGGAAACAAACGCCGAAAGGAGAGAACGCCTGCTTACAGTCTTCAAATCCATTGCAAAAAACCCCAACAATGATAATGCAACACATTTCTCAAGAGCAGAACTCAAATCAACCATTTCAACAAAGCTGCAGCGATCAACAACTCGCCACACTAATACGGTGTTCGAGAAGATGCACACCTCCATGGACACAGATGATACAATCACCTTCGAAGAGTTTTATGTGTTTTGCATGTCGCGTGAGAAGAAATTGAGAAAAGTATTTGTACAATATGACATTTCAAAAACAAACAAGATTACCAAGTCTGACATGAAGTACGCGTTGCGAAATCTAACCAATCACAGAGTTAGCCAATCACAAATTAACAGCTACATGAAATTCTTCGACAACACTTATGATGATGCCCACGGCGATGGCATAAGCTACGAAATCTTCCGAGACTCACTACTTTTGCTCAACGTCGATTCCCTTACGGACATATCGGACCACTACTTTGCAGATTGCAACTTTAACTACACCATGTGGGAGCCGGCGTTAGCAGGAGGAGTAGCAGCGGCGGTATCAGGAACCACAGTTGCGCCCTTGGAGCGTCTCCGAATGACTATGATTACCGACGGAACCAAGAAGTATTTGTCAAGGTGAGCGAGCTTTGAGGAAGACGAGCATACTCGCGAAGAATCCCGCGAAATGGCTACAGACATAATGACAACAACCACTACAGACTAACATTATAATTCCCACTCAATTCGTTTGGCTCGTTCGCCTCCCACCTGCTCCATCAAAAATGCACCCGCTTCGCTCTGCGAAGCACGCTCACTGCGTTCAGGAGCATAAAACTGGAAGAGGGCTTCAGAGGATTCTGGAGAGGCAACTTCGTCAACATGGTTAGGATTTTCCCCCAGAACGCGATTGCGTTCATGTGCTACGAGGGCATCAGCAGGGAGGTTGAGGAAAATTGGGGGAAAGGGGTGGGGAAAAAAATGCTCGCCAGTAGTTTGAGCGGCTGCATTTGCTTGAGCGCTGTCTATCCGCTAGACTTGATCCGGGGGCGAATCACAACTAGTCCAGGGGTCTACAGGGGGGTTGGCGACGCGTTGGGGAAAATTATTGAGGTGGAAGGAACTCAGGCTCTGTTTAAGGGGATCAGCCACGCGAACTTGTGGGCGGTGGTCTTTTACGGCGTCAGTTTTTCTGGGTATGACTGGCTAAAAGAAAAATGGGGAGAGAATTGGGGGAAAGTCGGTCCGGGGGTGGGGATGACGCTGGGAAGCTTAGCGGGAATGTGCGGTACTGTCTGCGCATTTCCAATAGAGAGCAGCAGGAGAAAGCTTCAGATGCAGGGCGTTTTCGGACGGCCTTACAATTACAGCAGTATGTGGGAGTGCTTGAGGGGGGTGGCGAGGAAGGAGGGGCTGCGAGGTGTTTATTCTGGGCTTGGCAGCAACTTAATGAAGATGGCGCCGGCGAGCGCAATCACTTTCGCGGTGTACGACGATGTCTTGGCGAGGTTGAATGATTTGAATTGAAATTTGAATTTTTAAGTAGTTTCAAAACAAGGTTGCTATTTTATCTACAATCTCATAGTGGTAGGGTGGTGGTAGGGTGGTAGTGGTGGTGGTGAATGGATTAATATGCTGGACCCGGCAGCAGGAACCCCACCACCACACTGGTTGGTCCATCCCCAGCCCCAGACCTCTGTATGCACATGTTTAGGAGGGCAATGCCCTTGTGGAGGCTGCGGAGCTCGGCCTGGGTGGCTGGTGGCCTCGTCGGGGCCTTGCACGTCTTCTTGTGCTTCTTCCACGCTACTGTTTGGCACTTGGTCGAGCAGTAGAACGTGCATTTGCACCGTGCGCACGGTTTGGAGGGGAACGTGCCACAGACGTCGCACCTGCGGGCCGGTTTGAGGACGGCCTCCAACTCCACCAGCTCAGCCTTGTCGTACTTCATGTGCTTGATGAACTGGCAGACGGTGTTGTATGAGCCGTAGATCTCGTGGTACTTGGCAGGAAGATAATCGTGGAGGAGGGTGGGGAAGGGGGTGTGGGTAACCTTATTGGAAGAGAGGCTGAAGACACTTTTGATCTCTTTGCAACCATTGAACATGGAGTTTTTAGCAAGCTGAAGTAGCGTCTTGCTTCCTAAATGGGGGTTACCATCGATCAAGGAAGGTGGGTGTCGATAGACCATTCGAAGAGCTAGAAACACGAGGGAGTCGGAGAAGTTCTGGCTAACACAAGAAACTTGATGAGCAGCCCCAGACCATCTGTATCTCAGCACTTCAAGCACCAAATCGTCGTCGTGACGGTCGAAGAAAGTGTGGCAGTCTTCAAACTTGCGTTTCGCGATCAAACCAATTAATTCATTCCAGAAGTTAAGAAACGGTGCGTACTCGCTCCGCAACCCCTCCAGACGCAACGAACGAGCTGCCTGGGGAGTGAGGGAGAGCAAGCTGATGATCTTAGCACATGCTCTACTCTCACGGGCAATGATGAGAGGAGTGTTGTTATGCTCGTCTTTTGAGGTGAGGCCCTCTGGGTTGTAGTGAACGAGATTTACAGCAGTGCTGGTGAGAGCATGGGAATGTATGTTTGCCTGGGCAGAGAGCAGTGCAAGAGGCGTTCGACCATGATCATCTACCCCCTTGGCCAACTTAACTTTCAGGGGTACATTCTGAGTTGATGCAAAGAAGTTAAGCACAGCTGACAAATCATTATTATTCAGCTTATCGTGAAGATGGTTGCCTGTCATGGTGCAAAAACTGGCTATAATGTGATAATAAGCTGCGTACCTGCGAGAAATTGGCGAGAGAAAATGATTTTTTTTTTTTATTTACCGTGCGGAATGGGCAAGGAGCAAAGTGCTCTACATCGTTCGTGACTAGTGTACCATACTAGAACACTAACAATTGAACCGCCCTCATTTATCTCACCACATAACCTTCATTTTCTCCCACCACCACCTAGAAATAATTGATGAATGCTGTTCTTCCTCTAACTCGTCGTCTTATCAACTCTTATCCCCCGCCCTATGCTTCCCGCAATTTCTCAAAAAAAAAACTGAACAGAAACCAACGAAAACAACGAGACCGAGACATGACCGAAGCATTTATTAGGAAGAAGCAAGCCAAAAGCAAATTTTTGGCATTTGGCAAGCGAAAGCTCCACCCAGCCGCAAAAATGAAGCGTATTCTGAGTTATTCTGACCACTACTTCAGCTATGATAACTTAAAAAACGACGATTTCCTTCTAACTGAGCTTGATGCAAACGACGATTGGGTCCGGATCAGTGTCCTCATGACGTTTCCTAAAATTCTCGAACTGATTGACCCGGAGAAAGAGGCCAACGTTGTGGTAGATGCGTTCAACTCGCAGAAGCGTTTTGAGGTGAAAGGGGGCGAGGATCCTCCAACAGCTTTGGTCAGGAAAGTGAAAAATCGCAAACCATCTGTCGACATTGAAAACAACTTTCCATTTCATTCGCCAGTCGAAGACTCTCCACATCCCACCCCAAAGCCGAAAAAAATCAATCTTCTCAAAAATTTGCCGAAGTACGCCCTTCCCGACACGTGTGAGGTTGTAGGTGAGTTTTTCATTCCGTCTCCGCTCGACTTGATGAAGACGAGAATTCTCGCGATGAATCAACACCCGCGTAATGAGTACAGACATAATGGCTACATCCACTACTAAACTAACGTTATTCCACTCAATTCTTCCCTGCTTCATTCAAAACGCGCTCAATCTCGCTTCGCTCGGCGCAGTTGCAAGGAAGTTCAAGCAGATCGCCCCCCTCGTTGCTAGGCTGAGGAAATCCGTCGGAGAAAAATCCGTCAGAGCGCTGGGCTTCGATTTGGAGTACTGCACGCTTGATATCGACATTCGAGGGGACCTGCCCGCCGTTGCCACGTTGGCGAGCTACCCTGACATTGTGGGAATATTTTGGCTCGACAAGATGCCGGACCTCGGCAAGGGAGCACTAGATGCCGAGAAGTGCGATTTTTACCAGCCCTTGAACGAGCTGCTGTTCGACTGCAGCATTGCGAAGGTAGGAGTGGGAGTGCACGATGACGCAGCAAACTTGGCGAATTGGTGCGATATTGGGGAGGACCGGGAGGAGAGTGATTTTTTCAACGGGCTGCTTGAGCTGAACGGGAACGACGTCAGAAACGAGAATCGCTTCAGCTTGGCTGACTTGTGTGGTTTGGAGTTGAATATGAGATTGAACAAGAAGAAGGCTAGAAAGAGAACAAAGGATAGGAATGCAGCGCACTGGAGGGCTGACAGTATGACCAAGTTGATGAAAACATACGCAGCAGAGGACGCAATGGTGGGATTAGAAATATTTAGGAAGAGGAGTATTGATGTTTGCTAGTTTCAGGAGGAGGCGGAGAGGGAGGGCGAAGCGCAAGGCGGAGGAGGCGGAGGAGGAAAAAAGGAAGGAGGAGGATGCCGAGCACGGCTCACGGTCGACCGGGATCAGGGCGAATCAGAAGAACAAGGGTTTTGATTGAGGCGTTGGTGAGGCTGTGGGAGGTCTTGATTGGAAAGGGATGGAGAAATATAGAAGAAAAAGGTAGTTGAAAGCAACAAACATTTTTATATAGTTCCTTTTATTGCTTATTCCTCGCATCCACAACCCTAACATCCTCCCCCGATTCGAGCTTGAATACCTCCTCCTCGGAGATCTTCCTGCTCTCCTCCCTGCCACCCTTCTCCTTCCCCTGTGTCGGATCCGACGAAAAGTCAAACTCCCCCACCCAGCTCCTCGTCGAATAGCTCTCCTTCCCCTCATCAACGCTAACCCGCACAATTTTCTCGAGCTTCTCATCCTCCTCCTTCCTGTTCTGAGCGATCGACCCCGAGTCCTCGACGACGTCGCCGAAGTATTCTCCGAGCTTGCTGCTGCCACCGTTACCGCTGCCGCTGCCCACAATCCCGTCAACAACCTCGCTGTACATCCCTGCAATTTCCCTCGCAAGCATCCCCTCAACCTCCATATCGATCCTCCCGTCATTCAGTTCTTTTTTAATGGCCTTGTCCTCGCTATTGTACTCCCTCTCATACCTCCTCTTCGCAACAACCTCCCTCGCCACCCCTTTCCTAGCCTCCTCCGCTTTACTCCTGTACCGCCTCAACGTGTCCAGCTCCCCCTTGATCTTGCTCGATACCCCCCGGAGGTACATGGGCAATGGGTAGGAGGAGGAGGAGGAAGAAGAAGAGTTATTGGAAGGAAGCACGGAAGGAGCGTGGCCCTTGGGGCCTCGCCAGGCGGATTTCATTGGAGTCGGCTGGGCATGGTTCGTTTTGATCTTCGTTTTCGCTCTCGGCCTTCTCTCAACCTTCCTCCCGTCGGTCCAGAACGGATCGGCGAAGTTGTCCTCGTTGTTATCGTTCCGCGTCCTCGCCCTCCTCGCGGCTCTCTCCCTGAAGCTCATTTCCTGCTCAGTTTCCCGCAGCGTCTCCCGCCCCTCCCTGGCTGCCTGTGCCTCCCTTCGCCTCTCCCCCTCCTCGAGGACGCTGAGCTCAGTCCTGACCATCTTGAGAAACTCAGAGTAGACGACGATTTTGCTGTTGCTGTTAAGATTTTGTTGAGCCTTGAGGGGACGCATTATTCCGCCCCTGACCCGCTCCCCCTCGAACCGACGACCGATCGCCTCGACCATGCCCTTGGAGAGGAGCTCGCCAAGGCCTGGCGAAGAAGGGGAGGAGTATATTTAAAGTTAGTAATATATTTAAAGTTAGTAATAATAATCAAGAGTCCACAACACACTCCCACACACCACACAACAACAACAAACAAAACTCATACTCATACTCAAACTCACCAGCCTGCTGCAACGCGCTCAAAAAATCCCCCTCGCTCAAAACCCCCCTCCCCACCTCATCATACGCTTGCAGCGCCCCCTCAAGACTCTTAAATGACGCC
>Ga0302116_1002275_pt1 | contig 11308 bp, 15 predicted proteins | sample AG5_SCM_MG_FD_203124 | JGI IMG/M metagenome (GOLD analysis project Ga0302116, IMG submission 203124) | Marine microbial communities from Western Arctic Ocean, Canada - AG5_SCM | ecosystem: Environmental > Aquatic > Marine > Oceanic | place: Canada: Western Arctic Ocean | collected 2017-10-01 | reverse complement strand
AACAGACAATTAAATCATTACTACCGTTAACTAAAAAAATAATACAAAGAAATAAAACGCAAGTGTTAGTAAAGCCTGATACTTATAGCATTAATAATTTAGTCGAGACTGTACTAGAACTATACAGGTTTCCATTAGTAATTGTATTAAACGAAAAACAAGCTGCTGACGAATTAGTAGAATTTAATCGTGCATTTAATGGAGTCATTGCTAAAGAAAGTATGACTGTTATGTTCCGAATGGAAAATAAAGACCTTGACGCACAAGAGTTTAACAGGTACATTAAAGAACAAGGATTAAATAATCCGGTTGACAAGTCCACTAAAATAGTGTATATTAGTACTAATAAAGTTCCAAAGCCGCTATTGACTTCTGAGTGGAAGCCAATTACAGGCATTACTACTCACTCAAGACAGAATCAAAAAGTTGAAACATACTTAGGTGAGTTAGATCTAGTTATGCATTATGACAGTGATGCACTTTGGAGAGGTAACCAAGTAGAGAAAATATGAGCACATGTAGATTAATAATACAAGATGAAGTAAACATTAAGCTAGAAGGCTTAGATGTAGATACACGCCGTAAGATTGCAAACAAGCTCAAGTTTGAAGTGCCTTATGCAAAATACATGCCACAATATAAACTTGGACGTTGGGATGGTAAGGTTGCATTCTTTGGTATAGGCGGCACCGGGTATGTTAATCACTTAGACGTTGTAGTAGCAGAACTACAAAAGAACAATGTTGAGATAGTTGACATTGTCGATGAAAGACAAAAAGTAAATTTAGAATTCACTCCAGTTACAGAACGCTATTGGGCAGACCAAGGTGTAGTATGGCCTAAGGATCATCCTGTTGCTGGCACTGAAATTATATTGCGTGACTATCAAGTAGAGGCCATCAACAACTTTCTTGCAAATCCGCAGAGCTTGCAACAGATTGCTACTGGTGCAGGAAAGACTATTACTACAGCAACATTAAGTCATATCAGTGAGCCTTACGGACGTAGTCTTGTTATTGTGCCAAACAAATCTCTTGTTGAACAAACGGAAGAGGATTATATTAACTGTGGTCTTGATGTTGGCGTGTACTTTGGCGATAGGAAGATGCTAGGGTGTACACATACTATTTGTACTTGGCAGAGTCTAAACATTCTAGATAAGAAAACTAAAGATGGATCTGCTGTATTGAGTCTTGCTGAGTTTCTTGATGGAGTCAGTACAGTTATTATTGACGAAGTGCATCAAGCAAAAGCAGAAGTACTAAAGAAATTACTTACACAAAATTTACGTAATGCTCCAATACGTTGGGGACTTACAGGTACTATACCTAAAGAGAAGTTTGAGTTTGAATCGATACATGCAAGTATTGGTCCTGTGGTTGGCAACATATCAGCAAAAGAATTACAAGACAAAGGTGTACTTGCACAATGTCATGTTAACGTAGTTCAGCTGGTTGACATTGTTGGGCACAGCGATTATCAATCCGAACTAAAGTATCTAGTATCAGACAAAAATCGATTAGACTATATAGGCAAATTATTAAACACAGTATCACAAAGTGGTAACACATTAATACTAGTAGACAGAATTAGTGCAGGACAACAGTTAGCAGAACTTATTCCTAACAGTACGTTTATTAGCGGCAGTGTAAAAGTAAAAGATCGAAAAGAAACATACGACACAATACGCGAAGGAACTAATGAAGTTATCATTGCAACGTACGGAGTTGCAGCTGTAGGACTTAACATTCCTCGTATATTTAATCTTGTTCTACTTGAACCAGGCAAGAGTTTTGTTAGGGTTATTCAATCAATAGGCAGAGGCGTAAGAAAGGCGAAAGACAAGGACTTCGTACAGATATGGGATTTAACATCAACATGTAAGTATGCGAAGAGACATTTAACCCAACGTAAAAAATTCTATAAGGAAGCAGAATATCCTTTCACAATAGAAAAAGTAGAATGGAACTAAAATTATGAGAATATTAACGCTAGAAAATAAGTCATTCGAATTGAATAACATGCCGGAAGAGATTGAAGATGAAATCCGATTTGCTGTATTAGACAACAGTGATCCAAAGGACACAGACTTCTTTTTTGTTCCGATGATATTTTTAGAATCATTCAGTGCTCCTGCAATGGTAATGGAAATAAACGGTAAAGAAATAATGATGCCAGTTGACTGGTCTATGGCAGTGGGAGATAGTGAAAGCGGTGCGGACTTAGAAGTACTTCCGTTAACTAGTATCAATGACAGGGGATTCGAAGCATTCCTTATGAACCCACTAACTAGTTTCAAAGTTGACTTTGGTAGTATAAAAATAACTAATTTTTACTCAGATGTAAAATGGTATTTTCCAAAAGTAAAAAACAATCAGTTGCTTGCAATACCAATTGAAGAAGGAGATAATCCTTTATGTGCATATTTTATTAAGGAAATAAGTAGACAAAGTGAAGTTATAGACTTTGGTCAGTTACTATAGATAGGAGAACATAGATGACTTTAAAAGCAGGAAAAATATGGGGTCAAACAGAATTGATCCATGCAAACGGTGTATTAGAATTTCACCGCATAGAATACAAAGGAGGTTTCAAATGTTCAGAACACGAACATGAATTTAAATGGAACGGCTTCTTTGTTGAATCAGGAAAGATGCTAGTACGTGTTTGGCAAGATGACCAAGGACTAGTAGACGAGACTATTTTAAACCCAGGTGACTTTATGCAAGTGAAGCCAGGCAAGATACATCAGTTCGAAGGAATTGAAGATGGAGTAGCATTTGAATTGTACTGGGCTGAGTTTAATCATGATGACATTAAACGTCGAACAGTTGGTTCATTAGCAAAGTAATGTATAGTCCAAAGTACATGGAAGAGCTTCGAGTAATACATGCTGATGTATCACGTAAAAGAGGCTTTGGCGGGAAGATGAAAGACCTAGGCGAGTTCCATACTTACATGGAACAATGGAAGCCTTCTAGTGTGCTTGACTACGGCTGTGGTAAAGGAATTATACTTGCTAATCTTCAAGAACAATATCCTACTACAGGATTTACAGGCTACGACCCAGCCGTATCGCATTATGCTAACAAAGCAACAGAAGTAGATTGTGTGTTTAGTAATGATGTGCTAGAACACATTGAACCCGAATTTATTGGTCAAGTGTTACAACATATAGACACACTTTCTACAAAATATGTTTGGTTAAGAATAGATACGTTACCTGCCCGTAAACGATTAACAGACGGGCGTAACGCACATTTAATAATTGAAGACCAGGCTTACTGGACCGAAATGATTCAACACAGCATAGACGGAATAGTAGTTTATAATAACGTTAATAAAAAAGGTAAACTAGATGTCGCAATCGAAAAATAAAATGATACCTGGGGAAGCATTGATATACGAGCGTAACGACGGTGTTGTGTATGCTCATTATCGAGACCCTCCACACAATACAATACCACGCTGGATCATTGGCGGTGACCCAGCAGGAATAGCAAGAGCACAAGGTGACTTGTTAAACTATGCAGAGTGGCAAGAGCTATGTAAACTGAGCTTAGTATACCCAACATTAAAAAAACTATTAGACAATTTAGTAACAACGTATTATACAGTTAAGGAGAATCATGAATAACTACATTTTTACAAGCGAAAGCGTAAGCAACGGACATCCAGACAAAGTTGCTGACCAGATATCAGATGCATTAGTAGATGCGGGTCTTAAGAATGGAGACCATACAACTCGTGTTGCTATTGAAACACTAGTAACTACTAACATGGTTACAGTAGCAGGCGAAGTAAAAAACTTTAACGTAACTAAAGCAGCTATAGAACACATTGTTCGAAATAAAGTTAAAGAAATTGGCTACGAGCAAGAAGGGTTTCATTGGAATACGTTAAAGTTTTATAATGAAATACATTCACAGAGCGCAGACATTGCACTTGGAACAGACGACTTCGGAGCAGGCGATCAAGGTATTATGTTTGGTTATGCTACAAATGAAACAGCGGCATATATGCCAGCACCTATATACTATGCACACGGTATTTTAGAAGCATTAAATGGTGTAAGGAAGACTGTAGACTTTTTAGGTCCTGATGCAAAGTCGCAGGTAAGTATACAGTACGAAGGTGGAATACCAAAACGAGCCGATCAAGTTGTTATTAGTACACAACATGCTGAAGGCAAAAATGAATTAGCAACGGCACTAGCCAAACAAGCGGCAGTGGCTGTACTAGGAGATTTAGTTGATGAGAATACAAAATGGCATCTTAACCCTACTGGTAATTTTGTTATTGGCGGCCCCGATGGTGACGCCGGAGTTACAGGTCGTAAAATTATTGTTGATACTTATGGCGGCTTTGCTCCTCACGGTGGCGGTGCCTTTAGTGGTAAGGATCCTACAAAAGTAGATAGAAGTGCTGCTTACATGGCACGTTGGTTAGCAAAGAATGTAGTAGCAGACGACATGGCTGACTGGTGTCAAATTCAACTTAGCTATGCTATCGGTGTTAAAGAACCAACTAGCATATATATTGATAGTAATGGACACAATAAAAGTATTGAAAAATTTATTCGTAGTGAAATAGACTTAACGCCAAAAGGCATTATTGACAAACTTGATTTATTTACGTTTAACGAATATAGTAAGAACTGTGTATACGGACACTTTGGAAATAAAGATGTGCCGTGGGAAAGGATTGGCTGGTAATGAGACACACTATAGCAGGAGTACTTTTTTTAGTATTAGGAATATATTTTTTAATACAAGATATGATGCCAGGGCCAATGGGCTTTGGTGCCGCCATGGACATGCCTACCATGTCACACGGTAACACTTTATTAGGCATTGGAGAAATGACATGGATGTGGTTTGTAATGGCTACTGTATATTTCTTCATTAAAGATTGTAATTGTAAGGAATGCAAATGAGAATTATAGCAGGACCATGTCAGCATGAGTCGTTAACACAGTCATCACATATTGCACAGAAGTGTAAGGAAGTATGTGATAAGTATGGTATTGAATATATCTTTAAAGCAAGTTTTGATAAAGCAAACCGTTCTAGCTTAGGTAATAAACGAGGTGTAGGACTTGCTAACACGCTAAATGATTTTAAATTAATTAAAGAAGTACACGGTGTCAAAACACTAACAGATGTACATGACGTTGATCAAATTGAAATGATTACATCATACTTTAATGAGTGTGTAGATGTATTACAAATTCCTGCATTCCTTTGCAGACAAACTGACTTGCTACAAGCAGCTTGTGAAACGGATAAGATTGTTAATATTAAAAAAGGGCAGTTCCTTGCACCGTGGGATATGGCTGGTATATTAACTAAGACAGAAGGTGCTAAAGAAGTTTGGATTACCGAACGAGGAACAAGTTTTGGATATAACACATTGGTTGTCGACTTCACTGGTCTACAATATATGTTGGATAATTTTAGCGAGCCAGTTGTGTTCGATTGTACACATGCTGTACAGAAGCCCGGCGGACTTGGAGGTTCGTCAGGCGGTAATCGTGACTACGTGCCTGGCATGGCTCGCGCTGGCAGTGCTCTTGGGATTTCATCGTTCTTTTTAGAAGTACACCCTGATCCAGACAACGCACCTAGTGACGGACCAAACATGTTACGCTTAGATGATTTTGAAAGGACAGTAGATGAAATCCACCGCTATTCTTATACCAGCTAGATATAACAGCACACGCTTCCCCGGAAAGCCTCTTGCTATGTTAGATGGCGTTCCTATGATAAAACGTGTGTATGACGCTTGTATTGCGTCTAAGATACCAACATACGTGCTTACTGATGATCAGCGTATATTTAATTTGTTCGGCGATGGAACATGTTGGATTGATCAAGAACACGAATATAAGAACGGTACTGAAAGATGTGCTGGTGCTATCACTGATGATAACTTCACAAAGTATTTTGGACAATACGATCAATTTATTAATGTACAAGGTGACATGCCAGACGTTACAGTTGAAATGATTGAACGTTGTGTTGAATGGTTAAAGTATTATTCTATTAGTACAGTGTTTACTAATCTAACACAAGGTATGAAGAACGATCCAAACACAGTTAAGATGATACGTGCAGGCGATCAGGCACTATGGTTTGGCAGAGGCATAACAGGATATGGCGAATGGCATTTGGGCATATATGGATATCGACGTGATGCATTAAACTTGTATCCATCATTAGAGATTACGCAAGAAGAAACAATTGAGCAACTTGAACAGCTCAGGTGGCTCAAAAACGGTTGGCAAATAGGGTGTAGTAGTGTATACTATAAGGGAGTAGAGATAAACGCACCGGAGGACGTAGATGTATGGCACAAGATAAATTCCCAGTAAAAGATGTTTTAGCATCGATTGATTTAAACGGCAAAGGTGTTTGGAAAGAACTGTCTGATGAACAAAGAAAGTCTGTAGGTTTTTGGCTGTTGAATAGATATGTAAGTTGTATTAAAGGCAACCGCGAAACACAAGAATGGGCAATTATTAAGACTAATGAAAACTACAATAAACATTTCAACACAATTGGTGTTGGTAAAGAAAATGGACATCCACAACTGATGTGGCAGTTATTATGTACTAGTGGTAACTGGGGTGAGATAAAGTTTCATCCATACATTGGCTTTAAGAAGAAGGGCGGAAACAATAATGCCGCAATTAAATTACTTGAACAAGTGTATCCAAATATGAAATTAAATGAGGTTGAATTACTTGCTGGACTATCTACTAAAAAAGAACTTAAAGAGCTCGCCGAAGAACATGACATTGCAACAAAACTCTAAAGCACCAAAGCCGTTCACATGTGAATACTGTAAGTCAAGTTACACACGTGAAAAAACTCTTATGGTGCATATGTGCGAACAGAAGCGTAGGGCATTACAAAAAGATGAGATGCGAGTGCGGCATGGATACTATGCGTTCAACCAGTTTTATAAATTGAGTGCTGGTGCAAAGAAAGATAAAACATATCAAGAGTTTTGCAAGAGCTCATACTATAATGCATTTGTAAAGTTTGGAAGTTTTTTAAATAATGTTAAACCGTTGTATCCTGAAAAGTATATTGACTACGTAGTTACTAGCGGAGTTAAATTAGATCATTGGTGTCGTGAAGACATGTATGAGAAATATGCAATTGAACTTATACGTAAGGAAGGTGTACAGACAGCTCTTGAACGTAGCGTTATGACTATGATGGAATGGGCTGACGAGAACAACAGTCAGTGGAATCATTACTTTGCTTATGTAAGTTTGAACAGAGCTGTGTGGCACATCAAAGACGGAAAGATTAGTCCTTGGTTAGTGTTAAATTGTAAAAGCGGAAAAGAAATGCTTGGTAAGTTTAATGACGAACAGTTAGCAATGATATATAGCATTGTAGATCCCAAGCAATGGGCTGTACGTTTTCAAAGACTCCCGTCAGACGTTGCATTAGTAAAAGACGTAGCAAAGGAAAGTAATTTATAATGCCAGATATTGATATAGATTTTGCAAACAGAGATGCTATCTTATCTAAGATAAAACATCGTGTGGCAAAACTAAACACTGGTAAGAAACACAACACGGGTGTGTATGTAACTGAGATTCCACACAATCCGTTTAACGAACTATCAACAATCGATCATAAAGTTGCAGACGCTAGAGGATACTTTAAACTAGACTTCCTTAACGTAAGCATATACAAGAACGTAAAGAACGAACAACACTTAACAGAATTAATGGAAAGGAACCCCATATGGCAACTTCTGGAACACGAGGACTTCAGCGAAAAAGTCTTTCATCTGAACGGGCACAGCGCACTATTAAAGCAATTGAAGCCCAGCTCGGTACAACAGTTAGCTGCGAGTCTAGCGATTATCCGTCCAGCGAAGAGATATCTAGTCAACGAGAGTTGGGAAACAATACTGAAGGAAGTTTGGATTAAGCCAACGGATGGGGCTTACTTCTTTAAGAAGGCACATGCATTTTCTTATGCAATGGCAGTTTGTGTACACATGAATTTAATATGCGACGAGTTTACTCTTTAGGTTTCTTTACAAGCTGAACTTGCTTACGCTTTACTCTTTTAATACTCAAGTTACCTAAATTAACTGTAGGGCCTAGTGTGACCTTCACGTCTTTGCTATTCATAGTCATTACACCATAATGTAGCGGATAAATTTCGTTACGGAGAAAGATACTAATCGGAATCAATCGATTACTTTCCCACCACCATATATCGCCCAGGTCGAGCAATAACTTTTTATCTTCGTCAGTATGGAGTGCTGTGTAGATGTACATAGTAGTTACGTACTGATCTTGGTTTATTATGATGCCGACGTACTCATTGCCACCGTAATGTACAACACTTATAAAGGGAAAATCTTCTTTAATATCTTTTAATAGCATTCTAACCTTTTTGTAATAAATATACTTATGTTAACAACAAGGTATTTAGTCCCCAATCAGACTACAGTCATTGCTAATGAAGCAGGACTCATAACGGAGTATAAATCAGTGTATCAAAGAAATCTAATAGTTTACAAAGGCATAGATAATGTGCTTGAGTTTCGTCTTAAAAACGGTGATCAAAAACCAATCAGTGTCGCAGGCAAGACACCCAAGTTTGTTGCCTTCGATGAAAATAGAAAACTTGTTATTGAACATAGCGGTGTACTTAACGTTGGCGATGATAGTTCGGCAACTAGAGGACTGTTTAATGTAACAGTAACTGAAAACGATTTACTTAACATTAAACAACAATATCTTTCATACAGCATATACCTTGTTGACGATGTAACAGGCGCTAAGTCTATTACATATAATGACGAGGCATTCGGTGCAAGCGGCACCATCTTTGTAAGTGCTACGGCATTCCCTGGACCAGCTAACTCGTTTGCAATTACTACGTTTGTAACCGAAGACCCATATTGGAACAGTGCAACTATTGCAGCTGAGGCTGCTATCAATGACAACGTAGCTTTACACACAGCGGCAGTATACACAGACAGTTACATTGGTAGCGTTGTGGTACAAGGTACATTAGAGAATCAAGTAGACGGTTCAACTAATTGGGCAACTATTGCTACGCTTACTTTTACTGGTGCTGAAACAGATCCTGTTCCAGTAAACTTTAATGGTGTGTTTAGTTATTTACGTTTCCAAGCTACCGCTGACCCTGCTGATAAAATAACCAAAATCTTAGTAAGAAACTAATCATTCAAAACTGATTGACTTACACTTCTTATGATGCTATAATAGTATTATGAGTATTGTAATTGACACCGTCCTTGCCTATTTGCCTGCTAAGAGAAAACAAACTCCTAGTGGATGGATATCATTTGATGCACCTTGCTGTGTACACAATGGCACTAGTGCTGACAAGCGTCAGCGCGGCGGGTGTATACAAAGCGAAGGCGGAGTAAGCTATCATTGTTTTAACTGTGGCTTCAAAGCAAGCTGGCAACCGGGCAGAGCGTTTTCTCATAAGTTGCGTAAATTCCTACAATGGCTAGGAGCTCCTGACGATATAATCAATAAGGTTGCACTAGACGTTATGAGAGAGAATGAAGGTGTTGAAGCAAGAACACGTATAGCTCAACTGCCTACGTTCACTACTGTTCCGTTGCCAGACGATGCTGTTAAGATAGCAGACATTACAGACTTTAACAAGTTTAGTATGGCTGTGTTAGAATACATGGCATCACGTCAGTTTAATGTAGACGACACAACTTGGCACTGGTCACCTAGTCTAGGATATAGAGATAGATTGATTGTACCGTTTTACTACGAAGGTAGAGTTGTAGGATGGACAGGACGTAGTGTTAATCCTGCCAAGAAGCCCAAGTACTTAACAGAAGTACAGCCAGGCTTTGTGTATGGTATAGACGAACAAGGACATAACAAAGTATTTGCTATTGTGTGTGAAGGACAACTAGATGCAATACACTTAGACGGTTGTGCATTAGGTGGCAGTGAAATTAGTGATCAACAAGCAATGGTATTGAATAGGTTGGGCAAAGATATTATAGTTGTGCCTGACAGAGATCATGCAGGCAGTAAACTAGTTGAACGTGCTATTGATCTAGGATGGGCTGTTAGTATGCCTGACTGGGATTCAAGTATAAATGATGTGGGCGATTGCGTTAATGCACATGGGCGATTGTACACGTTGTACAGTATTGTCAGCCTTGCAGAAACAAGTCCGTTAAAGATAAGATTAAAAGCCAAGAAGTGGTTTAATCAAACAGTAACCAAGGATATATAATAATACAATGAGCACTAGACAAAATACGGATTACGGATACGAGATACAAAAAGTTTATCTTGAAATGATGATGACAGATGCCGAAACGTTTGTTAGATGTCAAGCTGTCTTTAATCCAGAGGCATTTGATAGAAGGTTGCAAGATGGTGCGAGATTCTTACATGAATATGTAACTGAACACAATGCTATGCCTACGTTTGATATGATTAATGCGGCAACACAAGTAAACATCCGACATCCGGGGGACTTACAAGAGAGTCACTATGATTGGTTACTGTTAGAGTTTGAAACGTTTAGTAGACACAAAGCACTTGAAGCGGCAATTCTAAAAGGTGCTGACTTGTTAGAAAAGGGCGAGTATGGTCCAGTAGAAGATCTAGTCAAGAAGGCTGTACAGATTGGATTACAAAAAGACTTGGGTACAGATTACTTTGCTGATCCAAGAGCTAGACTAGAAGCTATTAAGAGTAGTAACGGACAAGTAAGTACAGGGTGGGCAGCTATTGATAAGAAATTATTTGGTGGCTTTAACAGAGGCGAGCTGAATATTTTTGCAGGTGGTTCGGGTGCAGGTAAGAGTTTGTTCTTGGCTAACCTAGGAGTTAACTGGGCACTAGCAGGTATGAACGTATTGTACTTGACACTAGAGCTTAGTGAAAGTCTTGTTAGTATGCGTGTTGACAGTATGATAACTGGTATTCCAAGTCGAGATGTGTTTAAGAGCATTGACGATGTTGAAATGAAAGTTAAGATGATTGGCAAGAAGGCAGGCGCATTCCAAGTTAAGTATATGCCAAGTGGCAAAACACCTAATGATGTACGTAGCTATATTAAAGAATTAGAAATTAAAACAGGACGCAAAGTAGACGTACTGTTAATTGACTACTTAGATTTGCTTATGCCCAACGGTGCAAAGATTAGTGCAGAAAACTTGTACATCAAAGACAAGTACGTATCAGAAGAGTTGCGTAACTTAGCAATGGAATTGAACTGTGTGTTTGTTACAGCGGCACAGTTGAATCGTGGTGCAG
>Ga0302116_1002274_pt1 | contig 11310 bp, 11 predicted proteins | sample AG5_SCM_MG_FD_203124 | JGI IMG/M metagenome (GOLD analysis project Ga0302116, IMG submission 203124) | Marine microbial communities from Western Arctic Ocean, Canada - AG5_SCM | ecosystem: Environmental > Aquatic > Marine > Oceanic | place: Canada: Western Arctic Ocean | collected 2017-10-01 | reverse complement strand
GGATGTGATTGTGGGCGAATGGGTTTGGCAACAAGCTCAAAAAGCCTGGACCCAGGGATAAACATCCAGCTGAGTCCAGATCCCTTCACGCCAATACACGTCTTGCTCAAGCAGGGCACAAACGCTTGCTTTGCTGTCTGATTCAAAAATTGCAAATACGTGCGTGCTGCCTTCTGTAGGGCCCAGAGTGATTAATGTCCCCTGTTCTTTGAGTGCTCGCAGTCCAGCAAGATGCTCATCTCGAAAAGGCTCACGCTTTTGAAGTGCGCCATCGCAATATGTTCCCCAAAGAACAAAACGTGCCACTGGTCCATCCCCTTTTCGAGTATTTTGTTGAAGATAGAATGGCATCTTATAGGTGCACAAACTGCCTATATTCATTGAATCGTTATTGACGATTGGGCTAAGCAGCAACCGATTCAATGCCATTGCAACAACGGCACCTATCAGCTAGCCAGATCATCCAGCAGCATCCCTAAGTTGCCGGCAAAACTCTCCAGCTTCTAGTGCGGCATTTCCAGGCGATGCAGCGGCGATTCGTTTTACCAAAGCACTACCAACAATGGCACCATCAGCCCCCCACTGCTTCACTTGCAAAACTTGGTCGGGGCTAGAAATCCCAAACCCAACAGCCACTGGACGGTTGTTACAAGCCTTTAAATCGCTCACCAAAGTCGCTACGCGATCCTGGAGCTTGACGCGCTCTCCAGTAACACCGGTCACACTCACTAAATAAGTAAAACCACGACTGGATTCAGCAATCCGCTGCATCCGATTTTGTGGTGTTGTTGGTGCAACTAGTAAGACTAAATCCAATCCAAACGTTGCAGCCAAAGGAGACAATCTCTCTGCTTCCTCTAAAGGAAGATCAGGCACCACTAAGCCTGCAGCACCTGCAGCAGCAGCTTCCGCAAAGAAGCGCTCCGGTCCTCGATTTAGCAGCGGATTGGTGTAAGTAAACAGAATCACAGGCAAGCTGAGCTGATCTTTCAAGCCAGCCAACATCTCGATCACTTTCGCTGGCGTGGTCTTTTGCGCCAAGGCCCGAAAGGCAGCAGCTTGAATCACAGGCCCATCAGCCAATGGATCCGTGTAGGGGATGCCAAGCTCCACAATGTCAGCGCCATTGGCTTGAAGGCTCAGGAGCACTTCAGCGGTTGTGCTCAAATCTGGATCCCCTGCCATCAGAAATGGCATCAATGCCATGCGTTGTGCCTGAGCCGTTCGGGAGAAAACCGCTTCAATCCTGGAGAGTTGTTCCGTCACAGAAAGCAGAGGGTCTGATTAACGGAGCCTACGGTTCTGTGGTCTGTTCCGATTCAGACTCATCCAAATTGAGAGATGCGAGCAGGGCTTGCTGCTCATCCGGACTTAAGGCATCAAAACGAGCCTGAAGCTGATCGGTTGTGAGTTGGTCGTACTCCTTTCGGTAGCGGCGTCGCTGCTGCATATACGTCATCTGCCCCGTCACCACTCTGAAGAGGTAGGAGCCTGTCCAGCCCACGACAATCACCACCAACACAGCCTCAGCAGCGATTCCTGCGGAAAACCCCTCAAACCCTGCTGCCTTAAATAGCCAGAATCCAACACCCCCAGCAACTAAGAGACCTAAACCAAGCTTGAGAACACCGGCACGCGTCAAAGACTTAAACCTCCCCTTGACCGCTGAGGCGGAGATTAAGGAATGGTGCGAACACAATCATTCCTGGAAAGAAGAAGAAGACCAACCCATATACAGAGAAGCGCTCAATCTTCCCCATGACGTGCCAGCGCCGATTCATCCAAAAGAAGAGCGCAAGTGGCATCACGACTAGGTAGAGACCACCCAAAACCGCATAGCCACCGATCACAAGCAGCGTGTCTGAGGAGACCGAAGACAGCAGATTATCGATGAACACAGAAAACGACCTGATTGGGGTGAATCTAAGATGTCGAAGCGAGCCTGCATGGCACGCGGGGGCGTGGCGGAATCGGTAGACGCACGCGACTTAAAATCGTTTGGGCAGAAATGTCTGTGGGGGTTCAAGTCCCCCCGCCCCCATTACACCTGACGTGGTCAAGGCCGAGCACACTTCCTAACTTGAGAGCTCGCACCGATCGGTCGAGTGATGTCCAGTTCCGCCAACGCGATCTCGTCCCAAAAGAGGGAAGAACCACCTCATGAGATCCATCGCTGCAAAGAACGTGAGTCTGGGCAGATTGCATGGGATTTATGGGGGACCTACCTCAGCGACCGTCAATGGGGCACGGTTCGGGAGGATTATTCCGCTGATGGCAATGCTTGGGAGTCATTTCCCTTCGACCAGAGCCATTTACGCACCTACCGCTGGGGAGAGGACGGCTTAATTGGCTTGAGCGACGTTCAGGGATTGCTCTGCTTCGCGCCTGCACTTTGGAACAGTCGCGATCCAATTCTCAAAGAACGATTGTTCGGCCTGGGGAATCCCGAAGGCAATCACGGTGAAGACATCAAGGACACGATGTATCACCTGGCAGGCACACCAACCTGCAGTTACGCAAAAGCTCTATACCGCTACCCCCAAACAGAGTTTCCCTATCAACACCTTCGTGATGAAAACAGGCGTCGCTCCCGCGACGAAAAAGAATATGAGCTTGTCGATACAGGAATCTTTTTAGACAATCGCTTTTTCGACATGGAAGTCGAATATGCGAAAGCGGATGCCGAAGACCTCTTCATTCGACTCACCATCACAAATCAAGGTGATGAATCATCCGAACTACACCTCTTACCAAGCCTTTGGTACCGCAACACCTGGTCCTGGGGCGATCGTCAGGCGAATCGGCCAAGCTTGCATCTCCAAGGGAACAGTTTGGTATCGGAGGCCATCGATGGCCTTGATGCTTACGAACTGAACTGCAGTGAAAAGGGCACATGGCTTTTCACTGAAAATGAAACGAATACACAGGCCCTCTGGGATGAACCCCTTACTCAGCCCTACGTCAAAGACGCCTTCAACCGCTATCTCATTAACGGTGAACAGAACGCCGTCAATCCAGCTCAGCGTGGCAGCAAAGCTGCTCTTCACCTCCATCACAATCTCGGAGCAGGAGAGTCTTGGGTTGTGCATTTACGCCTGCGTCGACGAAGCCACCCAGCCGATAACCCAACACCCCCAGTCGTTGCAGCAGACAGCACACGTTTGGTTGAGATGCGATACGAGGAATGGAAGCATCACCAGGAATGGATTGCTCCAGACCTCAACGACGAAGACCGCGCCATCCACTCCGCCGCAGGAGCAGGGTTGTTCTGGTGCAGAAAGTTTTACAACTGGAATGTCACTCGCTGGCTAAGAGGAGATAACAACTCAACTCGACCCCCAAAACAACGCTGGCAAACAGAAAACGCTTACTGGAAAACATTGCGCGCCAAAAATATTATTTCCATGCCAGATTGCTGGGAATACCCCTACTTCTGCCAATGGGATTTAATGTTCCATGCTGTAGCTTTTGCAGAATTTGATGCTGCTGAAGCGAAGCAACAATGTCGAATGCTTAGACAAGCTTATTACACAGCTACAAATGGTCAGTCTCCGGCCTACGAATGGGCACTATCTGATGTTAATCCACCCATTGGTGCCTGGGCAGCTCTGCGAATCTTTCAGATCAGCCGTCGCCAAACGGGGGAAGGGGACTATGCCTTCTTAAGGGCAAGTCTCCGAGAATTGTTGCTCGAATATGGCTGGTGGACGAATAGAACCGATCGCAACGGAGACAACCTTTTTGAAGGCGGATTCCTAGGCCTCGATAATATTGCCATCTTCGATCGACGCTATCCTCTTAAAGACGGAAGTCGAATCGAACAATCAGATGGAACAGCATGGATGGGGCTACTTAGCCTTAACTTACTACAAACAACTGTAATTCTTGCAGAAGAAGATCGTGAAGAATACATCGAATTATGTTCACGCTTTGTTCGTGATTTTACCCGTCTAACATATTCCCTAAACAGTCCTGCTGGCCGAGGTTTTGTCAACTGGGACGAAGAGGATGGCTTTTACTATGATGTTCTCAAGCGTCCTGATGGCTCTACTGATTATCTGCGCACGAGGTCGATTAGCGGTCTCATCCCACTTTTAGCTGTCAATAGCTTTACCGCCAGCAGCGTGAAAGCGATTCCCTCTCTAGATGTTGGCCCACGCCTCGCCCAACTTGGAGAAGAACGGGGAGCGCCTTTCGATGCCATCAGCCACCTTGGATCCTGGAATCACGATCGCGTTTTGTTCTCCATCGTTCCGCCAGACAGGCTGAGGCGCATTCTTGAACGCGTTTTCGATGAAGAAGAATTCCTTTCCCCCTATGGAATCAGGAGTCTTTCAAAAATCTATGAAAACAACCCATATTCATACCAACAAGGTGATGACTATGCATCGATCAGCTACAGCCCTGCAGACAGCCCAGTGGCAATGTTCGGAGGAAATTCGAATTGGCGTGGGCCAGTATGGATGCCAATTAATTACCTTCTAATTGAGGCACTTCAGAAATTTGGGCACTTTTTTGGAGATGATTTCAAAATGGAATTCCCGACAGGTTCCGGACAAGAAATGAACCTCTGGGAAATATCTCTTGAATTGGAGAAGCGTCTTATTGGAATATTTAGACGGGATGAAAATCACCGTAGAGCATTCAACGGTGATGTTGAACTCTTCCAAGATGACCCCCTATGGCGCGATTTATTCCTATTCAATGAATACTTTCATGGTTGCAATGGATCGGGGGTAGGAGCAAGTCACCAAACAGGCTGGACCGCAATCGTTGCGAAAATGATAACGCAACTTCAGCGTTGGCAACCCGACAAAGAAAGCTGACGCAACGCGCCAATCTGACTACATTGAGACTGATTTTTCCGGATCAAGATCATGGTTAACTCCACCCGATCGACTGCGCGCTGTACGTCGATCGAACCTCAAGGAGAAGACTTTGATGTTGTCATCATCGGAAGTGGTGCTGGGGGCGGAACTCTGGCCAGGGCACTTGCCGATTCCGGGCATTCGATTCTGATCCTCGAGCGAGGCGGATGGCTACCAAGAGAACCTCAAAACTGGGATCCAGTTGAAGTGTTCCAAAAGGATCGTTATGTCTCCAAAGATTCTTGGGAAGACAAAGATGGGACATCCTTCCAACCAGGGAGCCATTACTTCGTAGGTGGCGCTTCAAAAATGTATGGGGCTGCTCACTTCAGGCTGCGTGAGCGTGACTTTGAATCTGTGATGCATGTTGATGGAGAATCACCAGAATGGCCGATTAAGTATGACGTTTTTGAACCCTATTACCGCAAAGCAGAAGAGTGGTATCACGTGCATGGTTTGCGGGGCGAAGACCCCTTTGAACCCCCAGCATCCTCTCCTTATCCCTACGCACCAATTAGTCATGAACCACGAATGCAAAAGCTGGTCGATGACCTTCGTACTGCAGGACTAAGACCTTTTCACCAACCCACAGGGGTTGCTCTCGACGAAACATCGCCAGCCTTTAGTGACTGCGTACGCTGTAATCGCTGCGATGGTTTTCCCTGTTTGGTGCATGCCAAAGGGGATGCCGAAGTCATGGGGGTTAGGCCCGCGCTCAACCACGACAACGTTTTCCTCTTAACCAATGCCGAGGTTGTTCGGCTCAACACCAACGCCACAGGCCGTGAGGTGAGTGAAGTAGTGGTAAATCACGAAGGCAAAGAACGGCGTTTTAAAGGAAGCATTGTTGTGGTCTCTGCAGGGGCCGCGAATTCTGCTCGTTTGCTTTTAATGTCAGCCAATGAGGCGCACCCCCATGGATTAGCCAACAGCTCGGATCAAGTCGGAAGAAATTATATGTACCACAACTGCAAAGCAGTTGTGGCCTTAGCGCATGAGCCAAATCACACGGTATTTCAAAAAACCGTGGCCATCAATGACTGGTATTTCGGAGACAACGATTTTGATTTCCCCATGGGCCATGTACAAATGACGGGCAAAACTAATGGGGCCATGATGAAAGGGTATAAACCTCGACTTACTGCCTTAGCTCCAACTTGGAGCATGGACAAACTCGCAGAGCATTCCCTGGATTTTTGGATGCAAACAGAGGATCTACCTCGATCATCCAATCGTGTCACAGTGAATCGTGAGGGTAAAATTCATCTCAACTACATCCCAACCAACAATCAAGCATCCCAGGAGTTGATCTCAAGATTAGAAGGATTACTAGACAAGCTTTATCTTAAAAATCACTTAGCAGAAAGGCAGGTGTATTTTGCATCAGCAATGGAGCTTGCTGCAGTAGGCCATCAATGCGGCACCTGTCGCTTTGGTCAAGACCCAAAAACCTCTGTTCTAGACCTGAATTGCCGCACCCATGATGTCGACAACCTTTACGTCGTTGATACCAGCTTCTTTCCCAGCAGCGCAGCTGTGAATCCATCTCTCACCGCGATCGCCAATGCCATTCGCATCAGCGATCACCTGCGCGAGCGACTCAACGGTTAAGTCAAAAACTGTTGCAAGCGTGGAGCAACCCAAAGCAGATCAACACTGATTGGGCCTCCACCTGATGTCATCAAAACTGAACACATCACCACATACATCGCTGCTTTTTCCCAGCTAGGAGGCTCTCCAACTCCCATGGGACCTGCGTAATCTCCCTGAGGGAGTTGAAAGGGATCGGGAGCAATAAAGGGAAAGCCGTTGCGAAGCTCCAAGACAACGGCATAAAGCATGGACATCGCAATGGCCATCGCTGCCAGCGGCGTAAGGAACCCAACCACTAAAGCAATCCCTCCGGCCCACATCGAAAAGGCGGAAAGGAAACAGAGCCAAGCAGGCGTTTTCATCGCATCAGCCCAAAGGCCAAGGTTGCTTAACTTCGTCCAGCCATGGCGAATGAAAACCAAACCGGTGAAGAGGCGAAGCAAGATCAAACCACTGGATGCAAACCCCAAAGAGGAATCAGGAACCAGCAAAGAAACAACGTCCATGAGTTGCAGCACCGCGATGCACAAACCTTAGAAACAGTTGTCGTTGTAGTCATCAAGAATGAAGCCAAAGGCGATGACCATCAGGATCCACCAACAATTGACCGGAAGCCAACGTGGAATCCTTCAACAGGATCTGAGCATAAAGAGCATCTTGAGGCTGCAAATCAACGGCAGACGGTCCTGTCGGTGCAGGCTGCACATAACGGAGAAACTCAACTCCACAACCAGCTGCTCCACCAACTCCATGAATCACAACCTCAGCGGCATCCAAGTCATCAAGCCTTTGCTGCTCAACGCCCCGGTTGTAAGAGGCATAACGCAAATTCAATCCCAGCTCGCCAACGTAAAAACGCAGGCTCCGATCCGTATCAGCAACGGCGATTGCACTGTGATCCAGCCCCTGAAACAAGGTCTCGCCTGATTCATGCCAACGGGGATCGCCCATTCCCTCCGGAAAAAACAGCAATTCCATCGCATGACCGCAAGCATTACGGAATTTCCAAGCACCAACCTCATTCGGTAAAAATTGAGGCGCAGCAGAGATAGGTGTCACAAAAGGAGCCAATCTCTCTGCAGCCTTAAGCAAATCGCGCACCACAATCGCGACATGTTGGAACCAGAGTGTGTTGGACGGCCCTGGATCCAGCTTGTTGCGTGGTGGCGCATCCGGAAAGTGCATGAGTTCAATGCGCTCATGGCCCAACAAAAAAGGAGTGATCTCTGCGCGACCGATGCTCAGTCCAAAACGCTGTGCAGTGGCCTCGCTATCGAGACATTGCCGAGGTTGCGCAATCGCTCCGAGAGCATCCAGAAGGGGGACTAACACTTCAGGTTTAGGGGCTGAAAACGCCACACCCTCGATACGTGCAGATTGTGAAACCATCAATTTCCCTTGAATCCTTTGTCTGTTGATAGCAACAAGGCTTACCGATTAACGGCCAGGACTGACGAAAGCGGCTAATTCAAGGGGAGATCTAAAAAGAGCCATGACTCAAGTTCCCCACGCTTTAGCTTCCCTCTGCCTACGGGACAAAGTGATTGTTGTTACGGGCGGGAATTCCGGTATTGGGAAAGCCATTGTTGAAGTGGTGGGAAGCCTTGGCGCCAAAGTCGTGATCGACTACCGCTCTCATCCCGAGCGGACAGAGGAATTGATCGAAGAAGTGGGCGAACTCGGTGGTCAATCGATTGGGGTTCAGGCTGATGTCAGCAAGCTCGAGGATCTACAACGCTTAATCGATACTGCTGTACAAAAATTTGGGAAGATTGATGTGATGATCAACAATGCTGGAATCGAAACGCGCACATCGATTCTGGATACGTCTCCAGAAGACTTTGACAAAGTCATGAATGTCAACTTACGCGGTGTTTTCTTTGCTACGCAATATGCAGCCAAACAGATGATTAGCCAAGGTAGCGGTGGCCGAATCATCAATATCTCTTCCGTTCATGAAGATTGGCCCATGCCGAATAACACCCCATACTGCGTAGCTAAAGGGGGCGTCCGCATGCTGACACGCACTGCTGGAGTTGAGCTCGCCGGCAAAGGCGTCACGATCGTGAATGTAGGCCCAGGAGCAGTCGCAACACCGATCAACGACTCCACGATGAACGATCCAGAACTCCTAGCCAAATTAAATGCAGCCATCCCAATTGGACGGATGGCACAGCCTGCGGAAATCGCCTCAGTTGTTGCATTTTTGTCCGGAAATGGAGCCAGCTACATGACAGCCACCAGCGTGTTCGCAGATGGCGGCATCATGATGAGTAGTCCAGGTCTATAAATTCGATATCGTTCACCCCTCAACCTCCAGAGCCAAGCGAAAATGAACTCAATTGGCCGCAAGGGTTAAGGGGTAGCGACGTGTTGAACACCACGGGTATTGAGGTGAATCGAGTAAACGGAATCCCAACAGCAGAGAAATAATCGATTGCCGTATTCCCCACCGAAACAGAGATTTCCTACGACCTTCGGGGTGAAAATTTTTCCTAGCAAGTTTCCACTCGGTGCGATGCAATGCACCCCGTCACCAGCACTGCTCCAGAGATTGCCATCCTCATCAACGCGAATGCCATCAGCATTTCCTGGTGTCACCTGATGAAACAACCTCCCAGCGCTTAGAGCCTTCCCCCCATCACTTACGTCAAAAAGGCGGATCTCACGCACCGGTGCAACATCATCAGCAGCACCCGTATCAACGACGTAGAGCACAGACTCATCTGGTGAGAAAGCCAAACCATTGGGTCCATGCACATCCTCCACGCTGGTCATCGCCTTTATAGAACCATCTGCCGGGTCAAAGCGATAAATAGCTGGAGGTTGCCAACAAGCACGACGAACTCCCTCGTAATCATTAACCAGACCATAATGAGGATCGCTAAACCAGATTGTGCCATCGCTTTTCACCACCACATCATTGGGTGTATTGAGAGGTTGCCCCTCAAAGGAATCCACCAATGACGTCACCCTGCCGTTGTGTTCCGTACGCAACAAGGCCCTCCTGCCATGACTGCAAGTGAGCAAACGACCCTGGTGATCACGGGTTTGCCCATTAGGGAAGCCCGCCCGATGACGAAACACGCTCAACCCGGAGGCCTCATCCCAAGCCAGGATCCGGTCATTGGGAATGTCAGACACCAGCAGGCGCATCTGATCCCCAAACCAAACGGGTCCCTCTAGCCAACGGCAACCATCAAACAACTGCTCTAGCTGCGCATTAAACAGCACCAGCTTTTTAAAACGAGGATCAACGACTTCTAGACGCGTCTCAATGAAATCACTGCGGTGAACACTCACAATCTCAGCCTTAATGAAAGGAGCCTGGAGGAAGATTGCGCCAAGAATCGTCATGGCGCTGAATCACAAGTTGTACGCACACTTCATCACCAACTTGAGCGGAAAGATGCCCCTCCTTTCCATCAGCTGTGACCTGGCAACCCTGATCACCTCCGTAGGAGTATTCACCTGCGCGCATCACCGCGAGAGTGCCGTCCATACTTTGCACAGACCAAGCACCACGCAACACATAGATCCACTTAGGAATTTGATTGATATGCCAATCAGCAGTCCAGCCCACGGGCAGATAGGTCACAAAAGCATTGCCGTCGCTCAGGAGATCACGTGAAAACTGGGGAGAATTTCTGGGGCCGAGCTCCCCTAGGGAAAAATCCTGAATTGTGCACTGCTCCTGATGGCTGATTCCTTCAGCATCAGTCCAAAGATGCCAGTAGCGCTCAGGCTGGGGAGCCAAACTAAATGGATCGGTCATTGCGATGCATAGTCCTTACTGAACACTATTCAGAATCTTTAGTCCTGCCCAATCGACTCCAAGCTCCAAGACAAGGTCTCTCCGCCATGAAAGAAAAAAGGAGCTTCACCAACGTCCAGATCACCCAAACCTCCTTGAGGAAGAGTCAGCTGCTGGGGAACGATCTGTGGCTGACGGGCTAACGCAATGGTGTCTGTGTTTAGAGGCAAACCATAAAAGCGCGGTCCGAATTCACTCGCAAAAGCCTCCAAACGATCCAATGCACCCTCTTGTTCAAACACTGCGGCATAACTCTCAAGCGCATAAAACGCATTGAAGATGCCTGCACATCCGCAAGCTGACTCCTTACCGGAGCGGGGATGGGGGGCCGAGTCCGTGCCTAAGAAAAAACAACGGAGACCACTGGTGGCAGCCCGAACCAAAGCCCTGCGGTGGCATTCCCGTTTCACAACCGGAAGACAGTAGAAGTCACTGCGCAGGCCACCGACAAACATCGCATTGCGATTGAGGTGAAGATGATGAGGCGTGATCGTGGCGGCGATGCGTTCATCACCACCCAGATAAGCCTCACGGATATAGGTCACCGCTTCCTCAGTGGTGATGTGCTCAAGAATGATGCGCAGCCTGGGATAACGCTCACGCAAAGGCAACAAGTGCCGCTGAATGAACAGAGCTTCCCGATCAAAGACATCCACGTCGGGGTCGGTTACCTCGCCATGGATCAGCAGGGGCATATCGATGGACTCCATACGCTCCAGCACTACTGAAATCTTGGAGAAATCGCTCACCCCAGCTGCTGAATTGGTGGTGGCATTGGCGGGGTAAAGCTTGGCTGCACTGAAAACGCCCTGACGGAAACCCCGGTCCAATTCCCCAGGATCGATGGCATCCGTGAGATAAGCCGTCATCAAGGGTTCGAATCTCAATCCCTCAGGCAGAGCCGCAAGAATTCTGGCGCGATAAGCGATCGCCTCATTCACAGAGGTCACAGGTGGACGCAAGTTGGGCATCACAACGGCCCGGGCAAAGGTTCTGGCAGTGGCAGGCAGCACAGCCCGCAACATGGCGCCATCT
>Ga0302116_1002272_pt1 | contig 11325 bp, 12 predicted proteins | sample AG5_SCM_MG_FD_203124 | JGI IMG/M metagenome (GOLD analysis project Ga0302116, IMG submission 203124) | Marine microbial communities from Western Arctic Ocean, Canada - AG5_SCM | ecosystem: Environmental > Aquatic > Marine > Oceanic | place: Canada: Western Arctic Ocean | collected 2017-10-01 | reverse complement strand
AGCGCATCTTCTAACACAACATTTTTTTGGGACAGCGTTAAACCTGACCAATCTGATGGAACGACCATTTCTAACGACTGCAAAAACGTGAATGACTACTTCCTCAACCGGGTTTCACAAATATGCGCCTACGTCGTATCCTTTGTGCTAATTTGCAGCTTACTTTGGTGCCGGCACGCAACGGTGTGGAAACACTTGAAGCAATCCGGGCCGTTGCTCCACTTCCTGAACACCCAAACGTGTTGCTTGATTGCGCTCCTTCCGTACAGCATTGAGTTGATGATGAGCTACAACGAGGTTGCGGATCAGCGCCGACAAGCAGTCATTTTCTGGCTCTCCAACGTGCTGTGCGTTTCCCTTTTAATTTTGTCAATGGGTTTTGCAATTTTTCACAATTCAAACACTCTCGAACGCGACGCAAACCAACTGATTGTGCAGCAAAGGTGAGCAAAAAGGTTGATTTCGTGATTCGCCTTATTTTTCACTCTGACGTGCAGTTGCCCCTGATCTGGACCGTCTCTGCAGTGATCGATCGCCCTTTTTTGAGTTTTTTTGAGTTTTCGCATTTGCTTGCAGATGCCCCTGTTCTGGACCGTCTCTGGACAATAGCTTTTCTCAAAGAGATGCGCTGCGCCTGGTCGAACCCGCCACCGTGTCAAATTTTGAGCTTCCCATACGTTTCCACTCACTCACTCACTCGCTCGCTCACTCAATGCTCAGCACGCGAACGTGGGCAACAAGATCAGGGTTTCTTCTCCCGTTTTGGACGGTTGCGGGCATTATTTTCTGCTACTTTGATGAAAACTCGGAGCGAGCCTGGAAAGTTAGTATCGGCTTCCAGCTCATCATGCACCCGCTCAGTCAAGCCGTCGTCTTTGCGAGGTATTTGGGCGAATACAAGGAGGAGGGGGGGGAGCACTCCGACGTGTTCGAGGAGGCGGACTGCGGGGGGAATGCGAGTGAGCCACTACTAGGAGGAGGAGGGAGCGAGCACGTGATGAACGAAGTGCAGAAGGACATGCTTGCGAGTATTGAAAATGGCACTTATAGACAACCAGAAATTGTAAAAATTAAAAATATGGGAGCTTGGGGGCGAAGGGGGAGCATGCCTGACACGTCAACAGCCACAGCCGCGGCCACGGCCACGGCCACGGCCACGGCCACGGCCACGGCCACGGCCACGGCAACAGCCACGATCACAACAATAGAACAGGAGAGGAAGTCGTTACCAACAATAAATATTGGAAAGCGGGATGATAGTGAGGAGTTCCATGAAGTGAGGGAGAAGGAGGAAGAAGAAGAGGACAAGAGTACGGCACCGAATCCTAGTCCTGGGTCACGCGTGAGGTTGCGACGACAGAGCATTAATGCTTTGAACGAGTGGCGGGAGCAGGAGAGAATCAGAAAGGCGAAATTACATCAAATGAGTCCATGAAAATGAAGCATTTTATTCCCCCGCTTACTTAGCATTAATTTCCCCCGCTACTTAGCCACGAACGGCAATTCCCTTGTGCGTGGAGACCGCATACTCGCAGTTGGAGCTGACCTTGTCCCAATTGACCACGTTCCACCAATTGCTCACGTACTCTGGCCTCCTGTTCTGGTACTTGAGGTAGTATGCGTGTTCCCAAACGTCGACGCCAAGGATAGGGATTAATCCATCCTCCCCAACGCCGTTCATCAAGGGGTTATCCTGGTTGGGCGTACCGACGATGGACAATTTGTCGCCCCTGCGACAGAGGGGTTGGGGTTAGTATTGGTATTAGTAATGGATGTGCCTTCGCCTTCTTCCTCAAGGCTCGCTCACTCACTTACTTCGCATTTACGCAGACCCAAACCCAGCCGGAACCGAACACAGCTCCGGGGGCCGCAGCAGCCTCGAACTTGGCCTTCATGTCATCGAATGAGCCGAAGGAAGAGTCGATGAGATCAGTGAGCTGTTTCGACCTCTTCGTCTTGGCAGCCTTATCGCCGGGAAGCATCTCATCCCAAAAGAAAGCATGGTTGTAATGCCCTCCACCGCTGTTGCGGATTCCGGGTGCAGCCGACAGGGCATTGGCTTGGAGGTCAAGAATGTCAACTGGAGCAGAACCTTCAGTTGCCTTGTTGATGTTGGTGACGTAGGTCTGGTGGTGCTTGTCATGGTGAATCTTCATTGTAGGTGCGTCAATGAATGGTTCCAATGCTTCGAAAGCGTAGGGGAGATCCGGGAGGTCGTACGAATTAGCAAGGGTTGGCACCAGAATTGCAACTGAGGCAGCAGCCTTTGAGAAGAAGCTTCGCCGAGAGTTGGATGTTGTCGAAAACGTCAGAGCTGACGCGCCAGTGATGAGAAATACAAGTAAGAGCTTCATTATACGGTTGTACCCTGATCCCTGGTTCAGTTTTAAAGTGTTTTACCTTTTTTTCAATTTTTCTTTCTTACACGTTTCTAGCACACTCCACGAGGTGAGGCTCAATTTACCTAATACATCATCCTACCCACCTACTCACAGCAACCACTCTCCCCCTTCTCTCTTTCATCTCTCATCTCTTCTCTTCTATCGCTCACTCACTCTCTCACAAAACTCAGATGCCAGCAGAAGACAAAACCGATGGGCAGCTCGAGGAGAAGAAGGACTTTGCCGAGGAGGCGGCTACAACGGTTGCCGCAGCCACCTCCCTTGCTTCGAGCGACCTCCAATCTGCAATCACCCTGCTGATGGCACTCGAGAAGAAGTGTAGAGTGGGCAACGACCTGACCTCTCTCAAAAAAGTCACAGTCCATGCAGTATCGCTGTGCGGCGACGTTGGCAACTACCCGGAGCTGTCGAAGCAGCTTGTATTCATCAACAAGCGGCGGTCGCAGAAGAATGCGGCTGTCCAAGATTGCGTGAAAAAGGTGAGCTCCGCTTCACCCCACCTAACCTAACCTAACCTAACCCCGCCTTTTAACCCCACCTAACCCCCTCCCTCCCCTCCCCTCCCCTCTCCCCCCCCTACAGGCCATGACGTACATAAACACATCCCCTTCCCTCGAGCTCAAGAAGGAGCTGATAATCACCCTCCGAGAGATAACCGAGGGTAAAATCTACCTTGAGGGGGAGCGAGCCCGTTTGACGAAGATGCTCAGCGACATCTTAGAAGCAGACGGCGACGTCGCGGGTGCTGCCGACGTGATTCAGGAGGTGCACGTCGAAACCTTCGGCAGCCTGAGCAAGATGGAGAAGGTGGAATTTATCCTCGAGCAGATTCGACTCGTGTTGGCCAAGAAGGATTGGGTTAGGGCGTACATTGTTTCGCAAAAGGTCAACAAGAAGGCTCTCGAGGAGGGCAAGTTTGGAGAGCTCAAGGTTGCCTACTACAGGCTCATGATCCAGTACCACTCGCACGAGAAAGATTCGTTCGAGCTGGCGAAGGATTACTTCCAGATCTACAAGACGCAGAAGTTGTTGGTTGAGGGGGAGGGGGAGGGGGAGGCGGAGGCGGAGGCGGGGGGAGGGACAATAGCAACAGAAACAATAGCAACACCCACACCCACACCCACAACAACAACAACCACAACCACAAAAGACGACTACCTGATCAGCCTGAAGAACTTCACGCTCTTCTTGCTCCTCTCCCCCCACTCCAATGAGCAGAACGACATGCTCCACAGAGCGATGGTACACGAGAAAGAGAGCTTGGAGGAGATTGGAGAGTTCTTGGCGGCGTTGAAGACGTTCACAACCAGCGAAATTGTGCCTTACCCCTTCTTCAACATGGACAAGCTGGAGGAGCTCGAGTGCCGGCAATCGGGCGATTTGGCCGATCACTGGAAACAACTGCTGCACACACGGGTGGTCCAGCACAACATCAGGGTTGCGAGCAGCGTGTACTCGCGCGTCAGCGGCTCGAGATTGAGCCAGTTGCTGACGCTGGAGCCGGCCTTGCTGGAAAGGGAAATTGCGAGCATGGTGAGCAATGGAGATTTGTTTGCCAAGATTGATAGGCCCATGGATTTGATTTGTTTTGAACAGGGAAAGAGCGACGAGGAGAGGTTGAGCGAGTGGGGGGGGGATGTGGGCAGGTTGCTCAACCTGGTCGACGAAACTTGCCACCTCATTCAGAAAGAAATGGCAAGATAACTAAAATTTGAAACCTTTGGAACGATTTTCATGTTATCTTAGTAGTCTTCAATTGGTTGTAACTCAGAAATACATTGCCGCAACTCTTCGATCTCCACTCGCTGCTGCTCGTTGACGTCCTGAGAACGTTCATATCTAGCTCGCATGAAGAGGATCAAACTTTCTGGGTCGCGCTTCCATCGGGTCGGGGTGATTTGGACGGGGAGGTGGGCCGGGGAGAGGAAGGAGAGGATCTCGGAGGTGACGTTGTAGCCGCCGTTGTGCACGCACTCGCCGAGTAGCCTCATGACTTTCTCGAGGGGTGAGGTGTTTTCGTTTGGCTCCAAAAAAGACACAAATTCCCACTTGTAGACAATGTGGAGAATTAGGTTCAGGATGGGGGTGAGGCCCGTGAGGTGGTACTCTCGGCAGGAGGTGATTCTAACCGTGTGGTCTTCGTTAGCCGAAACAATGTAGTTGGAATTGGCTGTGATGGTGGCCTGGAAGGTGCGGAATTCCTGCTCGAACGTGTGCTTGAGCTCGAATGTCTCTGCATCCCAGATCTTCATCGTGTTGTCGTTACCGGCACTCACAAGAACACGCCCGTTGGGGGAGTATGAGATGCTACTGACGAGAGAGGTGTGAGCCTGGTCGATGCTCTTCACCAAGCTTCCATCGGCAGGGTTCCAAAATTTGATGGATCTATCTAAACTTCCCGAGCAAAGGAGTTTGCAGTCGGGAGAGAACGAGAGGGAATTGACGTCGTTGGTGTGGCCCTCCAACGTGTGCGCTAAGATGGCACTTCCCTCGTTGAACCTGTAGAGGTTGATGAGATCGTCGTAGCTTCCAGTAGCCAGCTGCTTGCCGTCGGGGGAGAAGCACACTGCACAAATATCACTCGTGTGATCCTCTAGCACTTGCACTCTAGCCCACTCGCCACCCTCCCCCGGCTCCGACCAAATCATCACCTTATCATCATTTCCACCAGAAGCAATATGGGAGCCTGAGGGAGAGACGGTGACACAATCAACACCAAAATCGTGTCCCACCAAGGTCTGGACCAACTCGAGGGAAGGGCTAAGTACCTTCAAGGTGGGACCTCCATCAAAATCATAGCCACAAGCCACAAGTGAGCCATTCGGAAGATAGCAAAGACCACAGACACCTCCAGAAAAAACATTTTCAGCTCGATATTCTACCTTGTGGGAGCTGGTCGAGTGGACAATGATTGACCTGCTCTTACTACCCGATGCCACATGCCCATTACTCCCCAACGTCACGCAATATACAGAATCATTATGCCCGTGGAGGAGCTGTTCATCCATCTTCACAGACTAAATTGAGATTGACGAGAGGTGGGACGGCTGAGGGTTGTATTAATGAAAGCTAGTGGGAGAATTGGGTCGTGATAACAACCTTAAAAATGCCTAAAACATTCCCAAGGTTTCAATCAGCACATCAGGTGCTCAGAAATCCCCGCGAAAATAAATTATATCAAGAGAGCTATTAAAGCGCCCACAGCAGACACAGCATCCCATTTTTCCCAACCCTTTGGTCTCTTTCTTTTCCGCCAACCACGGGCTTACCGGCAACCCCTAAATCAACATAAAATAGATTGTCATGGTGTTTGGAAATCAAAGGCAAGGGGCTGTCTTTGGTCAATCAATGAAAAGGTCGACACCCCAGTCTTCCTACCAGCGGCAGATGGGTAACTCCAACTCAAACTCTTCCTCCTCGACCGCCGACCGTGATGAGTGGGCAAAGAAGATTCGAGATTCCAAGCAAAAGGCTGGCCTTGAGATTGATAAAAAGTTTGGCTACGAGGAGTTTGGAGGGCGTTCGGACGACGACTCCAAGCAGGGGGGGGAAGAGAAGGAGGGTTGGTTGTTCAACATGGTCCCTACGGTGAGTATTTCTAGCGACTCCAATTGCCCCCGCAAACCACAATCACAATCACACATACACAACCCATCTGACCCTCCCTCACCCTCACCCTCTACCTCTTCCCACTCGCTTCCCTCTCCCCTGGCAAAGGTGACAACCTCCTCCACCGGGCAATCTCGGTCGGGGCTCACCCTCTTTTTCCTCACCCTCTCCCGTTCCACCTTCAAATCTACCATTTACTACCGTCCCTACTTCTTCGTCACTCTCTCCTCCCCCTCCTACACCCCCGACTGCATAGCCCACCTCACCCGGAAGTACGAGTCGCACGGGCTCACTGCCACTGAGGTCAAGAAAGAGGATCTTGAGATGGGCAATCATTTGTCCGGGAAGGTGAAATATTATATTTAAATAGTTTGCTTAAATAGTTTGCTCCTCCCCCACGCACTTGTACTAACCCAGCTCGTCCTCATCCTCACCCTCATCCTCACCCTCATCCTCACCCTCACCCTCATCCTCATCCTCGTCCAATCATTTGTTCTTGCGCAGCGCCGATCCTGCCTGAAGCTCGAATTCCACAACGTGAACGACCTCATGGAGGTCAGGCGCGAGCTGATGCCGGTGATTAAGCGGCGTCAGGAGAAGGGCGATCGGCCATCCTCCCACGAAATGATGGACGAAGGGAAGGAGATTGTCAACATGCTGGACGTCATAGTGGACATTCGCGAGTACGACGTGCCCTACACAGTCCGGGTGTGCATCGACAAGGAAATCCGAGCGGGTCAATTCTACAACGTCACGACCACGAGCGACTCGAACATCACTCTCCAGCCCAAAACGTTGCAGGTCAAGCCCAACCCCAAGGTGCTTGCCTTCGACATTGAGTGCACCAAGGCGCCGTTGAAGTTTCCCAGCGCGGAAGTGGACGAGATCTTCATGATAAGTTACATGATCGACGGGCAGGGGTATTTGATCATTAGTAGGGAGGTTGTGAGTGAGGACATTGACGATTTTGAGGTGAGAGAATTTTAAAACGTACGTATATAGCGCGCATTTCCTTCCAAAATTTCTCACCCTCTTCCTACCCCCCCCCCACACCCACCCATTTACCCACCCACCCACCCACCCACCCACCCACAGTACACCCCCAAACCCACGTTCCCCGGTCCCTTCAAAATCTTCAACGAGAAAAACGAATCAGACCTGATAAAGCGTTTTTTCAATCATGTCCAGCACCTCAAGCCCCAAGTCATCGTCACCTACAACGGCGACTACTTCGACTGGCCCTTCCTCGAGACTCGCGCCGAAAAGATTGGCCTCTCCATGTCGAAGGAGGTGAGTGAGCGAGCGAAGCGGGCTGTAGAGCCTTGAACACGAGATTTTTTTACAAAACTAACATTTAACGGTGTAGCTTGGAATTGAAAAGCAGGGAGAGGAGTACAGGGGCAGGTGCTGCGTGCACATGGACGCGTTCAACTGGGTTAAACGCGACTCGTACCTCCCCCAGGGGTCCCAGGGCTTGAAGGCCGTTACGAAGTACAAGCTTGGTTACGACCCCGTTGAAGTTGACCCGGAGGACATGGTTCGATTTGCGAGGGAGCGGCCTATCCACATGGCGTCTTACTCCGTGAGTGACGCCGTCGCGACCTTTTACCTTTACGACCAGTACGTGCATTTGTTCATCTTTAGTCTGTGCACATTGATACCCATGGGACCGGAGGACGTGTTGCGAAAAGGAAGTGGCACCCTGTGTGAGGCGCTGCTGATGGTCGAGGCTTACAGGGGGAATATAATTTGCCCCAACAAGCACGTTGACCCGCTGACCAAATTTCACAACGGCCACTTGGTGGAAAGGTGAGCGAGCGAAGCGAGCGAGCCCATCCAGGTTCATTTTTATCGTGTGTTTTGGATTGTCTGAACAACCCCCCCCCCCCCCGCGCAAAAAGATGCGCCTGGCCGAACCCGCCGCCGTGTCCAATTTTGAATTTTGAGAGTCTAAAACCTCAATACGTTGGGTTACAGTCTATTCAGTGAATTGCCTAATCTGCCTTTTTTGAGTTTTCAAATTGATTTTTCACTTGGCGTGTTTTTGGAACTTTGATTGAAGATGAGCATACTCGCAATGAATCCCGCGAAATTCTACAGACATAATATAATGGCTACATCCTCTACTAAACTAACCCACTCAATTTTTTGTCTCGCTCGCCTCCCCCCTGATCCTATTAAAAATGTGCCTCGGTCTTTCGCTCGGCGCAGTGAAACTTACATTGGTGGGCATGTCGAGTGTTTGGAAACGGGGGTGTACCGCGCCGACATCCCGTGCAAGTTCAACCTCAAACCCTCCGCCCTCCAGCAGTTAATCGACAACATTGATCGAGACTTGACTTTCTTCATCGAGGTCGAAGGAGGCGTGGATCGCACCACAATTGCCAACTACGACGAAGTCCGCAGCGAAATAGTGGAGGCGCTGGAGCTGTTGAGGGACACGCCAGAGAGGGAGGAGGTGAGCGCGCGAAATTGCTACAGACATAATGGCTTACATCCACTACTAAACTAACCCACCCAATTCGTATTCGTTTGGCTCGCTCCTTTTGTTTCGCTTGTCCTTCATTAAAAATGCGCCTCGCTTCGTTCGGCGCAGGAACCGTATATCTACCACCTGGACGTCGGCGCCATGTACCCGAACATCATCCTCACCAACCGGCTGCAGCCCGGGGCGATTGTCGACGAGGCGACTTGTGCGGCTTGCGACTTCAACAGTGCGGAGAACAAGTGCAAGAGGCAGATGGATTGGGTTTGGCGCGGAGATTTCAACCCGGCCTCGAAAAACGAGTACGAGCGCGCCAGCTCGCAGCTCCAGTACGAGGTGGTCGACGGACGGCCGTTCCACGAGCACGAGCCATTGGAGCAGGCGGAAATTGTCAAGAACCGCCTGAAGCAGTACTCTCACAAGGTGTACAAGAAGACTAAGATCACGCAGGAGGAGACCAGGACGGACACCGTGTGCATGCGGGAGAACCCCTTCTACGTCGAGACGGTTCGGAACTTTCGCGATCGCCGGTACGACTACAAGCTTCTGACGAAGGATTGGAAGGCCAAGAAGAAGGCGGCCGAGAAGGTGAACGACAAGGCTGCGATGAAGACCGCTGACGACATGAGTTTGGTGTACGACAGTTTGCAGGTGAGTCGAGTCGAGTCGAGTCGAGCCACGAGCCACTACGAAACTAACATTATTTATCTCGCTCGGCATAATGCAGGTCGCCCACAAGTGCATTCTGAACAGTTTCTACGGCTACGTGATGAGGAAGGGGGCTCGGTGGAGGAGCATGGAGATGGCGGGCATCGTGACGCTGACGGGCGCCCAGCTCATCACCCAGGCCCGAGAGCTCGTCGAGCAAATTGGCCGCCCTTTGGAGGTGAGCTACATACTTGTTTATTTATTTTTTAATAAAAACAAAACTAACTCACCACGCAATTCTGCTGCAATTCTCACTTACTTCACTCGGCTCAGCTGGACACGGACGGAATTTGGTGCATCCTGCCAAAATCCTTCCCCGACAAGTTCGCGTTCAAGACGAAAGCTGGCAAGGGGATCACTCTGGAGTACCCTTGCTGCATGCTTAACAGCGACGTGGCCGAGAACTACACCAACCACCAGTACCAAACGTTGAAGTCGAAGAAGGTGAGCCGGGAGCGAGCTGATGGAGGAGTCGAGTCTTGTGACTGGAAGAAAAGAAGAGAAAAAAAGCGACTAACCAACACAATTCTTCAGACGCGATCGTACGAGACTCGTTCCGAGTGCTCGATATACTTCGAGGTCGACGGCCCGTACAAGGCAATGATCCTCCCCGCGAGTACTGAGGAGGGCCGGCTGCTGAAGAAGCGCTACGCGGTGTTTAACTTCGACGGGAGCCTGGCCGAGCTAAAGGGCTTCGAGCTGAAGAGGAGGGGTGAGGTGAGTGAGTGAGTGAGTGAGTGAGTGCGTGAGTGAGTGAGTGAGTGAGTGAGCCGTACAAACTCCAATCCAAAACTACTACAACTAACCCCATCCGCTGTCGTTTAGCTCGAGCTAATAAAAGCCTTCCAAGGCGAAATCTTCGAGCGCTTCCTCGACGGACACACCCTCCCTGAATGCTACTCCGCCGTCGCCTCGGTCGCAAACCACTGGCTCGACATAATCGACACCCAAGGGGACTCCCTCGACACCTCTGAACTCTTCGGACTAATCTCCGAAAATCGAAACATGTCCCGATCTCTCGAGGACTACGGAGAGCAGAAGGGAACGAGTTTAACGACAGCGAGAAGGCTCGGGGAGTTCCTGGGGAAGGAGATGGTTGCGGAAAAGGGACTTAACTGCAGATTCATTATCTCCGAACGACCGTTCGGTGCACCCGTGACGGAACGTGCTATACCTGTAGCGATATTTCGGGCCGAGCCGGCTGTGATGAAGACCTTCGTTCGAAAATGGCTCAAGGACGGGTCCATGGCAGACTTCGACGTCAGGTCGATACTCGATTGGGAATACTACAGAGAACGATTGTCGAAGACGATCCAGAAGATCATAACCATCCCGGCTGCTCTGCAGGGTTGCGCGAATCCTGTGCCGAGGGTTAGTCACCCGGAGTGGTTGAGTAAGCTCGTCAGAAGGAATAACGATACGAGGAAGCAGACGAGCATTCGGAGCATGTTTGGCGGGGTTGAGGGGGGGGGGGTGGCGAGGATGAGTAAAAGTAGCGTTAGGAGTAGCGTTAGGAAGGGGAGGGGGGGCGATATTGACGGTGATAGTGACGGTGATAGTGACGGTAATAGTGACGGTGATAGTGACGGTGATAACGACGGTGATAACGACGGTGATAACGACGGTGATAACGACGGTGATAACGACAATGACATTGGCGACCTCGAGGACACGCTCGGCCAAGCAAAAGCAAAAGGAAAAGCCAAGGTCCGCCGCCCCATCGTCCACAGCAAGTCCCGCCCCTCCTCGGGCAAGGCCGGAGGAGGAGGAAAGGCCCTCGTAACTCCCGACGCTCCGAGAGCAAAGATCGCAATGGAGTTCTCCTCCAAGGACGTAACGCGGGCGGACTTCGGAGAGTGGCTCGCGAGCCGTAAAGGCGGGTGGAGGGCGAAACGAAAAGAGGCCGGCTCCAGGCCCGGAACTACCTCAGGGGGGGGGAGCCTCCTATCGGGGAGCAATGCCGGTGGCGTTGCCGTGGCCGTTGCCGTTGCCGTTGCCAACACTGGGCAGTCCAAGCGACGGAAGCTCGGCGGGGGCGTTGCCGGGTACCTTGCCGACGCCGCCTCGACGCTACTCCACGGGGAGTGGCAGGTTATTTCCGTTCGGGAGTCGCTTGAGTCT
>Ga0302116_1002271_pt1 | contig 11331 bp, 5 predicted proteins | sample AG5_SCM_MG_FD_203124 | JGI IMG/M metagenome (GOLD analysis project Ga0302116, IMG submission 203124) | Marine microbial communities from Western Arctic Ocean, Canada - AG5_SCM | ecosystem: Environmental > Aquatic > Marine > Oceanic | place: Canada: Western Arctic Ocean | collected 2017-10-01 | reverse complement strand
GCACAGCCGTGTTTCAGCTTCCCGTGAGGGCAAGGGTTGCAGTCCGCGCAGAAGCGTTTCAGCTTCCCGTGAGGGCAGGGGTTGCACTTCGCGCAGTCGCTTTTCCGCTTCCCGTGAGGGCAGGGGCCGCACATCGCGCAGTCGCTTTGCACCTTGCCGTGGGGGCAGGGGTTGCACACCGCGCAGGCGTATTTCAGCTTGCCGTGAGGGCAGGGGGTGCAGTCCGCACACTTGCGTTTCAGCTTGCCGTGAGGACAGGGGTTGCAGTCCACGCACTCGTTTTTCAGCTTGCCGTGCGGGCAGGGGTTGCATGCCGCGCAGCTTTTTTTCACCTTGCCGTGAGGGCAGGGGTTGCACTCCACACAGCTGTGTTTCAGCTTGCCGTGAGGGCAAGAGTTACACGCCGCGCAGTTTTGTTTCACGTTGCTGTGGGGACACGGGGTGCACTCCTTGCACATGTCTTTCCGCTTCCCATGCGGGCACCGTTTCCTTCCCATCACGCTCGGTCGGATGCCTCGCTGACCTTCATCTCCGCGCGCCACGATGTGCGCGGGACACGCGAAGCGAGGAGTGTCGTAGCTTTGAGGTGACGTTGCGGACAAAAAGCGACAGATCGACAAAAAAAAAGTCAACAAAATGGACACAAACCAAAAAACACGGAAGCGTTCCCACATCGACACATCCGAACGCGCACGCCTCACGACCCGCGTCCGCATCGAATCGACTTTCCAACGGCACGTACCTCTCGCCACCTGAAACGTCGCACACACGCGAACGCATCGTCCGCGCCGATTTGCGTTTTCGTCCATCTCGCGCTCGCTTCGAGTCCGAGTCATCATATTTGAAGCGACATCGTCGTTTCCGAGAGACAGACGTGAATCGCGACAAGACGTCTAACCCACCATGGAACGGTACCGACGTGTCAAGGTGTTGGGCAAGGGGAGTTTCGGCACCGCGACATTGGTGACACGCGCGGGAAACCCGGCCGAGAAATACGTAGTGGTAAGTGGAGTAAACAAGTGGATGCGTGTCTTCAGGTCGAGTCTATGACCTGTCGCGTCTCGGTCAACGCTTTTGCGTGGCGTTTCTTTCCGCGGCTCGGAAAGTGACAAGACTCGACGATTTCGCGCGCCATCCCCTGACCTCCACTCCCGTCTCTCCCCCCCCCCCACAGAAAGAAGTGGACATCTCCAAGATGCCCAAGGACGAACGGGAAGCGGCGCTTCAGGAAGCCAAGCTGTTGGCGTCCATGCGGCACCCGAACATCGTGTCCTGCGTGGAGTCGTTCGTGGACAAAAATACGAAAAAGCTGTGCATCGTGCAGGTACGTGTTGCGCGTTTCCCAAATCCAGGCACACTGTTTACCCACACAAGACTGACACTTTTCTTTTTCATAATAAGGAGTGGTGCGCCGGCGGGGACGCGCACGAGCACTTGAAAGAGGCGAAACGGAAACACAGACGGGGGATGATCACAGGCGGTGGCGTCGCTGGATGTGTCGGGGCAGTTCCTGGTCTGTTAAACCCTCCTGGCACGAAAGTTCTGTCCAGCGGCATATCGGAAGCCCAGGCGGTTGACTGGTTCACCGAGATCTTGCTGGGCATGAAGGTACGTGTGTAAGGCTTTCCCAAATCATAGACTCCCTGTGTTCCCATACTCGTACCAGAAGGGCGCATTACCTCTGCCGATTGGGGAGCCCGTAATTACTCAGGCCACATTACGAAAGACTGACACTTTCTTTTATTCATTGCAGCACGTGCACGACCGGAAGATTCTGCACCGGGATTTGAAAACGCAGAACATCTTCTTGACCTGGGACGGGCACGTGAGGGTTGGTGATTTTGGGGTGAGCAAGGTGTTGGGAGGCACAAGGGAGCTCGCGAGCACCGCGGTGGGTACGCCGTACTACCTGTCCCCCGAAATTTGCCAGAACAAAAAGTACAACAACAAAAGCGACGTGTGGAGCTTGGGGTGTGTTCTTTACGAGTTACTAACTGGCCTCCACCCGTTCGACGGCGCTTCCTTGAAGCTTTTGATCGCGAAAATAACAAAAGGCGTTTTCGTGCCCGTGACGGGGTGCTCCGTTGATCTCGCAAACGCGGTGAAACAAATGTTACAACGCGATCCGAGTAAACGACCCAGCGTGAACAATTTGTTACAAAAAAAACCATTCAAGGAACGCGCGTGCGTTTTGCTGGACCCGGCGACGCACGAGGACGAGTTTTCGCACACCGTGCTGCACACGCCGAAGAAGACGGAAGTCGTGCGGAGGGTATCGCGTGTTTCGCCTAGAGTGTTACCGGGCGTGAAGCGCTCGACGAGCACCAGTCCGTCCCGCGCTCCGCCCGATGAACGGTCGCCGGCCAAACAAGCGCCGTTCGCGCCGAGACTACTCAAGCCGCCGGTTTCGAAAGAACTCGCGGCTAAAAAAGACCTTTCCAACTCCCCCCCGGCGTATCAAGAAAAGCTCCCGCGAGTTTTCGCGGTGAAGAAGCTCACCAAACCCCCTTCTGCGTACGCGCGCCCGGCGCCGCTTCCGTTGCGGCTGGTACGACCCGAACCGCCAACACGAGTGGCGCCCAGCGTGGTAATCGCGCACGCAAAGGATGAAAAGTTGCAAGCGTTGCCTGCGTACGACGCGCGGCGGCTTCGTTTGGAGCGCGAGGCTCTTCACGCGGAGCGCGGTTTGTTGGAACAAGCGGCGCGGCGCGGGGCGGCTGGCGCGGCGGCCGCCCGGGTGGATGTCCCCACGGAAGACGGCGTTACGGAAGAAGTTATGGAAGGCGTTACGCCAGGCGTTACGGAATCCGCCAGCAGACACATTGTCGAGCGCGACAAGGCCAGACGGGAGTTCAAGGACCGGCAAAACGCGGTGCGCGCGGCGCGGCGGGTGCGGGACGCGATTAGGGGAGGGCCGGGTTTGGAAAGCGAGAACGTTTCAACCGAGAACGATGACGACGAGTCTTGTGTTATTTACGTCAGCGGGGCGAGGCGCGTTCGCGACGAAGCATGCGCCTCACCGCCGTTGCCCCTCCACGTCGCGAAAGAACACCGGGTTGGTTCGCCCGTGTTTGGCGGGATCGGCGTCGCGGGTGGACGGCTGATGGACGCGCTGGCTGGTCACAAACGTTTTGAGTCCATTGAAAAAATGAACGCCGAAAACGCCGAATCCGCCGCGCGCGCGAACGCGTACTGGGTTTCGAAACACGAAGCCGACCGCAACCGGGAAAACGCGCGCTTGGATCGGGATAAAGCACGTAAAGCGGTTGGTGTGAGTAGTCGCGGGACACCCTTTGTGTCGTCGTTGGAGTTGTTGAAACCCGACGTCACGGAGGTGCTCGGCGCGGACACCGTGGCCCCCGAAAGCGAAGCCGCGTTGGCGATCGTGTGCGCGGGGCGAGCCGCCGCGGTGAAAGGTGGTAATCGCGACGACCTTTTTGTGGATGAAAATGAGCTATATAACTTTTCGCAAGGCGTTCCAATTGACGACGCGTCGTTGCCCAAACGCGTCGCTGCTTTGCGGAAACGCCTGGTGCGCGATTTGGGACTGGAAAAGTTCAATCAGGCGTACAAATCCCTGGACGGAATGGACGAAACCGTGGACGCCGCGCGTGAAGCGGGCGTTTTGGTGAAACAGCTAGGCAGCGACGTCGCCTCGCTGGGCGCGGTACACCGGCTGCTGGTGTGGGAAGACGCGTTGCGGGAACGGGAAGAACGGGGGGGTGGGTTGTGAAAAATACGATCTTTAACTTTGTGCGTTTTCTTGTCCTCGTAATTATCTCTGGTCTCTCTTGCACTCCGCGCAGCTGCCTTTCCGCTTGCCGTGGTGGCAGGGGTTGCACGCCGCGCAGTTGCCCTTCAGCTTCCCGTGAGGGCAGGGGGTGCACGCCTTGCAGCCCTGTTTCAGCTTCCTGTGAGGGCAGGCGTTGCACTCCACACAGTTTTGTTTCACCTTGCCGTGAGGGCACCCGATGCACTCCGCGCAGCTGCCTTTCACCTTGCCGTGGGGGCAGGGGCTGCACTCCACGCAGCTGCGTTTCAGCTTGCCGTGGGGGCAGGGGTTGCACTCCGCGCAGTTGCGTTTCAGCTTGCCGTGAAGGCAGGGGTTGCATTCTGCGCAGTTGTTTTTCAGCTTGCCGTGGGGGCAGGGGGTGCAGTCCGCGCAGTTGCTTTTCAGCTTGCCGTGGGGGCACCCTGTGCACTCCACACAGTGGTGTTTCAACTTGCCGTGGGGGCACCCGACGCACTCCGCGCAGCTGTTTTTCACCTTGCCGTGGGGGCAGGGGGTGCACACCACACAATGGCTTCTCTGCTTTCCATGCGAGCATCGTTTTCGTTCCATCGCGTCTCGTGTACCACGGTATCGCGCAGATTCCAGGTCCGGCCGCGGCGTGTGGCTATCGCATCGACGCAACTGTTCGCTAAGCTCGCGTCGGTAGCCTCGGAAGCGTCCTTCGGAGCACGGCACGAAAGCGCTCGTGAACGAAGTGTGACGTGTTTCATCGGGCGTGCGTAAAAACTATCCCGACCGAAAAAGAAACGCCTAGAAAACGTCACGAAAAAAGAACAACGACTTCCCGGCCAAACGGTTCTTCCCAGATTGCGCCGGTCCTCGTCACGTCCACGCATACTCTCCGACGCCGCGCTCGCGTCCCTCGAAGACCTGACCACCCGCGAACGAGCGTACGTTCGGTCGCGTACCTTCGCCCGCCATGACCGTCCCGAGCGTGGGCAAGATCCTGAACGACGCGCAGGTGTCCCTCGCGGTACACAAGAAATGCGTCAAGCAGATGATTTCGCGGCGACACGCGGACCAGGACGCGTTCCTGCCCGAGCTGTGCAACGCCATCCTGCCGGTTTTGCTGGAGTTCAAGGTGAGTCTTGTGAAGGGCGGCTTGGTGACTATCGCCTCGCCGCGGGCGTGAGGCGTCGGTGCACGACACACCCGTCCGTCCCGTTCCACGCCACCCCGTCGTAAATGAGAGATGTCCACGACCACGAGAAAGGGGACCTAAGGGCCCGGGTCGCCAGTTCTCGATGCCTCACCGTTCCGACCTCGCACTGACCCCCAACAACCCCCAACCTCCCCCTTTCATCCCCCTCACACGGACACAGCGCGACCTGTGCGCCGAGCGCATCGTGCGTTTCCTGGTGAGCTTCACCAGCGCACGACCGGAGGGGTTCGAAGAGGCGAGCGACGATTTCACCGAGGCTTTCCTCGGTTTCCTGTTGAACCTGGCGACCGCTCGGGACAAAGCGGTGCGGTTCCGGACGTGTCAGATCGTCGCGGGCGTTCTGAACGCGCTTGGGCCGGAAGCGGAAATTAGCGACGACTTGTACGAGCGAATGGAGGATGTGATGCTGGAGAGGTTACGGGATAAAACCGCGGCGGTGCGGGCGCAAGCCGCGCGGGCGCTTTCGCGGTTGCAAGACGGCGGCGAAGGTACGTGTTGGGGCTTTCCCAAATCCCGCCGACTGTTTACAGCCCCAGTTCGGGTGCACTACACTAACATTTACCAGTACTGGCAACTGCTGCATACATCACAAGTGCACTGTTTGCCCATACAGGCTACTTGTACACTCAAGACTGACACTTTTCTTTTACGTATCTCAGGCGGGGACTTTTCGGACGACAAAATCACGAGCGCGTTCCTCACGTTGCTCGGTGCGGAAAAGCAGCCGCAGGTCCGCAAAGCGATTCTCGGCTCCCTGGCGATATCCGATCACACCATCCCGCACGTCGTGGAGCGAACGCGGGACGCCGCGGATGACGTGCGGCGCGTGGCGTACCTGGCGCTTACGTCGAAAGTGCCGGTGGAGTCCGTGTCCATCGCGCTGCGAGCGGCGGCGATACGCCGAGGCTTGGCGGAGCGGTCGCCCTCCGTACGACAAGCCGCGGTGGAGATGCTGAAGCGGTGGTGGTTGGCGTTTGAAGGGGACGTGCTGGCACTGCTCGCCGCCCTGGATGCGGAGACCAACGAACACACCGCGGAAGCGGTGGTAAAGGAGCTCATCGCGTGCGGCAAAATCAAACCGGATGAGGTGGCGCAATCGGTGGCGAACGGGAACCCGCCTGGGGGGGGTTTGCGACGGGACACACACGCCATGCGCACCTGGAGAGAAGACCCGTCCGTGCTGCTCACCCCCGAATCCGCGGTGTATTGGCGCGTGGTGTGCGAGGCGCTGCAGTTGGCGGTTACGCAATCCGGCGTCACCGCGGCCACGGCGGTTGGCCAGAACCAAGTCGTCTCCGCGGCGGTCGCGGGGGAGCGAATCGACGCCCTGGAAGCCGCGCTGCCTGTGTGCGCGAAAGACCTGCTTGACCTGGTTACCGTACACGCGGATGCCGGGGCGGTTTTCGTCGCTCGACAGCTACTACAAATTCTCAACCTGGTGGACTTGGCGGACGCCACCGCGCGCCGAGGAGCCGCCGCGTTTGTCAACCAGCAGCTCAGGAAAACCCCCACGAACGCGAACGACGCGCACCTCGACGTGTCTGGCACCGCGTCTTCCTACGCCCTGGGCGGCACAGGGGCGTGGGAGCGGTGTTTAGTACAGACGCTACGCGCGGTGTCCGAACCGACGGACGTCGTCGCCGTGGTCGTCGCCGCGGCGGATGCGCTGCGCAGGTACGTATTGGGCTTTATCCAAATCATGACACACTGTTTGCCGATTGTCCAGAGTAATTACTCATTCACCCGACGAAAAACTGACACTTTCTGTTACAATCACAGTTCGGGCGACGACGCGTCCACAGCGCAGGCGCTTTTTCTGTGCGCGCTTCTTCTGGAAAACGTCCAGCGAGCCGCGGTGAGTTTGGAAACAGGAGAGGGCATCATGCAGACCTTGGTAAGGCCGGGAGTGACGCACGTATCCGCCTCAGTCCGAAAGGAAGCGGTAAAGACGCTGGGTTTGTTGGGGGTCGTGCGCGGCGTCGCGAGCGACGACGGCGAAACCGTCCGGGTGTTGCGCACGGCGCTCGCCGCGGATGCGCCCGCCGTGCGGTGCATCGCTGCGAAAGCCCTCGGGGACCTGGCACTGCTGTACGGCGCGCAAGAGCTTGATAAGCAAGTCAACGCTACGAACGAAGCTGTTGAGCGCACTGACGCTGAGGGAGCGGAAGATTCCGAAGAAGAAGCCGGAAACGCGCCTTCGTTACTGAACTGTCCCATCACCGACGCGCTTTGTTTCGTGATGGACGAACCCGTGACCGACGATTTCGCCGCGCTAGACGAAAACGCGCAGTTCAACATCGACGCAAACGGCGTGGATGTCACCGGCGGCGCCGCGGTGGCGGAGGCGGAGCTTGAGGGGTGCCCTGGAACCGCCGCCGCCGAGGCGCTCGCCAAGCTGGTGCTGCGCCGAGGCAAGGGCGGTTTCGTGAACGGCAGCGGTATCGGACACAACGCAAACCCGAGCTCCGACGCCACCGTGGTTGTGGCGAAACTGCTGGCGCAGTACCTGTGCGTCGACCCGAGGGCGCGTCCCCGGTTGGCGCAGTGCCTAGCCGTGTTCTTCCCCTCCCTGGCGTCCGCCCCGCCTGACCGCCGGCGCCTCGTAGCGGACGCCGCGATTCCCGTGCTACGAGCGCTCTCCGTGGAGAAGGGCGTCGCGAGGGTCGCGGTGTACCTTGCGCACCTGCTGGATTTCGCCGCGGTTTCCGCGGAACAGGTGTCAGGAGGCGACGACGGTGACGTTTCCAACATGCCAGTCTCGAAAACCTACGCCGCGGGCGGAGTCGACTTGCTGTGCGCGCTTTGCGAAGAAGCGCTCGCGGTGTCGAGCCGGCCGGTTTCGTCCGCCACGACGGTTACCGAAAAAGCGTTAGCGAAGGCGTACGTCGCCGCGCTCGCGAAACTCGCCGTCGCCACGAACGTCGCGCCCGCGTTTACGGTTGGCGATTACGACGAGAAGAGCGTGGCGTACCACTCGCTGATTCGGTGCGCGTGCGCGGCGGAGGCGGCGGCGGCAAAGGTTCCCGAAAAAATCGCGTCGCGGGACCTCGCCGCGGTCGCGGTCAAAGCCAGGGCCGCGGCGGGGGACGAAGCGCCGTTCGTTGCTTCAGGTTTAGGGCTTCGCGAAGACGACGTTGAAACGCCCGCCGCAACGCCGGTGTGTATGTCAGAAACCTTCAACGAACTCGCGGTGGATTCGGAAACGCGGGGCGAGGATGTCGGCGCGGTTGCGCCCGACGCGGATGAGGAGGCGGCGAACGACGCTGACACACCCGGCGTTGAAGTCGAGGACCAGGCGGCGGTAACGGCTTCCGACGAAGCGGAAGCGCCCGCGCCTGACACACCCGGCGCAGATAAAAAGACCGCTCCTTCGAAACCGCGGACCTCGCGAAAGAAGAGTGAAAAAGCCGTGGAGACGGCAAAACCGACGCGCGCGTCGCGACGAGGCGCGCTCGCCGAGAACGTCGCGCGGTGAGTGCCATGAATCGGCCTCCCGGAGGCATCCGAAATCAATCCAATCGATTGTAATCGCGTTCAGTAATTACCCGTATTACCTGGTACTTCCACGTTACTGGAACGACAAACAACCTTCCGTCACCTTTTTTTTTTTTGACAAACATTGAGCGCCCACTAGAAACCGTCCGTCACCTGACAAACCTATCTACGTAGCCGGCTCCCCACCCTATGGACTCGTAGTGCGTCTTGGCCATCGCGAGTTTATCGAACACATCCTCCGCGTGTGTCACGGCCCCAAACTCGTCGCAGTAAAGTAACGCCCCGGTCACGTTGAACATGGTTATCATCTCCGTAACCCCCGTTGGCACCACCAGCGTATGTGTCTCTCCAGGAGGCTCGAACACGTAGCTCCCTTCCTCCGCGACCCAGTCGTGTTCCAGGTACCGCCAGCTGCCTCGCAGCACCAGGCCGTGTACGGGGCCGGGATGCCGGTGTCGCGATAAAACGCCGGCGCCCTTGACGCGTAGCAGGTTGACGTAATAGCCCTGGGACACGTTTAACACCAGCGGCTTGAACGAAACCGTGTCGGTTTGGGGGACCCACTCCTGTTCCGCGATACTATCCAGGTCACCGGGTAAAGGGAGGTTCACCACGATTTCCCCACGGACCTCGGGGGCGACGAAGCCGGTGTACCGCGTTGGGTCGCGGGATGAGGATGACACCGATTTCGTGGAGGAAGTTTTAACAGTATCCGCGGAAGCACCTGCGCGGACAACGCGTGCGGTGCGCTTTCCGGTGCGTTTGGAACCGCGACGAACGCGAGCCGGGGGAAACGCGCGGAAACACGCATGGGGCGCCGCCGCGGCCATGACGCGCGCCAGGTACTGTCCCCGGAAACAGAAGAGGACAACGCGCATTCTCCGTCCCGACAACCAAGAGATAACCCGAGACGAATATTTGCTGCGCCGGTTCGAACAAACCTCTCGAAGGCATCCCGCCCGCGGCAGTGTCTCGCGCCCCCCCCCCATTGGCGCGCACCGAGTCGGTCGCGCGTTCGCGCGGTCGCGCGCGATGGCGTGTCCGGACTCCCCGGCGTCCCCCGCGCCCTGTTCCCCTGTGCCGCCGCGCGGATGTCGCCGTGATGTGACGCACACGAAAACCGCCAATCTCCGTGCGGACAAAAAAGGCGACGCGTTTTTGAATCAGTACTTGCTCATCCGTACTTTGGGGCGGGGGGCGTTCGGTACGGTTAAGCTTTGTTTGGACACGGACACACACGAGTTGTGTGCGTTGAAGTGCATCCACCGCCGGCGGTTGCGAAGGAAGTACGCGGGGCAGGGCGGGGACGGAGGTAAGGTCGCGGTGCGCAAAGAAATCGCCATCCTCACAAAGACGCACCACGCAAACGTGGTGCGTTTGTTGGAAGTCGTGGACGACGCGCAAAGCGAGTACGTATTCATGGCCCTGGAGTACGTACCAGGAGGCCCCCTGTACGACCCTTGTAAACATGACTCAAAAGGCATGGGCGAAACCTTGGCGCGCAAGTATTTCAGGCAAACCCTGGTCGGCGTGCACTACCTGCACGCCAACGGCGTCGTGCACCGCGACTTGAAACCAGACAACCTACTGAAACAAGCGGACGGGACCGTGAAAATTTGCGACTTTGGCGTCAGCGAGGCGTTTTCCGGGGACGATACTACACGATTAGTCACGGGAAGGGTCGGGACCCCCGCGTTTCTCGCGCCGGAACTCGTGAACGGAGGTCTAAAAGGCGTGGTTGGCGAACCAACCGACGTTTGGTCACTGGGCGTGACGTTGTGTCTCATCGCCACGGGGACGGTGCCTTTTCCGGGGAACTCGGTTGGTAGCGTGGTGGGGAAAATCGCGGGCGGTGGGGATGCCGGGGATGGGGATGTTGGGGATGGGGTTGGGGATGGGGCTGGGGATGGGGCTGGGGATGGGGTTGGGGATGATGATGCAGAAATCGCCGGGAACACAAGTACATCCGGGAAGACGGAAAAAGAAAACCAGGAGTCCATTAAATGGGCCGATTCCGTTTTGCAATCGGTAACCCCGCGTTTCCTCGATTTACTGAAAAAAATCTTAAACAAGAACCCAGCCACCCGGTATACGTTACGCGAAATTGCGACGCACGACTGGATAACCCAGCACGGAGAGGAGCCGCTTGATTTTGATGTTGGCGAGCGCCCATATCGCGTCGTGATCGCGTCGCGCGAAAGTGTTGAAACGGTTCCCGTCGTCGCGACGACGTCACTTGGCGAGTTCTTGTCCGCGTCAACAACTTTCCAGAAAATCGCCAAAACCAAAACCTTCAAACAAGGCGACTTCCTACTGAAACAAGGCGACACCGGGGATAGCACGTTCGTCATTCTGGAGGGGGAGGTGGAGGTGTTGAATTCGAGTTACGACTCCCCAAAAAAGCGGTCCAAGCGGAACGCCGAGGGAAACGGTTTGGACGAACTATTCGAAGATGAAAACTGTTTTGACTTTTTTGATGACATCGTCGCGGCGGCGATGATGAACCGGGACGCCCGGGATGGGGATGGTGAGTTTGGGGACGACGTGGGTTCCGTCTCGAAACAATCATCACGAAAAAGTGGGTGGTTTGGGTGTTGCTTCGGGTCCTTCGCGAGCGCGTCGGACAAAGCAAACCAACCGAAAGTCTCCGTCGTCGCCACGCGGCGCGCCGGCGACGTGGTCGGCGAGATGGCGCTGCTCGTCCCCGACGTGAGAGGTACCCGATCGTGCAGTGTACGAGCGACATCACCTGAAGTGCTCACAAGCGTGATTTCAAAAACCCACCTCTGGTCCCATCTCCGGCTTCAGAACCCGGAGGTTCTGGAAAGCAGTACGTATTGGGCCTTTCACCAAATCCCGCCGACTGTTTGCCCATACAAGA
>Ga0302116_1002266_pt1 | contig 11353 bp, 10 predicted proteins | sample AG5_SCM_MG_FD_203124 | JGI IMG/M metagenome (GOLD analysis project Ga0302116, IMG submission 203124) | Marine microbial communities from Western Arctic Ocean, Canada - AG5_SCM | ecosystem: Environmental > Aquatic > Marine > Oceanic | place: Canada: Western Arctic Ocean | collected 2017-10-01 | reverse complement strand
GGCAGGGTACACGCGCTGGTCCTGGGCGTGTGCGTCGCGTACGTGCTGCAGACGGCGTCGATCGCGCTGGAACTGGCGCACCTCGCCGTGTTCTCCAGGGACGGTAAGGGTTTGCAGTGGAGGTTCACGTTCTTCGCCGCGGATTTCGCCGCGGAGGTTGCGCAGGGCGTCGCCGAGCTCCTCGCTTCGCTCATGCTTCTCTTCCTCGCGTGCGGATGGACCACGGTGAGCCTCGGGACCGCGGGCGCCAGGCTGCTCGGGTCCTTGGAGAGCGGCGGCGGGGGCGGGGCAGTCGCCGGCGCGGAGGCGGAGAAGAAGGAGGCTGAGGGCGCGAGGAGTCGCGGCGACAAGAAGGGCGGGCTCAGTCGGGAGATTCGCGATCGCGTCCCCGACGGCGTGGTCGCCGTCGTCAAGGGGCTCCTCAAGGACGACGACGACCCGAGGGTCAAGGCGAGGATCCAGGCGGTGACCCGCGCGTTGCAATCGCCCGCGCGGCTGTTCACGAAGGGCGCGGCCGTCGCGTCGTCCGTCGCCGGCGCCGTCCCGTCGCCGTCCATGTCGGTCCCCGGCGCGGCGGCGTTGACGCGCACCGCGGGCCGAATGTCGCTCGGCGCGTTCCTGGTGGTTTCGCTCGTGTGCGCGCAGATCTTCCTGGAGATCGCGTCCAGGACGTACACCGACGACTTCAGCGGGTTCCACGATCACGAGCACTGGCCTGGGTACGGCTTGTGCGCGCTGCGACTGGCGCTGGCGGCGCTATTCGCGGTTGGCAACGCGAGCGCGCTTCAATCGGCGGAGATGCAGGACCCGGACGCGGCTAAGTTCCTCCGTGACCTTCGTGCCGTGGGGCTCGGGTGGATGCTGGCGTTCCCCGGGCTCGTGGGCACGGCGTGGATGTTGCCCGCGATGTGGCGGCATCGATGGGTGACGGGCGGGTGCGTGCTGCTGCAATCCGCCGGTCTCGTCGGGCTCGGGTACCTGGTGAGCGCCAACGAGAGGTTCCTGGCGGTATCAACCGTGGCGCCGAGGAGCGCGAGCGTGGCGGGGAACGTGGCGGGGACCAGGGGGATCGCGTCGAAACTGGCGGTGGACTGAAGCGCGCGAAATCGCTGTGATAAATACCGGGCTGGTCGGGACGAGGCTGACCCGGGATTGTAAATGCCGTACCGGTTAAGAGTCAAATTTTATCTCCGTCGTCGCACGGTGCCTCCGCGCTCTCCACCCCACTCGCTCTCCACCCCACTCGTCATTGCGTGCTCGCACCCACGTCGGCGTCCAACCCGAACAGGCCAATCTCCACCGCGAACTCAGGCTGCTCCCCCTCGCGCAGGAACGTCAACGCCGTGGAGAACTCGTCCAACTCCTCCTCGTCCTCCCTCTTGGCGCCGCCACCTCGTCCACCCTCGCCGTCCTCGCCGTCGTCGGCTTGGTCAGCCTCAACCTCCGCGGCTGGCGTCGTGACCATCCACGCGAACGTGTACTCGCCCTCCATGGTCCCCGTCGGCGTTCGCAGCGGGCAGGCGGACGCGTACTCGAACGTCTGACCGGGTAGAAGCACCGGCTGCTGGCCGATGACGCCGGGGCCGGCGACTTCCTCGACGCGGCCCGAGCCGTCGGTGATGGTCCACCGCCTGTCGCGCAGCTGCACGATCTTGTCGGTGCGATTGGTGATGCGGACGCTGTAGGCGAAGAAGTACTGGCCGTTCTCCGGCCTGCTCCGGCTCGCGACGTACGTGGACGTGACGGCGACGTTGACGCCGTCGGTGGTGACGTCGCTGGTGCACGGGACCTTCTCGGGCGGTGGCGGGGGCGGTGGCTCGAGGGACGCGACGAGGTCCCTGAGCCGCGCCGCGTCGTCGTACCTCTCCTCCGCGATCGCCGTCGCCAGGTCGCGTCTCGCCACGTGAAGTTCATCCCGCTCGAGAGCCTCGTTGAGCTCGTCCCGGAGCCTCGCGGCGAGCTCGAAGTCGTCCGCCTTGACCGCAGCCTCCATCCCGGTCCTCAGGGTAGTTTGTAGGTTGGCTCGGTCCGCGGCCTCGCGCCTGAGCCGGTCGGCCTCGGCCTCCTCTTCGGACGTATCGGCGACGGGCGCATCGTCGCCGGAGACCGCGCGCGTGGGGCTGAGGCGGTCGCGGCGGGCCTCGGACGGGCCCGCGGCGAAGAACGCGCGGGGGCGGGGATGCATTCCCGCGAGGTTTGGGGCGTTCTTCCGCCGTCCGACGCGCGCGTCTCGTCGCCGCGCCGAGGTCGTTGGCGCGAGGACGGGAGCCGCGAGCGATGCCAGGGTTATCGCGGATGACATGGTCGAGAGTGCGATGCGCTTCACGCGCGTCGTCGCTGTGACGCGCCGGATCCTCGGCCCTCGGCGGCGAGCCGAGTGCTTTTTGGCCCAGAAATCCAGCCTGAAATGCTGACCTGGCAGACCGAAGACCTTCGCGCGACGCCCCGACGTCGCACTTGGACCCGAACGCGCGTCTCGCGCGTAGCGAACAACCCCGGAGGAACCTTCTTCGTCGATCATGAGCGTCGTCGCCGCGCCAACGCACGCGGCCTTCCTCGCCGGCCGCGGCACCCCGTCCCGACTGGACAGGCGGATATATCCAACCCGGCCGAAGCGAGCCGCCTGGACGAAATCCATCCGTGCGGTGGCGAGGCCGAGCCGTACCGAGGAGCCCGTCTCCGTGACGCGCCGCGAGGCTGCCGTGAGCGCCGCGTCCCTCGCGCTCGCCGCGCTCGTCGCCGGCCCGGCGGTGCGTCCCCCGGCCGCCTTCCCCGTCGCCGATGGCTATCGACCCCGTCCCGATTGTTCGCCAGGATGACACCCATCGTCCCCTTCCCCTTCGCAGGAGGCCACGCCGCCGAGACAGGCCTTCGAGGTGCCCGCGGATGCGTTCAAACCCTTACCCGGCACTAATCCCCCCATCATGTACTACGACATCAAGGGCGGCGGATCCACCGAGGGCGGCGCCAGGCCCGGGCAGAGAGTGGCGGTCCACTTCGACGTCAAGTTTCGCAGAATCACGATAGCCACCTCGAGGCAAGGCGCGGGCGTGACCGGCGGCGTGCCCTACGGCTTCCAGGTGGGCACACCCGCGGGTACCCCCGGCGGACCCTTCATCAAGGCTTTCAACGAGGGCATCAAGGGCATGGGCCCCGGACAGTTCAGGCGCCTGCTGGTGCCGCCCGAGTACGCCTACGGCAACCAGCAGGTGCAGGAGATCCCGCCCAACTCGACGCTCACCGTTGACCTGGAGCTGCTCAGCGTCGCGGCGAGGGCGTGAGAGAGATGAGATGTACAAGTATGCGTGAGGGAGATGAGATTTATGCGTGAGGGAGATTTATGCGCGTCGTTCGTCGTTTATGGAATGTATGCTTGCTTGCTTTGAACTTATTTCAGCTCCGTTATGCGCTTTCGGACCCAAACCCGCCCCTCAGACAAAACCCGTGCGAGATCATCTCGCGAGGGTGTTCCTCCGGCGTCGTCGTCGGTCTCTCGAAAGAATCCGTCTCGGAATGATCGGCGTTCAACCGCCGATCGAAAAAAACCAACCTCCTCCTCGCCTCCTCGCCCGCAGCGCCCGTCTGCGTCGCCCTCGTATGAATGAATGGTATCCCTCCTCCGTCGATGTCTCCTCTCCGACCCGCCGCCAAAATCTCCCCCTCTTCCCTTAAACTCCCCCTTCCTTTCTCCCTTTCCCCGGTTCCCGAGTCGGTGAGCGCCTCACTTCTTGCCGCCGCGGGTGGTGATGTCCTCCACGAAAGCGTCGGAGAACTTACCGTCGCGCTGGAAGTCACGCATGTGCAGGATGGGCACGCACCCGAGCGCGGCGACGGAGGGACCCTCCGCGGCGGACTCGTACTTCCTGGGCTCGTACGGCGCGAGAAACGCGGCGCCCGCCTCGGTGCCAACCTTGCGGCACACGGACATGAGCGCGTCGAGCGAGTTCATCTTCATGTAAGGGCATGACGCGCACCCGCCCTCGGCGCTGCAACCCTCGCCGCCCGCGGGGCCGGGGACGATGGTGAGCCCGCCGAGCGCGGCGGAGTCAGCCTCGCCGACGGAGGTGACGGCGTCGGCGGACACCGGGAAGACAATCTCCGCCTCGACGCCGCCGGCGCCGGACTCCTTAGCCGCCCGTAGCTTGGCCTGCGCGGCGCGGACGATGGAGGTGACCATGCCGGTCTCCGTGCCGAGCACGAAGGAGAGCCGTTCGCCGGCGGGAAGGTTCCGCTCGACAGCCTCGTCGATCTTATCGCAGACGTAGTCGAGGATGTTCTTAGTGGAGCCGACCACGCCCATGTCGCGTTCCCGCTTAGCCTCCATGGCGAGCTTGAACATCTCCCCGGGGACCTCGAAGTGCGCCGTCTGGTACGCGTCGCCGTAGTACTTCTTGACGTTCTCGCACACGTCACCTCCGAACATGTGGTGCACCATGCAGGTACCGTCCTGGAAGTATCGCAGGCGCGGGAGGAGCTCCTTGATCGTCTTCTGCGTGTGCGCCGGATGCACCGCGGCGACGTCCTCGTCGGACCACGTGGACATCATGGTGAAGAGCTCGGCGAGGTTACCGCCCATGTATGTATCAGGTCCGTAGAAGACGTTCACGCCCGGGATCTGCGCCGCGGCGGTCAGCACGGTCTGCACCACGTTGGATGACGTGCACGTGATGGTGGGCACGGCGGCGTTGGCGTTAGCCTTGGTGTCCAGCGCGGTGTTGATGTAGATGACGTGGACGGCGTTCTCCACGCCGTCAGCTTCTGCGAGGTAGTCGTAGTACTTCTTGTCCTGCGCCGCTTCGGCGAGGGAGCACCCGATGTCCTCGGCGGCCATCCTGTACACCTTCGCGGACTCCAAGCCGGCGTCGTCCAGGATGGCTCGGACGTTTTCTGACATGAAGTCGACGCCGAGCACGGCGATGGACTCGCACCCGCCCTCGTTGACCATGCGAACCGCGGCGTCGGCCATGACGAGCGAGTCGGAGATGAAGATGTGCTCGTACTTCTTCGCAGCCGCCATGAGCACGCCCTGCACCTGGGGGTCCATGTAAAAGTGCGCGACGATGCCGATCTTCTTGGCGGCGAGCTCGGCGACGAGCGCGTCAACCGCGGCGGCGTCGGGCTCGAGGTACTCAGCCTGCGCCAGCGCGAAGGAGCCCTTGGCCTCCACGCCGTCGGCGGTGACGATGAGGGACGGGAACGGGGGCGCGGTAACGCCGTCCTCCGCCGTCAAGAGTCGGCACTGCTTCTTCACCGTCTCGAGCATGTTGCGGAATCCGTTGGCGCGGGACCGCGGCAGCGCGGCGGATCCGATGCCGAGGTCCGCGACGACATCGTCGGAGACGGCGAGGACGTCCGCAGGCGTGAGGCCCGTGAGGCCGCGCGCGAGGACTCCCGCGAAGCCGGCGGTGATCTGCGCCTCGGATGCTCCGCGGACGGCGACGAGGCCTTCGGCGTCGAGGGACACGTCCACCCAGGCTTCGGCGGTGCACCCCATGACGCGGTTGGCGATGGACCTGTCGGCGTCCGGGAGCTCGGGGAGGGAGGCGGACATGCCGACGAGCTTCTTGACGCGCTCGGTGGGATCTGCGGAGAACGCGGGGGTGTGGGGGTGGGAAAGTCGGTCAGTCGACGGCGTCGGGGGCGGAGACTGGGCGGGAGAGGAAAAAGATCGATCGGATCCGTCGCCGCCGCCGCCTTCGGGAGGCGACGGAATGGCGCGGTGCGCGGTCGCGGAGGGACGCCGGAGACCCGCGGGAGACCCGCGAGTCCATCGAAGCGATCTTTGGCATCGATGAGAGCCACGGGGACGCCCTCGGGACGCCCTCGGGACGGACGGGGCTGGCCACGACGGTTGGATTCGGACGCTACGTCGCTTCGGTGGGCACGTACCCGCGGCGCTCGCGATCTCGGCGACGATCGCGCCGAGCTTGGAGCCCTCGGCGGCGGTGGACACCGCGCGGATGGGCGCGACGGTGACGCGACCGTGACCACGTCGAACGGTGGCGGGCGCGCGAAGCGCCGCCGCCGGGGCCTTGATGGAGGCGAGCGCTGCTGAGGACGTCATCGCAGCGGAGTGTTGTGCCGGACGAAAATATCGGCCGTCCGCCTTTTTTCCGCCTTTTCGAGCTTCACTCGGTCACATCGCAGCTGCTGGCGATTTATAACTGGCTCGCTGTGGAACAAGAACTCGAATCGCGTATTTATAACCCCAATTACATTGCTGTGTCATAAATAATCATACGAATGTAACCCAGATGGAACTGAATGGCGCCCAGGCGCGACGGGTTCGGAGGATCCGACGACATCGACGCCGCCTCTCGCTCCACGTACGTACTCGGGAATGAATGTAACTCGGGATAAATACAAGTACAACGCATTTTCATGTACACGGGCGCACAGCGCCGGGTGCTATTACACCATCCACACCAGCCCCGAGTGCTTCATCATCGAATTCCCTTCATAGTCGCCGAGTAGTCGCACGACTCCTCCGTCTTGCCAGAGTCCACCGTCTGCTTACTCCACCTGTTGCTGAGCGCGAACGGGTTATCGCCGCCGCTCGTCGTCCCCTTGAACGTCGCGCTCGGGTAGCGTCCCATACGCGACTCCTGCTCGTAAATCGTGTACGCGCGGTCCGAACCGACACCAGCCGCAGACGACTCGAAGCCGCTCAATCCTCCCATTCGAGTCCGCCCCGCCCACGTCTCGAGCTCACCTTTCGTGGCGAGCCCAGCCTCGTGCCTCCACGTCACGTCCACGTCCGCATCCGAGATCTTGGCCCCGTCCTGGGAGTACATCACGCGCCGGCCCACGTTGACTCCGGTCAAATCGTGCTCTACGAATGAGGCGCCTGTACACAAAACACGACGTCAGTCTGATTGCCTATACGAGCATTAAAATAAACGTACCGTACGCGCTGGACTTGACCGTCTCCGCGGGTCGCTCCGCCGGGTACGTCGCCGCCTTCATCGCCTCCTTCTCCAGCTGAGCCATGAGCGCGCGGTCCCTGGCGCCCAACGCCGCGCGCTTGTCGAAGTAGCCCGGGCGCGCGTCCGGGTCGTTAAACTGGGACTGCGCGGCGGTGGTCCATTGGCGGGGCGGCAGGGCGGATGCGTGCTTGACCACGCGCTCGTACGTCGCCGTGGGCTCGCGCTTGATCGGGCCCGACGTCGCGGGGTCGTACTCGCCGGAAGCGGGGACCCAGCTCTGCGGGATGGGGACGGGATCGGGTCAGGCGGGGACTACCTCGGCGCGGCAGGGGCCAAAACGGGATGATGATGATGATGATGATAATTCCTCGAAACTCGGGCGTCGCGGGGAGGCGCACCTTGTATCGGAACACGCCCGTGTCGCTCTCGAGCTGGCGCTCCTCAACCCAGTTTCCGACCAGGGTACCGTGCAGCTCGCGCTTGTTGAAGCCGGTGAAGGGCTCCTCGTCCTTCGACATCGTGGCCGAGAGTGCGACTGGAAGTGGAACAAGCCGTAGTTCCCCCGTGCACGTGCGTGACTGGCAGACTGGCGCCGCGATCTGATAAAAAAATATTTCTTGACCATGGCGCATTGTTTTTGACAAGGCTACTGTTCCTTGGCGCCATCTTCTCTGCCCTCCCCTCCCCACATGGGTCGACCGTCCGCGGCCTCTTTCTCCATCGGCGCCGTCTCCTTCTTCTCCACCCCCGCGCCCACGTCGCGGTCCGCCACCAGACCCGCGCCGCGCCCTTTCCTACGCCAAAAGTCCTTCATGTCGTTCCCACCTGCGGCGCCCGCCTTCGACGACCCGAGCGCGATCCTCTCCTCCTCCACGTTCCGTTGGGACCACGCCCTGCGCGTCTTCTCCCGTTGCGTGATCTCCCTCGTCTCCGACACCGTCCCTCCCTCGACGAGCGGTCCCTCCAGCACCATGTTCCGTATGTCGTCCCGGAGGCTGAGGATCCTGAAGGGCAGCAAGTCACCCGCCGGGGGCCTGAGGGACCCGGATGACGTCGGCTTGACCATCTTGTTCGGCAAAAAGCCGACAATGCCCGCGACGCCCACGGCGTATCCCCCGTTCACGGTGTTCATCACCCGCCCCTTGACCACCCCGCGGCGCGCGTGTATGGCCTTAATCTCCCGCCACACGCCCTCGTCCCTCTCCTCCAGCTCTCGCTGCGAGTTGGACAGCTCCATCTCTCCCATCGGGTTCTGGACGTGGCGCACCATCAGACGCAGCTGATCGCCGATCTGGGGGATCGGCTCCTCCTTCAGGCGCGTGCCGGGCGATCGCCTGAGCTCCTTCTCGTGAAACATCACCGGACTGCGGACGCGACGCGGGGGGAAAGGGGTGGATGGGGTTAGGTTTTGGTCGTCTCGGTTTTTGGATGTGCGGGTCGGGCGGGGAGCCGGGTCGATCGCGCGGGCGACGGTCGCCGGGTCCGGGCCTTGGGTTTTCGTATGCGAGCTCGGGGACGGGTACTCACGTCTTGAACCCCGTCTCGACCTGGTAGAAGCCGTTGTCGTCCACCGCGGCGACGCGACCGAGGATCACCTTCTTCCTCAGGTGCGGCAGGCTGACGTTCTCGTTGCGCAGCAGCCCTCTTCCGACGGCGCCGACTTTGGAGAAGGTCATCCTCATCGCGCGGCCCCGCATGGTGCGAGCGTGACGTGAGTTACGGCCCGCGGGTGAGTCCTGGGAACCTCCCTTCGCGCGCGCGAGTCTGCGACGCGCGATCGCTCGGGGTGAGCCAAGTTGGTCGGTTGCGCGCAAACTGAACTCACACGATATTTTACTGACGTCACGTAAACCTCGGAGCGGCCGGGCGCGGCACTGTTCCCCGCGGAGACGACGAGAACGGACTATGCACGCCACGAGCGCGGCTTCCCTCGCGCGCATGGGCTCCCTCACGGCGTCCTCGCGAGCGAACCCCGCGGCGTCATGCTCCGGCAGAGCCCACGCGGCTTCGCGACGCTTCCGTGGCGAAAGCGTCATCCCGCGACGCGATTCTCGGGGAAAGGAGCCCCGGGGACCCGTCCTGGTTCGCGCGGCCGGACCCGGCGATCCCGGGACCGCCCCATCCTCCCAGCAGGAGATCGATGAGATATGGAGCTCGTCGTCGCCAGCCTACCTTCAGCACACCGGCGTGAGCGTGGACGACGACGACGACGAGGACGATGCGTCGTTCCAATCCGACGTCGCCGCGACAGCCGTGGCGGCCGCGACGAAGGCCGGCCGCGAACCCATTCGAGGCGCCGCCGCGACCGTCGCGGGTGTGACGACGCTCTCCATCGACGAGGCCACTCTGGTGAAGGCGGCGCAGGTCCAGACAGTATCACCCGACGGCTACGAGTGGGGACCCGACGGGGTGTACAAGGGCGACCCGGTCTGGGACATCATCACGCTCCTCGCCAAGAAAGACGCCGCCGCGGAACCACTCCTCTCCTCCTACATGTACATGTCCGTCCTATCGCACGATACCCTGGAGCAAGCGCTCAGCTTCGTCCTCGCCAACAGGCTCGCGGACAGCACCCTACTGCCCACGCAGCTCATGGAGATCTTCAACTCGGTACGTTTATTTTTATGTTCACACGGGCAATTAGACTGACGTCGTGTTTTGTTCACAGGTTCTCTTCGCCGCCGACGTGGACGGCGTCTTTGTCCGCGACGCCATACGTAAAGACATCAAGGCCATCTACCAGAGGGACCCCGCGTGCTTCAGCTACGTCCACGCGCTGCTCTACCTCAAAGGTTTCCACGCGTTGCAAGCGCACAGGATCCAACACGCCTTGTGGAAGAGGGGCCAACGTCTGCTGGCGCTGACCATGCAGGCGAGGATATCGACCGTGTTCGCCATGGATCTCCACCCGGCGGCTCGGCTAGGTAAGGGCATACTCATCGACCACGGCACCGGCGTGGTCATCGGGGAGACCGCGGTGGTTGGAGATAACGTGTCCATCCTGCAAGGGGTCACGCTGGGAGGTACCGGGAAGGACGTCGGGGATAGGCACCCGAAGATTGGAAAAGGCGTGCTCATCGGCGCGCACTCGACGGTCTTGGGTAACATCACGGTGGGCAAGGGTGCCATGATCGCGGCGGGGTCGTTAGTGCTCAAGCCGGTGGCGCCGCACGCGATGGTCGCGGGCGCGCCGGCGAGGGTAGTCGGCCAGGCCAACGCCCCGGCGCCGGCTATCGAGATGTCCCAGGAAATCGTCGACGGCGGCGGGTTGGCCGGGGGCCCGACGGAGCGGTTCCTCAGCTTCCGCGGCGACATGAGCAACAGGGACCTGGAGGAGGCGATGCGGGTCGAGGCGGCGCGGAAGGAGCGCGAGAAGGATGAGCGGCTGAGCATCTGGGACGCGGAGGAGTGTTTGGACTCGAGCGTGAAGGACCTCGAGGAGTGCGTCGAGGCGAGGGCCAAGGGCTCGAAGAAGGGAAAGAAGATGCGAACCATGCAGGCTGACATGGAGGACCTCCCGGACGACGTGGACTGGTACATCTGAGGTGGAAGCCGCGGGTATAGTGCTACGCGAGCTTGGTTTTTTCTGAAAAGTTTCTAAAAATCTACCTGGTACCGAAGCTGCCTTATCCTGCACCACGAATCAGCGCCTGTGTTGAGGGTTCAGGTCCCGGCGCCCCCGACACAAGTGACGGCGCCTTGGGCACGACCCGGCGCTTCGCACGAGGACCAGTAGACTCGCGCAGACTTCACGACGACGATGGCATCGTGCGTGATGCGCGGCGGCGCGCTCGCGGCGCGACCCGTCGCTCTCGCGAGGCGCGACCGCGCGCGGACGGGACGCACCGTAGGAATCGCCGCCCCAGAGGCACCCAAGGGCGGGCTCGTGGCGCTCCCGACGCGCCCCCAGGGGCAGAGCCGCGTCGTCCTCGCCCGCGCGGAGGGCGAGCAGACAGCCTCGGCCGCGAGCGCCCAACCCGAGGCGAACGGCGCCGCGTGCGATGTTCCCCCGGGCATGTTGGACTCCCAGTCCCTTCCCGAGAACTTTTGCATCATCGAGGGCGGCGACAACCAGGTGCGGGACTTCGCGGACATGGACGCGGAGACGCTGACGCTGAACATCGAGAGCAGGAAGAACAAGGTGTTCATCATGCTCGAGGAGGTGCGGCGGCTGCGGGTGCAGATGCAGGTCAAGAGCCGGGGCATCGACGAACCCTTAAAGCCGCCGCGGGAGTACCCATCCGTGTTACCGGGTTTCCCTCGACTCACCGAGGATACGTTCCAGGACTACTACATCTACTGGGCCGCGAGCGTGGTTCTCTTCCTCACCTTCGGCGGTCTCATCGCGCCCCTCGCCGAGGTCAAGATGGGCCTCGGCGGAACCTCCTACCTCGACTTCATCGAGTCCGTCCACCTCCCGCGGCAGC
>Ga0302116_1002263_pt1 | contig 11357 bp, 13 predicted proteins | sample AG5_SCM_MG_FD_203124 | JGI IMG/M metagenome (GOLD analysis project Ga0302116, IMG submission 203124) | Marine microbial communities from Western Arctic Ocean, Canada - AG5_SCM | ecosystem: Environmental > Aquatic > Marine > Oceanic | place: Canada: Western Arctic Ocean | collected 2017-10-01 | reverse complement strand
CCCCCTCCACCCCTTCTAGACAATTTAGATATCATGTTGGAGGATAAAGTCATGTTCGACGAAGCTGATCTTTTGGTCTTTCAGAATGAACGAAGCAGAGCACTAATGTCATTTGCACTTCGTTATAGAAAAATGCTAGAAAAGAGCGACGCTGAGTTTAAGGCGTACAAAGAGAACGTCGCGATAGAAATAGACACCGCTATGCAGTCAAACTTGAAAACAACGATCATATCCTATCTTGAAAAAATAGATCTTGAGCAAAAGCTCAGCTCCAAGCTGGAGGATCGATGCGCCAAGTTGGAGGCAGACAACGCAGATATTGTGGCCTCCAACGCTCACGGAAACGCCAAGCTGGAGGATCGATGCGCCAAGTTGGAGGTAGACAACGCAGATATTGTGGCCTCCAACGCTCACGGAAACGCCAAGCTGGAGCAACGATGCGCCAAGTTGGAGGCAGACAACGCAGCTATTGTGGCCTCCAACGCTCATGGAAACGCCAAGCTGGAGCAACGATGCGCCAAGTTGGAGGCAGACAACGCAGCAATTGTGGCCTCCAACGCTCACGGAAACGCCAAGCTGGAGGCACGATGCGCCAAGTTGGAGGCTGAAAATGCAGATATTGTATCCTTCTCCGAACACCGAAACGCAGCAACTGCGACAAGCATAATCAAAGTATCAAAATGTCACAGAATTTTGTTGCAGGCTTTCAAACCCCTCAAAGCTGAAGCCGCAACGCAGCTGGACGAGACAAGCCACGCCCTCGCAGATACAAAAAATAAGTTGTTGAACGGATTCCGTAGCGTGTTCGAGGAGACTGACAACTTTTTCGCGCTTCAAAAGACTTTGCAGAAGGAGAAGCTTTTGGAAAACCAAAATTTGCGTCAGAAAATTCAAGAATTGGAGCAGATCATCACGACAATTGAAGACACAGCGAGGCAAAACGCAGTCAATGAGACCACAAATCACTTTGAGCAACAAGAACAAAGCAATTTCGAGCGGAATCTCCGCGAACAGGGCATCACCTTGAAAAAACACGCCACCTTCCCGAAGAAGAAATCGTCTTACAAGCAATTCCACCTGGCCAAGAATTTGCTGCGATGGGACAATAAATCTTTTGACCTTTCCCACCCTTGCACGATAACCCGTGAGGCGCAGAATGGCGAATCTAAGTGCTTCGAGCTTAGCAACCCCGTTAAAACAATAATAATCGAGTGCGGAGCGTCGTGGATCGCTGATGATTATTATCGAAGATTTAAAAATTTAGTGGGGACCTCCTAGTTTAATTTATATCACCACTGAAGAAATTGATGGTGCTTCTTCTTGCTATTGGATTTCGCGCTAACGGATACGAGTTTAGAAAGCGTCACGGAAGGCCACGTTTTCTGAATGAAGTTCACGAGGAGGGGTGGCAGGCTTCCGTTCGGTTCTACAAACGCTTGCAAGTCAATTGCCGTCCCGCCGTTCGGCAAGCTTCTGAAGCTCCAAACCGTCTTCTTACTGTTTGCACGGACGCAACCCTTACACACCGGGAATCGCTTCTTGTCTTCGAACGATTCGTAGGTGATGATAACGGTTTTCAGGAAATTGTTTTTCTTGACCTTGCGCTTTACGAGGAACTCGCGGTCGGCGATCAACCCCAAAGTTGGTGTTGAGTAACGCTGGAGGAGGACACCATCGAGGTTGTTTCTAACCTCGTGCTCCTCGACAAGGGTTAGGTCCTGCGCCGGCGCCGAGCGAAGCGAGGCGCATGATATGGTATTGTTGGTAAAGTAGTGGCTCCTATGCTCGTATTCCTCATTAAGGCGAACGGTAAATTTGAGGAGACTCACCTTAACCCACTCCTTCGATCGCGAAACATCAAAGAGTAAGTTCATTATATAAGAGATGTGCAAGTCAGTGTACATCGTTCCACGAACTGGCATGAACTCGGACTTTGACTTGGACTTGGACTTTGATTTGTTGTCATACGCTGCGTCTACATACTTATACAGCTGAACTCCCTTTGACTCGGAGGTGGGAGACCACAGTGGGTCAGCGAATGAGTGAGCCTTGAGGTAGGAGGCATCATTTCCATCATGAGAAGAGGTCCATTGTTGCGCATAGGTAGCAATCAAGACAACGAACAGAAATCTAATCACCCTCGACCTGGTACGATCACGCGACTGTTGTACGGTTTCCACGGGGATGAAATCGGAGTGGTCAAGGTTTGGATTTGGACTCCTCGGACTCGGACTTGAACTCTGTGGCAGCCTTTTACTTTTAGAGGGGGGATTCTTTTGTTTGTTGTCATGTGACACTCTTCGGATCTTGGGGGGCGTGTTCATTTACTGGTGCTGGGGCGGTCAGTGGTCTATTTTTTCCACATTTGGCACGTGAAATTTATGCACGCTTATGAGGCACCAAAATTTAAATCACACATGTGCACATCAGCGACACATATCAGCAACACAAACAACAAACACACACAAATAACACAAAAGTTTGGGCACCAGCATGACCTCACCAATGCCTCTGGGCTCCCAACCTCCAACTTGGTCGATGCGACAACTCTTCCAGAACTCGTTTAGGTCCTCTCCTGCTAAAACTAAGCAGTCAAAACCATTCACTTGCTCATGTGCAAGTTTTGGCATTCTGGTATCTTTGAGCTTAAGCCTCACGCTTCTATACATCCCCATTTACTACAAGAATGTTTACGAAGAACACCCACACGAAGAACACCCACATAGTAGTCAATCAATTTTTCCCTGGTGGTGGGGTTTGATCTATTTCTTCATGCTGATCACCTCGAGCTGCACAGCAACTGCACAATATCTCAAACAAAAGACCGATCCTGCAGCTCTTCAGACTTACATAGACGACTTGCGAGGAACGAAAATGCGCGTTTTTGCTTCAGTCGAGTGCTACCACACAGAAAGTAGGACTACGGGATCCGGCAAGAACCGAAAAACGAAGACTGTCACAATTGTCACCTTCCGGGGATCACGAGAATTCGAATACGAGAGCTGCAAGGACAGATCGCCCAGCTCTGTTGCTGGCGGTAAATTCAGCGTCATTAGAGTTGATTCCTCAGCATCGCACATTTATGGGACCACCGAAACTCATACTGCTGCACAAGCACTAAAGGATGCCCTCGTCGCGGAGAATCGTCACCGAGACCGTAAAATTCGAAGCTCATTACACCACACACTGGACGGGATCATTTCGCGTCAGTTGTTGTTTTTTTCAGATCCCGCAAACAACTCGGCAAACGACTACATGACCACGAAGCATTATTGGATGGCAACTGCGTTGGGTGGTTCCTTCCTGTACCAAGTCTGGTTCATGTCAAGAGTCGGTCAGGTTACTCTAAAGTTTGAGAAGAAGCTCAATTTACGGCAGGCAGAAATGACAACAGCGGCCCCATTTACAGCAAATGCGATGCCTATTGCGCACGTCAATTATGGACCAATCATTGAAGTACAAGCTTGGGTTGTGGAAGAGTAAGGTTGTGGGATTGTAATATCTAGTAAAATGTGCGGTCCATTCTTTCCTTTTTCATAACTCTCACGTGAGCTGGCGTCTGCCTCGATCCAAAGCTTGGAAGCGTGCTCGTGTACCTAATTCCCATTCCCATTCCCATTCCTGCTGCAGGCTGCATTCCTCTAGATGCAGTAGCGCTCTCGGTGTTTGGCCTGCTCGCAAAGCTGCTTGTGCTCATCATGCTGCTTCCCCCCCTGCTGTACATCGACTCATCTTTCACCATCAAGTTGTACGTTAACGATCGCCCCCCCTTCCTGTGACTGCTCGTTTGGAAGCTTTGCGTTTTGATATACTTGTTGTTGCTGTCCGGGTTTCGTAGACCCCTGTTTGTGAGCAATTCGATTGGATGGACCGGTTCGCCCACATCCCTGTTATCGTAATTTGTGTATAAATTGCGTCCGTTTTTGTTTCCCTCGTCGTTGTCAATTTCCATCTCGTCGTCCACGTCCTGTAGCTCGAGGATCTGCCTATTTTGGGTAGCGATTGGGGAAAACACCAGCGCGAGCTTATTATTGAACCGTGGGCTCTCGAGGTTGATCCTCAGCTCCAGGCTCTCCCAGATTGATCCATTGCGTGGCTGTGCCGCCGTCGCCGGAGCCGGAGGATTTTCAACTTGTTTCTGCGTGATGAAAAATGCGGACTCACCGAGCTCGTCCGTGTGGATTTGGCTGTAAGCTTCCACCGCGGATTTAATTTGAATTTCGCTCTCCGCTTTTTCTTTTTCTTTCTCTTTCGCTTTCATTTTTTCGGGAACTTTCAACTCTGCGATGAACCTCACCCAGTTGAGCGCCCTTTGAAACTCAATTTTGGAAATCGTTATTATTTTTGTTGCTTCTCCTGCAAACAGCTTGTAAAAATTCTCGTTTTCGTTTTCATTTTCATTTTCGTCGTCATTCTCGTTCAAAGCCTCGTCACCAAACCAGTCAGTTTTGGTGAGGAATCCAACGCAACAAATATCTTCCACTCCGTCCTCCACCCTCCTCAAGCACGGAACTTTATTCCTCAATCGAATTTCAACGATCCCCTCCACCACAATTCCAAAACAGTCATGCTGTATCTCCTCGCCCTTGCTAAAACTCCGCACTTTGGCGATCTTGGAAAGCCTCAGAACCAATCCAGCCTTGAACGCTTTTGTTAGAGGGTTCTCCTTGAACAGCTGCTGGATTAGATCAACCGACAATCTCGAGAAGTCGTTGTCGTACAAGTTTTTTAGTTGGGATTGAACCTTGAGCATGGTGGTGCTGTTGACAGGATAATCTATAATTTTCGCAGCGTCGAGCTCGCAAACGCAACACTTTTCCCGCGTAAAGGCGTAGTAATTTGGGAAGCCGAACTGGCCGCTGTTGGTCAAGTCGCCCAGGAAGGTGCCTTTGTCTACGACGAGCTCTGCCCCTCCCGTTTCATTTCGCTTCCACCACTTCCTCGTTGCTTTGCTTTCGATGTCGTTGCTAATCATCCCGCAGTGCGACATATTCTAATGGGTTGGAGTTGGGGTTGGGGTCGGGGTTGGGGTTGGGGTTGGGGAAGGGTTAGTGGTGATTTTTTTCTTTTTCTTTTGACGCTTCGCTCACCCACCTTGCTCCGCTCCTTCTCGCTCAACAAAGGGGGAGTGGCACCGCGCAAATGCTTCCCTTCCAGCCTCCTATGCAACGACACGCTCCCGTCAAGGAGCAGAAAATGCAAACCATCCGTCAAGTTCAGGTTCGTGTGCTGGTCAATGTGCCTGAACGTAACAAAACTGGAAAGCTTCCGTTTGAAGCTCGGCGGACATGACTTGAAAATGCTGCTCTCAAGGTTGGATTCAAAATCAGTCCTCCAACTCCGGATATCTACCCTCCTCACCGAACCACCCCCACAGTTCATTATCACCCTGTAGCTGTCTTCGCTCACGATGAGGAACTCGCTTGGCTCCATCAGCCTAATTGTGAATGGACTCGGCCTTTGCCGAAGCATGAGCTGAGTTCCGAAAACGTCGCCGCTCTCCAAATTGTCAACCACAGGACTCTTTGGGTGATAGGCACCTTGGAAAATGTGGCAGCTGCCGTTGAGCACAATGTAAAACTGCACCGAGCGAAGAAGGTGCCAAACGAATTTGGTTGGTTAGTTCTAGGTTTGGCTCGCATTCTCGTTTCTCTCTCCCCCCCCCCTCTCCACTCGCTCACCTGGTTCAGCACTTCTCCGTCGCCCACGAGAATGTTTCCTTCTTCCAAGAATCCAATCTTCATCTCCTTGGCGATGGCCTTCCCTCCCTGCTCGGTAAGTTGCTCGAAAAAAACGTGCGGCTTGCAATACGAGTAGAGAAGGTTGATGTCGGTCTCTGTCCGTTCGTTTGGGGGAATTTTGGCCAAAACTCGGCAATTCTCAACATTGAAATTGAAATCGACGTTCTACGCCGAGCGAAGAAGGTGCGAGGCGCATTTTCAACGAAGCACGAGAGCAAGAGTTAATTAGGAGTGAGTTAGTCGCTTCGCACTCTTCTCTTCTGTCATAAGGCTCGCTCGCTTCGCTCGCTCACCGAATTCATGATGCTATTCATTGTTGGTAGAGGGAGGAACAAAATGTCCGCAATAACCGAATGCCCAACCACGGCAAATTTAATCTTCTTGCCGCTCGTCGTGAGCAACGCGCCCCCGTCGTCCTCCGCGACCCTCCGTTTCTCCAAGGCTGACAGGGAGCTGGTGTACATGTCCTCGTTGGGAAATGCTTCGCCCTGCGAAATTATTTTACGTTTGTTCGAGCTTGTTGGGACCAAATCTTCCTCGCTGTTGACGTCCTTAACGCTAGTGGATTTGTGGAGGGCGAGAGTGCCTTGAATGGGCACAATGAAAAAGTCGCAATGTCTAATCACGTCGTTAGCGGTGCCAATAAAAGAACTCAAGACGTCTCCCTTACACACCCGCGCCATTCTAAAGTGCTTTGCCAGGATTCGTTTCATGTCATTGGAGCTGTTGTGAAGGTATTTAATTGTTTTGAGAAGCTCGATCACGATTGAGCATTCAGCATCATTCCGATCTTTTGGCTCAATTTCCTCTAGAATTCTCCTCGACGCTGTGGGTGCGAAGACAATTTGTTTGTCAATGCTGGCGAAGACCTTTGCGCACACGCTGTGTGGGATTTCAGCCATCAGCACCCTTGATTTGGCCGTGCACGACTGCTCCTTCGTGAGCGCTGTGGACAGGGAGTTCCGTCTTGTGAACTGTGTCCGCCGAGGTGCTTTTGTGGGTTTGGGCGAGGGTACAGGTAAAGGTTTGGCGATGATCGACTGGGTTGGGGATGCCTGAGATGATGTTGGTGTTGTTTGCTTCGTTCGCTTTTTCTGACGAAATCCAATAGTATCTCCGGTGGAAAATGCAGTTCTTACATTTCCAACTTGCAATTCACCACTCAGCACCACGAACAACGAATTGTCACTAATATCGTTGAAGAAGATTGACTGATTTCTCTGCAACGTTCGAAAGGTCATGGCTTGGGCGAACCTCGCGAAATCGTTTTTGTTGAACTGAGAGAAGAATTGGATCGAAGTCAGCTTGTTGGTTAGGCCGAAGATCTCTTCAGCAGTCTTCTCCCTGAAAAAGGATGTTTTGGGCGCGCTTGTGTTGTGCCCTTCTACAGACGGAAAGTTCATCACGTATGTGGCAACATCCATTGAGTCTGAGTCAAAAAATCCAGATCTTTTTTTTTTTAGTTTGTCAACAATTTCCTCAATTTCTTTGGTTGAGCTGCTGTTGCTGTTTGTGCTGCACGATTCTTCCGAGTCGGAAGTTTGCTCAGAAGAGTGGCCGCCATCATCATTAATCGTGTCCATGTGAACGTTGATATGCTTTTTAATTTTTTTTAAATTTTTTCTTAATTTTTTTCATTTTTTTAACGACCAACAACCAAACCACCCAGACATTCTACTATGGCGAAAGGGAAGAAGGACAAAGGCAAAAAAGCTGAAGGCGATGGTTCAGCAGCACTTACAAAGGAAGATGAACTAAAGCAAATCAAGAATCTCCTCTTCTCAATGGAAAAGCAGATAGACCACCGAACAGAGAAGAAAGACGCGGCCGTTGTGGACCAAAAGGCAATGATGAAGAAGATGAAGGAGGTGAATGAAAGATACGAGCAGAATGTTCAAGACACGGATGACATAACAAAGGACATGACTCGGCAGTACAAGTCTATGCAGGAGGAGCTGATGAACAAGATCAATCTCCTCGAGGGAACCATTCACGAATTGCAGGACGAGCTCGAGTCTGACCGCTCCTCTTTCCAGCGAACTTTGAAGGAGAAGGACACTAAGATCAACAACAAAGATGCTGAGATTGCGGGAATGAAGCTCAAGATGGATGACATGGCCGCAGAATTTGAGACCATGCTGAAGGAAACCCTCAACAAGATGAAGGAGAGAATTGAGCTCAACAGTCAGAATTTTGAGGAGCAGGCGGTGCCGATGCAGCGGAGGTTGGAGACTTTCAATCTTAGCAGTAAAGCCGAAGCCAAATAAAAAAAGGCACTGCCCTGAAATAAGTAGATTTTTTCTAAAATTTAATTTAATCTAATTACCACAAAAGTGCTCCCTCGTAGTTCCCCTCTTTCCAGCTTTTCAGCAACTTGTAGTTGTTTTCTATTGCATCCTTGTGCATCTCCACATTCGCATTCCCCACCGCTTCGAATAGCATGTTTTGCACAAACTCCCTTTGCCCGTTCACGCGTAGCTGACAGATGGCCACGTTGTTCATGAGCAGCGCCAACTTGTGGTGCTCCGGGTGACCGTTCCACCAATCTGTGTATATTGTACACGCCTCGTCTGCGTCACCGAGCATGACGTGCGTCTTTGCTCTCGTGAGGGCCGACTTCACGCCCCTGTGCGGCAGAACTTCCAGGCTTTTCTTCAAGTAATATTCGCCGCGGGAAGACTTGCCCTCGGTGTTCAAAATATATTCCGCGTATGTGTCAACCATGCGCCAATCGGTTGGATCTATTGAGAGGCTGAAGCTGCGCCGGCGCCGAGCGAAGCGAGGCGCATTGGTGGGTAAGGTTAGGTTAGGTTAGTTTAGCAGTGGATTGTGTTGGGTGGTTGTAGCATTTCATTTCATTTCCCTCGCTCACCGATACATTGACTCGTCATTGCACCAAATGCACACTTGCTTAGACGAGTAGATTGACAAGCTCGACACAACCGAAAGTGCTGCAATTGAAAAAAGAATTTGTAACACTTTTGATTTGGAGGAGGATAGAAAGTGAAGGGTTGAGTTCACTCCCGCCGCAACGAGCGGGATGAGAGCCAAGTACGGGATGTACGCGTACCGGTCGCCGCCTTTCTGCACCATGCCGTGCTGAATTATGCCGCACGTTGGAAGGAAGAGGATCACGTAGCATGCAATTGAGGCTGCTGAGATGATCAGGGGGGGAGGGGTAGGGTTCAAGGTTTTGGTTTGCCCCTCAGCCAATATTTTCACCATTATTCCGCCCACGATGCACGCACCACCCAAAACATACCCCACCGCCATCACCAAGTCCGCACTTGTCCCCAGGTGAACATTATCAAACCAGCCCTCGTCAACTGCGTAGTGAGGCCTCAAATTGCTGCGCCGAGCGAAGCGAGGCGCAATTTTAATGAAGCAAGAGCAAAACGAGTGAAGCGAGTCAAAAGAATTGAGTGGAATAATGTTAGTTTAGTAGTGGATGTAGCCGTCTGCAGCCATTTCGCGAGATCCATCGTTCGAGACGGTCCAAAAGGGGAAGATCAAGTGAGAAAACAAAAAAACGCAAAAAAAGGCGAATCACCGAATCAACCGTAACTACAACGCATAGCGTCTTTGGACGCTGCTAATTGGACACGGTGGCTGGTTCGGCCAGGCGCATCTTTTGTGCAAAAATGTTGTTCAGGGACTGTCCGAAACACGCCATCTGCACGTCAATGTGAAAACTAAAAAAAGGCAAAAAAGGCGAATCGCTAATCCAACCATAACTCCGACCATAAACGTCTTCAGACACTCAGAATTGGACACGGTGGCGATTTTGGCCAAGCGCGTATTTTTGCGCAAAGCGATTGTTCTGGGGTGGTCCAAAACACAGAACAAAACGAAAGGTTCGCTCGCTTCGCTCACTCACCTCGGAAGAATGAACATGCTTGCATACATAAGTACAGTGTACGCTGATTTCAAAATCTTGTGGCCAAAGTTGTTCATTGGAATCAGGTCCGCATTCACGTCGGAACCGTGAATGTTGGCGCTGAACGTCTTTAGCAGAACAAGTGTAAGAACTGCAATGGTGGGGGTGTATTTGGCCGGTTTGAAGTCCTTCCGAGCAATGTCAAAAACCATGATCGCGCCTGGAAAGGTGACAGCCGCTGATTTGCTCATGCAGGCACAAGAGTAGAAAAACGCTACCGTCCAGCTGGAGCTGCGGCTATTGCAATGAGCGAGAGTGGCTAGAAGGATGAAAAAACACGCGAGTGAGTACGGCTGGGCGGAGGGCCATCCTATCACTTCAACATTGGCTGGATGGACTGCCCAGAAGGTTGCCGCTATTGAGGCCGACAAACTATGATGAAGAGTATTGGAAGTCGCCGAAAAGGCCTTCATCAATTGGGGAATGGTCAAAGCCAGCAAAAACGCATTGGCACTGTGCAAAATGAGACTGGCCTGTCGAACGGTTGCAGCATTGAGCTGAGAGTCAGGGGAGAGAAAGACCGTAAGGGCCTTCAATGTCCAACCCAAGGGCTGCGCCGAGCGAGCGGATAACGTTAGTTAGTTTAGCTCGTCTCCACGAACCCCTCACCAATCTCTTACTTCATAAACATTGATCTTTACTGCAGTGAACCAAGATAGGAGATTGGGAACGGTAAATGCTTTTATGTTATCGTTGGAAACATAGTTGCTCTCGTCATCCCACGTGAGCAGGAAGTCCCAATTTGGGCAAAATTGTGCTGGGTCTGAATTTGAAATTGGAGAAGCTCCAGGTGCTCCTGAGGTTATTGAGCCGAAGAGTTGTAGATTTGGATTGCATGGTTCTATTTTCACAAACAAGGCATAATATACTACTAAAAGTAATGTAGGGCAAAAGAAAGCAAGTAACATCTCCTTGATTCTGAATGATCTAAGCTCTAACTATGCTATGTAACATCAATTAGGCAAAGTTCTAAATTTGCGAAAATTGACTTTTTGTGTGCGACTCGGTCTTTTAAGGAGACTTCATGAAATTAACTTAACTTGTTAACGCTTCCCATATAGCAAATCAATAAGTACAATTAGGACACGCAATCTACCAACCCCCCTATCCGACCCTCAAGCCCCCCTTTATCCAAATCAAAGCCCCTCCGGGTTCCCCAACATCATAGTTGAAATCAAATCTGAAACACCACACTTCCTCACCTTCCTCCCTCTTCATTTGTTTTGTGTTTAATAAAACATGGGAGGAGGAGCCTCTACCTCGTTCCTCGAGTCTGGCACCGGTGTGATAGTTCACCACCCGAAGCGAAACAAATTAACCAGACACATTGTCAAGGGTGGGTTTAATGCCGGCCCAAAGACTATGGACAAAATCCGAACGCGTTCTGACTTTTCGTTGCTAAAGCTGCTAGAAGAAGAAAACACTCGGAATGCTTTCAAGCTATGGACGATGGATAACAACTATACAGAGGCTTCGTATCACCTCGATTTTGTGCTAGATGTTGACAGCATGAAACAAAAGAAAAAGCGATCCAAAATTGCGGAGATATACCACCAGTACATCCCCCCCCAGGTCGCTAAGAAGTTGGTACCGTTAGACCAGACGACGAGGTGAGTGAAATGTGACAATTTTTTTTTACAACTCCAACAAAAAAATTAACAATTGGCGGCGCGGGGGGG
>Ga0302116_1002261_pt1 | contig 11364 bp, 2 predicted proteins | sample AG5_SCM_MG_FD_203124 | JGI IMG/M metagenome (GOLD analysis project Ga0302116, IMG submission 203124) | Marine microbial communities from Western Arctic Ocean, Canada - AG5_SCM | ecosystem: Environmental > Aquatic > Marine > Oceanic | place: Canada: Western Arctic Ocean | collected 2017-10-01 | reverse complement strand
GGGTCCCCCCAAGGATGCCCCCGAGGACGAGCCCGAGGAGCCCGAGGTCGTGATCAAGGGCCCCATCGACACCGAGGAGGAGCTCGAAGCGGAACGCGAGAAGGTCGCCGACGACTTCCAACCCCCCGACGGTCCCAACGCCCTCGAGAACTGCGAGGACGTCTGCGAGGGCCACGATTTCGTCGAGGCTGTCTGCATCTCCAAGCAGGGCTGCGAGTGGGACGACGACCGGTGCTGGTCATCGGTCGGTCCCAACCCGTGCGACTTCACCGAGCCCGAGGAGCACGAGCACGAGAACTGCGAGCTCGTGTGCGAGGGTCAGAACTACTCCCCCGACGAGTGCGCCGCCATTCGCGGTTGCGAGTACGACGGCGGCGCGTGCTGGTCCGCGGTCGGGCCCCACCCGTGCGACTCCGGGCCGGACCCTATCCCCTTGCCCGCCGAACCCAAGGCGTCCTGGGCGTCGAACCGTCCTTGGGGCGATTCCTACGGGAACAAGTGGGGTGAAACCTACGGCCCCGAGGAGCCCGAAGGCGTCCTCGACGACGTCGCCGGTTCCCTCGAGGACGCCGGCGCGGCTGTCACCGATGGGCTCGAGGATGCCGGTGCCGCCGTGACGGACGCCATCGATGCCATCCCGGGAGGCGAGGCTGTCACCGACGGAGCTGAAGCCGCGGGCGAGGCCATCGGCGACGGAGCCGAAGCCGCGGAAGAGGCCATCGGCGACGGAGCCGAAGCCGCGGGCGAGGCCATCAGCGGCGGTATCGAGTCCGTCGAGAACATCTTACCCCACTTTGGCGACGATGAGCCTTCCTCCGAGAAGAAGTCCGCTCGTGCCAGCCGCGGCAAGCTCGGCGACGGGCTCGACCACGTCGCGCAGGCTGAGGACCTCCTCGCGGCGACCGAGGCTGAAGCCGCGCAAGCCGCCGCCGACGCCGCCGCCGCCGCGAAGGCTGCCAAAAAGGCTTCCAAGAAGAACAAGGGCTACGTCGCGTCCGCCGCCACAAAGTACACCGACGGGTCCATGGAGGACACCGGCTCCGGCTCCGCCTACCCCGCGGTTCCCACCGAGTCAAACACCGATACGCCTTCCGAACCCTACGTCGCCGCTTCCACCAAGCTCACCGACGGCACCTTCGACGGCCCCGACTCGTACAACGCCGACGGCGTCTACCCCACCGGCTGGACCCACAAGAAGACCCAGGAGGAGATCGAACAGGACACGCGGCGCGCGGAGGCGAGGGCGTCCAACGCCAACGCATACAAAAAGGCGTACGCCGCAGCCGACGCCGAGGAGGAAGCAGTCGGAGACGAACACACCGCCGCCGCGGACGACGACGGCTACCGCGGTAGGTCCTACACAGCCGCCTCATCCCGCCTCGTCGACGGTACCGAGGCTGCCGCCTCTCTCGGCGACGGGCTCGACCACGTCGAGGAGGCTGAGAAGGTCCTCGCCGAGGCTGACGCCGACGCTGAGGCTGAGAAGGAGGCTAAGGCCGCCGCGAAAAAGTCCAAAAAGCAGTCAAAGAAGGGCTACAGGTCCTCCTACACCATCAACCCCTACGGCGTGAAGGATGCCGAGGCTACGCCCGAGGCTGATGAGGAAACTGAAGATGTTCCCGTCGAGAAGCCCCACGGCTACGTCGCGTCGTCCACCAAGCTCACCGACGGAAGCGCGTCTCTGGGTGACGTCTCATACGAGGACACCGAAGTCGCGTCCGTGGGCAACGACTGGGCCAACTACGTGGCGGAGCCCACAAACTACCACGACGCGCCCGCGAACGACGAGCAGGCTGAGGAGCAGCGCAAGTCGGAGGCTGAGCAGTTTGTGGAGCTCGAGGATAAGGAGGAGAAGGAGGAGGCGGAGAAGGCTATGAAGGCTATGCAGTGGACCTCCTACGAGTCCGAGAACGGCAAGATTGACCACGCGCTCGAGGCGGCCGAGGAGGCGGCGGCCGAGAAGGAAGCCACCGCGTCCACCTCGACCACCGCGTCCGATGAAATGGAAACCCTCGACCACCAGGAGGAAGCCGAGGCTGTCGTCGCCAAAGCCGAAGAGGCCGAAGAGGCGAACGACGACGCCGAGAAGAAGACGGGCTACCGGGCGCCCGCGACGCACCTCACCGACGGATCCGCATCCCCCGCCGAGCGCGCCCCCGGCGCCGCCGACCCCGCCAAACCGCACGGCTACGTCGCGGCGGCGACCCGCCTCACCGACGGCAGAAACGCCAAGAAACCGATCCAGGAACAGCCCGGGTACGTGGCTCCTTCGGGGTACGTCGCCGCGGGCGGCCGCGCCGAGGCTGACGAACTCCAGAAGGAGGCGTACACCTCGGAGGAGCGCGCCGAGGATAAGGAGGAGAAGGCGCCCACCGGCTACATCGCGCGCCCGAAGCGGCTGTGAGCTCAGCCGCATGTCTGAAGAAGATAAAACCCAAGCGTAGACGCACGAGCTAATCAACAATTTATTTAATGTCAAAGCCGCCAAAGCAGCGGCCGTGTACAGTGAGTTGAGAGTGAGTTATTCGTGAACCGCTAATAGCTACAGGTTAGTCCACCGCCTCACTTATTACTCTCGGGCGTCGAGAAGGAGTCCCCGGCGAACCCCGACGCGTTCGTCGACGCCAAAGTCATGTTCTCGGCGGAGTCCCGCTTTTCCAAATCCTTTCGATCCGACTTTTTCTTCTTCTCGCTCTTGTCCTTCTTCTCCTTCTTCTCGCCTTTGTCCTTCTTGTTCTTCTTCTCCTTGCGCGCGGTGTGCATCCCGCTGATCTCCTCCAGCATCGCCTTGTCATCCGCGAGCTCCTGCTGGAAATCCACCACGCCGTCCGCGCCGTGGAACCCCGCGGCCCACCGCCGCAACACCACCAACCGATCATCCTCCCCGAAACAAACCGCGTTGTCGTGTGGCTTCAACAGATCCGCGGTGCCATCCGCCCACAGCACCCCTAAGCAGATGGAGTGCTCGCCCTTGGCTCTTAAAACTGCAGCCCTGACGACTCCGTATCGCAGTTTGGTGTCCAGGGGAACGTATTCGCTGGCGTGGACGGTGACGAGCTGAGTCGAATCGGGGTCATCGTCGAAGAGCTCGGATCGAGCCGAGTCTATGAGGGGAAACGCGAGCGTCTGCACCAAGGCACGCGCGATGACCGCCATCTGGTTGACAAAGTCCGGTTCGTACTCGACAAACTTCTCGCCGTTGTGCACGCGGTTCTGGCCGTTCCGCGGGGGTGCCAGCGCGAGCCTCGCGGTCATGTCCTCGGTGTTTTCTCCGACGATGTGCATCGGAACGCCCTCGTCTTTTTCCGTGTGGAGTTTACGGAGCATGAGTATGACGTTCATCACCCTGGTGTCCCTGTGCCTGCCGGCGAGGTTGTAGTTGGCCTGGGTGCCGAGCACGATCACGGCGTCGATGGTGTGGTCGAAGATGATCGGTCGTAACGTCTCGATGTAAGCCGCGTCGCCCTGCACGTGCTTCACGATGATACCCTTCCAAAACGCAGCCTCCGCGCTGCTGGACGCCTCGTCGACGCAGTACTGGTTGTCCCCGATGGGTTTGAGCTCGATCTTGTCCATCAAGGCTGCGAAGTCCTCGACAGTCACCGCGTTGACGAACACGACCATCGAGCCGGGAAGTCGCTGCCGGACGATGTCGTTGAGGCGGCTGCGAAGCCGCTGCGGATACGTTTGCCACACCGAGCGCCAGCCGCAGACGAGCAAGTTCCGCTTCTTCTTGCTGTTCACCGGCCCGTTATCCATGCGCTTCTTCTCGATGTTACCGTGCATGCTGTGCATCTTGTCCGCCTCCTTGGCGTACCCTTCGAAGATGCCGAGCATCCTGTGCGAGTGAACGGGATTGGACCGCGGGCCGATGAAGATGAGCAGATCGTTCGGCTCGATGACGATGTCCATGCTCGGACACAGCCCGAACCCTTTCGCACGCATCTCACCCTCCGACATCCCGGGCCGGATGATCCCGATGAATATCGCGGTGGAGAACTGCCGCCGCATCGCCCCGTACGTCTTCCCGATGCACTCGCCCTTCGAGTTGAACCGGCCGCTTCTCAAATTTCTCGCGATTCGCCGCCGAATGGCGGCTCCCTCGAAATCCAACAGGTCCAATAAGATGGCGCTCAGACCCGGCTGAGCCGCGCAGTTGAACATCAGGGCGTTGGAGAACTTCGTGAGGTCCACCGGGATCACCGCGGGGTTGCCGTTGTCGTGCGTGAAGCACGCCGCGTCGACGTACTCCGACGGGTTCGACATCTGAAGCACGATTCGTAAATCCGGGTTGAGACCGTTGCCCTTCGCGGCGGTGTACGAGTTGGTGAACAAAACGTGACGTAACGCCAGGACGACACGAAGCGTCGCGCCGTTGTGAATCGTCCCCTCGCTCTCCTCCTCCTCCACCTGGTCCATCTTCGACATCATCACCAGAATCGCCGAAGCTTTGTGAGCGCCGACTCGAATCAAATCGTTGACGTTGGTCGGGTCGCCCACGCGGCAGACGATGTCTCGGCCGATCTTAGTGCGCCTCGGGTTGATCCCCCTCTCCGCCAGGATCTGCGCCAGTTGCTCGTGCATCTCGGCTTTCGTCAGCTGGTTCGACATGATCACCATGTTGGCCACCGCGCACGACGTGGTGGGAGTTTCCATGAGCCACTTGAACCGCTTGATCCACGGGAAGAGCCATAGGAGATGTAGGAACCTGCGTTCGTTGGTGAGCTGATACTGCCTTCGTAGGAAACAGATCTGCACCACCGCGCGTAGCGTGGCTTCGTTCCACCCGAGGATCAGCGTGTGCTGGTTCTCCGCAACCTTGGTGTGTCCCTCCGCGATGGTGACCAGGAAGCCGTCGATGGCGCTGGTGATGAAACCGACGACGACGGCGAAAATGACGAGGCCGAAGATGATGCAGAAGACGAAGACGAAGCGTAGACCCATCTTGTCTGGGATCGAGTCGTCGATGCCCGCGGCGATGACCAAGGACAGCGCGATGTAGATGCCGTCCGCCCACGAGTTGGAGCCGAACACGTCGAGGTCCGCGACCTCTGGGGACGCCGCTAGCCAGTGGTAGAGGCATCCGACGAGGACGAGGACGACGGAGGTGAACACCACGACGAGCTTGAACGGGTAGTTTGGGTTCGCCGCGATGCGGTTCTCGAGCTTGTACCCGAGCCGGTCGAGCCGCGATACCTTCGACGTCATGTTCCGTGGCAGGTCCCGAGCGGACTTGAGCACCTCCTTCTTCGCCACCGACGCATCTTGATAATTCCCTTGCGACTCCGCGAGCACGCCGATGTTCTCCAGGCCATCTTGGAGCCCTTGCTCCAGGGCGGAGAAGAGCCCGCGGCCGCTGTCCCCGCGCTCCAGCCGCCCGTCGGGGGCGATCTTACTCATCGGAGGACGCCGATACGACGCGGGCGGGTCAACGCACGGCGCCGACCCCTTGTGCCCGCGGCTTCCAAATTGTCAAGCAAGGTTTCCAGTGCCGTGGCTGACAGCTGCTGACGAATCAAGAAACGGTCTTATTTCTCCAGACGCTCCTCTCTGACTGGCTCTCAGCGACTAAACCTCAGCGACTGTTACGATCGACACGTAGCCTAACTAACACCACACCTCACCCCCTCGACCCGAGGGATATCGCCGGGGGCGTCCCGGGCGGCGCCAAGCCCCCCGGCGCGCTCGCAAGCCCGGACCCAGTCGCCAGCGCCGACTGCAATCTTCGCTTGGACTCGTCACCCAAAACACTCACAGCCGCTCGAAACCCATCTGGCGCGACACCCGCGACCATCTGCACCAGCTTAGCCGCCGCCGCCCTCAGCGCGGGCACCGGCGGGTACCCAACACCCACACACCCACCGCCGGCGTCCATGACGAGCGGCAGAAACACCGACACTAACTCCGCCTCCGCCTCCAAATCGCCTTTCCCCAAATGAACCGCCGCGGTCCACAACTTGAGACCCTCCGCCGCCGCTACCGCGTGCGCGCCGCGCGTGACGTCGTCCGTGGCGGCGGCGGCCGCCGCGAGGGAGCAACGAGCACGCGTGCCGGACGCGCACGCCGCGCCGTGCCTTCGAAGAAACGCGCGGGCGCGTTCAGCCCCGTTAACATCGTCGACGGCCACCGTCAAAACGTTCAATCGAACAGTCGCCAACGCCGCCGCCGCGACGGATGCGTCGGCTCTCGCGTCCCCAACGATCGCATCCACGACATCGGATGCATCGGGCGACACATCTACGCCGTAAGACGCCGCGGCGACCATCGCGGCGGACGCGAGAGACGCCGTGAGGGACCCGGATGTCGCCGTGAACGTCGTCGCCTTCAGCGCCGTCGTCAAGATTTGTTTCGCCGCCAATCCCCCGAGATCAGCCGGACATCGCCTCATCGCCGCCGACAACAACGGGATCGCTTCCTGGACGCCGTCGTTCACCGCCGCGCGCGTCGCGAGCGCCAGGAACGGCGCGCAGAGTAGGTCTTCACGCACGTGTGCTGACGTGGCGACGAAGAGTCGTTCGAGGGAGACGAACGCGGATCCGTTCGCGGGCGACGGCGCGCCGGACGCGAGCGCGGCGCCCAAAGCCGCGACGGCGACGGTCCACTCGTTTGAAACGGTCGAAACGGTCGAAACAGGGGGACCCGAACCGCCGCGAGCGATCGCGATGTTCAGCGAAGACGCCAACAGACGGACGGACTCGCGAATGAACGCATCGTCGCCGCGGAAGGACTTTGTCTTGGCGACCACCGCGGCGACGAGCGACACCGCGTTAACCGCGGAAGAATCCATCGACGTAGAATCATGTGAATCCAGCGCTAACCTCAGCGCCCTGGTAGCCGACACGACGTCGCCGCCTCTCGCGACGACCTCGTCACCGCCACTGCCTCCTCCCGCACCGGGAGGAGGGTTGAGTGGCTCGAAGAGTTCCTCCATGACAGCCGCGTCGTCGTCGTCCGCGTTCGTATGAGTCTTCAGAGCCATCGAACCGTCCACCGCTGCGTTTAAACTCTCGGCGCAGGCGTCGATCACGGCTCGTCTCGTCTCTGAAGAACCGTCCGTCCCTTTTGAACTCAACGATGTGGACGCCAGCGCTTCGAGCGTCGGGCCGGCGGCCCTCACCAGGTCCCTCGCGACCGCCAAACGCGTCACCAGGTCCGCGCCGACGAGGCTCGGGGACCGAGTCGTCAAAGCCGCCCACTGACTCCCGAGCGAAACCGATACGCCCTCCGGAAACTTCGCGAATAGCGCCTCGGGGGCGTGAACGGCGGCGACGGCGCACGCTCGCAGCGTCACGATTCGAACACGGCACGTGATACCTTCGGCGCACTCGCTCTCGTCCCTCAGCGCGGAGAACAGCCGAGACGTCGATGTCTGTTTACTCATACCCGATCCGTTCGAGCCTTCGAGCCACGCGACCGCGGGTCTCGCGATGAAATCGACGATTCTGCGAACGGCGCCGACGTCGCCGCCCGTGACCCGGTTGTTCGTCAACGCCTCACCCGCGAGCGCCATGCCCTCGACGATACACGCGGGATCCGCGATTGGGTTTGGGGGAGTCGAAGGATCATTATCATCGACTTCGAATGAATTCGTCGTCGGGTCGGGCACAGCGGCGCGAAGCGCTGAGAGCACCTGCGCCTGGAACTGCTCCAAAAGTGAACTCCCCGGGACGTCCGGGTCCTTTGACTCCCCCAATACACAAACCAAGTTGGTCAACATCGCGAGCCCACGCGGTCGAAGCGATTCCACCGAACACGTCGCCAGCTTGTACCCCAAGTCGACGATGGCGTGCGCGACTGATACGAGCCATTTATTTCCCAGACTTGATCGCGCGAGCGCGAGGTCGAGGTGCGCGGGGTGATTGGAGACGAGCTTAGGGATCGCGGACATCATGGCGGCGGCGACGACGCGCGTGGATAGTTTCGGCGCGGACCTTCCGGACAACTCCCGGAACTTTTGTTTCCGATCCGCGTTTTCGTCCCCTTCGCCTTCGTCTCTCTCGCCCGCACCCGCGTCCTCCACGGCTGTGACGTCCACCTCGTTACCGCCCCAGTCCTGGCCCGGCGCGTGGAGCGCCACCGCGGCGAGCCGTTTAGCCGCCTTGGCCGGATCGTCGAGCGCGTTCGCGCGCGTGAGCAGCCACAACGCCCTGGTCGCGTCACTCGCGGTTTTTCGATCGACCTCGCCGTAGCCGTCCAACAACGCGAGCAAGTCAGCCTCGAGCCCGCCGCCGTGCGACGTTCCGTATCCGCCGGCATCCGAACCGACGGTGTCCGCGGAACACCGGAGCACCGCGCCCGCGTCGCGTTCGCACACGTGCCTCAACGTGGCGGCGGCGACTCTTCGAAGCCCCGGCGTTTTCGCGCTGAGGTACGGCCGAAGTCGCCGCACGAGCCGATCGGGCGGCGCCGTCTGCGGCGCGAACAGCGCCAGCTGCTGTAAAAACAGCGCAGCCTCCAGCTGACACCCCGCGTCGCCTTCCTGGGTATCGGAATACGAACCGGCGCCGCTCTCGCCGCCGGTTTGTATCGCGGAGACGAGCGCGGCGAATCGGGCGAAATCTTTACCCCCGGGGTCCAAATCCGGACCGACGGCGGCCACCGCGGCGTTGACGAGGCGGCCGCACGCCGCGCGCGTCGCGCTCGCGCTGGACGCGTGCGCGCACTCCGGCGAGTTCATCAGCGCGAACGCGAGGGAGCATGCCGTGTTGACGTGCCGCCTGAACCCGGGCCCCGAGTGGTGCGCCACGATGCCTGTAAACGAGAAACAGTTGTCAAGTCAGTCTAATCGCCCGTGCGGAGATAAAAAATGCGTGCGATGAAGATTGAAACGCACCTAGCGCGTGGAGCGACCAGAGATGCGTCGCGTCGGATCCCACGTCGATCTGCACACTCGCGGCGACGAGCGATTTAACCAGCGGGCGCATCGCGGCGGTGGACGCGAGCGCGCCCGCGCGTCGGAAGGTTGACGCGCACGTCGCCGCGGCGACGGCGCGGCCGCCACCGCCGATTAAACTTGAATTCATCGCCGAAGAGAAACCTTCGCCGCTCTTCGGCGGTCCGCGGCGGAGTCGAGGCGGTGTGTCCGGCAAGGTCTCCGCGAGGCGCGTCAGCAGCGAGGAGGACGCGGCGTCACCCCTGAGCTCCGCGGCGCGCGCGTCGAGCTCGGCGGCGGCGCGCCAGTGCGCGGGTCCCGACGCTGGTGAATTTCCAACGGCGCTCGCGAGCCTCGTCAGCGACGAAGCAACCGTCTCCTTTGACGCCTTTGAATCGAACGTCCTGACGCCCGCCAACGCCAGCGCCGCGACGCACACGTTCACAAGCGACGCGGGCGACGCGCCGGACCACCCTTGCGCCGTCGACTTGCCGTTGAACAGAGCCTTCGTCGGCGTCGCAGACGTCGAAGAGGCGTTGGGCTTCATTGAAGAGTCGGCGGCCGAGTCGTTGGGGTCGATGCCCGCCTCGAGTTCGAGCGCGCGCATCGCGGTCGTTCGGATCGCATCGTCGGCGACCGCGGCGACGCGCGCGAGCGTCGCAAGACGCGCAGCTTGAAGCGTCGCGGCCAGGCCCGTGTGCCGCGGGAACGATCCCCCGACGCTTAAGTTCGCGATATGCAAAAAATCATCCCCGTCGAATCCGGCGGCGGGAGAGTCCCAGCCGCCGTCGAAGGCTCGCAGCTCGTCCAGCGCGGCGTCCCCGCCGCTCGTCCACGGCCCCAGCGCGGTGTCCGCCGGGTCGCCGTGCTGGTCGAGCGCCAGACGCAGCGCGGCGACGCAGGAACTACCCAGGTTCGAACCCGGCAGCGGTCGAACCGGCGACGCGCACAGAGCGACTAAACTCCTATGCGAAGACGCGTACGCCGAAGCGCCCCCAGGGACGGCACCGAACGCGCGGAGCGTCGCGAGACGAAACGTGGCGAGCGCGGACGCGATTCCCGGGTCGGTCGGCCAATCGTTGACCGCCACGTGTCCCGCGCCGTCCTCGTCGTTGTTGAGGCTCTTCTCGAAAACGCCGGTGTTGATCAGCGAGCATCGAACGGCGCTTTCGAGCAATTCGAGTATCTCGCCAGTGACGCACGCGCTGCGACGCGCGTAGGCGGCGAGGAGGTCCACGGCGGCGGCGCGCCACGATAGCTCACGCGCGGGCGGCCACCGGACCGCCGGCCTCCGCTTCTTCTTCGCCGTCGACGTCATGAACCCGAAAGCGCCCGCGGATCCTTTCACCGCGGATCCGGCTTCGTCCCCGTCTCCCTCGCGGACGATCGCGGCCCGAAGCGCGTCGATGTCCAGCGCCTTCGTCAGCGCAGCGACGATCTCATCGCCGCGCTGCTCGCACTCGAGACGACCCGCGGGTCCGCGCAGCGCGCCCGCGGCGGCGCGGAGCCCTCGCGCGCGAACGTGACAAGCGCCGTCCCCACCGTCATCGACGTTGACGTTCACGACGCCGACGCCGAGCGCGAACGCCGCGGCTGCCGCGTCACGCAGCAACCCGCCCGGTAACCCCAGCGGGAGGACATCGCCCGCCGCGCACAACGCCGCGGCGCACGCGGCGCCGCCCGCGACGCCGGCGACGGCGCCTGCGTCCATCCCGACGTCGCTTCCCGCGGCGTCCGACATCTTGAAGACGGCGCGGCGAAGTAACCCAGCGGCTCGAGCGGGAGCCGCCGCCGCGAGCGCCCGGACGCACGTCGCGACGTCGTCGGGGCACGTCCCGGCGTCGAGGACGTCGAACGTGGCGTTCGTGAGCGCCTCCGCGGTGTCGTCGTCGACCCTGCCAGCCGCGGCGACGGCGGCGGCGAGCGCACGCATCGCCACCGCCGCCGGGGGTGTGTTTTCGCGCACAGCTGTGCCGTTTTCACCGATGGAGGCGCCGGCGATCTTCGCGAGCTCGCGCAGGAGCGACCCGCGCCCGCCCTCGTCGAGCCGCGCGAGGATACCGCAGCGGAGGACGTGCAGGGCGCAAGCCTCCGCGTGCGGGACATCTTCCCGCGCCATTCCTATTCCTCCCGACCCATAAGCCGCAGCGCCCAGCGCCCCGTATAGCCTTCCCGCCGCGGAAATCAAGAGCGCCGCCGGGATGGATTTGCCACTCTCAAGCGACTTTTCCGACGCGAACGCCGTGAAGTGCACCCAGGATGCGGCCAACCCGAGCCGAGTGCGCCGCCCGTCCGGCCCGGGAACGCGACACGCGCGTTTAAACGCGTTCGCGAAGCACGTGTCGATCGTTTCACCCCAAAGCGTAGCCGAGCCGGGAGATTCGAGGTCGAGTGGAGCGTTCGCAGCGGCGACGGACGCCGCCGCCTGCGCCGCGGCGACCGCCGCCATCGACTCCGCATCCCCGCTCTTACTCCGCATCAAATTCCCGAAC
>Ga0302116_1002253_pt1 | contig 11380 bp, 10 predicted proteins | sample AG5_SCM_MG_FD_203124 | JGI IMG/M metagenome (GOLD analysis project Ga0302116, IMG submission 203124) | Marine microbial communities from Western Arctic Ocean, Canada - AG5_SCM | ecosystem: Environmental > Aquatic > Marine > Oceanic | place: Canada: Western Arctic Ocean | collected 2017-10-01 | reverse complement strand
TCAAGTTCAAAGTCATTTTCATGAACTTCGCGAGGCGATTTCGCCGTTGCGGATTTCCCTCGAGCGGAAATCTCCGCAGGTTTGAATATTTTTGCGCTTTGCCGTTACCCTGCTTGCGTGGCCTAAAAATCTTGATGCCGGTGACCACGGCTGCTTTGCATCGCTTTCCTACGATGAGCAAGTTATTGTTGGTCGGAAAGTGGTTTTAATCGGATTTTTTGGCAATCTTCGTCGCCACCAATTTCCCACGCGGGCTCAGAAGGGTCAAACATCCTCCACAGCATCGCCCCCCTCTGCAAACCTGCTCCCCGAGCCCCCCTCGTGATGTGGAAACACCCTGGGGTGATACGAGTTGGGTGCGGGACGTTGCACCCCCTTCCAAAATCGAGAACGATGCGATCCAGCTAATTTCCAAAAATAGCAAAATTTCAAATGTTTCTCATGAAATCGGTGGTTAAATGTTATCAAAATGCTGGACCGGGCAACAGGAAGTCCACCACAACGCTGGTTGGTCCATCCCCAGCCCCGGGACGTTGTATGCACATATTCAGGAGAGCAATGCCCTTGTGAAGGCTGCCGAGCTCGGCCTCGGTAGCGGGAGGGGTGGTCGGTGCCTTGTCGTACTTCATGTGTTTGGTGAACGTGCAAGCGGTGTTGCAGGGCCGTAGATCTCGTGTTGTTTGGTGGGGAGGGAGGGAACGGAGGAGGAGGGTGGAGAAGGGGGTGGAGGAGATGTACTTGGGGGTGAGGCGAAGGACGCTTCGGATCTCATTACAAGCATTGAATTGGGGTGCTCAGCCATCTTGAGTCCCCCTGGAAGCTTTAGCGGCAAGGGAAGGTGGGCGCCGATGGATCATTCGAAGAGCAAGAAACGAGAGTCGCTGTACTCTTGGCTGTTGCAATCAGCCTGTCGAAGAAGACCAGAATTGCAGTATTTGAGCACTTCACGCACCAACTCGTCATCGTGCTCATTGATCCACTTGTGACAGTCTGCATACGATCGTGATTTGATCCGCAAAGCCATCTCACTCCACCAATGAGCCACTGGTGTGTACAAGCGGGCCATCTCCTTACTACCCAATGAACAAACTTCCTGGGGAGTGAGGGAGAGCAAGCCGATGATCTAGCACAGGCTCCACTCCTACGGGCAATGTCGGGGAGTTTCGCCTTTCTTGTCTCGTGTGTGTGACGAGGGTTGTTGGAACTGCACAGTGTGTGTGTGTCTGTGTCTTCCTCCCTATAGCAAATCTAACCCCGAGATTGCCGAAGCATGGCTTTTAAACTGCACGCCAATCACACTTTCTCGAGCCACTTGAAAAGCTACACTTTGTGACTTGAACACTTTTGACACTTGCAATTTTACAAAAAAAATTTGAAACTTTTCACCTTTTGGAAGTGTGGAAACTTGTCTTTTGATTTTAAATCTTTGACATTCCTAACAAGAGTTATAACTAACTACTTCTACCCTTACCCTTTTCAAACAAAATGTTCAACCTGTACGTGTTCGTGTACTTCGTGACCAGCTTCTTGTTCCAGGAGAAGCTTTGGTTCATTCTAGTCACAAATGACTTCATGCCAATAACCCACTCAGAGCTTCTAGACCTCGACTACCTCCTCGTCTACTATCCAGTCATAACTTATGTGGCGTGCTGGTGGCTCCCGACGAAAGCGGGCCAGCTGAAGGAGCTTTGCATGACGTCCCGAAGGTGCCGTCATTTCCTGGGTTCGGGGAATCGGATGATTGTTGGGACGGATCTCGTTGACAAGGGCGACCCCCAGTGGACTTCGTTCCGCTCGGCCATCTTCATCCTCTTCCTGTTCGCCGTGGCCTCCACTCTCCTCAAGAACAAGCTGATCAACAAGTACTTCAACAACCGCGTTCAACCGTCGGTGAAGGTGTACTTGAACTTGGCGATCGGTATCGTATTTCTCTTCTACATTCACGGGGCCGGAGCAATGTTCCCGTTGTTCTTTTCCCTCCTGTTCCACACTGCATCCCACTTCACCGCGGGCTTGGAGACAGTTGCCCCCGCGACGACGTGGTTCTTGGCCGGTTTGACAATTTTTGCGAAGGAGCCTCACTGGCCCGTCCGAAAGTTCCTCAAGTTCGGCTTCCTCTTTGGCAGCAAGTTCAGCTTCCTCGACAAAGGCGTTTTCGCCGGCGAGTACAGCTGGCACCTTTCCATGAATTTGGTCCTCCTCCGACTCATCAGCTACTCGATGGACCGCCACTGGGCTGCGCTGCACTTGAAGAAGCCCTTCTTGCAGAAGAAAGTCGTGGTTGGCGAAGAGGAAGGGAAGCCCAGCGAAGTCGTCGTCGACTATCTTTACAAGGGCAGGGTCGAGCAGGACCTACCATTCGAGTCGTACACGCTGGTCAACTGCGTGTCCCACGCAATGTACGCGCCGCTGTTCCTGGCCGGCCCCACCATCCCCTTCAACGCGTACATGAGTTATTGCGGCCACGGAGGTGAGCGAGCGAAGCGAGCAGACGGCTACAGACGGCTAACTGAACTAATCTACCGAACTATTTATGCTCAATCGCTACACTCGTGTTTCGTTGAAAATGCGCACTTTCTCGCTTCGCTCGGCGCAGACATTGATAGGTTATTCAGGAAAGATTACGGCGATGCTGCACCGAACGTGTACCACCAGCCGTATTTGGAGCACGTGCACGGGAAGGCGTGGCTGGACATAATTTTGTACTGGTTCCGCACCTTTGTGGGTTTCTGGTTCTTGGAGCGGGGGTCAAGTTTGGTGTACCCGTTCGCGCTCCACCGCGCCAACCTGCTGACATCCGCCAGTCCTGCCATGCAAGGAGCCGCGGTTTGGTTTACACTTTGCCTGATGTGGTTGAAGTTTTTGGTTTTGTGGAGGTAAGTGAGTGGTGGAAATTTTGGGGTTTTTCCTCTTTTTCATTATATATCTAACTCCCAACCAACAGGTTCGCTCGCGGGTGGGCACTCATGGACGGCGTGGACGTGACGGAGAACATGGCAAAGGCCTGGACCAACAACTACACCATATCTGGGTTCTGGAAGGGGTGGCACGCAAGCTTCAACAAGTGGCTCGTCCGGTACATTTACGTTCCGCTCGGCGGAACCGGAAACAAGAACATCGCCGTGTGGTTCGTGTTCGGGTTCGTGGCAATCTGGCACGACGCAGAGGCGAAACTGATTGCGTGGGGGGCGATGAATGCGGGGTTCTTCGTGCTGGAGCACTTCGTGAGCAGCAGGTGGGTGAAGGTTATGGAGAAAGTTGGGTGGGAGGACGATGACTGGATTGCGAGGCAATTCCGAGTTTTGGGCGGGGCGACGTTTGTGTTCGTGCTGATGGCCGTGAACAGCGTAGGGTATGGGATTGGGATCAGCGGAGTTAGCAGAGGGGTGACCGAGATCTTGTTCACAAACGAGGGCTTGTGGTTTGCATCGGGAAGTTATGTGCTGTTGTTTTGCGTGGTGCAGGTTATGGTTCAAACAGACAAGATAGAGAAGAGCTACGACTGGGTCACGGCGAACTCCGTGAAGCACGTGGATTAAATGGGGGGGGGAGAGGGTGGTGGTGGTGGGGGGATTGAATAAGAAGAAGTGGGTGAAGGGGATTGGATTTGAACTGATTAAAATTTGACATTTTATCAATTTTACTTTTTCGTTGGTTTCCATCGTGTGGGGGTGATCTGGATTGGGAGGTGGGCCGGTGATAGGAAGGAGAGGATAACGGAGGTGACGTCGTAGCCGCCGTTGAACACGCACTCGCCGAGAAGTCTAATGGTGTGGGCGTAGGTTGGAGTCCGCCGAGTTTGTTTCGGGAAGGTCACGTAGTCTCGCTTGTAGACGATGTGGAGAATGAGGTTGAGGATGGGGGTGAGGGCTGTGCGGGTGTACTCTCGGAAGGGGGTGATTCTAACCGTGTGGTTTTTGTTGGCCGAAACAATGAAGTTGGAATCGGCCGTGATGGTGAGCTGGATGGTGGTGGATACCTGCTCAAACGTGTGCTTGAGCTCGAAAGTCTCAGCATCCCAGATCTTCATCGTTTTGTCACCACCGGCACTCACAAGAACACGCCCGTTGGGGGAGTATGAGACGCTACGGACGGATCTAGAGGTGTGAGCCTGGTCGATGCTCTTCACCAAGCTTCCATCGGCAGGGTTCCAAAATTTGATGGATTTATCGGCACTTCCCGAGCAAAGGAGCTTGCAGTCGGGAGAGAACGAGAAGGACACGACGTGGCTGGTGTGGCCCTCCAACGTGTGCGCTAAGATGGCATTTCCCTCGTTGAAGCTGTAGAGGTTGATGGACTTGTCGACACTTCCAGTAGCCAGCTGCTTGCCGTCGGGGGAGAAGCGCACTGCCCAAATAGTTCTCGTGTGATCCTCGAGCACTTGCACTCTCACCCACTCGCCACCCTCCCCCGGCTCCGACCAAATCATCAGCTTACAATCTACTCCACCAGAAGCAAAGTGGGAGCCTGATGGAGAGATGGTGACGCAACAAACATAACCATTGTGTCCCACCAAGGTCTGGACCAACTCGAGGGAAGGGCTGAGTACCTTCAAGTTGGCACCCCCCAAGCCACAAGCCACAAGTGAACCATTCTGAAGATAGCAAAGACCATGGACAAATTTGGCAAAAACATTGTCAGCTCGATATTCTACGCTGTTGGAGCTGGTCGAGTGGACGATGATTGACCCGCTCTTACTACCAGATGCCACATGGCCGTTACTCAACGCCACACAAAGCACATCATCATTATGCCTGTGGAGGAGTTGGTCATCATTCATCCACAAGTCTTTTCACCGTTAGAGCACAAAAGTGTAGGAGAGGGCGCTTTGGAGATGTTGGCAACCTAATGCACGTGCTATATCAGAAAAATAAAAAAAAACTAAAATTTGGGGCCATTAAACACGATGGACGCCGCCCTTCAGACAGTTCTAACTTCATCCCTGGTACAAAAAATCCATGAATCGAAACTCCTTCTGGTGGGTTCAGGTGGAATTGGGTGTGAGCTTCTGAAAAACCTTTCAATGAGCTCCTTCCAGAACGTGACGGTGATAGATCTCGACACGATCGATGTTTCCAACCTCAATCGCCAGTTCCTCTTCAGGAAGAAGCACGTGGGCATGGCCAAGTGTTCAGTGGCGACAGCTGCAGTTCTGTCCCCGACATTCAATATCGCGGATCCCGGGCAAATGAAATATCCCTTTTTTTTGGGCAACGTGAAGGACAATGAGCGGTTCCCCCTCTCCTTTTTCCAGGGCTTCGACGCGGTCCTGAACGCCCTCGACAACGTCGACGCCCGCCGGCACGTCAACCGGATGTGCCTGGCGGCGGACGTGCCCCTTATCGAGGCTGGGACCACCGGCTACTTGGGCCAGGTTACGGTTATTCAGGGTAAGGAGACTGAGTGCTACGAGTGCCAGCCGAAGCCCACCCAGAAGGTGTACCCGATCTGCACCATTCGGAGCACTCCCAGCCAGCCTGTGCACTGCATAGTCTGGGGGAAGGAGTTGTTCAAGCTCATGTTTGGCAAGTCGGAGGATAGTATGTTGTTCGAGGGTGCTGGCGAGGGTGACGACCAAGAAGAAGAAGAAGAAGAAGGCCAAAAAGAAGCAGAAGCCGAAGCGGTGACCGAGCAGTCCACCTTCATGGGCCCGGTGGTAGACGACCGGCCAAATCCAAATTCAAATCCAAGCCCCAATCCCTCAATAATTGCCACCTACGTCACCAACTCCCTCACAGCCCTCTTTTCCACGGAGGTGCAGAAGCAGCTCGACATGGACAGGTACAAGACGGCGGCTAAGACCCCCAAGCCTCTCTCCCCCCAAATTCTGGCTTCCGCCGTGGCGGAGGGAATTCACGAGAGCAACTTCCCAACCAGCAGCCAGCTCGACAAGGACGGCACCAGCGAGAAGCGAGTTTGGAGCGTCGAGGAGAACGTCAGGGAACTGGCTGCGTGCACGCTGGAGATGTTCCAGGGCCAGGGCCAAGGCCAGGGCTCTGTGCAAGCGCTCGGCTCGGCGGCGTTCGACAAGGACGACCACCTCTCGATGCGTTTCGTCACCGCGGCGAGTAACCTCCGCTGCCACATCTTCCAGATCGACGAGTCCAGCCTGTACACGGCGAAGGGCATCGCGGGGAACATCATTCCGGCCATTGCCACGACGAACGCCATCGTTGCGGGGTTGCAGATTCTCGAGCTGTACAAGATCCTGGGCAGGGAGGAGGGGCAGACCGTCAAGGACGTGTGCAAGGTGAGCGAGCGAGCGAACGAGCGAGCGGAAACGGCTACTACAGCCACCCACATCTACTACTAAGCTAACCCACCCAATTCGTTTGCTCGGCGCAGTACACGTACTGCCTGAGGCACAAGAGCAGGAAGGGGGAATACGTCCAACCCACCAAGGTGAGCGAGCGAAGCAAGCGAGCCCTGAGGAAGCCGAGAATAATACTCGCGATGGAATCCCGCGAAATTGCTACAGACATAATGGCTACATCCACTAGTGAACTGAACTAACATTATTCATCTCATTTCTCTTGACTCGCTCGTTTTGCTTTTGCTTCATTAAAAATGCGCCTCGCTTCGCTCGGCGCAGCTCCAACCCCCCTCCGACAAGTGCTTCGTGTGCCGAAACGCCCAGCTGTCCATCACCATCAACTGCGAAACCTGGACCCTCTCCGACTTGATCGAAAAGGTGCTGAAAAAGCGCCTCTCGTTCAACTCCCCGATCATCAACATTGGCCCCAGCGAGATATACCTAGAGGGCGAGGACGGCGAGGAGTACCTGGTCAACCTGAGCAAAACGCTGGCCAACTGCCCGGCGGGAGGGATCAAGGAGGGAACGAGCATCACCGTCGAGGACGACATGCAGAACTTGGAGGTCGTCATTAACTTCACCCACTTGGGGGCGGACGAGTGGGACGAAGAGAAGACTCCGGATATGTTCGTGTTGGGGGGTAAGGGGCCGGAGGTGAGGAAAGTGGAGGAGGAGGAGAAGAAGGAGGAGCTGCCAAAGCCTCCGCCAGCGAAGAAAAGGAAGGTAGAGGAACTGCAGAGCGGGAGCGGGGGTGGCGAGGAGGTGGTCATGCTGGATTCATAGTAGGTTAAGGTTTAAAAGTAAAAAATAAAAAAATGCAAAAATTCAACATCGTAGATTTTAAAGCATTCCACAAGCTCTCCTTTGCTCCTCCCCACTCCTCCCCCCCCCCACCCCCCCTCGTTAATGAACGAAGTTCCCGCAAACCACAACATCTTGGCCAGCAAGTTCCCAGTTCTTCACTTGAAGAAATTTATCACCTGCTGTTGTGCCTCTCTCCTGGCGCCCTACGGCACACTCACCCCTGATTCCATCCCTACAGCCGCAGCTCAATATTGTTCCAGTGCGGCCCAATCCCCTCACTCCCACTCCCACTCCCACTCTCATGTCCAATGCGACTCTCAAATAATTTCCTCAATAGTCGTTTCAGACGACGACAATCCAACTTGCATTGATGCGGTAACCCAAGGCTTAACCTCCCGCCTCTCCTATTCAATTTCCACCAACGAGTTAGCTTCAATTCCCCTCACTCTCAATGGTGTCTCAACCGCCTTTGTCCTCCCTCGCGCCTACGAGGACGAGTCTCTCGCGTGGGCACAGGGCTTCTGCAACCACAACAAAGTGCAGGAGAGTTCCTGCGCCGAATCACTGGTGGAGAAGGTAGCCGAGATATTTGAAATTGAAGTTTCCCCTATAGAAGCACCACACAGCAGCAACAACAGCAACAACAACAGCAACAGCAACAACAATGACGACCAGAAAGCAATCTACGTGCACCACTACCAAGATTTTTCTGTAGAATCCCCCCACAGCAGCAACATCAACAACAATTACACCGACTACGATGGCGAAATGAAGCGCGAATTCGAAATCATTCTCACTGGTATCGATACTCATCCAAATTTTAAGCTTTCCGACCACCCCGCTCAATCCTCCCTCGTTATTTGCATGCTACCCTCAATGATACTAGACGATATAGATTCGTTTTGGTGGTGCCCTACGATAACTTCCATGATGCCCCACGCGGTCCTCGACATGACTGACCGCTCCACGTTGAGCAGTCTTTTTACCCAACTGCAGCATGGAAACGTTCAATTTTTCAAGAGAAGCTACGTGAGCAGAGCAGAGGGAAAATCAAAGTTTCTCCCCGACTTTGCGGGCAATGACAACGTCCACCCGCTCCCCCTGTCAATTTTACCGAGCTACATTTTGCCTGAAAATGAAAATACAAAATTTACGGAGCGGCAGTTTTACCTGTCGTGCACGGTGAGACCAAGCTCTTACTCCCGCGCCAAGGTACTACACATGACATCCAAATTCGTTCGTTCTGACCCCGTCCGCCTACCCGCATCAAGAGTCTACCTGGGCCAACTGGACGATGGAGTCAGAACAAGCTTCAACCACAAATACTCCAAGCTTCTCTCCTTATCAAAAATAATTGTAACCGTTAACCCACCCTCCTGGGAGGGCGACCACAGAACGTGGGAAGCGTTAGCCTCAGGCGCGCTAGTTTTCATCGACCGCGTGAGTACCTTATCCACCCCTGGCCTAATCGACGGAGTCCACTGCGTCTTCTACGACCTGGAGGACGAGGAAAGTTTCATCTCCAAGCTAGAGTACTTTTTAGATCGAGAAGACGACTCCGAGCAAATTGGCGCAAATGGAAAGATGTTTGTTGAGCGTTTTCACAAACCACTGGATAGATTAAGTAGCATAGCTTCTAAATTTAGCTTATAATATATAAGCTAATAGTACCGCACCGTTTCTTTTCATCCCCCGATTCACCTCTACTAATCAAAACTCCGAGTTCAACCACCCCTCCTCTCGTAAACCGTTCCCCGCCCCCTCCCAACAGGTCCCGTAACATCGCTTTAGCCCCAACGAACCCTACCCCAACTCCGTAACCTCTGCCAAAGGAAAACCCGCCGCTGACGATTCTCCCAATTTTGGCCCCCAGTTTCGACCAAATCCACCCCCCAACAGCCGGAACCCCCCCCCCATCCATGCTGATTCCAACCTTGATCAGTGCCGGCAGGGTCAGTTGCGTTGCTAGCTCCAAAGCAGTTTGTTGAGCCGATTTTGGGATTTGGTCAATTTTCTTCAAACCGTTTTGGGGGATTGTTTTTCGTCGGTTGCGGCGGTGGGTTTGAGTTGAGGCTGGTTTCGGTGAGGGGGTGGGCGTGAACCCAGCATTAACCAAATCAACGAACGGCCGCCCGTGATCGGATTTCCTAACGACAACGGCCCCCCCTCCCACCAACTCGTCAAAATCTATTGTTTGGATTTTACCTTCGTAATTCCCCTTGACCACCTTGTTCACTGATGTGCCGCTCTTACCGCCCTTCCCAGTGGCAAACTCTATAGCCGCCCTCACAACGTTCCAGGTCGAGGAAGAAGAGGAGGGGTCGTAGTACAATTTCCCCTGGCGAGTGTCGGGGAAATCCCTCGGGAAGACTGGCACGGTGCCAAGCGAAAGCTCGTCAGCTATGACCGCTGCCTCTGCCAGGCCAATGGCCCGAGTCCGGTTGGAGCCGTACTTGGCAAGGTGGTGGAAAACGGCTGTAGCGTTTAAAGGTGTATCGAAGATTAGGTCGAAGCCATTCGAAAATGGAATGATTTTTGTTCCTCTTTCTGTTTTGGAATTGGTTAAAATTCGGGAGGATTTCGACGGGTAGGGGAACGGGATGGAGGTGGGGACGGACACCGTTGTGCTTGTGGTGGTGGTGGAGGAAGAGGAGGAGACGATCCCCTCCTTCCACAAATCAATATCAATTTCATCACCATAGCCACGAACGGAAACAGCATGAAAATCGCCACAGAACACCACCGGATCGTCGTCGTCGTCGTCGTCGTCGTCACTGGAGCCAATGCCAAGAGCATTCTCCAACGCCACTACTAATTCACGCTCGATACTCGGATGGACAATCAGAGAAATTTTGTTGTCGCTGAAGAGAACATCTACGGGACCGATGCCTGGCATGGTCAGATTAGGCGTGTAAATTTGTTTATCGTCGGGTAAATGGAGACCGCAGGCAAAGAGAGCGTCTCGGGAGACGTCAAAGGTGCAGTTCAATAGGGTGACTAGCTTCTTGAAGGATAGGTCTTGCACGGTGCAGTTTACCCCCCAGTTGTTGCTGTTGCTGTTGCTGTTGCTGTCGTCGTCGTCGTCGTCGTCGGCAATTCCATTTCGAACAAAACGGCGAATGAACCGACCCCCAAACTGCCGGTTGTACAGGGGGACCTTGACAACTGACCGACCGTCTCCATTCGCGTTGGCGACATCTAGAGCTACCATGGAAAAACGTTTGGAATGCCATTTTTGGAGGGGGTTGACCTTGGTGAAGTACGTGCGACGACGTTTTGCACGGGAGGGAGCTGCCCCCAGGGAGGGAGCTGTAAAAACACCACGGCTTGCGGGGCGGGTAGACAGGTGGCCACCTGCACGACGCCGGAGAGAGTTTTGCCTTCGTTTTGGTTTATTGTTTGCCTGTGAAGAGCCAATCGAAGCAAGCAGAAGATTTAGCTCTGGAAGACGTGCGGCGCAGTACTGAGATACTGTCACTGTTTGAGTTTGCTGAGTGTGATGTAGACTAGAAATCATCTTATTGATGGGGAACTTCACTCTCCAATTCAAGATCAATTCGACACACCTGGAGCACTGGACACCTCACGTGCACCTGGAGACCACCAAAATTTTCCTCTCACTTTCTTGATTCAGGCATCAAAACAGTAGAAAAAGACATTCTTGCCACACTACCCAACCCCCCAAGGTACGTCCTCTCGCCTGGCAAATTGTTTAATCTCAACAATCAACTCTCGACATCCGAATGATGGATAATATTTGCTACTCTCGAGTTCATAATTTACAGTTGCTGTCGCAGGCAACTTGTTAACCTTGACGATGACGACAATGCATTTCACCAAGATCTCTGACGGTTAATGTAATAACTTTCCTAGTCCTCATCATTCCACCTTACATCTCTAACCTAACCTTCTCCAAAAAATACAGCACATTCAATGGCAGCTAATCAGCACCACAAGTGGCTCAAGAAGCGTGATTGGCCCGCGGTTCACGATGTCATGCTTGACCCAGCTGTGGACTTAGATTTGCTAGTGAGAAAGTACAAGGAGAGAGATGAGCATGGACGACTGCCAGTTCATTGGATGGCAGCGAAAGCTCAGACCCACACACATACTCTTGCCAGTGTGGGCGTGCATTCGATTTGCTGGAATGAAGAGGCCCTCACCACACGAGACAATAAAGGCGAAACTCCCATCGACATTGCCCGTAGGAGTGGAGCCTGTGCTGAGATCATCGGCTTGCTCTCCCTCACTCCCGAGGAAGTA
>Ga0302116_1002252_pt1 | contig 11380 bp, 4 predicted proteins | sample AG5_SCM_MG_FD_203124 | JGI IMG/M metagenome (GOLD analysis project Ga0302116, IMG submission 203124) | Marine microbial communities from Western Arctic Ocean, Canada - AG5_SCM | ecosystem: Environmental > Aquatic > Marine > Oceanic | place: Canada: Western Arctic Ocean | collected 2017-10-01 | reverse complement strand
CCTCCGCGGCGCCGAACAGCATGGTTCCAACCTGGAGCGGCGTGCCGAGCTTCAAACGCAGGCCCTCGCCCGAGTTTTTGCCGCTTTTATCCCCGGCGCCGAGGAAAGAAAGGATGTAATCCTCGAGCGCCGCGAAGCTCTCTTCGCTTCCGCCGCTTTCCTTTGCGTTGAGCGCGGCTTTCGCCGACACCGGGAGGACCGCCGGGTCGGTGACGCCGAGCAAGCGCTCGGCGTTGTCCGCGACGAACCCGGTGACCTCGTCCACCTCGCCTTGGTTCTCCAAACGGTCGCATTTGTTCACAACGAATACCACTTTTTTGCCCCACTTGCGGATGTAGCTCAGAAACTTAACTTCGCTCTCCGTCATCGGCCGATCGGCGGAGAGGACGAACAACACCAAATCCGCGCGTGGCACGAACTCCTCCGTCAGCCTCTGCTGCCGCTCTAAGATGACGTTCGTTCCCGGAGTGTCCACGATGTTAACCTCTCTTAGTAAATCCGCGGGGATGAGCTGGGTGTAAAAACCGTCTTTGCTCTGCTCCGTCTTCATTTGATCGCCAAACTTGAGAACGGTGATCTCGTTCGTGGTTGGCAAAATACCTTCCTTGAGCGCCTTCGTCCCGAGCATGGCGTTGATCACCGAGGACTTACCGGCGTTGAACTCGCCGACGATGACGAGTAAGAAGAGCTCCTCCAGACCTTTCCGCGCCTCCACGAGAAGTCCGATCTCCTCCAGGGACGGCGCGGATTCGGTGAGGAAGGCGACGGCGTCGTCGAGGAGGACGCGCTCGCGTTCCAGCAGCGCCTGCGTGGCGGGGTCGATGATCTTACCCGCCATCGTCGTCGTCCCGGTGGTCGACGCGGTGATCCCGGACGGTGTCGAGACGGAAGCATTAACATCGTCAACAACATCGTCCTTCTTGACCGCGGACGCGATTGGCGCGATGGCGCGTTGGATGCCCCTCGCGGCGTCGACGCTGGGCGGCGGCGTGGGGAGCACCGCGCCCTTCGCGCCCGCGGTGACGAGCGCCTCCATCGCGTCCATGTCGGCGACTCCCGCCCATCCGTTCTTCGGCGACGCGAACACCGGCACCGAGACTTTACCTCGGACGGCTTCCGCGACTCTCGCGTTGGGCGCGAGGATGAGATCTGCCCCCTCTTTCGCGGCGATCAGCGCGGCGTCCTCGTCCTTGACGCCGCACGCGACGACGCCGGATGCGGAGCTCAGGGATTTACGCGCGACGACGACGGGAACGCCGTCGTCGGAGAGGACGACACCGTCGCACTCCGCGGATGCGGCGATGTCCGTTCGATCTGCGATGAGCAGCGCGGCTCGTCCTCGGAGGGATTCTTTGAGCGCGAGTGCGGCGTTGAAGAGCTCGCGGGTGGTGGCGTCGCCGGTATCGTCGGCGAGGATGACGGCGGTGGCGCCGGATGCGACCGCGGCTTCGAGGGACGCGAGTGCGTCGGCGTCGTCGCCGTTGACGAGGGATGGGGAGACGGCGAAGACGAAGCCTGGGATGCGGACCTGCCGGCGGGACTTGGCGGCGAAGACGGGCTTGCCGTCGTCGTCGTCGGATGACCCGGATCCGCCGAAGAGCTTGCCGATGGCGGACACGCGCAGGCGCGTGAGCCGCCTGCATGGTGTTCCACGGCGGCCGGATACCCCCGGCGCGAGGGCGGCTCGATGGTTGGATAATCTCGAGCCTAAGGAGGCACCGCCGTTCGTCGCCGCGCGCGGGGATGGGGCGGTGACGCGCCGGGTAGGCGGCGCCGGCGCGCGCCGGGGGAGGATCCCGGATACCGCGCTCGCCGAGGCGACCATACCCTGCGTGGGCATGGTGAAGTGCCCTGATGTGTGCGGTGGATGTAGCCGCGACGGGCAATCGCGACGAGTGGAGCTCTTTCCACGGAGCCAATCACCGAGCCAGGAAGGAGATCGGTGCATCCACGGGTTAACGGCAGAACGCTCCGGATATCATTCCCTGTGTGCTTCACGTACGAAACATCGGCTAATTCAGGTTAGAAATAAGTTTTTGGCAACATCGCATGCCGCTTCTTTGCGAGCGCGCCGACGCCTCCACACTTCACGGACCGCCACGAAACTTCGCGAGGATGAAGCTTACATCACGGCGCGTCGCCCCATGTGCTCGTAAAGCAAAAAAAAGAAGATATTGGCCCCGACGAGATTCGAACTCGCAACCTTTTGATCTGGAGTCAAACGCACTACCATTGTGCTACGGAACCCTTACAGTGAAGTAAGGGGTGTAAACAGTTCGTGTTTTTCAACACGCGCAGCCTCTCGAAGAATCGGGTTTTTTGACCGTGATGGTTTCAAAACGCATTCTTGGAAATATGTTGCCGAGTGGTTTGGGGAGCGTATTTACCTCCTCCGTTTGTATGGCTTTCACCCAGGTTTCACCCAGTTTTTGACCAATTACGTAATGCGTTTCTCAACGAGCCAATGTCCTCGTCGGAGCGCGGCGGGCGACGCGGTGCAGAGGGCCGTCCACGGACCGAAGGGATCCCCCCTCCCGTGAGGACTCGAACCCGGGTCACTACGCTTCCGTGATGACCATATACACATCGGTCTCACCGGTGCACGTTCACCAGAGCCTTCGCTCTTGCTGTTGCGAAGGTTTTGGTTTTCGTTTGGTTTTTGTGTTGCCGATGAAAATCGAAATCCGGCTTCTGATTGGCCGAGACTTTTTTGCTGACTGGCTCTCCGCGCTTTCAACTTTCTCCCGAACCGAGAAATCTTCTCTCGCGGCCTCTCAGCCGCCGCGCGTCTCTTCGACTATAAAACCACGATGCGACGCGGCACCGGTTCCTCACACTCCGCACACATCCACTTCCATCCCCGCACACGCTAGATCCTCGGATCTACGCCAACACCAGGTGAGCCTCGTGTCCATCAACACGCGAGCCCGTTTGGGCGCTCGCGTCGCGGCGCGCCCCCGCGATTCCGGCGACCGAAGCCGACGGTGTTTTCCTCCCCAGAAAGGCCCCGTTTATCGGGGGAGTCCCCCTCCGCGTTCGACGCGTTTAGCCCGCTCGATCGTCGACGCGGAGAATATCGACGCCTCGATTCGGCCGATGACGTCCCAGTCGACGAAGTTTACCGGATCCGAACGCGTTTATATACTCGGCGCGGTCCCCACCACCGCGCTCTCCGGCGCGCTCGTCCGGGAAAATCATCGAACCTCCTCGGCTGACTCACACTCTCCTCTCCATCTTTCTCCCATCGCCGCAGAAACAACACCAAACTTAAGCACGATGCCTTCCCCCCAGAACGTCTACACCGCGCTCTCCATCATCTCCCTCGGTGGCCTCATCGGCATGGGAGTGGCCGTCGGCTCCGGAGTCTCCATGATGGCCATGGCCATGGCGGAGGAGGAGCAGAAGATGGTCGCGCCCTCGGTTGTGGAGAAGCCCTCCACCGCGCGAGGATTCGCCGCGTCCGTGACTGAGCGCCGATAAGCGCCCAACCGCGGCCCCGGCCCTCGCGCCTTGTGGTACCCCTGAGTTACTGAAAGTTGGATGAGTCATCGCTATGATTCATCCATCTTTCCATCATCCAACAAGGCGCGAGAGACCACCGCTGTATCCTGTACAAGACCGAAGGATTCAATTCATTCCCAAAACCAAAACCAAAACGAGAGAGATTTATTTCAAGGGAGAGCGAGGCGATAGATGGGCGCCACATCATCATCATCCACACCACGCGACGGCGGCCGTTCCGGCGGAGGCGTACACGACACGTACCCCTCCGTCGACGAGTCCACCGCGCGTCACACCCATCCTGTACCACACCAACCGCACCAAAGCAGACAAACGTAACGCTCCACCCGGCTGCTGACGGATCCACACGCATCACATCGCCGCGAATATTACTTACAAATCGGCGAGCGCATTCGCTGGAACTTCACCACCACGCCGCCGTCGCTCGGCGCTGGTCGGAAGTCCATCACGTACAACATCATGTGCTTTATCACTTTTCCAAAGTTTGATGGTTTCTTCTATTGACAAAGTAGGTAGTCGCGTCGGCTCTAGCTACTATTCAATCAGACGATAACGTTCACGTCATCGACCTCGACTCGAAGAAACTCCCCCCCCCCGTACGGTAGTAGCCCGTCCGTCACACTCTCTCATCACATCCGTCGCATCTTCCTTCTGAACGCACGCCAATCAGATCAGATGCGCACGATGTCCACGCGAGCCCGCGAGTGTACCGAGTGCGCCTTCACTCCGCTGGCGCCCGGCTCTGGCGCTCCCTCGCTGACGTACACGTGCGCAAGCGTCCCGCCGATGTTCCCCTTCGCCAGCCGCCCCGGGTTGACCGCCACGAACCTCTTATCGTCCTTGTCCGCGGCGGCGGTATCAACATTGTCCCCGACGACGCGCGCGAACGGCTGCAGGTCGGACGGCAACACCAGCACGTCCGGGGTTTTCTCCAGCGACAGGTGTCGCGACAAGGACGCGTCGACGCACGCGCCGGGCGCGGGCGGGAACAGCGGGTACGCGCACCGTTGACCCGGCAGGTGCGACGCGAGCCGCGACATGCGATCGCTCCCGGGTCCCTTCGACGCGGTATCCTTATCCTCGCGCGCAGCCTCGGCGGCGGAGAGGTGCCGGAGCACGTCTTGCGTACACGCGTGAATTCGCACGCCGTTGAGCGTAAACGTCCCGGGGTTGGGAACGTTGACGATCGTGACCGAATTCGACGCCTTTCCAGAAAGTTCCAGAAGCTCGGGGTCCAGCGGCGGCTGCGGGAACACCGGATCCGCCACGGCGTCGCGGACGGACGGGACGAGCACGACGTTGGGGTGGTACCCCGCGACTTCGCATCGCGTCGCGAATTCCGCGAGCTTGTCTTTAACGCCAGCTTCGAAAACCTTCTCGAAAGGCGCATCCACGCCCGCGTCGCCTCGAACCACGCGGTGCTCCGAATCCACGAACGGCCCGAGCAGCACCAAACTGTCCGGCCGCGTGTCCTCGCAGTACTTGAGCACGTCCCGAAAAGGCTCGTAACTCAAGTCGCTCGCGCAGGTGAACGGTCCGGACGCGACGACGACGGATTGGGACCCGAACACCGGCGCGGACGCCGGGGACTTGGCGCACGGCGGCGTCGTGGCGGCGACGATGCTCTTGGCCACGAGGCAGTGCCCTGACGGGTTGGATCCCGTGACGCAGACGATCTGCCCCGGGAAGAGCGAAAAGGCGGGAACGTCGCGGAGCTCGAGGCGGACTCGCATGCCGTTGGACGTGGCCATGGATCCCTCGAGCTGCACGGACGCCTCGTTCAGGCGTCCTTCGCTGTCGCACACGACTCGTCCGACGACGGTGACGTCGTCCTGGGATGCGGCGTAGACCGCTCCCGACGCGTCGACGCCCGGGACGGCGGCTTCCACCTCTTTTTGAAAATCCGCGAGTCGGCGCTCGAGCATGTCGACCTTGTCGCCGATGCGATCGCGCATGAACCGGACGTCGCGGCTGAGCGCGGGGAGGTCGGTGACGGCGTCGATGACCTGGACGGCGACGGGCGCGCGTTTCGTGCCCGGGGCTTGCGCGTGCGTCGCCAAGGCGGCGCCGAGCTCGGTCTTTGTTGATCGTGATCCCGCGCGCTTGGCGTACGCGGACGCGCCGGGGGCGGCGGCGTGCGCCTCGAGCGCGACCCGCGCGTCCACCTCGGGGACGGCCACCATGATGGGGGTATCGGCCGCCTGCGCTCCGTACGCAGCCTTCGCGGCGGAGGTCTTGGCGCCCGGGGTGGTGCCGCCGCGGCCTGGGGTGATCGACGCGAACGCGCCGGATTCTTCGAGCGCCCGTGGGTTCTTCTCGAGCGACTCCATCAGGTTCGGTCTGTCGTAGGAGAACGTTCGCGCGGGGGTCCGCATGGAGGATGACTTGCGTTTCTCGTTGACCTTGCGCTCGACGTGGAGCTTGAACCCATCGATCGTGGATACGTCCGGCATGAGCGCCTTCTTGTCCAACTTCCCCGCGTTCTCCACCGAGTACTGGTCCCAGTGGATGGCGAGGCCGAAGGCGTCGAGGTTGTGCTGGCGGCACAGCGCGAACGCCTCGTCGGCGATGACTTTGGAGTCGAGGGCATAGCCCTGCGACTCGAACGCATCCTTCACCTCGGCGACGTCGGCCATCGTGGGTGCGTCTCGGGTAGTGAGTGAGTGAGTGGCGCGCCCGTCGCGTTTTGAATCATCGGGGTTGCCAACTTTTCGCAGTTTGAATTTTCTGATTCAGCCTTCTGAAAATCAGCTCGTGAAATCTTCCAGCTGAAAACGAGCCCGAGCGCGCGTCCCCCCGACGCCCGCGACTATCATCAGAACTATAGCCAGTACGTTCACGGAGTCGACGTTCACGTGTTACAAGCTACTGTCGCGCATACAAGAGCCGGTTCTATTCGTCAAACGTCACGCCTTGTCATCCAGGTCCACTTCGCAGCCCGCCGCTTCGAGCTCGCCTATCGCAGCCGGCAGAGTCGTCAGCTTGTTGTCGTTGAGCCACAATCTCTCCAGAGAGGTGAGCTGCCCTATCTCCGCCGGCACGCTCGTCAGCTGATTGACGCCGAGGTGCAACTGCTCAAGCGACGTGAGCTGCCCGATCTCCGCCGGCAAACTCGTCAGCTCATTGTCGCTGAGGTCCAACACCTCCAGCGAGGTGAGCTGCCCGATCTCCGCCGGCAAGCTCGTCAGCTGGTTGCCCCCGAGGTTCAAGCTCCTCAGCGACGTGAGCTGCCCGATCTCCACCGGCAAGCTCGTCAGCTGACTGTCCTCGAGGTCCAACATCACGAGCGAAGTGAGCTGCCCGATCTCCACCGGCAAGCTCGTCAGCTGAATGCCGCTGAGGTACAACTCCCGCAGCGATGCGAGCTGCCAGATCTCCGCCGGCAGGCTCGTCAGCTGGTTGTCGTCGAGGTTCAGGTACCTCAGCGAGGTGAGCTGCCCGATCTCCGCCGGCAGGCTCGTCAGCTGATTGTGGCCGAGGCCCAACACCGTCAGCGACGTGAGCTGCCCGATCTCCGCCGGCAGACTCGTCAGCTCATTGCGGCTGAGGTACGACTCCCGCCACGACGCGAGCTGCCAGATCTCCGCCGGCGGGCTCTTCAGCTGATTGCCACCGAGGTCCAACACCCTCAGCGCTGTGAGCTGCCCGATCTCCGCCGGCACCGCTCCGGTCAGGCCAAGGCCTCCACACCGGAGCTCCACCACCCGGCCGTCTTCCATAGTCACCCCTTCCCAGTCCTCCGATCGCACAGCCTTCGGCCACACCTCCTGCAGCTTAGGCCATATCTCACGTAGCGCGCGCAACACGAGGACGTCGTCGCCCACGGGCCCAGCAGGATACGGCTGCAACGGAAGGTGGAGCTTTCTGCGAGCCCACTTGAGAACCTCGAAGTTCCGTCCGCAGGCGTACTCGCAGAGGCGGTCCTTGTGCACCCCTATGAGCTCCAACGCCCGCTCCTTCCCCAGGGATCGCACGCGATCATCGTCCAGAAGACGAACGAGGTGGTCGGCGACGTCTCCCGCTACCCCGTCGAAGTCGAAGAAGCGAGGGTACGCCGCGGTAGGTTTTGAGGCGTCCCTCCACAGCTTGCTGACCTTCGCGAGGCTGGCGCGCGTTTTGACGCACTCGATGTGGGAGAAGACCACGATCGCGACGTCCAGGCCGGGATCGAAGGTTGGTTGATACGCATCGAGCGTCTGTACGCCGTTCGTGAGCTGCATGGTGAGGCGGCGCGCGGGCGGTTTGTGTGGGAGTCGTGGCTTTCTGTCGTGGCTTTTTCTGTCGTGGCTTTCTTCGATTTGATGTGACACGCTCGATTCAGCCGAGATCCCCAAAACGTGGGCGCAAACCACTGAAGAAAATGCGAAATACAGGGCGCTCGGCGAAAACTTCGTATGGAATCACGGTGACGACTCTCACCTTCGTTTCGTGTTAAACGAGCCTCGTGAACCGACCCGTTCATATCCCCAAGAAGCGCATATGTCGCATCATTCCCGAAACATAAAACTAGCAGAGCGAAGGCTCTGGTGAAGGTGTATGACCGATGGACTGCTTGGAAACGAGCAGTCCCCCGTAGTGTAGATGGTTATCACACTAGGCTTTCACCCTAGTGACCCGGGTTCGAGTCCCGGCGGGGGAATATCTTTTTGTTTTTTTTGGAGCAAACGTATGGGGCCAGTCAGAGGGCATTCTTTTTTTTTGAGTCGAGGAAGGAGGACTTTTCCAGCGGGTGTTTCTTTTGCATCACTCCGTGTGCCGCGGCCTGAGAGGCGCGGGCGACGGACGCACCGGCGTGGGTAGACGCGATGCGCGACTCGGAGTCTCACTCACGGTCCGGTCGCGGGGTGTGGACCGCGATGGCGACCGTCGCGGTCTCCGCCCTGGCGCTCACCGGACGCGTCGCGTCGCATCGAGCCGCGGGAGTCTCGGACGCAGAGACACCATCTCATCGCTCCCTGGGCGCCGGCATCTCGCACCACCGGGGGTGGCGGGACCGCACGTGGCGCCCGAGCGCGGACCCCTTAGCCGCGGCGATGCGCGCGGACCCGAAGTACCACCGATACCTCCCAAAGATATACCCGGGCTTCGACATGAGCTCCGACGATTGGTACCATCGACCGAGGGAAGACACGGTGCCTTCGAGCCTGGGCGACGCGACGACGACCGAACGCGAACGGGACTTCGACCTCCCGGGCTTGCCTCCACGCTCGGTGACACACGGCGGCGAGCGTGGAGCCAAGGTGAAGAATTCGTTCAAGGTTTGCCTGGACAACGGCGCCGGGTCCTGGGACAAGGCGTTCGCGAGAGGGATCGACAGATTGTTCGTCCCCGGCGTGTGCTTCGGCGAAGTCGTCGAGCGTTCGTGCGCCGACGCCGACGTCGTCATCTTTAACGAACACGACTTCATCTGGGGCGGCGCGCACAGGGACCCGGCGACGCACGCCATCGAGCTCCCGCCCAAGTCACACGAAAACCAGGTGTACATGTACTTCGCGCACGAAGCCGCCGGCGGGTTCGGGTCTGAACTCCGGGATTCCAAGTTTACGAAACAGTTCGATTACCTCTCCTACGTGGATCGCACGAGGAGCGCGATGTGGTGGCCGTTCGGCCCCACGCTCCGTACGTTGACGGACGACTTTGCGGTGTTTGGTAAGCCGCGAGCGGCGAGGGTGCCGGGAATCGCGTGGCTGGCGACGGACTGCGTGGAGCCGAGGGCTTCGATGGTAACCGCAATCGCGGACGAGTTTCCCGTGTTCTCGATGGGCGAATGCCTTCGCAACTCCCCAACACCGCACGGGCTTCCCCAACGCGGCGCGGTGGACCCGTCATCGCACGGCGCGTTCCAGTCCGCGATGTCCGACTACATGTTCTACTTCGCCGTGGAGAACGCGGGCGCGTGCGAAGGGTACGCGACCGAGAAGGTTTGGATGGCGTTGAGCCGCGGCTCCGTCCCTCTGTACTTTGGCACCGACGACGTGTACGACACACTACCGGACCCACACGCCATCGTCGACTTGCGTAAGTTCACGTCCATCGCGCAGCTCGCGGCGAGGCTGCGGGCGATCGCGACGGACCCGAAGGAGTGGCGAAAAGTACACGCGTGGAGGTACCGAGATCCGGCTTCTTGGCCGGTCGGTTTCCGTGAACTGATCCGGGCCACGTCGACGGATGTCAAGTACGGGGTGTGCGACGTGCTGATGAAAGGACCACGGGGGTACGCGCGGTCGGAAGGGCGGAGACAGGCGAGGTGCGAGACGCGGATGGAGGTTCTCGGTAAGACGTTGGGTAAGGCGGGATGGGGAGCGGGGGAGTATATAGGGAAGTCGTCGAAGACGAAAGTCATGACGCCGCCGACGACGCACCTGGAGCGGCGGTGCGAGGAGACCAGTGGAAAGTGCTGGTCCCTGCGTAGTGAAGGACGAGGGTAGAGACTCTTTCGTGTAGTACAAAACGTAGTATGCTAGTCGTTGACGTGTTCCACCTCGATGCGGTATTCTCGTTCCCACCGAGGCAATCTGCGTTTCTCACGGCGTCACGCCGGTTCTGGATGACGGCAGGATCACTTCGCAGCCCGCCGCTCTGAGCTCGTGTATCGCAGCCGGCGTGATCAAAGTCAGAGTCAGCCGATTGCCGCCGAGGGTCAAACTCCTCAGTGACGTGAGCTGCCCGATCTCCACCGGCAAGCTCATCAGCTCATTGTCTTCGAGGTTCAACTCCCTCAGCGAGGTGAGCTGCCAGATCTCCACCGGCAAGCTCATCAGCTCATTGTTTTCGAGGTTCAACTCCTTCAGCGAGGTGAGCTGCCAGATCTCCACCGGCAAGCTCATCAGCCGATTGTAGCCGAGGGTCAAACTCCTCAGCGACGTGAGCTGCCCGATCTCCACCGGCAAGCTCGTCAGCCGATTGCGGCTGAGGGTCAACTGCTCCAGCGAGATGAGCTGCCCGATCTCCGCTGGCAGAATCGTCAGCTGATTGTCGCTGAGGGCCAACACCCTCAGCTCCGTGAGCTGCCCGATCTCCGCCGGCAAGCTCGTCAGCTGGTTGTCCCATAGGTCCAACATCATCAATGCACTCAGGCACCAAATCTCAGCCGGCACGCTCGTCAGCTGATTACCGCGGAGGTCCAACTGCTCAAGCGACGTGAGCTGCCCCATCTCCGCCGGTAAGCTCGTCAGCTGATTGGCGCCGAGGCCCAACTGCGTCAGCGACGTGAGCTGCCCGATCTCCGCCGGCAGGCTCGACAGCTTATTGTAGGCGAGGGTCAACTTCCTCAGCGACGCGAGCTGCCCGATCTCCGTCGGCAGGCTCGTCAGCTCATTGGCGCCGAGGTCTAACTTCCTCAGCGAGGTGAACTTCCCGATCACCGCCGGCACCGGTCCGCCAAGGTCCATGTAGCGCAAACTGAGCTCCACCACCCGGCCGTCTTCCATCGTCACCCCGTGCCAGTCCTCCGGTGCCTGGCTCTCTGGCCACCTACCCTTGAGGGCCGGGCAAGACTCGCGCAACACCCGCAACAGCATGCTGTCGTACCTCGCGGGCCGTGACTCGGGCAGTCGCGCCGCGTTCCTCCACGTCCTGCTCACGCACGCGAGACCCCCGCGTGTCTCGACGCCGTCGACGTGCGAGAGGACGAGGGTCGCGACGTCGACGCCGGGGTCGAAGCACCGCATCCTGTCGCTGCGGCGCGCTCGTCTCACGTCACCTATCAAAGCCGGTCGCGAGCAAGTGCGGTCGCCCGCGTCGCCCTCTGCACTTCGAAGGGGCACTTCGTGGGGTTTGAACTGCAGAACTTCTCGGACGTGGAGAGAGAGTTGTTTCCGAGATATGCAAAGACAAAGGCAGAACCCCGATAAAACGG
>Ga0302116_1002250_pt1 | contig 11384 bp, 10 predicted proteins | sample AG5_SCM_MG_FD_203124 | JGI IMG/M metagenome (GOLD analysis project Ga0302116, IMG submission 203124) | Marine microbial communities from Western Arctic Ocean, Canada - AG5_SCM | ecosystem: Environmental > Aquatic > Marine > Oceanic | place: Canada: Western Arctic Ocean | collected 2017-10-01 | reverse complement strand
CAAAACACGTCGTCAGTAAAATTGCCCATATGGTAATTAAGAAATAAACTCACCGTCGCCGCACGCCACTGCCAGTTCAGCCACGAATCCAGTTCCGAATAAACCCTCCCCGCCCCGTCGTTCACGCGTCGGTACCTGTGCCACGGCGGTGCGATCGGACGAGTTGAACGCGCATGCGTCCTTGTCGTCGACGTAGTTCAAGAACGCGACGAGCCCGGCTCGACGCGAGTACGGGTTGACGATCGACGACGACGAAACATCTTTGGAACGATGATGATGAGAAAATGATCGAGCCGCTCGGGTGCCCGGCGCCGCTCGTGTCGCCCACGTCAGCAGGTACCGTGCGGCGCGCCGCGGGTGCGGGTGCGCCGCGACGTACGGGCCGAGAACCTTGAACGAGATCCCATCGGATGTGCTCCAATCGTTCACCCCCGCGGCGGAAGGGTCGTCGAAGAGCTGGAGAATCTGCGCGAGAAACGGCGTGATTTGTTTGTCTCCATCGCCATTTGGTTTTGAGTGCGTCGAGGCTGACAAAGGCCCAGCGTCGTCGTCGTCGTCGTCGTCGTCCGATGACGTGTCTTCCCCGAAGAGCCGCGCGTGCACGCTCGGATCGGGGAGGACGAGCTCCTGCGAACGGTGGATCGGGGGTATTGACGGACGTCAGTGAAGATCTCGGCGGGGTATCGAGGTGTGTGGGCGCGGTTGGGAACAATCACGACGAGGGGCTTCTTTTTTTGTGGTTGGGGCGTGCTCGCATCCCACGCGCGCACCTGAAACAGCGTCATCCCCGAGAGCTTATCGTCCGCGAACTCGCTTCGCATCAGCGATAGACACGCGTGGTACCGCGCCTCGCTCCACGCGCCGCCGTCGTTCGGGTCCGACGGCCGGTTGTCCCTCTCCGCCTCGAGCGTGCGCGCGCGGACCGCCACTTGCTCGCACCCTCGCCAACGACCGAGGCCTTGCTCCTCGAACCAGTCCCTGGTGGACGCGTGCGCGTGAGCGTCCAGCCTGGACTGCACGTCCCTCGCCAGTCGCTCACCCTCCAACTCGCTCGACTCCATCAATTCGCTCGACTCCATCAGCCGTGTCGCCGCCCCGCGCGACTGAACTGTGCCGACGTCATTTCGTCGACGATCCTTTCTTTCTGGGCGATAGACGTGTCCAAGTCAGGCTCTTTCGATTCAGTCGGGCGCGTTTTAGACCGTGTTTCTTGAGTCGCGGTGAAAAGAGAGGCTTGAAAATATCTCCCAGAAAGTGGATGAGGTCCCGCCCAAGTTGGAGATCCCCGGGAGATGGGCGAGGAGACTCGAGTGCGGCGACTGTCTCGAGTGTTCGCGCATTATTCTTTGGCGACGCGGTGAGGGGAGACCACTTAGTGTAGCCGGAGTGCCCAGGCCAAACACGTACACGCCTCGATGAACGCATCCGCGACCACGCTCCTTCGGGGCACGGCGTGGTGCGCACGCGGCGCGCGCGCGCTCAGGCGCGCGGCCGTCGGTTCGGCGCCATCCACCCGGCACGCGGCGGTGGTGGTGCCCACGCGCCAGCACGGACGGGGGTTCAGGCCGGCGCAGGCGGCGCTCAAGCAGTCCGACGCGGAAACCGACGACGAGTTCCTCGCCATGACGGACGGCGAGCTCAACAGGGGTTCACGACTCGCCCAGCAGGTGCGCCCCGCGGAAGCCCCTTCAAGCGTCGACGCGCATTCCCAAAGTCAATAAATCGCTTTTTCCCAAAAGTTCCGCCGCCGCCGCCCGACGTCATGACGAACGCGACTTCGCCGACGTTCCATGCGCGCGAAGCATCCGAATCTGACGCGCTCTCCTCCCATCCATCTCGATATCATCACGACAGGTTCGATTGGTGCAGTGGTACCCCGGACACATCGCGCGCGCCGAGCGGCTCCTCCGCGAGCAGCTCAAGGCGGTGGACGCCGTGGTGGAGGTTCGCGACATTCGCATTCCCCTGGCCACCACCCACCCGGACATACCCGACTGGATCGGCAACAAACTCCGGGTTTTGGTGCTGAACCGCGCGGACATGGTCACCGACGCCGAACGCAGCCGGTGGGTGTCGTGGTTCAAGAAGAACGGCGAGACGCACGTGGTGCTCACAGACGCCAAGACGGGGAAGGGCGTCAAGCGAGTGATGGAAGTCGCCACGTCCGTCGCGAACGAGGTCAACGAGAAACGCGTCGCCAAAGGCCTCCTCCCACGGCCCGTGCGCACCGCCGTGATCGGCTACCCGAACGTCGGTAAGAGCGCGTTGATCAACCGGCTGACCAACAGCAAGGCGTGCGCGTCCGCGCCCAGGCCCGGCGTCACTCGTCAATTACGATGGGTCCGCGTGGGCGGCGACCTCGATTTGCTCGATTCACCCGGCGTCCTCCCCGGTCGCCTCGCGGACCAGACCGCGGCGAACCGCCTGGCGATGGCGAACGACATCGGCGAGGCTTCCTACCTCGCATCCAGCGTGGCGGCTCGGTTGATTGAGGAGATGAAGGCGCACGAGCGGTGGCGGCATAAGAAAGGGGGTTTGAAGGCCGTCGTGGAGAAACGGTACAAGTTCGGCCCGGGTGACGACATCGACGACATGACCGGCGAGGACGTGGTGCACTACCTCGCGGCCAAGGCGAAGGACGACGACTTGGAGCGCGCGGGGACTCGGATCTTGAACGACTTTAGGAAAACCGCGTTGGGGGCCTTCGCGCTCGAGCTGCCGCCGAGCCGAAATAGCTCGGGCACCGCGGAGTACAGCAACAAGACGGACTACAGGCGCCGGGTGCACTTCATCCCGGACTCGGACGTGCGGTACCAGGACACGTACCGGGGGATCAACGTTCCCGAAGAGCCGGACGCCGAGGCTGACAAATAGACTCCTTTAGACGCTACGTCGTCGTTGATAAAATTACAGTACTCTACGCTCTGCGGTTGTACAGTCAGGTGAGCGACTCGAAGTCTCCCTCGGCGCGCGCGACCACCACAGCGCTCGCGGACGTCGGCGCGTTCCCACTCCCCGCATCCGCGGTGTACACCTTGACCACAAAGTCCTTCTCGACGCCCGCGCCGCCCGAGTCGTCGGGCTCCACCGCAAACTCAAAGTACCCGTCATCAGCCGCCGACCCCACGCTCTGCGTCGCGCGAACCAAGCCGAGACGCCGGGGGGTCACAGCCGCGCTAGGCTCCGGCGCGGCACCACTGTTGTGGTGCACGTTGAACTCCGCGAACACGCTCGCGGGGGCACCGCCGGTCCACTCGCAGGACAGTCGTAAGGACAGCGCAGCCGACGTGCCGGGTTTCAGCCTGAGCGTGGCCACCGTGACTGGCGCGGTGTCCGAGTCCGTGACGGTCACGCTCTTGGAAACCTTGACGTTCTTACCCCCGAGCTCGATCATGGAGTCCCCGCCCACGTACGTGTCACCGCCCACGTGGTACCCACCCTTGACGTACAGAGCCGCGCCGATACCCGAAGCGTCGCCGTCGGTTGTCGATAATACGCTGAGCTTGGCCTGGATCGCGGCGGATTTCTCCACCGCGAGGCCGCCCGCGAGGCGGACCGAGCCGTCCACGTCCGTCTCGGAATTCGTCACCGAGGCGTCCGTCGTGTCCGCCACCCTCACCGTGCCTGCGAATAGGTTAATTAATTACGCGGGGGGAAAACGTGAGCTCTCGACGGGAAAAGGAAACGAGGGTGGGCCGCCGGGTGTCTTTGTCTTCGTCGTCGTCGTCGTCCAGCGGTGGAAGCCTCCGTGTAATCGAACAGTTGACCTCAAAGGAATTCAGTTCTAGTAGCTGATTAATTTATGGGCCTTCATCGGCTTCCCGAGCGGCGGACGACGACGACGACGAGACGCGGGCCAAGAACAAAAAAAAACACTTTCCAGAATGTTAGTTCACGGGCTCGACGACGTACCAGTCATGAATGTTTTCTTCCCCACCGTGAGCCCGCCGGTGGCCACCACCGACGCCAGTGCACCGCACGTCCCGTCCACGCTCGTGTCGCAGCTGTCCGTGGTGTCCTGCGCGTTCAGCGGGTACGCCACCTTGACGTTCTCCGCCGAGTCGGACGTGTCCAGCGTGACCATCGGGTTACCCGCCTCGGCGGTGAACTGCAGACCGGTGGTGCTGTTATCTAACGCCTCGATGCGCGTGTCGAGGATATGAAGCGGCGCGTGCGTCTCCAACCGCCCGGAGTGGCTGTTTATCTTCCAGTACGTCACCGGTGAGGCGCCCGCGTCTTTCACGGTGAGGGCTTCGGCGTTTGCGTCGAGAACGACGATGGATGATTCACCGTTGCTGTTGTCGAAGACGACGTCGCCGCGGACCATCGCTGAGCCGTCCACCTCGAGCTTCTGCGCGGGTGCCCCTGACGTGTCGTTGTACGACGAGATGTCGCCGACCGCGACGTTGCCGGAGGGGCCGTGGACGAAGACGCGGCCGACGACGGAGAAGTTTGGTCGGGTTATCGTGGTGTTGACGTCGAGGTGGGTCACGTCCCCGGCGGCGGCGTCGACGCCCGCGCCGTCTGTGGCGGTGGAGGGTGATGATGGGGATGTCGTGACGTGGTCAGGGTGGATGTCGATGATGGGCGGGACGTTTAGGTCGATGGGTGGACTACCGCGTCGAAGCGAGGCGATCCCCTCGAGCGATCGATTGTTCAAAACTGCGGTGACAAAGGGGCGGTAGGTTTTGACGGGGGCGCACCTGGGGCGAGGATGCACAACGCGGCCAACGCGATCGCGGCGGCGCGCGACATCATCGCCAGGGACCTACACGTCAACCCGGCGCGGACGCACTCGCCTCTCACACCCCGGGCCAAGACACACCCGGCGGCTCGTGCGAATGAAGAGCCCCGTTTCGAGGAACCCGCCAAAAACAGTCAGCGCAAATTGATCCCGTTTTCTAATCGACGGCACTTTGTGGGGCGCGCGAAGGAAGGATGACGACGGTGTGGCGTCCGAAGGTGAGGATCGCAGTTCCGGGTATCGACGGTGCCGATGTCGACGAGAAGCGGAGAGAAGAGTCGACGACGAAGGGCACGAAGCGGAAGAGAGCTCCTACGACAAAGTATCACAAGGGGCCGTGTGAGCACGGGGTGAAGTACCGCTCGAAGTGCAAGGTGTGCCGTGCTTGTCCGCACGGCCGTCAGCGCCATAATTGCAAGGAGTGCGGTGGGTCATCAATCTGTGAGCACGGTCGTCGGCGCCATGAGTGCAAGGAGTGCGGTGGGGGTTCAATCTGCGAGCACGGTCGTATACGCTCTAACTGCATGGAGTGCGGTGGGTCAGGAATATGCGAGCACGGTCGTCGGCGCACTCAGTGCAAGGAGTGCGGTGGGGGATCAATCTGCGAGCACGGTCGTCAGCGCTATCGATGCAAGGAGTGTCGCTAAGTAACCGGCGACGGAACCGACAGGTGAACGAACAGTAATTCAGTAATTCAAAACATCGTCGCACTCGACCTCCCCGGGCGCGGGCACTCAATAATCAGTTCTCCTTGTTCCTGCTGCGCGCCAGGCACGGGTGCTCCGGGCACGTCCTTTCCAGCCACGGACCCAGCCCTTCGCTCGTATCCCTCGGCGGCCTCCCGGGTTTCCGACCTCCAAACGCCGCGGACATCGACAGCGGCGTCTCGTCCCCACCAATCGCCCCCACTTTCACGAACGTATGATAGTACTCCTCCGGGAACCCGTCGGGGTGCGCGCGGATGGACGCCTTCCACTTCCCCGCGCTGCCCTTGCCCCCGTGAAACTCAAAAGACTGTGGATTAAAAAACACGACGTCAGTACAATTGCCCATGTTGCCATACGGAAACAAAAAGAAACTAACCTGGAGCCCGAAGACGTTCGTGGGCTGTAACCCGTACGCGATGCCAAACTCGCATCCCGCGCACATGCAGTGCACTAAACCTTCCAGCACGCGGAACTCACCCCACGCGCCGCCGCACTCCACGACGACGGCGTACGGGCACTCGCGCGGCATGGGAAACGGCTGGATCATACCGGGCGTTCTCCGCCGCTTGGCGATGCGCTCGAGCGTTTTTTTCGTCGGTTCGCCGTCTGTATGAACAAAACACGACGTCAGTCTAATTGCCCGTACGGAAATAAAAATAAACGCACCGTCGCCGAGCGTCGCGTTCGACTCCCAAAACGCGCGCTTGTTCCCGCCGGATTCGGTCAGCGGGTGGCACGGCGGCGGCGCGGGAGGTACCCCCGGCTCGTCCACGACCACGCAGTTGGTGGAGAGCGTCGGGTGGTCGTACTCCAGCAGGTTGTGCGCGGCGACGGGGCCGACGCTGGGAACCTGCACACAAAAAGAAACGCGTCAGTCAAATTGCCCGTACGAAAACAAAAAACCAAAAATAAAACCGCACCGCGCCTGTTGCTCCTGGAACGGAGGACACGGAGGCGCCCCCCGTCGCGCCGCCGCGCTCCCTCGCCGCCTCGAGCGCGGCTCTGTTCACGGCCGCCGCCTCGAACCCCGCGCGGCCCGGGGGCTGGATCCCCGCGAGCTTACCCCCCTCGCACGCGTCGCAGTGCCAGTCGTCGCCGGCGTCCGGCTTGCGTAGGAGTTTGAGGCAGTCCAAGTGCCCACCCGCGGGGCACCCGTCGCACAGGACAAACTCGGAATCGTCCCCAAAGTCGCCGCAGACTAGGCACGTCACGTTGGGCTCGGGCTCGCCCCATCGGTTGAGGGGCGGGTCGGTCACGACCCGTGGCTCGCGGCGTAGGTCCACGGCCGCGGCGTCCGTATGGGCGATTAGAGCGGCGGCTTCCGCGACGTCGGCGTCGGGCTCGGACTTGATCTTCGACTCGATCTTCGGCTCGGGTGACGGCGCCTTCTCCGACGGCGCCTTCTCCGATGGCGCCTTCTCCGATGGCGCCTTCTCCTCAGCCTTGGCCGCCCACGCGTCCGCGTCGTCGCCGAGCGCCGCTTTTCTCGCCGCGTTTAGCTTCGCGGCGGCGGCGGCTCCGGGGTTACGTTCACCGCCGAGGATGAGGTCCACGATCGGCGAGCCCATGACGGACGTGTCGAGATTCACGTTCCAGCGCCAGCAGTCATCCACGGGTCCCCACGGCTTGCCGCCGCCACGCGCCGACATCTCCCTGAGTAAATGCGCGGGTAGGTCCTCGAACTTTACGGCGGCTTTCTTCCGCCCGCCGCAAGCGCTCGCGGTGGGTGATACAAACTGCGGCAGCGACAGCGCGCCTCGCATATCGCGCTCCAGACGCTCGAGCGGCTTCTCGAGGTACTCCTCGTGCCACGCGGCGAGGAACCCGAGCGCCGAGTGCGCCGGGTAGTCCATCTGTACACAAACAAAACACGACAAATTGTCAGTCGAATCGCGAGAATTTGCGAAAATTAAAAATAAACTCACCTGACGAACCACGCCGGCACCGTCGCCGATGGAACCCATGGCGACGTACGGCGACTTGAACCGCGCACCGCCGTTGCGTGCGACGAAGAAGTTCCTAGTCTCAGACGCTAACCACGCGAGGTCGCCGCGCGCGATGGATTCGACTCGGTCTTCTTCTCCGGACGCGGACCCGGCGAGTGTCCAGAGACGATTCGCCGTTCGTCGCAGGCGCTCGCGAACGTCGTTCAAACGTCCGCTCGGATCCGCCTCGGCACCCCCCTCGGCACCCCCCTCGGCACTTGGTGACTCATCGTCCTCGGTACCAAGGTTTCGCATGTACGCGACGAGGTACGCGGCGGCGTCGTCGTCGTTTAAGAGCTCGAGCGGCGGCGCGGCTTCCGACACGTCGACCCCCGACGTGGGTTCATCGGCGCCCCCCTTCCGCTTGTGCACCGCGAGCACGTGCCGGACCTTGTCCATGGTCACCGCGAGGGACTGTACGCGCGCGCTGTGTATCCCCGACGCCTCAGCCTTGGCGTCCGCGCGAAGGTCCGCGTCGGGAATCGTCGGGACATCGACGGGCGGCTCCGTCGCTCCTTTGCCGGCGCTCTTGAGCCAAGCCTCGGGGTCCGACTCGTACGCTGCGCGCTCAGCGATCGCGCGCTCGGCAGCCTCCGCGGCGCGGACCTTCGCGGATTCGTAGAGGGAACGCGTCAGCGATTGCTTCTCGTGAAACGCGGTCGCCACGCACTTGGACGCGAACTTACGCGCCCACTGCGGTAACCCTCTCAACATCCCTTCGTCGTCGGCTCGAACGCCGGCGGCGATGAGCGCGCTCTTCCAGTGGTCGTCCGCGCGCGTGTGCCCTCGCTTGGGGCCTGGCGTGCCGCCCTTGCCCGGGCTCTTCATCGGGCTCTTCATCGGGCTCTTCACCGGCGGGTGTGGGAGGTCTAAGGAATCCGAATCGACGCAGGATGTCAACAGACGCGCGGCGTTGTGCGCGACGGCGCAGTGCGAATCCGCGAACGTCGCCAGCTCCGATTCGCCGTTGTAGTGCAGGTAGCTCACCCTGCAGTGCTTGCTGCCGCACAAACATATCGCGCGCCGCATCTCCTTCTCGCTGTCCGTCTGGCATCGATAGTCCCAGCAGATCTCCTCGCCGTGTTTCACGTCACGCGTGGTGACCATCTCCACGGAGTATTTACCGGTTCGGACTCGAACTCGCATCTCCGCGTTGGGTTCACAGCTGTGCGACGCGCGCGTGAGCACCGACCCTTTGACCATGCCGTCGATGAAGAGTACGTCGTACCCTCGCGGGTCCGCGCGGTCCCGCTCCACGGCGGCGTTGTAAAACGTGGGAACCTCGTCGTCCCGTCGGACGTCCCTGCGGACCGCCTGCGCGGCTGCTTCTTTTTCGAACCATCGCCAAGCCGGGTACAGTTCGCCGCAGTACGCGCCCAGGTATTTACCCTTTTTAATTCCTTCCGGTTTGATCACCACCAGGCCGACACCCTTGGACTTGGCCTTGTACTCCTTGCCGTCCTTGGCGCACAGTTTGGCGAGGGTCTTGGCGCAGTGTTTGACTTCGTTTGTCGACGCTTTATCGTCGGCGATTGTCTTCGCGGCTGCTTCGATGGAGACGACGCCGCCGTCCACTGCGGCGAGTCGCATCGTCTGCGACACCAGGTTCACGAAGTCATCCTTCTCGCGCGGCTCGATGGATGCCGGGAGGTTTTCCACGATCTTCTCGCGCGTGTACGCGTCGAAGCCCTTGAGCTCGACCATGGCGACGTCCTCGCCCGGTACGATCCCTTTCGACGGTTCACCCATCGCCGGGTCTTCGTCGTCTTCCTCGGCATCCTTCGCGCACTCGCGTTGTTCCTCCGGGGCGAACTCGGCTCCCGCGCGGAGGCGGTCGATGGCATCCTCGGCGTCCGCCGCGTCGATCTCCTCGGGGTGAACGTGCCCCGGGACGAGCTCGACGACGCCGGCGACGACCACCTCGCCTTTGCGATTGGCGCGGGCGTTGCCGAGCTGCGCGGAGTAGTCGACGCGTTCTTTCGGCGGGGCTCGGGCGCCCGTGGCGCGGATGAGCTCCTCCTCGGTGAGCTCGTTGGCTCGGCCCGGGACGTCTCCGGACGCGTTCGCGTCGCCGGATGCGCCCTTGGCCTTCGTCGCCTCCTCGACGGCTGCGAACTTGGCCATGATCGACTCGACGTCCTCGTCGTCGTCGGCGTAGCCGACGTACATCGCCGCGTTGGGCTGGGCGTTGCGGCGGCGGTCCCTGCCCGTCATCCCGCGTGATGTCTCCCGGCGCTCGACCCACCGACGAGCTCCCTCTCGGTGCCTCTATCAGTGCCCATCGTCGGTCGCCACCTCCTCCGAGAAAAGTCCTTGACAGTTTCTTGGAGTTTGAAAAATGTTCTGTGAACCCACGTTCAGTGGGAAATTAACTCAAGAAATGACGAATAAACGGGACTTGATCGGATCTCAAAAACGGGCCAATCAGCGGCTCCGATGATCCTCGGGCGATAAAGCACTCTCGCGCATTCCTCGGGACACCCTCGGGAGACCCACACACCCAACACTCTCAGCCAAACAAAATGGCTGGTGCGTCCACGCCCGCGCGCATTTCCTTCCCCGCCGCGTCCCGGTCGAAGACGCCGCGCACGCACCGCGCGCGATTCCCGTCGTCGCGACCACGCAACCCGGTCGCCTTTTCTTGATTTTTTGAGGTTTAGGGTCACGAACAAGCCACCGCCGCTGACGCCCTCCTCTCCCGACTCCCTTCCACGTGAAACGACAGGCGCGGGCGATCTTCCTCCCGGTTTCGGCGGCCTCGGCGGTGCGCCCGGCGGCATGCCCCCCGGCGGCATGCCCGGCATGCCCCCCGGCGCTCCCTTCGACATGAGCAAGATCAAGGAGATGCTCGAGGATCCATCGATCAAGGAGATGGCGAAGCAGATCTCCGAGGACCCTTCGTTCAAGGCGATGGCCGAGAACATGCAGTCAGCGATGGCCTCCGGCGGTGCCCTCCCCGGCATGCCCGGCGGCGCGGGCGGCCCCATGGCTGCCATGGGCGGCATGCCCGGCATGCCCCCCGGCGTCGACCCCGCGCAAGCCATGGAGGCCATGCAGGGCGTCATGAAGAACCCGGCGTTCATGCAGATGGCGGAGAAGCTCGGCTCGCAGATGATGCAGGATCCCCAGATGGCCAACATGATGGCGAGCATGCAGGACCCGGCGACGACGGAGAAGATGAAGGCGAAGATGGAGGCGCTCAAGGATGATCCCGAGATGGCTGAGATCATGAAGGAGATTGAAACCGGCGGCCCGTCGGCGATGATGAAGTACTGGAACGATCCTAAGATTCTCCAGAAGATCTCCGGTGCCATGGGCGACGTGATGCCCGGCATGGGCGGCCCGGCCACGGCGGAGACCGAGGAGGAGGGCGAGGAGGAGGGCGAGGAGGAGGACGACGGGGAGGAAACCGTGCTCACCGCCGCCTCCGCCGGCGATCTCGACGCGCTGAAGGAGCTCATCTCCTCCGGCGCCGACGTCAACCAATCCGACACCGAGGGGCGGACCGCGCTGCACTTCGCGTGCGGCTACGGCGAGATGACGTGCGCCGAGATGCTCATCGACGCCAAGGCTGACGCCGACGCGGTTGACAAGAACAAGAACACGCCGCTTCACTACGCCGCCGGCTACGGCAGGGCGGACGTCGTGAAGCTTCTCGTGGACGCGGGCGCCTCCGTGACCCTCCGCAACCTCGACGGCAAGTCCCCGCTCGACGTCGCCAAGCTCAACGACCAGGAGGACGTCGTGCAGGCGCTCGAGGCGGACGTCTTCCTCTGATCTAAGAAGGCGACGCCCCGAATTGTTTGCACATAAAACCAGGCTAAAAATTAGTCTCCAAAACTACTAATAATACAGACGATCCACATGACAAAACTTGTCAATGTATGCTGTTCACGTAGGTCCTCGCCTCCTTCACCATGCGCCGACGGAGCTCCGTGCCCTCGCCAA
>Ga0302116_1002247_pt1 | contig 11387 bp, 15 predicted proteins | sample AG5_SCM_MG_FD_203124 | JGI IMG/M metagenome (GOLD analysis project Ga0302116, IMG submission 203124) | Marine microbial communities from Western Arctic Ocean, Canada - AG5_SCM | ecosystem: Environmental > Aquatic > Marine > Oceanic | place: Canada: Western Arctic Ocean | collected 2017-10-01 | reverse complement strand
CCCAAACCCACCCATAATCCACATTTGAGCAGGTACACGAGCTTGCTGCTCCTAACCAGCTTCCAGAAGTGCGAGTTCTCCTCGTCGAACCAAATTCCCCAGCTCTTCTCCGCGCCTCCCCCACTCCCGTTAATCCACTTCATGAAACCTGCGCCGAGCGAAACAACGAATTGAGTGGAATAATAATGTTAGTTTAGTGGTGGATGTAGCCATTAAAATACAGCCATTTCGCACACTTCATCGCGAGTATGCTCGTCTTCCAAAAGGCTCGCTCGCTTCGCTCGCTCACCTTCGTAGTCGCTCCTGACAACCTTCCACTCGAACGCGAGCGGGTTGAACCAGAACGGGGCGGCGACGAAGCTCAAGCTCGCCAGCCACAAGCTCCAGGTCCTGCCAAAGTACTGCCCCGCGTCGCTGAACACGCCCATAAGCACCAGCGCAGCCGCAAGCTCAACCCCCAGGTAGAAGTGCGAGCTGGCGAAGAACCGGAAGTTCTCGTCGAAGGGAGCGTGCTGCGTCACGAATCCTCTCCCCGTCGCTCTGTACTTGGCTCCTCCGACCAAGATCGTCTGCGCGTAGTAGTGCGCCTTCGTCTGAATGTGGAACATGAAATGGAGCGGTCCGCCCGTCACGAAAACCTGAACAACCTGCGATATTGTGTTAGTTTTAGGTTGGTATCAGTTTTAGTATGAAGTAGTAGCCCACTCACCTCCATGAAGCTCGCCCACCATCCCATTTCTACGCCGAGCGTAGCAAAAAGCGGGAAGGTGTTCAGGAGCCCCATGCCCCCGAGCAACATTTGAATCCCCCCAGCCGGGGTCAACTTGCGGTCGCCGATTGTTTCCTCGTCGAACAAGGCGAGCGCGAGCATCAGCATGCAGACGAAGTAAACAGTGAAGACGGTCAACACATTGCCGACATAGTGGCCGATTCCGCCAAAGTACATGCTCATCAGACGGAAGAAGTCAAGCCTCTGCGCAACCCTGTACACGTCCCTGCTCAAACTCTGCTCGGCGTTACCCTGGCTCAGCTGAGCCGAGCGAAGCGAGGCGCATTTTTAATGAAGCAAGAGCAAAACGAATGAGGGCGAGTCCAAATAATTGAGTTATAATTGAGTGGGTTAATTTTATTAATGTGCCATTGTGACTGTAGCCAATTCGCGGGATTCATAGCTCACCTTCGACTCGAACTTGTAGATCTGCTGCGAACCAACGTCACGACCCTTTCCAACCTGTACGTACTGCAAGAGGAGCGGGTTAGCACTCTTCTGCCACACTTTCTGACACACAATTTCTTTCACACAATTTCTGTCACACAATTTCTTGTAACAATTTCTCCACTTACTCACCTCCTTGAACCCCACACTCCCGCCCCTCACCACTGAATTATACCCCGCGTAGATATCCTCGCTCAAGTTGATGCCCTTGCTCGCCTTGGACACGCCGCCGCGGCTCATGAACCACAACTTGTCGAAAACGTCGGGGTGTCCATAGTGCAGACGACTGCAGAGGGGCTTGTTGAGCACCCGCTGGCCAAGCGTCACAAAGGACGTCTCCTGCTTCGCCATGTAGTTCGCCAAGGAGCTCACCGAGCCGGTGAAGATGTGCTCCCTAATTCCCAATATCGTCATGGGGAGCGCCCTCTTCGACAGCCCGAACTCCTGGAGCAAGTTGCGCATCTTCAAACTCTCCTCAAAGTAGCCTTCCTGGTTCATGTCGATGCACTGGAGCATCTCGCCTCTGGTGAAGATGATGGCGTGGTTCTGGTTCTCGGGCTGCGCCGAGCGAAACGAGTAAAGCGAATCAAGAGAATGAATGAGTGGGTTAGTTTAGTAGGGTGGATGTAGCCATCATGTCTGAAGCCATTTCGCGGGTGTTGATTCATCGCGAGTATTCTCGTCTTCATCAAGGCTCGCTCGCTTCGCTTCGCTCGCTCACCTTTCCCTCGCCAATCACGGGATTTCCAGGCAGCCTGACTCTGTACACCTCCTGGATGCCACCCTTGCCGTTGGATTTGACGAGCACGGAGTAGAAGATTGAGTCTGAGGAGAAAAGAAGAATAAGTACAATCACTTGACACTGACACTGACAGACAGAACCTTTTCCTCCTTCCACTCCACTCCACTCCACTCACCTCCTCCTCGATTCACTCTGACGTTATCGATGTACGCCACCCTCAGGCGCTGGAACCTGTGCATCAAGTCCTCAATATCGTCGGCCTTGCCGTCCTGAGACTTCTTCATGGCACCGTAGACTTGACAAGCAACAACGTAGCCGAACTTCTCGGAGATCAAATCGGAGACCGATTCTTCCTCGATGTTTTCCAGCTTGGCAAGGAGAAGCAGCGCCTTCTCGTTCATCATCATGCCGCTGACTGTGCGCGAGAGGGTTTGTGCTCGCAATGAGGCCCAGCGCCGAGTTTCCTGCAAGAACTGGGTGTGTGTGGTTAGGTGCTTGTTTTTGTGTTGTTTTTTGTGTGAGATGTGTCTCGGCTCGCTCACCTCCTTGCTCCAGATTTTCTCCTCGTCAATGTCCTTGATCTTCATCCTCTCGAGGAAGTTCTGCCAGTCGCCCTTGTAGAGCGTTTGCAGATACAGCATCACTGTCACCCCCAGCTTCGAGCTCTTGCTCACCAGATCCGCCTTGGTGTACGTGACGTCCTCGCTGTAATACGGGGTCAACACGTTCCAAGACATCATCGTATCCATCGTCGGCGCCTTGGGAATGTCCATGAAAAGACTGTTCACGAAGAATGTTAGCCTGCGCTTCGCCTCCGAAGACTTGGGCTCAACGTCATCTGGCAGCGCGCTCATGGTTGCGCTTACGTGCGTCAAAATCTCCAAAAACTGGGATGCGCCGATCGTTTATAATTTGGTTAGTTGTTTTGCACACCACTCACGAATATTATCACTCACTCGCACTCACCTGCTTGTTCTTAGACACTTCGTTCAGTTGTGTGCTCGCGTAGCGATCGTTCCAGATGAACCCGTTCTCCATGCTCAAAATAAACGTGAGCCGGTCGAGAACCTCGCGCGAGTCCTCCTTCATGCTTCCGCCCATCTTGAGCAAGTTCTTCAAGCACTGCGAGAACGCGCGTACCTTGTCCCTGACTTGGTCGCGCAGGGCGTCGTGAATGACCACCGCGGCAACACGCGATTTTTTTGCCGATTCCGCCTGCACCGAGCGAAGCGAGCGAGGTGCATTTTTAATGGAGCAGGGGGGAGGCGAGCGAGCCAAAAAAAATGAGAATAATGTTAGTTTAGTAGTGGCTCGTAAATTATTTCTCGTCTTCCTCAAAGCTCGCTCGCTTCGCTCGCTCACCTCCAACTTGTGCTTGCGGTTTCTTCTGGAAGACGTGTCGCCCGACTTCTCTCGCAGCTGGGTCAGGTTGCCGGTGGACAGCGACCTGCGCCCTAGTTTCGTGGAGAGAGGCTGCGAGAACTCGTCTGAACTAGTCTTTGTCAGGTCGTCGGCGGGCTTCTTATTAAAAGCCTCCAGCAGCGCCGTGGAGGCCAGTTTCGTGACCTGTAAATAAACGCCATTTATTTGCCTTGATTAGTTATTGCTGGATGTGTGTATTGGATTGGCGTGGTGTTTTTATCCTATCTCACCTTCCTCCTCCCCAGCCCCTTCTGCAAAGTCGCCAAAATAGCCGAGAAGCTGTTGTTCAGACTCCTCAGCTTCGTCACGTCAATTCGGCTGCTCAACTTGAGCGACGTGGTCCAGCTCGTCACGACACTGACGATGAACTTGACGTCCTTCTCGTGGCGCTCTCCCAGCAGCTCCCGCAACACGAACTCTCCCATCTCCCAAACCTCGGACACCGCGTGGGACTGGACGACGTTGTTGACGATGGGGCGAAAAAAAGCAATGTCAAGGTTTTGGCTGTTGGTCAAGTCGACATCGGCCATTTTTTTGGCTGAAACCTCGATGTGGTGCAAGCATTTGTCCACCACTCCCGCCAGGAGGAAATTTGGAAAATAAATGGGGCGGCTGAGGTTCTCAAATGTTTTGAACGTCAGGAGAGAGTGTTCCCGGTTGGAGATGATGTCCTGTGTGTGTTGGGTTTAGTAACGCTTCTTCCACTACCACACCCACACTCAACTCACCTCCTCGCGGAACAGTCCCACAATCTCGTTCCAGGCATGCGAGAACAGGGTCCACTTCTGAACCCTCACATCCAGAAGCCGCGACAAACTGGTTGTCAAGTACCTCTGCAGGTTCGAGCCGTCTCTCAGGAGACCTGTCGATTCGTCAACAGAATCGACAGAATCGACAGCCTCCCCCTCCTCCAATCCCAACACATTGGTCGACGAAGGGGCAATGTTAGCCGTTGAGGCGAGCATCTTTTCGCAAAACGCCTCGGGCGCCTTGACGAAATGCTGCGAATACATGTTAGTGTTAACATAAGCAAATGCAATTTCGCACACACACTCACCTCCCTTATGTCCACGAACGTTTTGATGTCCCCCAGGTGCTCCGAGAATCCCACAGCTGATCCAGCCAGCGACTGCCACAACGCGTACCAGATGCTCGTGTCGATGAGGTACACGATGAACTGGGGGGTCCACCTTACCAAAAGCAAGAACATCATGGTGTAGAACGAAGCGACCTTGTTCTCCTGCGCCGAGCGAAGAAGGTGCGAAGTAAATTGAGTGGGTTAGCTTAGTAGTGGATGCAGCCATTATATCTGTAGCCATTTCGCGGGTGTTGATTCATCGCGAGAAATCTCGTCTTCATCAAGGCTCGCTCGCTTTGCTCGCTCACCTCCGCGTTGTTCGTGAAGTCGTCCGTGAGCTGCATAGTTGGCAGCACCATGCAGCTGACCTCAAACTTGTAGCTGAACAACAGCTTCCACGTGATCAACGTGAACCAGAACGCCAAATATTTCAGCACGTCGGTGGTATTCTCGTGAGCCGTTTTGGCGACAAAGAGCCGGGAGAGAGGGCTGAAGATGGACAGGAAGGACTGGATGTAGTCGTCGTTCGCACTGTATACTATGGACGTCGCCACTGGGAACAGCGTCCCGACGCACTGCGCAGATGTAATTGAGTGGAATAATGTTAGTTTAGTAGTGGCTCGTATATATTTCTCATCTTCCTCAAGGCTCGCTCGCTTTCGCTCACTCACCTCGAACAAGCAGGGGATTAGGAGGATCGCCGAAACCCACACGTACTGCCACCACCAGAACTGGCTGTCGGCGCGGAAGGTCAACACAGTTCCTTGGGTGCCGAACGTCCAGCACAGGTAGATCACCTGGTAGGTGAGAATGGCGAATCGAGCCACAATGGAGAGGAGGTGGCCGGTGACGATTGCCGGGGTGAGCTCGGCATTGGGGTAAATCGCCCACACCTCGGCAAGTGTGAAAACGAGACCCAACACGTTGGACAAGGCGAAGATCCCAGAGAGAACCTGCCCCGGGTTAGTTCGTGGACGTTGGTGGTTGTAGCAATTTTTCCGCTCGTTCGCGTTCGCTCGCTCACCTGCAGGGAGTAAACCCACCCCCAGACGAGGTCGTTGGAAAACGCAACAGTGGCGAGGGCGTAGAACGTGAGAACGTGCCACTCGATCAGCCTGGAAAGCGCGAGAACCGCTCGCAAGTGTGAGCGTTTCTCTAGGAAGGTCTTCGGCGCATTGCTCAGCGCGTCGGCAATTGGAGGAAGGGATGATTCGGGGCCCGAGGGCCCTAGGCCGTCCTCGAGCGTGGAAGGGGCGGAGGAAGAGGATTCCACGAGCAGGTAGTGGGAAGACAAGCACGCCGAGCTCCAGAAGAACTCGTTCATGTCGTCGTAATTCTTGCGATCTTGGTGATCGGCAGGGGAGGACATGTTGCGCTTCAGTATCACGTAGATAGGAGTCACGACGTTGTCGAGGAAATGTCCTGGGTAGAGGGAGCGCTGGAATTTAGAAGGGGGTTAGAAAAGGAGGAGGAGATTTTCGTTTCTTCGAATATATATATTCACACGCACACAACTTCACACACACACACATTCACACATTCACTCACTCACTCACTCAACTCACTCACTCACTCAACTCACTCACTCAACTCACTCACTCAACTCACTCACTCACCTGAGAAGAATTAAACTTTGCAAACGTCTCGCTGCATTTGTGGAAGAGGAAACAGAGCGCTTCGGGCAGGTGGCGGAGATTCGCAGCCTCGCCCCAAATGCAGAACCACAGCACGACATCGACCGTCTTGGCGGCGACGGCTGTCTGGATGGTGGCGGTGGAGGACGTCTGGAAAGCGGGCTGGATGCCCAGGGAGGAACACCAGGCCACGTAGTTGGAGAGAACCTTGGTGTGGAGGGTGATGATCGGAGACCGGCTAGAGTGGGACCGGTAACGCCGGTGGTTGGAAGCCAGAATGAGGACGTTTTCGGCCTGGTTCCGGACCGAAGAATCCTGGAATCCGAAAGCTGCGAATTGAGTGGGTGAGATTAGTAGTGCGCTTCATTTTCTTGCGAGTTTTCTCGTCTTCCACAAGGCTTGCAAATTTGCTTCGCTCGCTCACTATTGCCAAGGTCCTCACAAGCCGAATATACGTCGGGAGCAAAATCAGCCAACCGAGGGGGCAAGTCTCCCGGGTGAACGAGGTTGTAGGCCTCCGGGTCTTGGGGCTTCTCGGGGTACTGGGGGTGCGACAAAACTCGCTGAAGGGGGGAGTCGGGAGCCGGGGTGTACCTCTTGGCCTTGCTGAAACTTGAAAAGCTGCGAGCGAGCAAGGCTAAGAATGTGAGGAGCGTTGGCAACCAGAACGTGAGGAACATCGCCGCGGGGGCTGGGTTCTGGTTGCTGTTGACCAACAGTGCAATGGTAGACCCAATTGCCAACGATGTCGTTGAGGGGTATAGGGGGGAAGTTTTCTTGAGCTTGGTTTTACTAGAAATTGTGGTTAGGAGGAGGATAAGGAGGGAAGTTGTTGAGAGGAGGAACGGTAGAGAGGTGGGCGACAAGCCGAACGTGATCGAGACTGCCGAGGCAATCGTGAGCACGGTGAAGATCGACTCTGCCATATTTGGAACGAGGCAGGAGGACGCAAACGCCCCCATGAACGCAAAACATCCCAGAAAGTAGGGAGCCGCGTTGGCCAGCTGGAGGCCAACGTGGTGGAAGCTAGGAGTGGTAGTGGTAATCACGATCATCAAAGCACAGCTGCCACACAGGAAAGGGACTCGGAGTCGACTGGAGCAGTGGGATTGGTGTTAGTTGAGTGATTATAGCAGGACAAGAAGAGCACTTACGGTCTGAACACGAGGAACACCACGAAACCAACTAAAATCAGAAGGTGTCCCAGATTTGGATCCATTGTGAAAGTCAAGGAGGAGGAGGAGGAGGAAAGGAATGGAATGGGGGGAGGGGGGAAACTGGTGGGTAAAGGGCGCAGTCGAGAAAGGGTGCGCGAGACGACAAACGTGTATGGGGGTCAATTCTTGGAAATATCCAATTTAGAATTTTTCATAATGACATATATGCACGTGATATGATACAGGTTGCGAGCTGAATGCGTCGAAATTCCTGCTGCCACAACTGCTCAATAAATAGGCACTAAGCACACCAGCTTGTTCGACCCTAGTTTCTCCTTCTAGCTCCAGAAAAAACCCTCAGCCCTGTCCCACCTCCAAGGTAAATCTCAATTTATTCTATTAAGATGGACGAACAGCTCCTCCACGGGCATAATCATGTTGTAAATTGCGTGGCGTTGCGGAGTAACGGCCAAGTGGCATCGGGTAGTAGAGGCAGGTCAATCATCGTCCACTCGACCAGATCCAACAAGGTAGAATATCGAGCTGACAATGTTTTTGATGAAAGGGTCTTTGGTCTTTGCTATCTTCTGGATGGCTCACTTGTGGCTTGTGGCTATGATGAGGATGATGGTGCCAACTTGAAGGTATTCAGCCCTTCCCTCGAGTTGGTCCAGACCTTGGTGGGACACGATAGTATTGTTTGGTGCGTCACCGTCTCTCCATCAGGCTCCCACTTTGCTTCTGGTGGAGATGATGGGAAGGTGATGATTTGGTCGGAGCCGGGGGAGGGTGACGAGTGGGCGAGAGTGCAAGTACTTGAGGATCACACGCATAAGGTTCGTGCAGTGTGCTTCTCCCCCGACGGCAAGCAGCTGGCTACTGGAAGTGATTACAAGCTCATCAAGCTCTACAGCTTCAACGAGGGAAGTACCATCTTAGCGCACACGTTGGAGGGCCACACCAGCGACGTCATGTCCCTCTCGTTCTCTCCCGACTGCAAACTCCTTTGCTCGGGAAGTGGCGATAGATCCATCAAATTTTGGAACCCTTGCGATGGAAGCTTGGTGAAGAGCATCGACCAGGCTCACACCGGTTACGTCAGTAGCGTCTCATACTCCCCCAACGGGCGTGTTCTTGTGAGTGCCGGCGACAACACGATGAAGATTTGGGATGCTGAGACTTTCGAGCTCAAGCACACGTTCCAGCAGGAATTCTACACCAGGCAGCTCACCATCACGGCCGATTCCAACTTCATTGTTTCGGCCAACCACGACCACAAGGTTAGAATCACCCCCTGCCGAGAGTACACCCGCACAGCCCTCACCCCCATCCTCAACCTCATTCTCCACATCGTCTACAAGTGGGAGTTTGTGACGTTTTTTGAGCCAAACGAAAACACACCAAGCTCACCCCTCGAGAAAGTCATGTGGCTACTCGGCGAGTGCGTGCACGACGGCGGCTACAACGTCACCTCCGAGATCCTGTCCTTCCTATCCCCTGCCCACCTCCCAATCCAGATTACTCCCACTAGATGGAAGAGCGACCCCACCAGTTTGATCCTCTTCATGAGAGTTAGATATGAGCGTTTACAGGAGGAGAAAGCTGGAAAGGAAGCAGCCATGGAGGCAGGCAACGACCAGCAAAGAGAGAAGATTGAAGAGTTGCGGCAACGCATTGCTGAGTTGGAGCCTGATGAAGACTATTAGATTTGCCCATGCGTGCACAATGGCTGTTGAAAACTTCAATTCCGTTTTCCTTTCCTCCTATCCCCAGCCAACCTCCCAGTCCAGATCACTTCCAACCAGGTGGATAAAAGAAGAAAAAAAACTTTTTCAAAAGTGCAAAATTCTGCCCTTGCTTCTAATTCGCTCTACTGCAAGTCCTCGATCGACTGGCAGTCGAGTTGCCTGCCACCAACCAAGCTGACCATTTTTTCCAGCTCCGCCCATCGAACAATTTCCATTTCGACCGCCTTGTTAATGATATTGCTGAATTCCTTTCCCGCCCCATTCACAAAGAGCTCGAAATTCTCTCGCGCTAAGCCCCAAGCAAAGAAAGCCCTAACTTTCTCCTCCTCCTCGCTTCGCACCCCTTTTCTCACGCCCTCCCACTCTCCTTCCAAAGCCTGTTCTTTCAGGGATCTTTCCTCCGCCTTGAATAGCACTTTTTCGACCCCTCCCCCCCCCCCCTCCTTCCCCTTCAACTTCCCCTTCAACTTCCCCTTCAACTTTCCCTTCACCTTCCCCTTCCCCCCCTTCCCCTTTCCTAAACCCAAAAAGTAATTGTCCAGCCCCTTCTTCGCTTCGTTCCGTATCACCAACCCCACCAGCCGACACCCCTCCTGCACACTATGCTGCACGGACAAATCGATCCCGACCCGCAACACCCCCCCGTCTACCCCGCTACCCGCTAGCCCCAGAAAGCACTTCTCCAACCTCCACGCGCACTCATGCTTCATCACCGACTCGCACATCAACCCCATTCTCCCCTCGACAATGTCCAGCCACTTTTGGTGCTTAGTAAGGTCAAAAGCCTCCGACGACGGATCAATTGCATCGAGGCCTCCTTCCGCCCTGCGTGCCTCCTCCTCCACCACGCCGACCAAGCAATTGTCGCATATCACGTGCGAAACGTCTTTCACGACAATTTCAATTGCGAATTCTGCAATCCTTTGGAGCTCTGGGTGTTGGTGAAAGAACGAGTCGACCAGGCTTTTTTGAAACTGTGCCGTGGTGCCCGGTGTGAGATTAGTCTAGTCAAAAACACAAACAGGCCCGCCTCTCACTCACCTTCGTTGGGGTCAAGCTCCGGGACATGACCGGGCTGAACGGCCGATTCCTCGGCGACGGGGATCCCAGGAATGAGGCGGGATTCTGCATTGGCTTGGTTGCGCTGGTCGGATCGTTGTCGATGAACTTCACAATATTGATATTATTGCTGCTTTCAACAATTTCATCGCTTCCGCCGAAAAGTTCGTCGTTTTCGTTTTCATCGCAGATAATCTTCAGTGGGGTGTAGGCGCTAATCAAGTCGGTTGTCTTCCGGCTGCTGATCGATGTGAACGAGTCGTTCATCGCGGACAGGCTGGCGTTGGAGTCCGACCGCCTGGCATCCCGCGCCTCGAAGCTAATCGACAAGGGTCTCATTTTTCGCTTCACGAGTCTTCCCTCTCCCCTCTTGATCTCGTCCAGCACCCCGTGCATGTCATCCAAGAAGGGGCAGCACTGGGAAATGAAGCGTTTCCCGCAAAACAGAGGAGTTAGGTCTATGCCAATGTTGCTGTTGTCCGTTTCCTTGTCACTGCCATCTTTGCCAGGGCCATCAGTCCAGCCCAGGTGGCCTCCCACCCCCACCCCAACCCCAACCCCAACCACCTCCACATCAAAATCTACCCAAAAAAGCTTGTTCCGCTCCGTGTACGTGAACAAATCAGTTAGCAAAGTTTCAATCTCAAAGCAGACGAAGAGCATGTTCGAGTTGAATTTGTCGGAGGAGAAGGTGAGCCTCGGTGCGAACTTCCACAAAGAGTGGAGGAGCGAGCAGCAGGACTGGTAGTACCTACTGAGCTTGGAGACGGAGTCCCACTTCATCATTCTAAGGTACTCCACAACCCAAGGGATGGTGAGGGTGAGGTTGTTGTTTTTGTAGCTCTGCAGCACAACCTCGTAGATCGGCAGCAGCGCCTGCGTCGAATTCAAATTACTAATCGAGCTCTTCGTGGTGGTCAGCAGAGACTGGTTGTTGGGGCCGCTGATGTTGTTGCTAACGTTGTAGCTGTGGGTGGACGAACTGTCCAAATCCCAGTTCGGGGAGAACACCACCAAACCCAAGAATTTGGCTAGTAGCTTGAGCTTCAGGATCCTCGTAAACGCCCCGCTGGATTTTTTTTCCTTCGCCAACTTGGATATTTCGCCTACACCGAGCGTTCAGTAGTGGATGTTAGTAGTGGGTGTAGTGTTGCTGGCTCGCTTCGTGGATTTTTGCCATCTGTAGCAATTTGAAGCGAAAGAAACCTCAAAAAAAGGGCGAAATGCTGAATCGGCCGTAACTCCATCGTGCGGAGGTTTTAGACTCCCAGATTTGTACACGGCGGCCGGTTCGGCCAGGCGCGTCTTTGTGCGCGAGAGGGTTGTTCAGG
>Ga0302116_1002241_pt1 | contig 11412 bp, 14 predicted proteins | sample AG5_SCM_MG_FD_203124 | JGI IMG/M metagenome (GOLD analysis project Ga0302116, IMG submission 203124) | Marine microbial communities from Western Arctic Ocean, Canada - AG5_SCM | ecosystem: Environmental > Aquatic > Marine > Oceanic | place: Canada: Western Arctic Ocean | collected 2017-10-01 | reverse complement strand
GAGGAAAGAGAGGAGGGTCAACGCAAATTGTCAATGGCTTTGAGAGCTGGTCGTAGCAACAGGGAAGAGTGATAAAATAGAATGAGAATTGGAGGAACTGGGAGGTGCAAGGTGGCGGAGATCGTCAGTCAACAGCGCGAGAGAGCTGCTGAACCTTATAAAATTGAAAAAAGAAACCCCAAAAACTTTTCCTAAAATTCTATTTCTTGCCTCCCTCTAATTTAGACCACCTGCATAACATCATACAGTACATACTTATTCCATTTCATCACAAAAACCACCCCCATCCTTCCGTGGACACCCGCTCAGACACCTGGTATCGATTGCTTCCTGCGCTTCGTCTTCTGTTGGACTCAGTCCGAAAGCAAATTGGCACTCGAAAGTTTTATAGTCCGGCGTCATTGTCAAGGGCACCCCCAAGCTCTCCAACATGAATTTTTCCGTAGGGACCTTGCACGCATTTACGCAGATGCTCGCGCAGCCTGCTTCTTCCAAGAACCGGCAACGAGTCACGAGCAGACCTTGCTTCGCCCCCACGCCTCCGCCGTCGATGACCACGTCGTTTATCGTCCCCTCCCCCACCAGGAAGAAGCCGAACATCTTCGTTGCCCAGGCGTTTGCCCTGGCGGTGAACGCCGGGAAGGGCAAGGCAAAAAGGGGTGGAAAGAGCAAAGTTAACCACCTGGGGAAGCAATTTGTTAAAACGTCTTGCGCAAGAGCTCGCACGAGTTTTCGGTCTTGGCATTTGGAATTGAGGGTCTCAGCGAGGGTGATTATTTCTGGGAAGGGGTCCTTGGAGTTTGGGTTTGGGTTGGGGTTAGGGTTGGGGGTCAGCACAACCTTGGCAAGTTCATCTCGAAACCTCCTGGCCAAGAAATTGTCTATTGTACGGCCAAATATTGGGATTGGTGACGTTATTTTTGTGTAGTCAGGCTTGGGTGTTGATGGGCCTCTGACATATGTTTCCAGGGACAAACATGAGCGAGCGAGCGCGCAAATCAAGAGTAGGAGTAACCTCATGGGAAGTGCCGACTCAATTCAAACGAATAGGGGCAACAGGGAAGAGTGATAAAATAGAATGAGAATTGGAGGAACTGGGAGGTGCGGAGCTCAATTCAAACGAATAGCACGTGAATAGGGGTAAATATTCATTATTGGTTCCCAATTTCAGTGATCCGTCTGGACATTTTGAAACAACAACGCCTTGCAACATCATTATGCCCCTACTTGTGCTAACCTCCCTATTCATATTCATCATGACAATACACACCACAATCGGCCTGGCCGGCTTTGACCCCTCCCCCCCACGTCCACGGTCAATAACCTACAACAAACATTACATGTCCACTCTCTCCAAGAACTACAAGTCAATTCGATCCACTTCTTCCACCCCTGGCGACATACCGGCAATTCGTGCAGTGATAAAGGACGTTTACGTCCATCACGCCTCCTCTCCATCCACATTTTGGTTCGTCGGCAAGATTGCGCACTGCTGCCCCGCCCCGCAGGCCATCCAACTTATCCGAAAGGGAATTCTTGTGGAGCACGCCAGGCGCCTGCGACCCGAGGAATTGGATTCCTTGGCGAAAGGATCGACATCGACATCGACCGGTCTTGGTCTTGACGAGTTCGAAACTTGGATTGCGCCGGGCGATAGCGAAATGGACGTGGCCTACAACAGGCCAGATGTCGTCTTCACCAAAGTTGTGGAAGCCGTGGCGGGTGACGGTGACGGTGAGGAGCCTGTTGACATAAGCAACGTTGGTTTCGAAGCGGAGATTTACACGAATGGAGAGTCGGGGTTTAGGACCGAGCGGAATGTCGAGAGTGGTGGTCCTTTGAAGCCGGAAATCATCAATACGCCAAAGGCTGACGATTTGAGCGACAAGGAGGTGAAGGTCGTATTAGATGATAAATAGGAGATGGGTTGGAGTTTGGTTCTAAACGACGAATCTACGTTCTAAATCGGTTTCACAGCGCATTGTGAAAATACTCAGTTACGTCGTCATTCTCGTCGAACATGTCAGTAATCTTTACGAATGTTGCTAAGCTCTCCTCATCCTCGCCGAGATCGACCAAGTTTGAGTTGTCGGCTACGCGCATCTTCACGCCGAATTCCTTAACGATCACATTCACAGTATTATCATTAAAAAATTGCTGCTTGCTTTCTCGAAGGTGTTTTACTAGTTTTAGTAAGTTCTGCGGCGATTGGATTAGATTAGTAGTGCAACCCAAGTAAATATAAACCCTAAAAAATCTCAACTGTGTGGCTGCACGAGCCGCGCCGCCTTGTTGCTGTTGCTGTCGCTTCGCTCGCTTGCTCACCTTCGGCTCGCACTTTACCAACGCGTCGGTGCGCACCTGCGTCGTCGCATCAAAAACAATTTTGTTGCCTTCGTTGTCCTTCAGCTCGTCCACCTCCTCCTCCTCCTCCTCCTCCTCCTCCTCGCCTCTAAACTCCGCATCGTCAGCCTCGCCATCCAAAACGAAACCAAGTATTTCGTCCTCGATCTCATTGCTGGATGCGATCGGACTAAGGAAACTGACCTCAACCTCCCCAACCTCCTGGAAGAGAAAACTGTTACTCCCCGATTTGCTCAACTCCCCGCCGCACTTCGCAAACGCGTGCCGAACAGCCGGAGCCGTCCGAGTTCGTTTCTCAGATAGTGCAAGAACGATGAACGAAAGCTGGCCGCCAGGCGTTTTGACAACGCCATCGTAGCGCAATTGCTCCAGGGGTAAGTCCGTGGCAGACTTTCCGCCGTTGCGACCACGGTCAATCGCCGCATGAATGCGATCCTTAGGAACGGACGCTGCTTTGGCTTTTGACACGTAGGACTGGAGCGCCAGATTGTCCATGTCGCCCTTGCAGTTTTTCGAGGCATTCGCTATTTCCTTTGTTAACTTAGTTATCACCTTGGAACGGGCTGCGTCCGTCTTTCCCTTCTTGTGTTTTATGTTTGCCCATTTGGAGTGGCCAGCAAATGAGCGTATTGTGGATCGAAACATTCCCCAATCAGTGGTGGCTATAAACTATACTATAGATTGCCACCTGGAGCTGGTGTATGGTGATTTGAGTGACTGTGTGGACCGTGAGTGAGATCAAGTTTTTAAAAAACACTTAAATTCCAAGTCGCTCCCTTCCTGCCAATCAATCAACCCCTTGATGTTCAAAACCTTCACTTCACTCTCCTCCTCCATCAGCCCAACCCACTTTCACCCCTCCTTCCCCTCTCAACACCATCTAAAACTTCTCTCCAAACAACAAACCGGCCTTGCGAGCTTTTTGCTCAAGTTTTCCGCCCCCCCTAATTCCTCCAATCTCCCAGTTCCAACATCAGTCAAGTTGATCATTGGAAACCAAGTTAAATCGTACTCTCCGACTAACTTACCAGCTGAGAAGCTCACCAATTCCATCACAGTCCCGGCCACAACAATCGATCTGCTTGTGAAACCTTATGCCTCATCACCCAACCCGTCGTTCTCGAGGACGCTATGCTCCCTCGAAGTCGGTGAATCCCTTCCTTTTCTTATCAAACCGAATAGAGTTATTCACGGACAAGAATTCATCCCTCGGTGGGACAACATTTTTCTCATAGGTGGGGGTACTGGTGTTGCACCACTCATCCAAATGGCTCGAAAACTCGTTCGGTCAAATGGCTCTAAAGCGGTGGAATTCTTTAGTATAAATAGCTCGACAGACGACCATTTGATGCGTTGCGAGTTGGATGTGCTGGTAGATGAGAGCGGCGGAGGTTTTTCGTGTCATTACACGAGCGCGGAATCCGCTGTAGAGTTGTTCAAGCGTGCTGCGGCAAAACTCGACACTCGCCAAAGTAGGCAAGTCTTTGTATGCGGCTCGGACGGGTTTGTTGAATATTGGGCTGGAGGAATCGTCAGAGACAAGCAGACGAACAAGAAAATTCAAGGCGATGTTGGGGGCGTATTGGGCGAGTGCGGGTATGCGCCGCAGGAAGTATACAAGTTTTAAAGTAAATTAGATTTAAGTTGGGGTGGTTTAAGATTGAAGAATTGGTCTTTAAATATCACTTTCATTTCATTTCACTTCTCCTAATCAAACTCAAACTACAGCCACAGGAACGCCGCAATCGCCAAGCTGCTCGTCGCTGCCAGCAAGCCGCCAGCACCAGCACCTGAAGTGGCTAGAGAAGGGCAATCGATGCCCGAATTAGCTCCGTTATTCCAGTTTGAGTACTCCTTCCAGTCAGTGCAGATTGCAGCTTTATTGCCCGACGTGTCAACCGCAACCGCAGCGTCTTTAAACATGGTATCAAAATTCGTGGCAAAGACCGAGCTGCAATGCGAGACCAGCGAAGTTGATCGATATGAAAGAGATTAGTTTCGTGTCAAATGTTGTTTGGAACGTGGTGCTGTTGACCAACAATCAACGGAAACGCACCTGACATCCCACCCTCCAAGGTCCTGGTTGAAGGCTGATGCGTTGAAGAACATGCCGTACATGTTCGTGACCGAGCTGCGATGCGAGACCAGAAACGTTGATCGAGAAGCGTGTGGGAAGCGAGTATTGGTTTCGTGTCAGATGTTGCTTTGAACGTGGTGCTGTTGACCAACAATCAACGGAAACGCACCTGACATCCCACCCTCCAATGTCCTGGTTGAAGGCCGTAGCGCCTTCGAACATGAAGTAACTGTCCTCGACCGAGCTGCAATGCGAGACCAGAAACGTTGACCAAGAAGGGTGTGGGTAGCGAGAATGGATTCTTTGTTAATGTGCTTTGAACGTGGTGCTGTTGACCAACAATCAAAAGAAACTCACCTTACGTCCCATCCTGAAATGTCCTTGTTGAAGGCCTCTGCCTTGAAGAACATGTTGCCCATGGTCGTGACCGAGCTGCGATGCGAGATTGTTAGATTTGATTTGAACGTGATGTGTTGATGTGTGTTTGTCCTAATCACCTGACATCCCAGCACCCGATGTCGTCGTTGAAGGAAGAACATCCAAGATAAATGCTAAACAGGCTCCCCATGTAGGTCACGTCACCAACACACCATGTTGTGATGTTTCCGTACACCTCAAAGGCGGCTGTGCTGTTGGTGCACCAGGCAGCAACGGCCGTTATGAGGGCCGCGTTGGTGAAAGAATCTCCAACGCACTCACTGGGACAGACAGCACTGACTACTGCAAGGGCCAGGAACAGGCCCATGAGGGAAAAGCGAGGGTCAAGGAAATGTGTTATCATAACGCTATTGTTATCAAAATGCTATTATGATTAAGTTGTTTACGTGTACGTTAGAGGTTGTTGACTGCGTTTAAGTGAGCAGCTCATGCGTAAATCTCAAATAAATATTTTAAATACTCCACGAACGAAAACTACACGCTCTGTACGCCCTATAACACGAACGTGATAATAAGTGAGTTTATCTTTATCTACTCCCACCCAGCCACCCCTCACAACAATAATTCACTCTCCCAACTCCACTCGCTCACCCAAACACACAATTCTTGTTGTATCTTGATTCCAGATCTCTCCAATGGAATGCGGAACAGCCGTTTGGTACTACTCTCCTGATCACAACTGGGGTTGGTCAGCTGCGATAATCTCGAACAAGCGAGAACTGCCCCCCCAGGGCAACGTCAATGTCAATGTCAATGTCAATGTCGATGGCATTTCTCCCTCTCCTCAGGCTCCTTCTGGAGCGTCACCCCCCCCCCCCCCCGATTGCCCTTCCCCCGAAAATGATGTTGCTGCCGCTGCCGCTGCCGCTGCCGCTGGCACTAGCAAAATCTCGCCCTCCTACTCAATAACCCTCCGCCCTGACTGCAGGACAACCCTCGGCCTCCACCTCGAGGTGAGTGTACAGGCTGTGGAGCGAGAGGCTGTTCGATGCAGAAGACGAGCAGCGATTAATGGGGGTGGGCTGTAGGGTGGTGGATCCGAAGGGGTGGGAAGACGACCCGAATTCCCTCCCGGTCCCAGTCCCGTCCCGCGGCTTTCATCCACTACATTCCACTACATCCACTACATCCACTACATCCACTACATCCACTACCAAAACTAACCAAAACTAACCAAAACTAACCCACCTCATTTCGCTCCCAACGGCTTAGGACCGCCCCCCCTGGGATTCCCACACCCTGACTGTCGACCTTCCCTGCGGGGAGGACGAGCTGGAGCTGGACAGTAAGAAGGGTGAAATAATTAGGTTCCGAAACGAGCCTCAAGAGAAGCAGCAGAAGCAACAGAAGCAGGTAAGCGGGCTGTAGAAGCGAGCGAGCCTTTTTTGAAGGCGCGCAGCGATAAAGTGCGCGAAATAAAATCGAAAATGGCTACATCCATTAATGGCTACATCCATAATGGCTACATCCACTACTGAACTAACATTAATATTATTCCAAATGCTCAATGCTCTATGCTCAATGCTCAATGCTCAATGCTCACTGCTCAATTCTTTTTGCCTCACCTTCCCTCATTCGTTTTATCTCCTAACCAATCCTGCTTCATAAAAAATGACTGTCTTCCAATCTCGCACCTTCTTCGCTCGGCATATGCCTCCTCAGCCCTCCTCCCTCGTCCTCGACCTAATCTCCCTCCCTCACCTCAACGAGCCGTCCGTCCTTGTCGCCTTGAGGACGAACTACCTCAGCCACGAGGCGATTTACACCGCGAACGGACCTACGTTGTTGGCGGTTAATCCGTTTATGAACTTGCCGAAAACGTATACTAACGAGGTGTTGAGGAAGTATCAGGTGAGAGAGGAGGCCTAAAATGCGTTGTATGCGTTGTTTTGAGTTTTACTTTTTTTGAGATTTCGCATTGGCGAGCGCACACAATTTACCACCCTGATCTGACCCGGCAGCAGCAGCAATAACAACACTATACCAGCACTAATCAATCCAATATTCATTCCGCTCTGCTTATGTCGCTGCTTCTGCTTCTCGTAGTCTCACGGCGAGGCCAAAACTTCCTCATCCCTCCCCCCCCACATCTTCAAAATCGCCGACGACGCCTACAGGGCAATGCTCCTCGCGATGGACACACGCTCCTCCACCCCAAACCGGGGGGGCACCTTCTCTGCACCGCCTCCCTGCAACCAGTCAATTTTAATCTCCGGGGAGTCCGGCGCCGGAAAAACGTACACGACGAAGCTCTGCATGAAGTACTTGGCGGTGCTTAGTGAGAGTGTTATTGCACGGGCGAGCAGCAGTTGTGAGGAGGGGTGAGTGGAGTGGAGTGGAGTGGTGGGTTGAGCAGTGACAGCAACAGCAACAGCAACAACGACTAACCAGGCAAATCTCCCATTTTTTAAATTATTTTTTTCTCAGCGGCTTGGACGGGTCGGACAACGAAGGCGATAGTGGCTCAAAAAGCGTCCGAAACTACGAGGACAGCAGCTTTTCCCCAACGAAGTCCAAGGACTCCTCCTCCTCCTCCTCTTCCTCTTCCACTTCCACTTCCCCCCTCCTCTCCCTCTCCCTCGAGCACCGCATCCTCCGCTCCAACCCCATCCTCGAATCGTTCGGAAATGCGACCACCTTAAAAAACGACAACTCCTCCCGGTTTGGGAAGTACCTTGAGATTGTCTTTGACCGAGCTGGGATTCTTCTAGGGGCGAAGATTACGAGTTATTTGCTCGAGAAGGTTCGGTTGGTTCCTGTTCAACTTCCTGTTGAACGCGATAACGATAACGATAACTCCGAGAGGAACTTCCACGTCTTCTACCAGCTCCTCTCCGGCCTCTCCCCCCTCGAATCCTCCACCCTCGGTCTGACCGGCCTAGACCCAAGCTCCTTCAAAATCCTGACTTCCCACTCCCTCACCTCCACCCGAACCCGCGACCTCGTCTCGGACTCCACCGCTCATAACGACATGATCTCCGCGATGTCAAGTATGGGCTTCTCCTCCGTCTTTGTCCAGGACGTTATGAGGGCGGTCGTTGGGGTGTTGTTCTTGGGGAATGTTAGCTTTGAGGAGGAGGGGAAAGCCAAGAGCGGGGAGGAGAGGACGAGGGTTAAGGATGATCGGTGGGCGAGGCAGGCGTGTGAGTTGCTGGGGGTTAGTATTGAGGAGTATCAGAGTGCGGTTTGTTACAAGGTGAGCAGAGTGAGAATTAGGAGAGGGAGAAACGCACTCTGACACAACCACAATCCACACACAGGAACTTAAAATCGGAACCGGCGAAAGCATCAACAAGGCCAACAACCCGCAAGCGTCGCAGAAGGCCAACGAAGCGTTCATGAAGGCGTTGTACTCAACGGTGTTTGACCTGATTGTTACGAAGGTGAATGAGTCGATTGGGGCGAGTTCGTCGAATTCGAGTTCGAGTTCGACGACGACAAGCTCTGGCAGCATTGGCGTCCTGGACATCTTCGGCTTCGAGCGGTTCACAGTAAACAGCTTCGAGCAGCTCTGCATAAACCTAACGAACGAGACCCTCCAGCAACAATTCAACACGTTCGTATTCAAGAACGAGCAGAGCACCTACGAGCGGGAAGGGATCATTTGGAAGTTTATTGACTTTCCTGATAACGAGGATGTGTTGATGCTTATCAATGCGAATATGAGTGTGCAAGCGACGAAGCTTAGTATTTTTAGTGTGCTTGACGAGCAGTGCATGGTGAGCGAGCGAAGCGAGCCTTGATGAATACTCGAGCGATGAAGTGCGTGAAATGGTTACAGGACGGCTACATCCACTGCTAAACTAAACTAAACTAAACTAACCCACTCAATTCGTTTGGCTCGCTCTTTTTGCTCTTGATTCATTAAAAATGCACCTCGCTTCGCTTCGCTTCGCTTCGCTTCGCTCGGTGCAGGTTCCCAGGGGCACGGACAGCAACTTTGCGAGCTTGCTGTACAAGAAGTTCGGGGGTGGGACCGGGACCGACAGCACCAGCAGCACCAGCAACACCGCGCGCTTCAGCGCCAGCTCCGAGGAAATTGCCAGCAACCAGTTCTGCGTGAACCACTACGCCGGCAACGTTGTGTACAGCACGGAGAACTTCGTCGAGAAGAACAAGGACAGCATCGGCGACTCGCTGAAGGTGCTCAGCAAATCTACCCTGCCGTTTTTGAGGGAGACGGTCGGGAAGAAGCTCGGGCAGGTTAAGGGGAATTTTAAGGAGAATTGCGTTGCGAGGAAGTTTACGAAGCAGGTAAAAAAAGATGAGGGAGGGAGCGAAAGTGACGGAAGAGCGACTAACCCACTCTTGCCCAGCTCGCCCAGCTGCGAAACAAACTGGAGCAAACCTCCCCCCACTTCATCAGGTGCATCAAGCCTAACAGCGAGTTGCTGCCTATGAAGTTCGAAAGCCTACCGGTAGTCGAGCAGCTAAGGTGCAGCGGAGTTTTGAGCGGTGTCAAAGTTGCCCGTACCGGATTTTCGAACAGGTGAGTGGGATGAGTGAGTTGAGTGAGTTGAGTGAGTTGAGTGAGTTGTATTTTTTGATAGGGTGAGATGTTTAACAACAACAAAAACACCCCGTAGATTCGTGCACGCGGAATTCGAGCAGCGCTACCACATGCTCTTCGAGAGCAAGACGAAGGGAAAAGTGGCTGGTCAGGCAGACATTAGCTCGAAACTCAACCTAATTGCGACAAAGCTCGCTCGTCTGAAAAACCCCGGATCCGCTATTCCCTCAATCGACGCCCCCAGCACCACTCAGGAGAAGTTGTACAACGTCGGGATTCAGCTTGGGAAGACCCTCGTTTTCTTGCGGAGGTATGCGTTTGACGACTTGGAGAAGATGCGAGCTAAGAAGGTGAGTTTGTCAGTGAGTGAGCGAGCGAAGCGTGGCAGATGATGCGGTGGCGTGTTTTTGACCGGCCCTGAATAATCGCGTTGCTCGAAAAGATGCGCCTGGCCGAACCCGCCACCGTGTCCAATTTTTAGCGTCTTAAACCTCCATACGTTGGAGTTACGGCCGATTTAGTGATTCGTTTTTTTGAGTTTTCACCTTAGCGTGGACATGACTTGAAATGGCTGGCTACATCCACTACAAAACTAACATTATTCCACCCAATTCGTATTCTTTTGGCTCCGCGCAGATCCACACCTCCATCGTGAAGATTCAGAACATTGTTCGCACCATTATGAGCCAGAGGCGCTTCCTCAAACTCAAACTCTCCGCTGTCGTTGCCCAATCTATAATCCGCAGGTGAGCGAATGACAGAAATTGTGACAGAAGAGTGCGAAGCGACTAACAACATTCCCCTTGCTCTCGCAGCTACTTGGCCAAGTGCAGGGTTTGGCGCATCAAAATCCACATCCAAACGGTCGAAACTGCGGCCGCCATCGTCATCCAGCGCTGGAACATTGCCAGACTGATTCGCGCCGAAGCCGAGGCCGAGGCTGCCGCAGCTGCGAACTTCAACAAAGACGACGTTTCGCTAGCATGCGTGTCAACGTTCTCAGCATCCACCATTGTGTCCCACAAAAAACCCACCAACTTGGTAGAGCAGCGCGACTTTGGCACAATCCTCAAGGACAAGCAGGCGAGGGAGGTCGAAATGGCTAAAATTGAAGGTGAGCCACATCCACATCCACATCCACATCCACATCCACATCCACTCAAGTCCACTACTAATCAATTAGCTCGACTCGACGCGGCGCAGAGGAGAAGAAATCAACCTTGAGGAAGTTGAAGACAACCCCCTCGCCCTACGTGAGCGAGATCGCGGTGAGCACGAAGTTGGGTTTGATGCTCGAGAACGAGGAGTGGACCAGCGTTGAACAGCTGCTGGAGAGTGAGCCGAACATTGTCGTGGGCAACGTGGAGCCTGGCTCACTCGAGACCCCAGCCCACATCATCGCAAGGTGAGCGAGCGGCGAGCGAAGCGAGCCAGCAACATCATACACTACTAAACCGGCTCAGGCACCCAAACTGCTGGACGACCATCATCGACGCCGTGCTGAAGCACGGCGTCCTAGCGCAGCTCGCCCAGGACGCGAACGGCAACACGCCGATCCACATTGCGGCCTGGAGCGACGCAACGAACGAAATTTTGGAGAAATTGGTCGAAGAGTGCGAGGAGCGAAAGCGTGGGGGGGGGGCGAGTTGCTGCATGGTTGCCAATAACAAGGGCGAGGTCCCCCTTCACGTCAGCTCCAAGAACGGGGCGAAGCACAACACGAACTTTCTAATTCGGAGTGCCCACGAAGCCACAAAAATCGCCGACGTTCTGGAGAACATTCCAATTCACTCGGCCTGCTTGAACTTCTGCAACAACAGAGTTGTGAGCTTGCTGCTCGAGAGCAACCCCGACTCCGTGGTGGAGAGAAACATGGAGAACAAACTGCCCTTGCAGCTGGCTATCGAGAACGACGAGTTTGGGACGGACCCGAGCGTGCTGAGCAATTTGGTCAAGCAGAACGCCAACACGGTCACGAGCGAGCTGTTGTTCTTGGCGCTGGACAAGAAAGTTAGCGGGAAGG
>Ga0302116_1002239_pt1 | contig 11417 bp, 9 predicted proteins | sample AG5_SCM_MG_FD_203124 | JGI IMG/M metagenome (GOLD analysis project Ga0302116, IMG submission 203124) | Marine microbial communities from Western Arctic Ocean, Canada - AG5_SCM | ecosystem: Environmental > Aquatic > Marine > Oceanic | place: Canada: Western Arctic Ocean | collected 2017-10-01 | reverse complement strand
CTACCGCCCCCCCCCCGGGTGCCCCCCCCCCCCCCTCCTCCTCCTCTTCCTCCTCCTCCGGCGTGACCCCCCCGCCCCCAGCAGGCTCTCCACCCCGGCCCAAGGGCCACCCGGTGAAGCCTTTGATCTTCAAGCACCCCCAGTACGTGCTCGACGACGGTAACAAGCTCAACCGCAAGGAGGACGCTGGGGCCCAGACTGTGGAGGAGATGGAGAGTTTGCTGGCTGGGATTACGACATTTGTTCAGGTGAGTTTGAATTGAGTTTGGTATTGAGTTTGAATTGAGCTTGGTATTGAGTTTGAATTGTGTTTGAATTGTGTTTGAATTGTGTTTGAATTGTGTTTGAATTGAGTTTGAGTTTGATAGAAATTAATTGGAACTTACAAATCAACTCACTCACACTAAACCCACTACAAAATCCATCAACCCCCCCCCCCACCACCCGCCCACCCACTTCCCCCAAGGACACCATGAAAACCCAAATCCACTTCAACGAGCACTACATCCCCAGCGAAGATGCCGAGGGCAAATGCTGCATCTACCTGACCGAGAACATAACCTCCTGCAAGAAGCTCCTGGTTGTCTTCCAGAACCACGTCGGCTCCCAGCCCGGCATCTGGTCCCGATCGCTGTGCATCGACCACGGTCTCAACGCCGGCAGCATGCTCCCGACGCTCCTCAAGGCCGCCAGCAAGGGCTACGGCATCGCGGTCCTAAATCCCAACGCGAACTCCTACGTGAAGGAGAGCAACAAGGAGGGCAATAAAGGCGGCGGGCACGGGCAGAAGACTGGGATCAGCTCCTCGGCGTCTCCGGCGGAGCACGTGATTACGTGCTGGGACGAGATCATCTACCCACAGACTTCCGCCAGCCACATTTACCTGCTTGGGTACGGGAACGGGGGAAGCTTGGCCAAGGACATTCTGCTCAGGCAGCTCGCGAAGGACAACGTTGAGATGAACAGGATCAAGGCGATTGCGACGATTGAGACGAGTCAGTTGCTGGAGGAGGACGACCCGGACGACGTGAAGGAGTTTCTGTCGACGCGCACCATCAACTGGGACAGCGACGACCAAGCCCCGAAGCAATACAGACTGTGCAAGCAGGCCCGAAAGCTCGGCGCCCTGTGCCTGTCTGCTGGGCCCCTCCCCGAGACGTCCATGAACGTCGCCCACTCGATCCAAAACACCCTCGACCTAATCTTCAAGTTCTTCAACCACGTGTACACGAAGGACCTCGCCGCGAGCGCGGTGATGCCCGCTTCGGGGAACACGATCAACCAGGCGATCAAGCCGCAGCTCGTGAGCTACAGCCAGACGTACTTTGCCCACGAGGCGAGCCACCTTAAGTTGAGTGCGAACGAGGCGAGCGTTCTGGAGGCGGAGGTGGCGAGCAGGAGAGACCTCATAAGTGGGATGCAGAAGCTCTTCAGCTGGAGGCATAACGACGGGGAGAACGGGCACGGGCACGGGCACGATGACGACTCTAAACACACCCTCGGGGTGAAGGATTTCGATCTGCTCAAGGTGGTGGGGAAGGGTGCGTTTGGTAAGGTCATGCTCGTGAGGAAGAAGTCCGAGCCGCAGAAGGGCAACATCTTCGCCATGAAGGTGCTCAAGAAGTCGGTGATTGCTGCCAAGGGGCAGGTGGAGCACACCAAGTCCGAGAGGGATATACTCTTCGAGGTGAGGCACCCGTTCGTGGTGTTCCTCCGCTTCGCCTTTCAGAGCGACGAGAAGCTCTACCTCATCACGGACTTTTACTCCGGCGGGAGTCTCTTCTACCACCTGAGGAAGAGCCGAGCCTTTTCGGAGGCGCGCGCCCGCTTCTACGCTGCCGAGCTTTTGTTGGCGTTGGGCCACCTCCACTCCCACCAGATTATTTACCGGGACCTCAAGGTGAGGCGCGAGCGAAGCGAAGCGAGCCGCGAGCGAAGCGAAGCGAGCCGCGAGCGAAGCGAAGCGAGCCGCGAGCGAAGCGAAGCGAGCCGCGAGCGAAGCGAAGCGAGCCAGCAACACATCACTATTCTACTAGTTGTGACTAGCTCGCTTCCTTCAAGGCTCGCGCTCGCCAGCAACACCATACACTACTCTACTAGTTGTGACTAGCTCGCTTCCTTCAAGGCTCGCGCTCGCCAGCAACACCATACTCTTCTCTACTAGTTGTGACTAGCTCGCTTCCTTCAAAGGCTCCAGCACCATACATAAATATCGCTTATCGCATCAATTACACGTACAATCACAACTAACACATCCTCGTATACATTTATTTACATGGCCCAGCTCGAAAACATTCTCATGGATGGCAAGGGGCACGTTGCGCTCACCGACTTCGGTCTGAGCAAGCAGCACGTGCAGAGCAATGACGCCGCCTCGACGTTCTGCGGAACGGCCGAGTACATTGCCCCGGAGCTGCTCAAGGGGAAGCGCTACGGAGCGGCTGTCGACTGGTGGTCGTTTGGAATTCTCCTTTACGAGATGCAGGCTGGCCGGACTCCTTTCTACGACAAGAACAGGAAGATCATGTTCTTCAATATCATGAATAGCACACCGCAGTTCCCGCTCAGCTTCAGCGAGAAGGCGTGCGGCGTTTTGAGAAATTTGCTCACTGTGGACCCTAACAAGCGGTTAGGTATTGGCAGCGTTGATGAGGTTCAGGGGCACGAATTCTTCGGGGAGATTGACTTCGAGAAGGTGAGTGAGCGAAGGAGCGAGCCTTGAGGAAGACGAGAAATATATGCGAGCCACTACTAAACTAATATAATTCTCAATCTTTGACTCGCTCACCTCCCCCCCTGGTCCATTAAAAATGCGCCTCGCTTCGCTCGGCACACAGCTGCTAAAAAGGGAAGTTAAGCCGATTTATATCCCCGACGTTAGCAACGAGCTTGACTGCAAGTACGTCCCCAAGACGTACTTGAGGGCGGAAGCGAAGGACTCCATTGTCCAGAAGGCGGGGGAAAAGGACATGCTAGATTTCCAAGAGTTTACATATACGGGGAGTGACGGCTACATGGACTGAACTGAACTTTAAATTAATGAATCGAGGATATAAAAAATCAAAAAATTCAGTTAAAGGCCGCACTGTGGCCATCCCATTCAATCCCTGCTCCTAATTTGAGCCCTCCCTTCATAATATCCGGATTCTGCTTCTCCTTGACCCCCTTTTCCTTCTCTCCTTCAATGTGGGTCTCCTTCCTAATTTTGTGCCGCTTGAAAATGCACGCCTTCGGCTTGAACGAGAACTGCTTCTCGCACGTGGTGCAGTAGTAGGAGTTGTAGATTTTGTTTTTATCGTTCTTGAACTTGGCGTTCTTCTTCTCTAGAATGTTCTCCCTCATTGCCGCGTCGGCGAGGGCAAGTCGTTGCCGAGCGTTGTGCTCTTCTTGGGCAATTTTTGCGTATTTCGACTTCTCGCCGGGGACGATTGATTTCGCTGTGGATGCGAATGCCGAAGCAAATTCGTCGTTTACGTTTGCCACCTTCCCCTTCTTCGAATTTGTATTTGGGCTTGGCTCCTTACTAAAGGTGCTCGCGTCCATATTGTTCCGCAAAAGGATTTCCTTCGCCCTGCGCTGCGACTCGGACGCACTATCTGCAAGTTGCTGCGAGGTCAATCTGCCGTGAGACAGGGTCGACGAGTTATTTGTTATGTTCGAACCAGTCCCGCTCCTTCCAGGCACGCGGACGCTCCCGTTGTATTTCGTGTCCTCGTTTTCGTTAACGCCAACCGTGCGCCGCTTTAATTTGTTTTGGGGTTGGGTGGATTTCTTCTGCTGTTTCAGCAAGCTGCCCAAGACGTCAACGGGCTTGGATAAAGAAATGGAGGACGTGGTCCTGGAAATGAGCTTGGACTTGGACTTGGACTTGGACTTGGACTTGCTCGTGCTGAATTGAGTCTTGTTCATTGCCGCCTTGAACATGATGCTGTCTGCGTTGCTCAATTTGCTTTTAGGTTGGGGTTGGGGTTGGGGGGGGGGTATGGGGGCTATATTCTTGGTTGGTTGGTTTGGATTATAGGAGTAGAGGTTGCCACTGCCACTGCCAATGCCAATGCCACTGCCACTGCTATTATTGCTAATATTGCTATTATTGCTATTATTGATACCAAAATTATTGGTTTTTTGTAAAAAATTACGGCCAGGCGTCGCCACTTTGTTGGCGAACTTGGGATCCTGCCGCTTGTGGTACTCGCAGTAACCGCATATCCTCGAATCGACGATCTTCTTACAACCGCGGCTCTCGTTGGGGTTGCCACCGCTGCCCCGAACCACCCCGCGGCAGCTCGCGTAGTCCTTGGCCTTGCCCACCTTGACAATCTTCCTCGAATCGTTTACTCGGAGGGTGACAATGTTGCTGCCCGCCGTTCCACCGCTGCCGCCGTTGTTCTCCATGACGGACGGGCCGAGAAGCAAGAAAAGGTGGCCCTCCTCCTTCTTCTGGGCGTAGGCCGAGAACGCATCGCCGAAAAGGAAAAGCCGAACGTGGGTGTGGGAAGGGAGGTCGTACAGGTTCCACATTGAGTAGGCCTTTCCGCCACTTTTGGAGAGCTTGGATGGCTGGTAGTTGGAGAAGATGCCGAAGGTCGCGAAATCGTTTGATAACGATTCGAGAGTTGAGGTTGAAGCGTTTATTAGGTTGGGGATGGATTTTATTTTGGAGGAGCCAAAAATTAAAGTTTGGGAGTCTAGCTGCTGAGTGGAGATGATGCGGTTCGATATTCGCACACGAGAGTATCGGCAAAGGAGGGGGTCTGATTTAGGTTTTTGGTTTGGTTGGGGTGGAGGTTGGGGTAGGGGTTGGGGTTGGGGTGATACACCACCAAATTTGGAAGCAAAGTCGAGAGGCGGTGGTGGTGGCTGTTGCTTCGCTAACTGTGAACAAGAACCAAAAACAGAAGCGAATTCATTCCCGCTATTTTGGTTGTTAATGTTGTTCGACCGTGTTGTAGTTGCATATGGATTTTGTTTCGGCTTTTTATGGGGTGGCGGGTTTTCTTCAGCTTCAAGGAGGGCTAGGACTTCGTCCATAATTAGGAAAGTCTGGGATATGGTCCTAAAAAAACTTCGCCACTTTTTTCGCGATTTGCACATATTTGCTTGCAAATTATAAATCAATGCAAGGTGGTTGCTCAAATTAGAGCCACGGACTGCTTTCGTAACAATATGTGGATACACTTGCTCAATGTGCCGACGACGACGTACAGCAACCATCATCCTTCACGTGGATCGACTTTCTTAAATCTGACAGAATCCTTTCCCTTTGCTCAATCGAGCAAGATAGGCTACGCCTCTGAAACCCCTTGCTTCCTAGCAAAACCCACTAAATCGTTGTGCTACCAAATCACCGGCTTGACAACTACAAATTGTGGTTCTCGGTCATCCTCTTCTGTTGACTTTGCCAACACTGTTTTCCACTCAGTGCTGCAATCTCTTGCGATGTGTTTAGATGTACTTTCCGTTTCGTCAATCACCCTCAATTCCAATCCCAAAACAAACACAGTTGACATTCTCCTCGACCTATCAATTCCAAGTCATTCCCCCATGACGACGATGAATGAAGCCCAATCATTCCACTACACGAGGCTTCTCTCCCACCTAAACACACAAACCTCCCCCTCAATAATCAATTCTTGCCACCTACTCCCGGCCAAGATTGAGCTCAACGAGATTTACAAGCAAATTGAGCCCACCACATCCACAAAATCCACATCAAAATATCCCAAACCACCCACTTGTGGTCCGATAAAGCTTTCACTCGTCTACCTCCCCACCGACCTTATGCTAGAAATAATCTCCTTCCTCCCCTCCTCGACCCCCTGCCAAACCAATCTCCTGGTCGCCCACCCAATCCTTGCCACTTCCCTCCCACTAAAAATTCGCGTCCCTGCCCTCAAGCTGAACCTGTACAGCCACCAGAAGACATCCTTGAATTGGTGCCTGAACAGAGAATCTTATTCTGCCGCAAACAGCTGTTCGCTTCCTGCTAGCTTTGACATTGGGAACGACTCGGGAGTGCGAAAATCCGTTTTTGGGGGCTTGCTGTGCGACGATCCAGGATTGGGGAAAACTATTACAATTTTAGCCCTGATTCTCAGAACGGGGCACTGTAAGACCGCAGGCACGTCCACATCCACTTCCACGTCCACGTCTACATCCACATCAACCAGGAGCAAAAAGGAACGAGAAATCTTCACCACCTACTTCAAGGACTACGGAATATCCTCCCCGTATGCCCGCCGTTCCGAATTGCTCTCGATTGTGCAATCTATCGACCTGCTTGACAATTCCGGCTACTTCTTCAACCCAGTTGAACCGGGCAAGAATGCTCCCATGGACTACCTGGCGGTTGTTAAAAACCCAATTTGCTTAAAACTAATCCGGGACGAGGCTGGCATGGAACAATCCATCTACTCGACAGATTTTGAACGCTTCGAGAGTGACGTGAGGAGAATCTATACCAACGCGATGCTCTACAACCCTCCCGGTCACCCCGTTCACGACACCGCCCTCCAAATTCTCCTCTCCGTGAACGAGTCGATTTTTCCTGTTTTCGTGGCTACCCAAATCTCGGGAGCGAGAAAACGGTGTGCCAAACGCGTCGACAAGTCGCGAACCCTCGGGCTGATACGGCAGTTGGACAAGGACGACTTCTTAACGACGCTCCTCCCGTCGAAGTCCACGTTGGTCGTGGTGCCCCGAAATTTGATCGACCATTGGCGGGTCCAGTTCGTCAAGCACGCCGACGTCAAGTATTTGTCCAACGGGCGCGGGAGGGGGTTCGTGTTCGAGCACACTAGCAGCGGTAAGCTTTCCAAGGCGAGCCAGGCTCAAATCCTATCCGAGACCGAGAAACAAAGTATTTTTCCGTTCATATTTGTAGGTGAGCGAGCGGAGCGGGGGGGGGGGGGGGGTGAGGAAGAGCCACTACAAACACTAACCCACTCAATTTACTTCGCACCTTCTTCGCTCGGCGAAGATAAGTCGCCCTCGACCCCGCTGCCGGGTGCTGATTTTTTAAATCTTTTTCAGGTCGTCATTACGAGCACAGAGAGGCTAAGCAATGCTTGGAAGGCTGGCAATAACGAGAGCAAGGTGGGGAACAACAACGGACAAGTGGGAACCCCAAAACCAAACTATATGCTCGATAATTTTGATTATTCCGTCGGGGCGAACAAGAATAGAAAAAGTTCCGTTTCCGCCCACTCCCCTCTACTGGACATCTACTGGCTCCGGTTGGTCATCGACGAAGGGCACTTCTTTGCGAAAACTCAAATTTCGAACTCGATTCAATTTGCATCGTGGATCGAAGCTCGCGCCAGGTGGGCGTGCACTGGAACTCCCACTCCCCAGACCAACAAGTCGGCCCTTCCAGCCATCCTCGGCCTCCTGCACTTTCTTCAACACGATTTTTTCTCGCGCCTGAACGATAATTTCGCGCAGATGGTCGCCAAGGGCTTCAACAATGGTGATCCGAGCGCGTTTTTTCGGTTGAAAAATTTGCTGCAGCTTATAATGGTCAGGCACACGAAGGATGCGATTGTGGCCATTCCGAAGGTGAGCGAGGGTTTGGATGAAGTGTGCAATTTTCTACAACCGTGCAAAGCTTTTACGACTGGGGTAAATGCGTTGGAGTTGTGGTCGGTTTTAGTGATTCGCCTTTTTTGCCTTTTTATTTAGTTTTCACATTGACTTGTAGATGGCGTGTTGTGGACCGTCCCTGAACAACACCTTCTCACAAAAAGATGCGCCTGGCCAAACTAGCTACCGTGTCCAATTCTGAGTGAATAAAAGCAATGTGCGTTGGAGTTATGGTCGATTTGGTGATTGCCCTTTTTTCGAGTTTTTCGTTTTTGCAATTGGCGTGCGCATGACCCTGATCTGGATCTGGACCTGGACCGTCCCTGAACAACCTCCTCGCATCGCATCGCATCTCATCGCATCGCTTGTCCTTGTCCGAACCCGCCACTACAAACACTAACCCTAACAAACTCGGCTTCATTAAAAATTGCGCACAATCTCGCTTCATTTTGCTCGGCGCAGCCCACCTTCGCCATAACGTTCCTCGAAATGTCACCATCTGAGAAAAGGACCTACAACACAATTGTCACCACAGCGCGGATGAACCTCGTTTTAACGAGCATGAAGGGGAAGACGAGCGGGGAGCAGGATAGTCTCCTGAAGAACGTCAAGAAGGCGGGGGAGGTGCTGAAGAATATCCGGCTTGCGTGCTGCGGAGGGCAGCACATCATGCCGACGTTAACCCAGAAGGTGAGTGAGCGAGCGAAGAAGTGAGCGAGCAAAGAAGTGAGCAAGCACTACTAACTTAAATGTGATTATGATTATGCTTATGTTCGGCGTAGTACTGGGATGAGACGATTGAGTTGCTGGGCGAGCAAAATGTCAGTGACGAGAAGCTGGAGAAAGGCGCGAATTTCTTGCAGCGGGTAACGACCGGGCAGCTCTCGACCTGCTCAATGTGCGGGATCAAATTGCAGACTTTGCTCTTGATGCCTTGCGTTGATTTGATTTGCACCGAGTGTGTTGAGTTCAAATGTGTCGACGGCGTCTGTGGTTGTTGCGGAAGTGATTATGATATTGACGAGTTTCAGGTGAGTGAGTGAGTGAGTGAGTGAGTGAGTGAGTGAGTGAGTGAGTGAGTGAGTGAGTGAGCGCCTACGTTCACTGCAAAACTACATTAACCTACTCTATTCGTTTCTCGCTTTGCTCGACGCAGCGATTACAGCCGGGGTTTGACTTGCAGTTCCTGTGGAGCGTGAACGGCGGGAGTAAGAATAACAATCGTAGCGTGATAGAACTTGTTGATGTTGTGCCTCCAGCAGCTCAGCCTCAAGCTCCAGCTCAGCCCCCAGGTCAACTTCCAGTTCAACTTCCAGTTCAACTTCCAGTTCAACTTCCAGCTGCCGTTGTTGTCCTCCCCCCACCACCACCCCAAAGACCACAACGAAAATATGGCGACGGCCATGAATGCAAGTTCAACAATTTTAATTTCTTTTCACAAACAAAAATCACCCACAAGTGCGAGCTTTGCTGGGTTGAACATGGAGATTGTTTGCTGATGAATAAGGAATCAGCTTGCAATATTTGTGGCCGAGTTGTGGAGGAGTGTGACCCAGAGGAAACGAAAGCGCTGTTCCTGATCACTAAAATTGAGAAACTGAAAAATATTTACGACGACAAGCTGCGGGGTAATGTGTTCTCCCAAAACCCGTCTTTTGGAGCGGCAAAATTCAAATTGAAGGTTCTGTTGTTTTCTCAGTTTCCAGAAATTTTAGAAACGGTTGGGTATCGATTGGTGAAAAAATTCGGCGGTGGTTGTGTTACTCTTTTTTGGGGAGCTTACAAACTCGCGTCTCTGCGACAGTTCACCAATGACGACGAGTGTGTCGTGATGCTCTTGAAGAAGGACGGCAGCCACGGGCTTGATTTATCTTTCGTGTCGCACATTTTTTTCCTCGATGAGATTTTAGATTTGTCTCTGAAGGAGCAGATTATTGCGCGGGCGTACAGGCTTGGTTCCAAGAATAGTGTGCAGTGTGAGCAGCTGATTGCGAGGGGCAGTGTTGAGGAGAACATTCACGAATTGAACAACAACAAAAATAGAGTGGGGGGTGCCAACAAAAAGGACGGGGAGCTCAAAATTTTGAATTTGCTGAAAGAACTCAAAATTGTGAGGAGGGAACAGAGCACAACAAATCAAAGCAAACAAAATGATGATGATGATAATGATGATGATAATGATGATGGTAGAGAAAGTAGCAACAACAAGACCACGCGCACCCGCGTGCGGTTTGACGCCAGCTAAAAACCAATTCTATTTAAAAATCTTACTCACTGTCTTCGTCAAATCGACCAAGACTGATGATTTTCTTCTCTCGCTCTGCTCGCTGAGCACCACTGACAGCGCTCTCCTAATGTTGCACCCCCCAACCTTCCCTCCCTCGTAAACGAACGACGACGACGACGACGACGTCGACGACGTCAACGACGTCAACGACCGGGGTTTCACCAACCCACCCCCCGGCACCCACGCGCCTGCAGACAATAGATTGCCTATGCTCTGCCTTGCCTTGTCACTCCCGTGCACGCTCGAGATGGTTTTAAACACGCTGCGCCAAATCAAAACGAATGTGTTAGTTTAGTAGAGGCTCGTATATATTGCGGGGAGCTCGCTCACCTGCTGATGAACAGATCCACCAATCTGCGGGATCCCAAAATTTGAACACAGCGAAAATATGTGCTCCTCTCCAGCAAGGGCACCCTGTTGTCATATTCAATTGCCAGACCCGCCGTAAACACAACAATCATCAAGTCGAGAATTTCAAACTCGTCCTCGATGAACTTGGCCGCCCACCTTTCCTCCGCGCCCCGCTCCGAGAAATAACGCCTAAAGATCTTAACGTCGTCCTGCATCCTGCGCAGCGCCTGCGCCGAGCGAAGCGAAGCGAGGCGAGGCGCATTTTTAATGAAGCAAGAGCAAAATGAGTGAGCAAAAGAATTGAGGATAATGTGAGTGTTAGTTTAGTCGTGGCTCGTATATATTTCTCGTCTTCATCAAGGCTCGCTCGCTTCGCTCGCTCACCTTCTCTCCGCTCACAAACACGTTCGTTCGGACATCCTCGTCCTCCCCTTCGACCGCTCCCCACCCCTCCGAGTTCGCAACAAAGGTCTTTACGTAAAACTGGACGGTGGCCCTAATTTGCTCCTGGAAACTTTTCCAGTAGAGAGGGGCTTCCAACTGAGTGGAGAGATCGCCATCAAAGTCACGGATTGTAAGTACGATGCTCTTCGCGATCTCGTTGCTTGTTTGAACAGTCTCCCAGCTGTTGGAGAAGAGCTTTGAGGCAAGCTCTGCACCGAGCGAAAAATTTGAGTTTGGGTCAGTAATTTCGGAATTTTTATGTTGTGTTGTGACTAGGTTGTGACTCGTCCTCACCTTCCGTGATGCACTCGAAGATGTATAGGTGAGTTGATCGAGCGGCAGAAATTGCGTCGTCGGTGAATATCGAACTCATTGCCTCCACCAATGGCGACAGCAGGTCGTTGCTCGCCACCATGTCCTCAAAAAAATCCTCGATGCAATTTGCGATTGACAGAAAATCGTTCGCCGAACAGACCAACGAATTCAGATCGAGATTGAATGCGCCCTTGTGGTTTTCTTGCGTCGTCCTCAAGCACTGCAACACGACGTTCGTAAGCAGCACGAGAATCTCGCTAACGTTGTCGGTTTTGCAGCTGCCCTTGAGCTGCTCGTTGACAACGTTGTAGTTCATTCTCAGGATCGACTTCAAATCCACCGACAACGCGGACATCAGAGGCTGATTGGGGATGGAGTTGATCACGTAGGGGGCGGCATAGGCGTTGTTGAGCCAGGTGGTGAGCTGTGCGCCGAGCGA
>Ga0302116_1002238_pt1 | contig 11420 bp, 12 predicted proteins | sample AG5_SCM_MG_FD_203124 | JGI IMG/M metagenome (GOLD analysis project Ga0302116, IMG submission 203124) | Marine microbial communities from Western Arctic Ocean, Canada - AG5_SCM | ecosystem: Environmental > Aquatic > Marine > Oceanic | place: Canada: Western Arctic Ocean | collected 2017-10-01 | reverse complement strand
GAGGGGTGAGAAAATACATCCATCACGCATCCATCACGCATCCATCACGCATCCATCACGCATCCATCACGCATCCATCACGCATCCATCACGCATCCATCACACATATTTAAATTATACAAATCAACACAAAAACTCAATAACTCACCCTGATCATCGACCGTGATGACAAGACCTTCCCCCCCCCACCGATCCTTCCCGGGGTTATAGCCCAGCCCCGCCAGCGCCCTGTTAACGTCCTCGACCCGTCCCTTGAAGCTGAGAGACGAGAACTCCTCCGCTGGCAATGGGCACTCTTTGTAGGTCGCGTCGGTGTCAGCGCTGCCAAGCGTGGCGTTGAATGAGGCGAGGCAGGAGAGGGAAGTTAACTGCTGGAGGGAGAGGGTCCCGGAGGGGTTGAAGGAGGAGATTAAGGAAGGGGAGAGGGACAGAGACACAAAAAGTGCTCCGTCAAAATCTAAGGATATGTCCGGGTCAGACACGACCAGGCTCGGGATGGGGAGATGGACGTTTTCTGACGTGGAGAGAGGATTTGTTGGGGGGTGGATTACTGGAGGGAGGTTCGGGGTCGTTATTGCTGAGAGGGGGACGGAGGAGGAGAGTTGGAGTTGGAGGAGGAGTTGGAGAAGGACCAAAATCATGATGTTTGAAAAATATTTTGCCGGACGGCTTGGAAATGGTTGGAAACTCAAGTCTTAGTTTGTATAGTGTGATCTGATGGTTATGGAAAGCGGAAGAGCCTGTATTGCGTTCGCAGCGTGATCAAAAGTATATATAACAAATATAATTTCCGGTGCCAAAAAAAGGTATGCTATTTAACAAAAAAATAAATTCAAACCAAAGATTAGACAGCAGGGCATGAAGCCTTCGAACCGACAAACCCTGAGCAAACACGCGAGTTTATTAAATGCTCGAAGCAGCTCGAGTCATCAAGTCCCAAATGCACAATCCCAATCCACCTCTCAGAAATTACGATCAACTTGGGCCACTAGGAAACCACGCGCCTTCACAGATCCGAACACAGATGCCTCCTCCTCTTCCTCTTCTTCCTTTTCAACAGAGAACATTGACCCCGCAGGAAGTTCTCCCAGCCACCCCCCCCTCCCCCCCTCTATCGATGAACTAACAATCGCGAATAGCAATATCGATGGCAATATCATCAATATCGACCACAATGCTGCTCGAGCTGAGCTTCACACCCTCTACTCTTCTCTCGAGCAGGACCAATCAACCAAGCACAATCTCACCGTTGCCGCCACAACGAGGGCCGAAAAGCTAAAGACGCAGGTGAATCGACTGCAAACTTCCCACACGACGCTTCTGTCGCAGACAAAAAATATCGCCATTGAGGTGGAAGACATGATCGAGCATACTGTCGAGTTCACGAAGCGCATCAGGAAGGCTACCAAAAATTCCAAGGTGGTCGCTCCCTCCCTTTCCCCCTCCACACCCACACCCACACCCACACCCAAACCCAATTCGGATGATTCCGATTCGGATTCGGATGACCACCCCCTCCCTCACCCGTCACCCAACAAACAGTCCCAAAAGACTCTCGTCTCACTAAATCAATCACAAATCACCCTCCAAACCAATCTAGATTTATTGCACCAGTACGTAACCAACATCCAAGCCCACTACAAGAACGAGCAGAAAAACCTCGAAAGATCATCTAAAAAATGCGAGAAAGTGTTGGCCCTTCAGAAGTCCCTCGAGCAGCAAAGTTTGGCGATTAAGGAGATGGAGCAAACTGCCGAAACCTACAAGAACCAGGCCCACGATATAAAACAGCAGGTGAGCGAGCGGATAAATGGCTTGCTTGCTTGGAGGAAGACGAGAATAGAATACGAGCCACTACTAAACTAACATTATTCTCAATTCGTTTGGCTCGCTTCACTCGCCTCCCCCCCTGCTCCATTAAAAATGCGCACAATCTCGCTTCGCTCGGCGCAGCAAGAAAAAGAAAACCAGAACATTCGATTGAAGCTGATCAATGCCAGCGACATTGAAAACAAGGCCAAGAACGAGCTGAGCAACGTGAACTTACTGAACGAGCAGCACGCCGCCCAGCAGGAGCGACTCGCCACCGCGCAGCAAACCGCAAACGAGCACATCAAGGCGTCAATAGCAAAAAAAACGAGTTCACCAAGCAGTTGGAAGCGCTCGATGCGAGGGAGAGAAGTTTGAAGGAAGGCGAAAAGAGCACGGAGAGGGAACTGAATTCTTTAAAAGATTCCGAGAAGCTGCTGCACCACGGCCAGAAGAAGATGGACGACCGTGATGCCGAAATTAGGAAGAGAGAGAACGAAATGAGAAAGGCTGAACACGACACGAACGAGAAGCATTTGCACGCAATGAGGGAAATAGAGAGCGCGAATGGCAAGGAGGCTGCTTTGAATGCTCGGGAAGAGCTGTTGAGCAAAAGAGACACGGACAACAAGCAGCTGATGGGGAAGTTGCACAAGGAAGCAGCGGCGGAATTGAACGAGGCGCGACAGCAGCAGCACATATATGAAATTAAATTGCACAGGTGAGCGAGCGAAGCGAGCGAGCCTTGATGAAGACGAGAAATATATGCGAGCCACTACTGAACTAACAATAATCTTAATTTTTTGGCTCGCTCGCCTCCCCCCTGATCCATTAAAAATGCGCCTCGCTTCGATCGGCGCAGCTTGAAGCGCGAGGAGAAGAAATTGGAGGACGAGAAAGTTGCAAATGTCCACCTCCGCGAAAGATCCAAGGAAATTGAAAGGCGCGCGAACGAAACCGAACAAAAGGCATCGGAAAAGCACCACCTAGCCGCTACACAGTTGAAAATCACCGAAGAAAAGAATGCCCTGGCAAACTCCACAAAGCTTTCAGCAGGTGAGCGAGCGAAGCGAGCGAGCCTTGAGGAAGACGGGAATAAGAGCGACTACTAAAATATACTAAACTAAACTAAACTAACATACTACCGCTCAATATTCAATATCCTTCGCACGCACCTTCTTCGCTCGGCGCAGAGAAATTGTTCGAATCTGCAAAGAAGGAAATTGGGAAGAGCAACGAGTACAAAAGAAAGATCGAGGAAGAACACAAAAAGGTGGTGGACCAAGAAACTGCTTTGATCGACAAGGAAAGTAATTTGCGGCATTCCGAAACAAAATTGGAGTCGGAGAGGGTCAACGTGGAGGCAACGAGGAACGCATTACTGAAAGAAAAGCAGCACTGCGCGAGTTTGCAGCAGACCTTGAAGCTTCAATCCGAGAAGCACAGCAAGCAGATCCAAAACGATTTGGACAAGGTGCACAAAAGGGAGGCGGAAGTGCACGCAATGTTTGAGAAATTGGAGGCTGAGAAGCACGGCATCGTACACAAAAAGGAGCAAGATTTAATTTCCTTCAACGCAAAGACAGTTGATATGGACAAAACTGCTTCTCAGTTAATCCGTTCAAAAGCAGACTTCGACCACAAATGCAAGGCCAAAGAAGAATCCCTGATCGCCATTCGGGCACACCTGACCGAAATTGAAACCCAGAACCACGACAGTTTTGCCAATAAGCAACAACAATTCCTCGACCAACAAACATCTCACAACAACCTGTACGACGAGAAGGTCGATCGGCTGAACTCCGCAAAGCTCGATTTGGATAAAAAGCAGGTGAGCGGAAATGAAATGAAAATACACTTTACTACATACAACCTAATAAACTAAACAAACTATTCTAAAATAACTTTATTTTATCTTCGTTCGGCGGCACAGGGGGAGCTCGAAGTTATTCACGGGAAGAAGGTTACGGAGCTGTTGGACAAGGAGGCTGAAATCAAGAAAGCCTGCTCACATACATCATCTACCATGGAGGCAGAATTTCAAGCGAAGGAGAAAATTTACAAGGAAAAGGAAATTTCCTTGACGAATGCGATGGAGTCTGCAAAGCTAGATTCGGCTACGAAATCCGTGAACATTTTGGAGGAGATGGGGAAGAAGGAGGTGAGTGAGCGAAGCGAGCGAGCCTTGAGGAAGACTCGAGCTAAACTAACCCACAAATTCGTTGACTCGCTTCATTCGTTTTGCTCTTGCTTCGCTTCGCTTCGCTCGGCGCTCCGCTCGGCGCTCCGCTCGGCGCAGAATATGTTTGACGCAGCTCTCGAATCAAAGGATTGCGAAATATCCAAGTTGAGCGCCTTGCTGGACGAGAAGAAGCTGGAGGAGGAGATATTGAAAACTGAGAGAGAGACGATTGAAAAAATGAAAGCTGAGCTGCTTGACGAAGACAAAGGGTCCACCAACAGTAGCGAGGAGGCGCAGAACAACAGACTCAAACTCTCGATCGCCGACAAAACGGCAATATTAGAAAATTTGGTAAAGAAGGTCGACGCCTCGCAAACCTCCCTTCACCAAATCGAAAGTAAGAAGGAGAACTTACTTGCGGGGGCTCACACTGAGAAGGATGCAATTTTGCAGGAAGCAACCAATTTGAAGGCGGAAGCTGCCAAAATATATACAACCTCAACAACGATAAAATCTGAAGCAGTTGCCGAGGCGGAAGGAATTATAAATAAAGCTAACGAGTCCCTAAACGAAATCAAACTGGAAACGCTTGAAAAGGAGCATTTTTTGGCAGACCAGATCAAGCAATGCGAGGCTCGCTGCTTGGAAAAGGTCGAGGCTGCGAACGGCGACGTAATTCACATACTGAGCACGCTGACAGCGCGGAAAGACGAGGGCGAGCAGCTCAAGAAGGTTTTGCAGCAAGAGGTGAGGCGCGAAATGGCTAGGCGAGATTTCTTGGCAACAGACGGCCAAATAAACTAACCCATTTCATATTCACTCGGCGCAGTGCGAGGAGATGAAGTGCGAAGCAAAAATATATGAGCAAAAAGTGAAAGAGGAAGCAGCAGCGATGCTGCTGGAGGCGGAAGAGGCGCTGAATGTTGGGAGGGAGGAGAAGGAAAAAGCCAAAGCGGAAGCGAGCGAAATGTTGAGTTCCGCCAAAATTGAGACGGACAAGGCAAAGGCGCTGCTGAATGATGCGGAGAAGAGGCAGATGGCGGTGGAGAGCAAATGCCTGGACCTGGAGGAGGAGGCAGAAAGAAGAATGGGCGAAGTTAGGGAGGACGCAGAGCGGCTGAACACAGAAGCCGCGGAGGCTGTCAACGCAGCCGACGTTCGAGTGCTGGCGTGCGTGAGCAGAGAAGCGGAAGCGGAAGGATTGGTAAGTGAGGCGGAAGGGCGAATTGCTCAGGCCGTGGTGCTGGAGAAGAACGCCGAGAGCGCAGAGGAGGATGCAAAGAGGGTAATGAAGAAAGCCAAGGAACAAGTAGGAAGGGCCGAGAAAAGGGAGGAGGAGGTGGCTGAGCGGGAGATCACTGTTAAAAAGAGCGAAGGAGAGTTGGAAGTGAATAGGTCTACTGTGGAGAGGGAGAGGGTTCAACTGGCGGAAGGGGAGCAACAGCTGGAGGAGAAAGAGGCGAGGGTGAAGGAGAACGAGGAGCTGGTCAAGGAGAATGAAATTATGGTGATCGACAGGGAGGAGGAAGCGAAGCGACACGAGGCCAAGAACGAAGCGGAATGGAAGAGCTTGGAGGAGGAGAAAGTGCTGGTCGAGGTGAGGGAGGCCGCTGTCGAGGAGCAACTGGAGGAAATCATCGAGCAGAAGCAAATTTTGGAGGACAACGGGTTCCAATTGGAGGAGGAGAAGGCAGCGTTTGTTGCGCTGCAGCATGAAACCGAGAGCAGACTGGCCGGGTGCGTGGGCCGGGAGAGGGTGGTGGCGGAGAGGGAGAAAATGGACGGAGAAAGGGCCGCGGAGCTCAAGGATCAGGAAAGGGAAATTGGGGAAATGAAAGAAAGCGTGGACCTAGACTGCGGGAGGAAGATCCAGGACGCGAAGAACAGGATGGAACAAGCGGAAGGGGAGATTAAAGAGGCAGAAGAGACAATGAGGAAATTGAGGGTGAGGGAAGTTGACCACGAGAAAAGTGTTAATTTGTTGGAGGAGAGGCGAGAAGGCTTCGAAAAAGAAATAGAAAGTTCTCATGCAGAAGCGACGAAACTTCGGACCTTGGCGGCCGAAGCCGACCGAAATGCGAACAAGATCAAGAAGGAGGCGGAGCTGGCCACCCGCGAGGTGGAAGACAGGCGAAAGAAGGTATCGGAGAGGGAGAAAGCAGTCGAGAAACGCGAAAAATCTTTCGCTGAGAAGGAGGGGGGGCTTGGGAAGAGGGAAGTTGGAGTGAAATTCACGGAGGATAAGATGGCGGAAACGCTGTTGGAGGTTGAGGAGAGGAAGTCCGAGGTCGAGAAGAGGGAGCTCAGCGTCGAGAAGAGGGCGAGTAAAGTAGGCGAAAGGGAGAAAGTTTGCGGGATTGTTGAGGATCATCATAGAACAAACAATTCATCATCACTGGCGCCATCATCACCTTCGACAAAGTTGATGCCACAACAACAACAACAACAACAACAACCCTCCGCACAAGCCTCAGCCTTAGCCCTCCAAAACTTCGCAAAACTCAAGGTCAAAATCTCGACCTCCACCGAAAAAATCGAAAACCTCACAGCGAGCATTTCGGTCCTCGAGCAGACGAAAACAAACCTCTCGGGTGAAATCACGGTTCTCCAAGCAACTGCAGCTACCCAAAAGTCCGATTCTGAATCTCTCGCTGCAAATCTCACCTCCACAAGCAGCGAAATCTCCGCGTCGAAGGCAACCTTGGAATGCCTCCAATCCGAACTTGCCTCGGTGACGGCCGATAAGAAATTGGCAGAACAAAAAGTTTCTTCTCTGGCTGACTCTCTGTCTCGCCTCTCCGAATCCGAGCGAGCAATAGAAGCAAAGACGGCAACCCTAGCGTCCTCAGCTTCGGAACTAAGCGCATCGAACGCATTGGCCTTGAGCGCCCTGTCCGCGACCGAAGCCAAGGCCGCGAAGATCCACCAGCTCGCCGAGGGTAAGCTCGCCGAGGCGGAGGTTGGGCACCTCAGGGCTCGGACAATGCTCGACGAGGCCGATTTGGAGCTCCGGGAAGCGTCCAAGGAGCGGGAGCTCGCCTCGACTCAGCTTTCTGATTCGGACCTTGCGCTGGGGGAGAGCGCTCTGCTTCGGAGTACGGTCGAGAAGCGGGAGGAGGACCTTCACCGCAGCGTCGAAAATTTCGATAAGGAGCGAAGAACTTTTGAGGCGACAAGTCTTAAGTTCGACGAGACGATGGAAAGGCGAGAGACCAACCTGAGCGACACGCAGGCGGAGGTGAAAGCCCTACAGCTGACCCTCTCCGAATCCCACAAGAAGCAGACCGAGGAGGAGAAGAGATTGGCTGAGGAGAGGGTCCGGCTCGATCACCAAGTGGCCGAAGCCGAGCGGGTGGGCAGGGATGCCACAGCGGAGGTTGATCGGCGAGCGAGCGAGCTCGACACCAAGGAGGGGGACGTGTTGGACATTCGGAAGAAGGTCAAGTTCGCGTACGACGAAGTGATGAAAATGGAGGTCGAGCTGGGATCTAGGATCGACGGAGTGAATGAGCGGGAGGAGGAGGCGGCTAGGGAGGCTGCGAACGTTGCGGCGAGGGTCAGGGAGGTGGAGGGGAGGCTCGAGGAAGAGCGGGAGAGGCTCGAGGAGGAGAGGGGGGCGGTGGAAGTGTACCGGGGCAAGATCGAGGAGAGGCAGGTTGAGCTGGTTGAGTTTGAGGGAAGGGTGATGAGCCGGGAGGTTGCGGTTGAGGAGAGAGAGATCGAGGTCAAGAGTTTGATTATGGAGGCGGAGAGGAAGGGGGTGGAGGTGGAAGGGATGAGGGGGGAGTTGGAGAGGGAGAGGGAGGAGGTGAGTTTGGAGTTTGGAGCTTGGAGTTTGGATGTGGGAGAAACTTTTGAACTGAACTGAAAGGAAATGAAATGAAACTGACCCACAACTTTAAAGATTACAAAAACGACCGCCCAGAGGCTCGCTGAATACTCAGGACGCGAGTCGGAGCTAAAAATAGCCCTGGAAGCGGTATCTTCCGGCCAGATCCTGCTCGACGCCGGCCGGGGCGAGGTATCCTCGGGGAAGGAAGCTCTCGCATCCGACGAGTCTCGGCTGCGCCAATTCGAGGTTGTGATCTCGGATCGCGAGGCGGAGGTGAAGGCGCTTGAGGAGGAGCTTGCCGTTCAGATGGCTACGGTTGAGGAGGCGGCGAGTAAGCAGGGTCGAAAGCACAGGGAGGCGATGGGGGAGGTGGAGGATTTAGCGAGGGACGTAAAGGGTCGGAGCGAGGACGTTGCGGCGAGGGAGAAGGACGCGGAGAGAAGGGACCTCGAGCTAAAGAGCAGGGAGAACTTTTTGGATGCCGAAGAGGTGCTGCTGGAAAAGAGGGAGGACGCGTGTAGGGCCAAGGCGGAGGTATGCGACAGGAAGGAGGAGGAGAGGCAAGACAGAGAAAGTAAAGTTGCAGCCAGGGAAGAGATCGCTACTCTCTCGGAGTCGAAAATTACTTCTCGAGAGGAGAGGTGTGCAGCTGACGCCGCTGAGTCCGCGAGTCGGGAGTCGAGAGCTGCAGCCATGCTCGAGGAGAGCAAGCGGTTGGAGGCAGAAGCTGCGCACCGAGCATCCGTGGCAGCTTCGTCCCAGGAGGCCCTGGAGGCGCTGGGGGCGAGCGCAATGAAACTCCAGGCGGACTCCCTCAACGCTCGAGCTGCCGCAGAGAGGCAGATCGACCTTCTGGCGAGAAAGGAGGAGAAGCTTGCCGGGGAGGAAACCCGAGTGCAGGAGGTTGTCGAGAGGTCGAAGTTCAACCTGGAGGCGAGGGAGTCGGAGGTGAAGGCTGTGGGGGTTGAGAGGGACTACTTGATCGAGGAGTACACGAGGTTGAAGGGGGAGGTGGAGAAGGGAAGGAGGGAGCTCGAGAGGGTGCAGGGCGAGGTGAAAGCCCAGGGGAAGGTTCTGGAGGAGACGAAGGAACAGGCGACGAGGGACAAGGAAAGAAACGAACAGCAGGAGGAAGAGAGGCAGGCAAACTGCGCGAAGAACATAAGAAGGGACGAGGCGGACCGTGCCAACAAAGCCCAGGCTGCCAAGGGAGATTTCGACGCGGAGCAAGACAAGCTCCGACAAAAGATGACCAAAATGTACGAAGCGGACGTGGGAGTCCACGAGCGGCGGTTGGAGGAGGCGGAATGGGAGGTGAGAAAACAAGGCAAAGCGGAAAAGCGGAAAAGCGGAAAAAGAGCAAAGCGAAAATGCTACACAAACAACAACACCAACAACAACAACCAACAACTACAACAACAACACTAATCCAATTCGATTCGATTCGATTCGATTTCATCCACCTTAAGGCGGCAAGTGCGGAAAAGGACGCGGTTGCGGCAGGGGAGGCGCTTCGGAAAGCTCAGGACGAGCTTGGGTTGGTGGAGAGGGAGTTGGAGTTTGTTAAGGCGGAGAGGGAGAGGATCGTGAGTCTAGGGGCGGATGCGGACAGAAGGAGTCGAGAGGAGAGGGAGGTGAGCAAAGGATGCTGGAGAAGCGAGCTGCAGGCACAGCACGACACAACACAGCGCAACAACACTAATCCCACGCTAAGGCGATGAAGAGGGAGTTCCAGGCGGTGGTCGAGGAAGAGAGGAGGAGGCTCGCGGAGGAGGAGAGAAGGGTGCAGCGGCTAAGGACGCTGGGGGAGGAGGAGGCGAGGAGGAGGGAGGACGAGGCGAGGAGGGAGGTGAGCTGAAGAACACACACCTTCACAGTCGCAGCACATATTACATCAGTAAGCATCGCACCTAAAATAACTGATCGCTTCGCTTCGCTTCGCCTCGCCTTACCGTTGTCCGCCTTGTCTTTCTAGGAGGAGAGGCTTTCGAAGAGGCTCTCGGAGAGTAAAGGCGAGCTCGAGCGGACTCGCTCACAGGTCGAACGTGCGGTCACCGAAGCTCAGTCCGAGGCTCTCAAGGCTCAAAAAGCTACCGAAGAAGCTGCTTCTCGGCTGGAAAGCATCAGAAGCAAGGAGGAAAAGGCAAACAGGCTGCTGGAGTCGGCAGAAGCTAAAAGCCTGGAGGTCGCGAAGGAGGAGAGGGAACGGGAGAAGACATCGAACGTTGGAAGGACCAAGCTCGATGCAGACCGGGAGAAAGTTAGGTTTCGAGAGGTCGATATCGAGCGGAGAGAAACTGCCCTGGGGAAGCGTCTCGAGGAGGAAGCCGTTGGAGGAGCGCGCGACGCCCAACTCGCTGAAGCGCTCGCGAAGGTTTCCGAACAGGAATTGACCCTCCTGGCCCTTTCGCAAAAGGTCTCGGGGGCCGATGAGGCCGCTAGGGAGGCCGCTAAATTGGAATTGGCGAGGGAAAGGGGGGTTGAGCAGGGGAGGAAGGATGCGGAAGAGCAGGCGAAGGAGGAGGCGAGGGAGGAGGCGATGGAAATTATCGAGGCGGCGGCGGCAAAATCTAAAGGGGAAATTGATAGGAGAGTTTCTGCCGTGGAGGAGGATCGGGCAAAGGTCGCGGCTGAGTATGGGAGGGTTCGGCTCGAGGGTAAAATCCTCGACGAGGAACGGGCGAGGGAGGCGAGGGAATCGAGGGAGAAGAAGGAGAAGATTAGCAGGGAGAGGGAGGAGCTCGTGGAGCGGAGGATCAAGGCGGAGGAGGCTCTAAAAGCTGCGGAGGCGAGCGTGATTATACTCGAGAACAGAATTGTCGGCCTCGAGATCGAGGCGGGGGGGAGGCTGGAACGGGAGGTTCTCGACGGAGTTAGGGAGGAGGAGTTCGAGCGTAGCGTCGCTCATCTCGATAGGACGAGGGGGGAAGTGGAGGGGTGGGAGGAGGCGCTTACTCAGCGGTCATCGGCAGTTGCCGAGAGGGAGGAGCGAGCAACAATCAGGGAAGAAACCGTTGAGGGGAGGGAGGCATCGCTGGCTGAAAAGACTCAAATGGTAAGGGTGCTGAACGGGCAGGTTGTCGCGGGGAAGGCGACGCTGGAGTCGCTGCTTGGGAAGGTGAAGGAGCTTAAGCTTGCGAGGGACGGCCTCGAGGAGAGCCTTTACAAAGAGGAGGAGGAGTGGAATAAACGGACAGAAGAGAGGAAAGAAGCTCTTTCAGAAACGCTTAGGAAAGAGGAGGGAATAATAATAAGGGAGGAGAAGCTGCAGAGGGGAGTGAGGGACGTGGAGAAGGTCGTTTCCGGCGTTCTCCCCCTCGTAGCCTTCTCCCTCCGTCGATCTCTCCATTTGGGTATGGGTATGGGTGTGGGTATGGGTGTGGGTATTGGTCGATCCCACCTCCGTCTCTCCGCTCTCTTCTCCGGATACTCCCGTTGGCGCACGTTCGTTGCCCGGGGGGATATTGCCCGGGGGCGCTCGCTCGTGCGCGAGGGGGGGGAGCAGTGAGAGCAGTGAAAAGGGGGAAGGAAGCGGGCGCTCGGATGATGGTAAGGGTGCTGGCGGCGGCGAATGTGCCAGTTTTAATGCCCGGGCCG
>Ga0302116_1002236_pt1 | contig 11423 bp, 7 predicted proteins | sample AG5_SCM_MG_FD_203124 | JGI IMG/M metagenome (GOLD analysis project Ga0302116, IMG submission 203124) | Marine microbial communities from Western Arctic Ocean, Canada - AG5_SCM | ecosystem: Environmental > Aquatic > Marine > Oceanic | place: Canada: Western Arctic Ocean | collected 2017-10-01 | reverse complement strand
GATCCAGAAGCAGGAGACCAAAGGCCGCTGAACATCCTCAGCAACGAGGTTTTCCCGCATCCCGACGGTCCCACCAAAAGAAGACGACTCCCCTGATCGAGATCGAGACTGAGATTGCGGACCAACGTGCGCTCCTGATTGGGAATCGTCAGCGTGGCGGACTCAACATGAATCATTACCCCAGGAGCTAAGAGATTGGCTCCGGGTACTGAATGCGATTCAAACAAAGAAGGGCCGGTCTCTAGATCACGAACACTGAGATCAAATCCATGCCCAATTTCACTCAAGCGTTGACCGTTAGAAAGCAAATTTGCAATATCATTAAAATTATCCACGATAAAGCTGAAAGCTCTCGTCACGACAGAGAATGCTATCGATACTTGGGTGAAAACTCCGAACTCAATTTCACCTTTAAAGTAAACCGACCAAAGCAAAAGATAAGGAGCCAAACCAGAAAAATTTCTGAACGCGGCTGAGATAGACTTTACCGCAGAACTAACTCGAATCACACGATACTGATTTCTAATTGCGGCAAAAAATGCATCGACACCCCTCTCCCATTCGCTCCTTTCGCCGCCATAAAAAGCAATCGACTCAGCATTGTCTCGAACACGCGTCAAGGAATAGCGAAAATTGGCATTCAATCTCAATTGAACATAATTAAGACGAACTAATTTCCTGCCAACAAAGGCGATGAGACCAGTCGAAAATGCCGCATACACAAGCACATAAAAAAGAATCCATGCATCAATGTTGATCAAAACAACTGCAAAACTGGCAGCCGAAACACAAGAGTCAACAAGCTGAAAAAACAACTCAGAGCTTTGCTCTGTGAACTTATCAATATCTTGGGCAATCCTCTGGTCAGGGTTATCAATCGGAACGCCATCAACCGAACCAGTAGAGCTAATCCGATAGAAAAATCTGCCACTTAGATAACCACCAAAGAAGCGCAGAGTCATCGCTTCGCGCCAAAAGTTAGCAAACGCACTTTTGGTAAAGCTATAGGCATAAATTGCTGGGACAAAGACACCCAACAAGACAAAAATCTGAACCAATCCCCAACGAGAGCCGTCAACATCTCTTGCTACAAATGAATCCGTGAGATCCCTTAAAAAGTACGTAAAAAGAACTATGATTGCATTTACAATTAATAACAACCAAAAGCTACCAAGTACATATAACCAAGCCACACGCCTACGAGAGTCCATCCCTCGAAGAGGCCATGCAGCCAAACCACTCGCCAAAACAGACAACACTGTGAGCACAGCCAAGGCGGGGCTTTCTACAAGCCAGCCAGCAAAATTGACCATCACTCCCAGGCCAGTGATTAGGTCAGCTGGCAAAAAATTAGTAATCAAGCCATTCATGATCACTACGGTCCAGGCCATCAAGCCAAGAGACACTGCAATCACCGCACTCATCAGAGCGACAAACAGCTGTAGCGCGTGCTGATCCGTGCCATTCACGAAAAATGGCAACAACAACTGACGTAAATCTTTCGCATTCGTTGCGCCCATCAACACTCCTTTGCCGTTTCTGATCTTGAAGGCCAACCAGCCCCTTGAACAACAGGTTGTTGAATAGCCTTCAAGAAGATCGCATCAACGCCTTGCAGCGTCCTGTCCCAGAACCGGCGACAGCCACCCGGGCCATTCACCACGGCGAAAGCTACGCGAGCGAAACCGGCACGGTGATGCCACCTATCTACGCCACATCCACTTTTGAGCATGGCAACCCAGGCGGGTTCGATTACACCCGCTCGGGAAACCCCAATTTCCGCATCCTTGAGAGCGTTCTGTCTTCAGTGGAAGCGTGCAGCCACGCCACGGTGTTTGGCTCGGGAGTGAGCGCGATCACTGCGATTGCCTCCACCCTGAGCCAGGGAGATCTGGTGCTCTGCGAAGAAAACCTCTACGGCTGCACCGTGCGCTTGTTCGAACAGGTGTTTGCCAAGTTCGGAGTGCGCACCGAATGGATTGATTTCACCAATCCCGATGCTTCAGCCCGCATCAACGAGCTGAAGCCAGCGATGGTCTGGCTGGAGAGTCCTACCAACCCACTGCTCAAGGTGATTGACCTCGATGCGGTCTGCAGCGCTGCCCGCTCAGCCGGCGTACCCGTGGTGGTCGACAACACCTTCGCCACCGCCTTGGTGCAACGTCCCCTGGAACTCGGCGCCACCCTCTCACTCACCAGCACCACGAAATACATCAACGGGCATTCCGATGCCCTCGGTGGTGTGGTTTGCACCGATGAGCCCAGTTGGCATCAAAAGATGGTGTTTGCCCAAAAAGCATTGGGACTGATGCCCTCCCCCTTCGATTGTTGGCTGATTACCAGGGGCATCAAAACGCTGCCCCTGCGCCTCAAGCAACAGATGGCGAATGCCGCTGCAGTGGCGGATCATTTGGCAACCCACTCCGTTGTCTCTTGGGTGCGCTACCCCGGACGAGACGATCACCCGCAGAGGGCTGTGGCCTTGCGCCAAATGAACGGTGGCGGAGCGATCGTGACGATTGGATTAAATGCAAGCCGTGAACAGGCCTACGCCGTATGCAAAGCCCTGCGTTGGTTCACGATGGCCGAAAGTCTTGGCGGAGTTGAAAGCTTGATCTGCCATCCAGCCACCATGACTCACGCCGCCGTTTCTGCGGAGATCAAAGAGGCCCTAGGGATCAGCGATGGATTGATCCGTCTCTCCCTTGGCTGTGAAGACATCACGGATCTCTTGATCGATCTCGATCACGCCCTCGCCCTGCTTCCGTGAGTCCCCGCAATCTGCTGCGCAATCCCTGCTGGCAAGGCGAAGACCTCGGCCATCCCTTGCCTGACAGCACCCATGCCGTGTCTGTAGCCCTACCGCGCTGGCGCGACGTGATCGCCTACGAAGACAACGATCCGCAGTGCCGGTCCAAATTGCGAGCGTTTTATCCACGCTTTGCTCTTCATCCGTTGGTTGCGGAGGTTGCTCAGCAAGCATTAGCGATGGTCCCTACTGAAATGGCCTCGGCTGGATCCAGTGCTTGGCCCTACCCCAACGGCGCTGCCGCTCAGCTCGCCCAACACCATTGCCAATTTCAGGCACCAGGTGCTTCAACTCAAATCGTGGATCAGCTCGGACTCGCCGTGTTGATTGCCAACGCTGAAGCAAGCCCCCATGCCAAGGCGTTCTGGCAACACGCTGGTTTAGGGGCCTCGTCGCGACGTGCCGCGATCAGCTTGAACAAGGAAGCAGAACCAACAGCTGGAACCGCTGATCAGGCCAAGGCCCTTGTGATCGAGCGACTGGCCACCATCTATGGATGTGATACCCAGCAGTTGAGCTTGCATCCCTCCGGGATGGCTGCTCTTCACACGGCTCTGAGATGGATCACAGCGTTGCGCCCCGGACGCCCCACCCTGCAAATCGGCTTCCCTTACGTGGATGTACTGAAGCTGCCTCAGGTGGTGTTTGCCGGCAGCGAACTGCTGCTTGACAGCAGCAGCGCAGCCATGGAAGCCGCTCTTGATCGCATTGATCCAGCAGCTGTGATTGTGGAACTACCCAGCAATCCACTCCTTCAATGCGTGGATCTTTCCACCCTCGCCCGCTTGGCTCACGCCCGAGGGATTCCAGTGATCGCAGACGACACGATCGGTTCTTGCTTGAACATCGATCCCTTCCCTTACGCAGACCTGATCTTCAGTTCACTCACCAAAAGTTTTGCCGGTCGTGGTGATGTGTTGTCAGGTGCACTGGTGGTGAGCCCTTTCTCCCAATGGGAGCAAACCTTCCGAAATCAGCGTTCAACGGCAGGGGTCATCGGCCTTGGCGATGCCGATGCGATGGCCTTGGAACAAGGAAGCCGCGATGTCCAAGCACGCGTTCCTCAACTGAATCGCCATGCCCAAGCCCTAGCTGCGCAGCTAAGCAACCATCCTGCAGTGGCTCGCGTGTACTACCCCGATCAATGCACTAATTTCCGCAGCCTCTTACGCCCCGGCGGCGGACATGGCTGCCTGCTTTCCTTTGAGCTCAAGGGCGGTAGCGATCACGCCCAAGCCTTTTACGACAGCTTGCCGGTCTGCAAAGGGCCAAGCCTGGGCACACCATTCACCCTGGTGTGCCCCTATGTGCTTTTGGCTCACTACGACGAACTGGCCTGGGCCAAGGACTGCGGCGTTCCCTCTCACCTCCTACGCGTCTCGATCGGACTCGAACAACCTGACGAGCTTTGGCAACGGTTTGAACGCGCCCTCTCTCAATCAAGCCACTAAAAACGCAGCGAATCATGCGTTGGGCCCAACCGTTCCCAGATCGATCCAGCGATAGGCCAAGTCAAGGTCAAGCCTCTCGCTCACAGGGATGCTCAGACCGGCTGGTTTGAGCCACGAACCTGCCGATCAGATTCTGCCCAAACAGCAGCCGGGGGGTAAAGCGATCAGAGCGCACATCAAAAGCGACACATAACCAGTGATGGTCGGAAACCAAAAAATGATCGAGTTGGCTAGCCCAAAACCACATCAACAGATACAAAAGTCTTAATAAGGCCTGAAGCTGGAATGAAGTGCCAGTAATAGCAATTAAATTTGTAGAAAATAATTCCAGCCTCATGTCTCGCGTCTACGCCGATAACAGTCAAGCCATCGGCAACACCCCGCTCGTTCGCCTCAACCACGTCACCAAGGGTTGCAAGGCAACCGTTTTGGCCAAAATCGAAGGCCGCAACCCTGCCTACAGCGTGAAGTGCAGGATCGGCGCCAACATGATTTGGGACGCTGAAAAGCGTGGCGTTCTCTCCGAAGGCAAAACCATCGTGGAGCCCACCTCAGGGAATACAGGCATTGCCCTGGCCTTCACTGCCGCGGCTCGTGGTTACAAGCTAATCCTCACAATGCCGGAATCGATGTCGATCGAACGTCGACGGGTGATGGCCGTGCTTGGCGCCGAACTGATCCTCACGGAAGCAGCCAAGGGCATGCCTGGCGCCATCGCTAAGGCCAAGGAAATTGCTGATAGCGATCCTGCCAAGTACTTCATGCCGGGTCAGTTTGATAACCCCGCCAACCCAGAGATCCACGAGAAGACCACAGGTCCTGAGATCTGGAATGACTGCGACGGAGCAATCGATGTTTTTGTCGCTGGCGTTGGCACCGGTGGAACCATTACCGGTGTCTCGCGTTATATCAAGCAAGAAAAGGGCAAGGCCATCATCTCGGTAGCCGTTGAGCCAAGCAACAGCCCTGTAATCACCCAAACCATGAATGGTGAAGCGCTAAAGCCAGGCCCACACAAAATTCAAGGCATCGGCGCTGGCTTCATTCCCAAGAACCTCGATCTCTCCGTGGTCGATCGCGTGGAGCAAGTTACCAATGAGGAGTCAATCGAAATGGCCCTGCGTCTAGCCCAGGAAGAAGGCCTTTTAGTAGGGATTTCTTGTGGCGCCGCAGCCGCAGCTGCCATTCGCCTCGCCCAACTGGATGAATTTGCTGGCAAAACAATCGTGGTGGTTCTGCCTGACCTGGCCGAGCGCTATCTGTCCTCAGTGATGTTCGCGGATGTGCCCACCGGCATCATTGAACAGCCCGTTCCTGCCTGATCAACACCCTTCTGATCAACAACCTCGCGAACGAGCGTTGTACCGCCCCGTCTGAGCACGGGGCTTTTTGATGGGGACCCTCAAGGGCTCCGTTAGGCCGTTCCTTCAGGGCGTGCATCGAAAAGCACCGCCTCAGGAGCAATCCACATAGCATCGCCATAGGAATAGAAGCGATACATCTCCTCGATCGCTGCGTCATAGATCTGTAGAAGCTGGTCGCGACCGATCAGTGCGCTCACAAGGAGCAACAAGGAACTCTTGGGAAGATGGAAATTCGTGAGTAAACCCTGCACTACCTGGAAGCGATAGCCGGGCTGAATCACTAGATCCACGGGCCCCTTCAAGGGCTGCAAACTCCCTCCACCCGCAGCAGCAGCTGCCTCCAGGGCTCGCACGCTCGTAGTGCCCACTGCAATCACCCGACCGCCTCGCGCTTTACAGGCCGACACCGCCTCCACTACCTCAGAACGCACCTCCACCCATTCACTGTGCAAGGTGAGATCGGTCAGATCCTCTGTTTCCACGGGCCGAAAAGTGCCCAAGCCAACATGCAGGGTCACATGGGCCAATGCAATACCCCGCTCTGCAATCGCTGCCAACAATGCATCGCTGAGATGCAGTCCCGCCGTCGGTGCGGCGACCGCGCCTGGACGCTTGGCGTAGCGGGTTTGATAGCGCTCTTGATCCGAACTGTCATGCCGCGTGATGTAAGGAGGAAGCGGCACTTCTCCGTAGCGCCCCAACAGTCCTTCAAGTGCAAGCGCATCCTCGCAATCCGGCGGAAACTGCACGATCCGGCCGCCGCTGGCAGCATCGTTTGCCAGCACCGCCAAGGGCAGCGGTTCTTGCTCCAAGGCCTCAAGCCAAAGCTGATCTCCAGGCCGCATGCGTTTAGCAGGCCTCGCTAAACACAACCACCGCCCATCGCCACGGGGCTCGAGCACGAGCAATTCACCTAAACCTCCACCACTGCGCCGCACCCGAAGACGCGCCTTCAGGACGCGGGTGTCATTCACCACCAACAGATCGCCAGGTTGTAACTCCTGCTGCCAGTCCCAGACGCGTTGGTGCCTCAGCTCGGACAGGGAACGCTCTGCAGGGGGCACCACCAACAGGCGCGCATCGTGCCGCGGCTCCACCGGCGCCTGCGCAATCCTTTCTTCAGGCAGAACATAGTCATACGAGCTGAGCTGGAGATCGCGTGAGTCAGCCATGATCTGGCTCCACGACAACATCAGCCCATGCTGCCGGCACGAAGTCAGCTCGATCCCCAGCCGTCGGGATGTAATACCTCACCATCGAAAACACTCGACTTTTGCCCTCTGAAAGAGCCCTAAACAGGTTGAAAGCCCTCTGGTTAAGAAGGGTTTGATCCAGGTGATCCCTCGGAATAGCAAATGGCATCACAACCGTTGTGCACTGCTCAGGATGAAGCTGCTCAAACTCAACAACAAAATCACAAAAGGGCTTCAGGAGCGAGCTAAATGGGCTTTCAAGCAATTTGAGCTCCAAGGCCCCGGTATCAGACCCCGCTAGACGATCCCATTGCTGGCTGAGTTGACCAGCTTCGTCTTGATCAACCACCACCATCACTGCCGTGACCTGATCGGCAATCGAACAGGCATAACGCACGGCTTCAAAGGATGGCTGGTTGAGACCAGCAAGCCAAACGATGGCGTGATGGCTTGGCAACGCTGCATTCGGTTCTAAGAACAGTGGCTCCATGCCCGGGTCAGGCGCGATTAAACGCTGCACCTCCCGAAAGCGCCTGCGAATCAAGGCGAGACCCCACACCACCAGGGGCAGAGCAATCACCACGGTCCAGGCGCCTTCCGTGAATTTGCTCACAATGATCACCAACAACACCACGAACGTGGAAAGGGCACCCAAGGCATTGAGCAGCATCCGCCCCTGCCAGCCCGGTCCACGCAACCGCCACCAATGCAGCACCAATCCCAGCTGGGACAGCGTGAACGCTGTAAAGACGCCAAGGGCATACAAGTTCACCGCCACGGTGGTGTCTCCATGGCAGATCCAAATGATCAGCGCCGACACGGCCAGCAAAACGCCAATGCCGTTCTGGTACACCAAGCGATCTCCCAACCAGCGCATCTGCGGCGGCAGGCACTTGTCTTCGGCAAGCATCGCTGCCAGGAGAGGAAATCCAGCAAAGGCCGTATTGGCGGCCAACACCAGAATCAGCAACGTTGAGAGTTGCAGCAACCAAAACAGGATGCTGCCGCTGCCAAACACGCGAATGCCGATCTGGGCCAAAACGGTGACTTGAGAATCCGGCGCAATGCCGTACATGAAGCCCAAGCCAGTCACGGCCAAGAGCATCGCTGCGAGCAAACCACCCATCACAAGCAGCGTCACGCGAGCATTGCGCGCCGCAGGTTCACGAAACACCTTCACACCAGTGGAAATGGCCTCAATCCCGGTCATCGCCGAACAGCCAGAACTGAACGCACGCAAGATCAAGAACAGCCCTAATGGCTGCAAAGCAGCCTCCAGTGGAGGAGGCTCAGGGGTCCAGCCATGTTGAAAGCTGAGATCAGTCACCCCAACAAGTGTGAGCAGCAGGATCATCACCACAAAGACGTAGGTAGGAATCGCAAAAACCCGTCCCGCCTCACGAAGACCGCGCAAATTGGCCCAACCCACCAGGGCCAGCAGCAGAAGTGACAACGGCAACTCATGGGGCAGCAATGAGGGCAGCAAAGACGACAGGGCCTGAGTTCCAGCCATCAAGCTCACGGCAGCCGTGAGGGTGTAGTCGATCAAAAGGGCTGCCGCGGCCACAAGGCTGACGTTGCGTCCCAAGTTTTCACGAGCCACGACATAAGAGCCGCCGCCATTGGGATAGGCGGCGATCGCCTGCCGATAGGACAGCACCACAATCACGATCAAAGCGATGATCGCCAGGGTGATGGGGAGCGATTGCTTGAGGGCTGAACTACCCGCCAGGATCAGCACACCCAGGGATGCCTCTGTCGCGTAGGCCACGGAGGAGAGTGCATCCGACGACAGGATCGGCAAAGCCTGCAGATTGGGCAATCTCTCTTGGGCCGCACTAGCCCGAGGTAACGCTCGTCCGATCAGGCGTGAAAACAACGAAGCAGCAAACACAGCTTTGACTTACAGCGCCAAACTCTCCGGACGCGTGTCGATCAGTTCCGCCAGATCCTTCAGGAAGGCAGCACCATCGGCGCCATAAATCACGCGGTGATCAGCGGTGAGGTTCACCTGCATCTGACGCTTCACGGCGATGGATCCGTCCTTGCCTGCCACCACGGTGGGACGGGATGCCGCAACCGCCAGAATCGCGCCGGTGCCTGGAGGCAAGATGGCATCAAAGCGATCCACTCCAAACATTCCAAGGTTGGAGAGGGTGAAGGTGCCGGTGCTGTATTCCTCTGGCTGCAGTTGCTTGCTGCGGGAACGCTTCACCAGATCCCCCCACTGACGCGACAGCTCATACAGATCGGTGCGATCGGCATTACGCAACACAGGCGTAATCAATCCGCCGTCTTCCATCGCCACAGCGACAGCCACATTCACCTCTGCGGGATAGCTCATGCCAGAGGCCGTAGTGGCGGCATTCACCTGGGGATGGCGGGCCAAGGTCACGGCCACAGCTTTGGCCAGAAGAGCCGTCATCGTGACGCCTTTGGGTTTCACCTGCTTATAAAACGCATCGAACTTGTCGGTGGTGATCGTGTATCCAACGCGGAAGCAGGGCACCGCAAGACTGGCTTCCATGTTGCGGTTCACTGCCGCCTGAAGCGTGTTGAAGGCCACGGTGTCGCCCGGCGCACCAAAACTGTTGCCGGAAGGAGCCGTCGATGAAGCCGCAACAGAGGCACCAACCACGGCAGCTGCCGAAGTGCCTTCACCCACCCGTGGTGGGGTGACAGGACGACCGGCTGCCTTTTCAACGTCTTCCGCCTGAATCCGGCCATTGGGGCCAGTGCCGCGAAGTCCAGCAAGGTCTACGCCCATTTGGGAGGCCAGCTTGCGGGCGCGGGGACTCACGATCAAGCGCCCGTTGCTCGCGGGTGCAGCCACAGGAGCGGGGGCAACCGGCGCAGCTGGGCGAGCTGGAGCAACCGGCGCAGCTGGGCGAGCTGGGGCGGTTGGGGCTGCGGTTGGGGCTTTGGCCTTCGCGTCAGCAATCTCCGCTTCCGTCTCCACAATCAAGCCGATCGTTTCACCCACGGGGGCCGTGCTCCCTGCAGGCATCAACACTGCAGCCAGGTAGCCCTCCTGGAAGGACTCCACATCCATATCGGCTTTATCTGACTCAACGACGAGAACGGATTCGCCTCGCTCCACCTTGTCTCCGGGCTGTTTGAGCCACTCCACGATTTTGCCCTCCGTCATAGTGGAGCTGAGGGCAGGCATAAAAATGTCGTGGGTTGCCAAAACCTTCTCCAGAAGAGCTAATCAGAGAGATTTTACGGCCCTGGTTAGCCCTGATCGATCGACTCGATGACGCCATCACGCACAACGACCGACACCTGCATCTTGCTGACCAAATTATCGCCAACTTTGATGTCGCAAAAACTATCGAGTTGACCCTGTTCAACGATCTGATCCATCTCTAGCTCACGTACTTGAGCCTGTTGTTGCAACAGGTTTCGCTTTTGCTCCTCTAGCTCAGAGCGTTTTGCCGCCACCTGTTGCTGCACCTGAGCTACCTGATCCTGCACACGGGGGTCGAGCGGATTCGCACTCTGACGACGCACCTCTTCAACTACCTGCTGTCCCTCTTGCTCCAGCTGGGAAAGCTGCTGATCCGCGGTGGCAATTCCATTGCTCAACTCGCGTTCGGCTTCTTCCTTCCATGAGGGAGTCACCACTGCACGAATGGTGATCGAGCGCTTAATCGTGAGGGTGTTGCCTTCCGACATGAAATTAATGAGGTGATATCAAGCGTCTCAGTCCAGTGGCTGCAGGTCAACCCAAATCAGGGGATGCAGGTATCAGCATCGATTCAGCATCCGTAAAGCGCATTAATCGACTCCCGATCACGCCCGCTGATCCGATCACGACGCTGCTTCAAGGTCTGCGTGAGTAGGCCGTTTTCAATCGTGAACGGTGCCACCAACACCACACCCATCACCCGTTCATCCGAACGGGCGCCAACGCGCAAACTCAGCAGACGATTCAGTTCCCCGCGCAGCAAACGCCGAAAGTCTTGATCGCCTGGAGTCCCACCGAGATCAGCCGGCAAGCTGAGGCTCTGCTCTGCACCCCAGGCCAACATCGCCTCGAGGCGCGGCACAACCAAGGCCGCCAACTGGCGTTGATCTTGGCCAACGAGCATCACCTGTTCGATCAGGGGGCTGGACACCAGCTCCTCCTCCAAAGGTGCCGGCTCAATGTTTTCACCACTGCTGAGCACAATCGTGTCCTTGGCACGACCCGTCAGCACGACCGACCCGTCGGTCAAGATCATGCCCAGGTCACCGGTATCAAACCAGCCATCGGCGTCGAGCACTTTTGCGGTGGCTTCTGGACGACGCAGATACCCAGCCATCACCTGGGGACCACGTACCAAGACAACGCCACAATCACGAAAACCGAGGGGCTGACGTGTCTCAGCATCCACGATCCGGAACTCCGTATCCGGCAAGGGCTGACCTGAACTTCCACGAATGTTGCGCCATGGACGCCGGCAACTCACAACCGGACTGGTTTCAGTGAGGCCGTAGCCCACCAACAACTCGATTCCCACCGCTTCAAAGAAGGAATCCACATGAGGCGCGATTGCACCTCCTCCATTGATGGGGAAGCGCAGCTGACCACCACTGAGCTGCAACCTCAGCTTTGGCCAGA
>Ga0302116_1002235_pt1 | contig 11424 bp, 15 predicted proteins | sample AG5_SCM_MG_FD_203124 | JGI IMG/M metagenome (GOLD analysis project Ga0302116, IMG submission 203124) | Marine microbial communities from Western Arctic Ocean, Canada - AG5_SCM | ecosystem: Environmental > Aquatic > Marine > Oceanic | place: Canada: Western Arctic Ocean | collected 2017-10-01 | reverse complement strand
TGATGATCGGCATCACCGTCTCCTGGGCCACTTTGGTCCGGCCGGTGCGTTCATTTTAATGTGTTTCGTATGCGCGATTAGACTGACGTCGTGTTTTGTCACTTACAGGTGACGCACGTGAGTGACGGCGTGCACTCGACGACGACGAAGGCTTTCGCCACCGCGTGCATCGTCCTATTCGCCGCGCTGGTGAGCTTATTTTCAACTCTTATTCTCGTGTGGGCAATTAAATGGATTGACGTCGTGTTTTGTTTAACACTCACAGGTGCACTCGCTGGGCGTGAAGAATTTAACCAGCAGACTGCACTCGAGCACGTTCTGGGAGCAGCTGCACACCACCGTGCGGCAGGAGAACATCTTAAAGAAACTCGCGGGGCCGCCCATACGTCCACGGCCGCGGCCGGCGAAGAGCCAAGGGAAGGCGTGGAAGCTGGTACGCGGCGCGCTTCAGAAGAAGCGCCGGGACAGGGACGAAATTTGGCGAAGGAAAAATAAAATCGACGGTGGAAATAACAACGGTGACGGAAACATGCGGCGCGGCGGCAGCGAGGGTTCACTCGCGACGCTCGAGGCGACGCGCATGGGAAACCACCGACGGGACGCGAGCTTCGACTCGGAGGGTTCCGATTATTCCCCGTTCGAGACGCTTCGATCGGACGCCGGATCGATCGAGGGCTCCGACCACCGGCCGTCTCTGATGCACGTGCAGGTGAGTTTATTTTAATCGTGTATGGGCAATTGGTATGACGTTGTGTTTTACAGTTCACCGACTACGCCGACGCCAACGGGCACGACGGCAACTCACTTGACCTCCCGCCGGTCGCGGAGGGTGCCGACCAGGGTGCCGTCCACGCCGACCAGTCATCGGCACACAGCTCCGACGGCGAACGCGAAGGGTCCTCCTCGGACGGCGGCGGCTCGGGCACCGCTTGGTAAGTTTATTTCTATTACCGTATCGGCAATTAGTTATGGTTGACGTCGTGTGTTTTTACCTTTTACAGGAACGAACCTTCGGGCGCCGCCGCCGCTTCCGCGTTGGGCGACTCCGAGGTTGGCACACTAGACGCCGGGGAGGTCCCGATCGCCGTCGTCAACGCCGCGGCGAGGCACGTCAAGAAAGGGCTCTTCTCGCTCCCGTTTCGCAAGACGACGCGCGCCATGCAGAGGCTAAAGCCCAAAAAAACCGATTCGTCGAGGCGGCTCGGTGAGTTTCTTTTAACTCTCGTATAGACAATTGCACTGACCTGACGTCGTGTTTTATGTACAGGCTCCCCGGGTTTCGCGCAGGGATCCGCGCCGAGCATGGGGTTCGAGCACGGGGTCTCGCAGGTGGCGCACCCGGGCGGCATGTCCGGTGGGGATACCGAGACGGAACGCGCCGCGGACGCCGCCGCGGCGATGATGTTCAACCACCTTCGAAGGCCAGGGACGCCCTTCGTGACCCCAGAGGCTGTCGCGGATTTCGTCGACGGTGAGCTACTTTTAATTATCGTACGATTGCAATTTGACTGATGACGTCTTGTTTTATTTACCTCTTACAGCGAATTTCGTGGAGGAGGCTTTCGCGCTGGTCGGCGGCGCGGACGGCGGCGTCCGCGCCTTGTCCGAAGGTAACGTCGCGAGCGCCATGCGGAAGATTTACGCCGAGCGCGAGGCGCTCGGCAAGACTTTGTCGGACACGAGTGACCTGGTCAACAACGTCGGCGTCATGATCGCGGCGTCGCTCGCGGTCGTCGTCTTATTCGTGTCGCTCGGGATCTTCAACGTGGACGTGGCGGGGATCTGGTAAGTTTATTTTAATCTTCGTATGGGCAATTTGATTGACGGCGTGTTTTTTCTTTTACAGGGTGCTGGTATCGTCCGCGGTGCTGGCCACCGCGTTCGTGTTTGGCACCACCGCCGCGACGATGTTCAGGGCGCTGCTGATGATCTTCTACACCAACCCGTTCGGGGTTGGGGATTGGATTCGCGTGGATGGTGAGATTTTACAGGTTCGGGAACTCGGTCTGAGCTTTTTCGTGGTGGTCAACTTTTGGGGCGAAGTTATTTTTCTTCCGGTGTCAACCGTGCTGGACGCGCGGATATTCAACCTGTCACGATCGCCGCCGCTGTGGATGAACACGACGTTCAACGTGGACCTCGGGGTGACGCAGGCGGACATCGACAGTGTGCAGAACGCGATGGCAGTGAGTTTCGTGTTATTTTCTATAACTGTTTGCCCATACGAACTTTGTGTTTTTCAGGCTCACATCGACTCTGATCCCGCGAATTACACGTGCGGAACGTTCACCGTGTATTGCCGGGAGATGCGAGATCCGCTCAAGTGCCACATCACGTGCTTCTACCAGCTCGCGTTCAACGCCAGTGAGTTTGAGAAGAAGTTAAGGGCGAACAACAGGTTCTTAGTGGCGCTGCAGGCTGCGCTGATGGAGATGCCGGGCGGGGTTTCCTTCGCGGGGACCGACGGGCAAATTTTCAAGTGCGCCGAGCGCGCCCCTACTAACAGTACCCACGGGGACGATTCGGATTCGAACAAGAAGAGCGGTAGCGGCGTCGGCGGGGGAACGGGAGGTCGCGGGTTCGGATCCAACCGGGGTTCCCCGCGGGTCAGCGAACACATCGGGGAGAAACCCGCGGGGGTTATTAACCCCGAAGCGCCGGCTGGCGGCTCTGAGGCGACTAACAGAGACGGCGCCTACGCCTCCGGCTTCGCGCCTACGCCGATGCAGACGACGCGCCGGTTCGGGTCGTCGGTACATCGCAGGCACACGTCGCACAGGGCGCCGTTTCGGATCCCCGGCCGTTTAAGGCACTACACGGGCATGCTCGGGGACATGAGCGAGGTTGTTACATTTGACGCGTACGACGGACAACTCGCGGATTCCGACGACGATTGATGACGAGAGGAGTCTAATAACACTGTAGATGCGTCACTGTTTATTCGAAACTGAGATTGATGATTCTACGGAACACCCAACGGTCGCACGGTTGAAGACCCTGTCGTTAGGCAGAGATAGGACTTCGTTGTCTTTCAAGCTTCCTCTCACCGCTCCAGAAGTCGTTGTACTCCTCCACGGAGCGCACGAGAATGCTGCGCGTCAGCGTCTCGATCTCCGGGACGATGATGTGCGGGTCATCGGATCGCCCGAGCACGGTGATGATGGCCCTAGCCTCCCTCTCGGCCATAGCGACGTAGGTGACGAAGGTGCTGTCGGGCATGAAAGAACGCTTCCAACCACCGTCTTGCGAGAAGGCCTCCCTCCACAACTTGCTAACCTGAGCGAGGTTGAGGCGCGTCTTGACGTGCTCGACGTGAGAGAAGACGAGGATCGCCACGTCCAAGCCGGGATCAAACGTAGGTTCGTCCGGATCGGGCATCGACGAGTCGGGTAGGGTCGACATGGTCGCGATACGTGGCGAAGTGTCGCGAGGTGTGGCGCCGTCGTGGCTTTTTTTCTTGGCTCCTCCACTGGATCTGAGCGCCAGCCAAAATCTCAGCGGAGGATCGCCTCGTCAGCCTGAGTGCCAACGGAGCACAAATATCCCAGCGAGAAACGAGGGGGGGCAAACCACGCCGCGCGCATCGCACCTCCACGGGTGAGTCACCGGAGCATCGCGATCATCCCGTTGGACCCCTCGGACGCGCCCGGTCCGCTCGGATCACCGCGCTCGTTCTTCAGCCCCGCGTCGCTTGGATCCATTCCGCTCGCTTTTTTTTGGCACCTCTCCGATCCTCGTCAGATCGAACGCGTCGACTGACCCGGCCCATCCCCCGCTCCATTGGACTGACAGGCGCTACACGCGACACACACTCACGCATTCGACACACACTCGCATCGTGACGATGTCGACGCCGATCCTCCGCGCGCCGATCGCGCAACTGCGCATCACCACCCCACTCCCATCGCGCTCCACCAACACCCCGGGCGGCACCCGGCCCCCCGCGCATCGAAACGGAGCCGCGGGGTTCACCCACCGCCGGCCTCAACTCGTCACACACACTCGCGCCGCCTCAACGTCCGCTCCATCCGGCTCCGGCAGTAAGAAACCCAAGACGAACGTCACCGACATGTACGTCGCCCTCCGCGAGATGGAACGCGCCGCCGAAGAAGCTGAAACCGAGTGCGTGATCAACGCGTCAAACTCATCGGAACAATCAAGATGCACCGAACGATACCTCGCCGCCGCGGAGGAAATCGAAGCCGCGAAACTCGCGGCGCTCGCGTCGGGAACCGGCGCACAGGAAGAACGGCTCATCGCCAAAGCCGCGGTGAAGAAGGCGCGCGCGGATCGCATCGACGAGCTGGCGACGGCGGCGGAGGATGAACTGGAGTGCGTCGCCGACGGAGGGTAAGTTTATTTTTATGTACGTATGGGCAATTAGAGACTGACGTCGTGTTTTATTCACAGCGGAGCCGAGTGCACGGTGGCGTTCAACGACGCGTGGGACAGGGCGGAGACACGTGAGCGGGACGCGGTGTTGAGGCACAGGTCATTACTCAGGCGATGGGTCAACCAGCACAAAAAGTCGGGGTCCAGGTAGGCGTAAGAGTCATCGCTGAACAGGGTTGTATTGTAAGAGTAAGAGATTCGTCGTCTCGAGTAAATTATTTTAAATTATATTCTCCCAAACGAGTTGTCAATACCTCCCCCTTCCTCTGCCGGTGCCCCGGCCTCTGCCGACGCGCATGTACCCCTTCCCCCCCGGCGGCGGCCCGCGAGCGTCCGGAAGCGTCGCGAACCACTCCGGAATCACCTGGTTCGTCTCCGTCATCGTCTCGATCAACGCCCGCCACACGGGACCGTTACCGCTACCGCCGAACCCGGGCACGTAAAAGGACGTGGCCCTGCCGGATCGCCCCGCCCTCGCCGTGCGACCGATGCGGTGAACGTACGAGTCGAAATCGCGTCCGTCGATGGGCAAATCGAAGTTGATGACGTGGCCGATTTCGGGTAGGTCCAAACCCCTGGACGCCACGTCGGTGGCGACGAGTATCCGGACGTCTCCGGATGTGAATGCGTCCAGCGCCCTGGTGCGGGCACCCTGAGAGCAATCCCCGTGGAGCTCATCGGAGGAATACATTCGTAGATCGGGTGCCGGCACAGCTGTGTCGGCACCCGACTCGGCACCCTGTGTGAGGCCGTTCACGCCGGCGAGCGCGGCGGCGGCGCGAGCCGCGCGCTCGTCAGACTCCGCCGCGAGTTGCAGCTGCTGACGCACCTGTACAAGAAAAGAAAAACACGACGTCAGTCCAATTGTTCATACAAAGATTAAAAGAAACGCACCCACGAAGCGTCTCGTTTCCCCGCCACGAAGACCAGAGTCCGCTCCTCACTCGGCGACGCCTTCAACAGCGCGAGCAGCAAGTCCATCTTCGCCTCGCGGAGGTGATCGGATTGGATGACGTGCTGCGTGATGTTTCCCGCGGCGGCGCCGCCGATTTTACCCACGGACACCTTCGCCGGTTGCGGTGCGACACCTGTAAATAGATAAATAGAAAGAATACGACGTCAGTCACACTAATTGCCCGTACGAAGATAAAAAGAAACTCACCGCCGTCGACGACGTTGCCGTAAATTCCTCGACCTTGGCCCGGCGCCATGACCAACTGCGCCGCGAGCCTCTGCACGTTCGGCGGGAACGTCGCGCTGAACAGCAGGCTCTGCCTTCCTTTAATCGGCCCACCCGGGGATCGAACCGGGGACCTCGGGGGCGGAACCCCGCACCCGCCGACTAAGATCTCGCGCATCTGCGGCTCGAATCCCATGTCCAGCATCTGGTCCGCCTCGTCCACCACTAATACGCCGACACGTGTCAAGTCCAAGTACGGCTCGTCCTTGGCGCACGTCAGCAGCCGTCCCGGGGTGGCGACGAGGATGTCCGGCCCTTGCGCGAGTTGTTCCAGCTGGGGTTTCACCGATTGGCCGCCGTGAAGCAATGCGACTTTCAGACCTGTAAACAAGCACAGGCGTCTGGCCTGCGTCGTCACCTGGTGCGCGAGCTCACGCGTCGGGACGAGAACCACGCACCGCGGCCGCGCGGGCGTCCGCTTACCCGGCGGGTTCAGCGCGTCCAGCTCATCCTCCACCGACAACACGGCGGGAGTCTGACTCTCTACGGGCATTTGGTCATCGTCGTCGGTAATTTCACTTTCGTCGTCGAAGAGAAAGCCACTTTGTTCGCTGAGCTCGTCCAACTCCGGCGTTCCCGCGCCGCCTTTACGCCTCCTGCCGTACCCAGCCCCCGTAGAAGAGACGACAGACCTCGCCTCCACGTCGGCGCCCTCGGCACCATCGGCACCCTCCTCGTCCATCGAATCGTCATCGTCCACGGTTGAATCGATTGATGAATCATCATTTTGATTCGCGAGGATGGCGGCTATGGCGGGTATGAGATAGGCCGCCGTCTTGCCGCTTCCCGTCGCCGCGCTCGCGATGATATCCCGTCCTTCGAACGCCAGTGGAACCGCGTGCCTCTGAATCGGCGTGAGGGATGCGAACCGGCACCGTTCCCTCACGTTCGTCCGTAGTTCATCCGCGGCGGGTTCGGTCATGAGCGGGTGTCGCATCAATTCATCCACGCCTTTTGGTCCGGGCGGGAGGGGTGTCACGGGTGGTACCGCGCCGGTGTCCGCGAGCGGGTCGTCGACGGTGACGGGTACGTCATCGTACGCCTCCGCGAGACGCCTGACCGTCGCGTCGTCGTCACGCACAGCTGTGTCGGCACCCCCTTCGGCACCCTTGACGAGTTCGGGGAAGACGTCGTCGAGTTCGTCGGGTAGGCATCGTCCGTGGGACTTTGCGCCCCCGACGCCGGTCTCCACGGCGGCAACCTCCGCCCAGAAGAACGCGCGCTCGTCGAGCCTTCGTACTCTCGCCTTCTCCTCCACCGCCTTGAGCACGTGCGGCGGGAGGGACTGCTTACCCGCGCGCTTCATGTGCCCGGTGCCCCGGCCTCGGCCCCGCCCCCCCCGACCGCCGCCGCCGCGACCGCCGCGCTCTCTTCCTCCGGATCCTCTTCCGCCCCTGCTCGAGCCCCTGCCGCCGCGGGAGTCGCCGCCCCGGCCGCGGGACATGCGGTCGGCGGCGATCGGGGCAAAGGCGAGCATCGCTGAGGCCATCGTCGCCCACGCGCCTCGCGCGTCGCGGTAGTGCCTGATGACCTAACAAAAACGCGCTGTGATCAGTTAACAACAATCAATTGCGCCACAACTCGAGGCGCGATGAGCCGCGTGCTCGCCGCGTCCGTTCCCCACCGCGCGGTGGTGCCCCCGCGCCGCCCACCTGGGTACACTCGCCGTCGCCTCGCTAAACCCGCGCGCGCGGCGGCGGACGGGACCACGAGCACGGATGACGCGTCGACGTCCATGAAGCCATCTCGGAAAGGAAAGGTGTTCCTCATCGGCGCCGGCCCGGGGGGCATCGACCATCTGACCGTCCGCGCGCTCCGCCTCCTCCGCGCGTGCGACGTCGTCGTCCACGACGACCTCGGCGCGTCCGACGCGTCCCTCCTGGACGAGGCGCCGCCGTCCGCGACGCGCGTGCACGTCGGCAAGCGCGGCGGCGACGACCGCTCATGGACCCAACCCGACATCGACGCCCTGCTCGTGAAACTCTGCGACGAAGGGAAAGTCGTCGCGAGGCTCAAGGGCGGATGCCCGGCGGTGTTCTCACGCGCCAGGAGCGAGATGGACGCCCTCACACACGCACGATGCGCGTACGAGCTCGTCCCAGGGGTTTCCTCCGCGCTCGCCGCGCCCCTACGCGCGGGATTCCCACTCACCGACGTAAACGACGGCCGACACTTCTGCGTGACTTCAGCGCACGATCCGAATAAAATCGACTTCGCCGCGTTTCGAGGCATCGACACGTGCGTCTTCCTCATGGCGGGTAAATCACTCGACGCAGTGTGTACACGGCTCGTGAGCGACGCCGGCAAGGGCGGTGACACGCCGGTGGCGGTCATCCGCGACGCGTGCGGGCGATCCGAAACGATCTACCGCGGAACATTGGAAACGATTGTGAAAGAGACGAATGGCGCGAAGTTGTCGCCGTGCGTGGTGGTGGTAGGTTCCGTGTGTTCACTCGGGGATGTGTACGACCCGAACGCGGAGGGTGTGGTGTCGTTGGGAGGGGACCTGGAGCCCGGGACGATCGACGTCGGTGGCGATAACACTCTGATTGACGGCGCTATTGACGACTCATACGCTGACTCTTATATTGACAATCTGACTCGGGCGATTGAGGCGAAGGATGCGAGGATTCGGACGCTGGAGGAGGAGCTCGTGGTGAGCAAGCGCGCGGCGAGGATGCTCCGCGGCCGAAAGTGAGGAGGACGAACGAACACTGTAGCGAACACTAGCGAACGGACTAACGCTTAACTAACAACCCGTTTACTCCTCCTAGCCTATGGTTGAGGATGTGTATCCTCATATATCCTCATTTATCCTCATTTATCCTCATTTATCCTCATTTATCCTCAACCGCTAGCACTACTGCCGAATGGACTTGACCAGCGGTGCGTACCCGGGCTCCTCCGGCGACAAGTACCCGTGCCGCACCAGCCAATCGATGATCACCACCGCGCAGTTAGTCTTGAACTCCTCCGTGTTCGAAATGCATCGCATCAGCCGATCAACATCGTACCGCTCGAAGCATTCAACTTCGCCGTCGTCCGGAACGGGCTCGAAATCAACCGGCAGCTCCAAGTCGTAACAGAACAGCACGTCACGCTTGCAACATCCTTGGTAATTCGCGTTGTACGTTATGATACCCACCGGCCGGCTCATACGCGCCAGCTCGGGGGGAATAGAAGCCTCCTCACCGCACTCTTTTATCACGCATTCCATGGGCGGAATGCCCGCGGGTAAACCCCCCGCGACGAGGTGATCGAGCTTCCCGGGAAACGTGGGTTTGAGTTTGGAGCGCTTCGCGACCCACAGCTGTTGGGTGCCGTCGGGTGCCGTCGTGTACCCGTTGATGTGAACGCCGTACGCGCGAATGCCCAGCAGCGACGCTGCCGCTCTTTCCACCTAAGTAAAAGAAACATACGTCAGATAGGATCAGACGTCATTCTAATTGCCCATACACACGAGGATTAAAATAAACTCACCAGCATCACGGGCGGCTCCCCGTATCCTTCGTTCACCGGGAAGAGCTCATCGCGCCACCCGGTGATGACCCCGGCGCTTCGGAGTTTGTCCATGACCACCGCCGCGGCGGCGCTGCGCTCGTCGACCGTCTGCGTACCGTCCGGATCCATCACCACGCTCGACGATGCGTCACCGTCTTTCGCTGCACCGTCTGTAACATCGGCGAAGACTCCGTCGCCGTGTCGCACCAGTTCGTCCGCGAACGAGCGCTGCATCGCGCCCACGTGTTTCCCCGCGACGATGAGCGGGACGTACTTTGCCATGTCCGCCTCGGTGATCTCGTTGCACTGCGCGATTCGCGCGGCGAAGCCCGGGATGTGGCCTGAAATGGGCACGCGCGGCGACGGGGCGTCGATACCCGCGGCGGTCTGCGAGCCCGCCGCGGCCGCGATGCGCCTCGGGGTCGAGGACCCGGCGTCGACCGCGGCAGCCTTGATCTGCGAGCCGCGCGATGCGGTCGTCGGCGCGAACGCGTCGGTTCCCGTCGTCGCGGACTCGGGGCCGGCAGCGGCAGTCCCGACGTCGACGCCCCTGGAGCGAAGAGACGAGGATGACCCTTTACGGCTGCTCAAGGACTTGCCGATAGGCGACGGAGTCGATGCGCGCTTGGACGCGGCCACCTTCGAGGAGAGCTTCCAGGTGAAGTAGCCCGCGATCGGGGCGGCGACGGGGAGCGACATGGCGAGCGACGTCACCACCCGCGCGAGCATCACAGCTGTGTATCGATGCTCGAAAGGTTCCGACACTTCATCGGGAGAGATCTCCGGCGCAGATTTTTGATTGGCGGAGGGTTTAGGGCTGGAGTCGAGGACGGTCTCCAACCCAGCGACTGGTCAGTCACAACGCCACGCGCGCCGCTTCACGAGCGTCGCCGCATCGCCGTCGCGCCTCGTCTCCACGTGACGCCGCCGGATCGTACCCCGGATCCACCCGCACGCACACGGCCGGAGCGTCTCACGCACCGATCGATCGCCACGAAACTAATCGCACAGCTGTGATTTCCTGAAGAAGATGGCGCACGCGCTCCACGCCTCGGCCTTCGCCGGCGCCAAGGTGGCGCCCACTCGCGCCGCGCGATCCTCCGCGTCCACCGGGCGTAAGTCCGTGGTGACCCGCGCCATGGCCGCGAAGACGCTGTCCATCCCCAAGACTTTCGAGGACCTCAAGAAGCGAGGGCAGTGCGCCTTCATCCCGTTCATCTGCGCGGGCGACGGTGGCATCGACACCACCGAGAAGGCGGTCCGCATCCTCGACGAGGCGGGATCCGACGTCATCGAGCTCGGCGTGCCTTACTCCGATCCCCTCGCCGACGGTCCCACCATCCAGGTCGGTGCACAAACCAAGGATGCCTTCCCGCCCCATCCTCCACCCACCACCCGTCGATCATCAAATCGCACCCTATCCAGACCGTCCCGACGCCCAACCGCCGCTCCCGGTCACCAGTTTTTCCATCTCATGAAGCCTCGCTGACCTTTGGATCGAATCCATCCCCATTCCTCACAACCCACCAGGCGGCCGCGACGCGCGCGCTCGAGGCGGGCACCACCCTCGGCGACGTCGTCGACCTCGTCGCGCGAGTCTCACCCGACATCACCGCCCCAATCGTGCTCTTCACCTACTTCAACCCGATTTACCAACGCGGGTTCGAGCCATTCGTGAAATCAATCGCCGCCGCCGGCGCGAAAGGCTTGCTCGTGCCAGACATTCCCCTCGAGGAGACCGGCGAGCTCAGCGCGGTGTGCAAGGCTAACGGCATCGACCTCGTACTGCTCTCCACGCCGACCACACCCGAGGAACGCATGGCTAAGATTGCCGACAAATCAAACGGGTTCATCTACCTGGTGAGTTTTATTTATTTTTATTTATTTCCGTATGGGCAAATCGATTGACGTCGTGTTTTTCTGTATATAACAGGTTTCCGTCACTGGAGTCACTGGTGTTCGCTCCGGCGTGGAGTCCCGCGTGGAAGGCCTCGTCAAGTCGCTCAAGTCGGTGACGGACAAGCCCGTCGCCGTCGGGTTCGGCATCTCGAAGAAGGAGCAGGCCCAGGAGGTTGTCAAGTGGGGAGCCGACGGAGTCATCGTGGGTTCCGCGCTCGTCAAGGCGCTCGGCGAGGCGGCGTCTCCGGAGGCTGGGCTGGCGGCTTTGAAGACGCTGGCGGAGGAGCTTCGGGAAGGGAGCAACAGGGAGGGTGCTAAGCCTAAGGGGTCGTCCGGCGGTGGATTCTTCGCGCGGCTCATGGGAAAGGCGTGAAGTGAGTGATGGGAGTTAT